>Ga0307478_10000540_pt1 | contig 38164 bp, 30 predicted proteins | sample atmos_gasesECM4C_2_FD_203713 | JGI IMG/M metagenome (GOLD analysis project Ga0307478, IMG submission 203713) | Hardwood forest soil microbial communities from Morgan-Monroe State Forest, Indiana, United States - atmos_gasesECM4C_05 | ecosystem: Environmental > Terrestrial > Soil > Temperate...
AGCAAGAGTCCGTCGACGCGGCGGACGATTACCGATTCTCCAGCGGACAAATCAGAGGAAGAGACGGCATCCCAGAGTTCGCCATGGACGAATATTTTTCCGCGCGGAGAGAGCGAGGTCTGGGCAACGCCGATCTCGCCGATCAAACCCTGAGCACCGGAGACTACTTTGTTCCGTCGAGCTTTGAGAGCGATGCTCATCAGGAATGCGGTGATGAAGCCGAGCGGAACGCTTACCGCAAGCGCGGTGAGCAAGTGAACCCGCATTTCCGGGATTGGCGAATCGACCAGCAGCAATCCTCCAAGAGTAAGTAGCGTGATGCCGCCGATGGTGAGCACGCCGTGGCTGGCGAATTTTGCTTCGGCGGCGAACAGCGCGAACGCGCCCAGAATGAGCACCAGCGCGGCAAAGCGGGTGGGCAGAAGATTCAGCGCAAAGGCGGCGATCAAAATAAAGACGATGCCCACGGTTCCGGGAATGACGGCACCGGGATGGTTGAATTCGGCGTAGAGCGCAAGCGCGCCGATCGCAAGAAATATGAAAGCGATATTCGGGTCCATCAAATAGCCGAGAATGCGCTCTTTGAGAGTCATGCCGAAAGGCATGATCGGCTGACCGGTTAGTTTCAGCGTGACCTCTTGTCCATTGAAGCGTTTGAAGGTCTTGCCGTCGATTTGGCGGAAGAGATCGTCCTGGTTTGAAGCGACATAGTCGATGAGATGCTGCGACAGGGCCTCCTGCTCGGTGAACGATTTGGATTGGCGCACCGTACTTTCGGCGACTTCGACATTGCGGCCGCGCCTGGCTGCGACAGAGCGCATCAGGGCAGCAGCGTCGTTTTCCATCTTCTGCTTCATCACATCGTCCAGGTTGCCGCCGCCGAGCGCGACGGGATGGGCCGCGCCGGTGTTGGTGCCGGGGGCCATGGCGGCGATGTCAGCAGATTCGAGGATAAAAAATCCGGCGGACGCAGCGCGGCTACCGCTGGGCGTGACGTAAAGAATGACAGGAACCTGCGATCCAGTAATTTTCTCAATGATCTGACGCGTGGATTCAACGAGGCCTCCGGGAGTATTGATCTCGATCAATAAAGCTTGATCGTTGCGACGGCCGGCTTCGTCGATGGCGCGAGCAATGTATTCCTCGGTAATGGGCTGAATCGTGTCGTCGACAACGATCTTCAGTACGTCGCCCGAAGCGGCGCAGCAGAGCGTGAAGAGAGCTGCCAGCACGGCTACAAGAATTCGTGGAATTAAATTGCGATGCATAAGGTGCAATACACCCACAACAATATTATTCTTACTCTTATTTCCGAATTGCAGCAGCAATTTCTTCTGTTTCGGCGGGACCGGAATGGCCGCTGTGCTGGTCGGTCCAGCCGGGCAAGTTGGTGCTGCCGGTAATCAGGCGAGCCCCGCGTTCGTAGGTGAAATAAGACCAAGCCCATTGGATAAAAACCAGCAGGCGGTTGCGAAAGCCGATGAGAAAGAAAATGTGAACGAATAGCCATGCCAGCCAGGCAGTGAATCCGGAGATGTGAATTTTGCCGAACTGCGCCACTGCGGCGGCGCGGCCAATCGTCGCCAGGCTGCCTTTATCAAAATAGTGAAAAGGCTTGCGGGGGGCGGGTCTGGCAGACGTTTCGGAGAGCGCAGCTTCCCGCTTAATCAACTTCCCTACGTAGCGGCCTTCGAGAATGGCGACGGGAGCCACGCCCGGCAGCAACTTGCCAGACTCATCTTTCAATGCGGCGAGATCTCCGATGACGAAAACCTCGGGATGGCCGGGCAGGCTGAGATCACGCTCCACGAGGACCCGCCCGGCACGATCGACGGGAACGCCTAACTTTTTGCCGAGTGATGACGCGGCCACGCCTGCGGCCCAGAGGATGACGGAGGCACTCATCTTGGTATCGCCCATATAAATCGTGCCCGGCTCAACTTTCGTCACCATCGTATTGGTGAGAACCTCAACGCCCAGGCGCTGCAGTTGTTGCTGGGCGCTGCGCGAGAGGTCCGGCGGATACGCGGGAAGAACGGTTGGCCCGCCTTCGATTAAACGGATGTGGGTGCTGCGCGGATCGATCTCGCGGAAATCGTGAGCGAGCGCGTGGCGGCAGATCTCCGCCAGCGTTCCGGCGAGTTCAACTCCGGTGGGTCCGGCACCCACGACCACAAAATTCAAGGGAGCATTCTTCCGAAGATCGCCACTTTCGCCAGCCGAGGCGCGGCGTTCGGCTAGCTCGAATGCCAACAGAACGCGCCGCCGAATTTCGAGAGCATCCTCGATCGTTTTGAGTCCGGGGGCAAACGGTTCCCATTCGTCATGTCCAAAGTAAGCGTGGCTGGCGCCGGCCGCGACGATGAGCGAATCGTAGGGAATTTCCTGATCGTCCGTCTGCACGACTCGACGTTCAAGATTGAAGCCGGTCACTTCCGCCATCAGCACTTCAGTATTCTTGTTGCGGCGAAGAATGGACCGGATGGGGGCTGCGATTTCTCCCGGCGACAGGCCGGCTGTGGCAACCTGATAAAGCAGCGGCTGGAAGGTGTGATAGTTTTTCTGGTCGATGAGCGTGACCTTCGCGGCAGCGCCGGCCAGGGTTTGAGCCGCGTTCAGGCCACCGAAACCGGCACCCACGATCACCACGCGATGTAGATTCTTGCCTGTCATTTTCTGCAGTTCATTCCCGCCGTTCATTTCTTGGTGCTCATTCTTGCTGTTAAAGGCTTCACTCTATAAGATTCAGCGCGATGGTAATTGGCTCCACAAGTTCTACACAGGGTGCAGATTCACCCTGGCAGGAGCAGCCTTCGACGCTTGGTTGGGGGCGATGGCTGCTGCCCTCAGTCGGTGATTTGATTTTTGTTGCCATGCTGGGCCTGCTTGCCTTCACTAATTTGTCAGAGCGGTTGCTGGGAGACGCCGGGATCGGATGGCATATCCGGACGGGACAACTGATTCTAGCGACTCATGCCATTCCTCATGTCGACCCGTTTTCTTCGAGCATGCCCGGGCACGCGTGGTTCGCATGGGAGTGGCTGTTTGACATGATTGTCGGCTGGCTCGACAGTGCCGCTGGGCTGAACGGGGTAGTGCTTTTCGCGGCGTTGATCGTTGCGACGGTATTCGCATGGACGTTTGGTTTGCTGCTGCGCCGGGGCACAAACATATTCGTGGCGTTGGCTCTGGTATTACTCGCGGCGGCGGCGGCGACGATTCATTTTCTGGCGCGACCGCACGTGCTGACGTGGTTACTCACAGTGCTGTGGTTTTGGATTTTAGAGTCGTCGTTCGGCTTTCGGCGCGCGGCACGCGAACGAACCTGGCTGCTGTGGATGTTGCCGCCGCTGATGTTGTTGTGGGTGAATCTGCACGGGGGATTTCTCATCGGTTTCGCCCTGCTCGGGATCTACTGGATCAGCGCGGCATGGCAATGGGTTCGGTTGCCGTCGGAACGCTTTGAAGATGCGCTGAAAAAGATCCGCGCAGCTAGAGACGTACGGACTTTGACATTCATCGCCTTACTGAGCGCGCTGGCAACATTCGTGAACCCTTACGGTTGGAATTTGCACCTCCACGTCTACCGGTATCTCACGAATCGTTTTCTCATGGATCACATTGATGAGTTTCAATCTCCGAATTTTCATCTTGTCGCGGAGAAGTGTTTTGCAGGACTGTTGTTGATGACGTTGATTGGGCTGGCTGTTAAGAAAAGAGAAGGGACGGGAGCCGAGCCGAGTCAGGGGCTAGTAATCTTGTTTGCCGTGTATGCCGGGCTATATGCATCGCGCAATCTTCCTATCGCGTCACTCCTTTTGATTTTGGTGATTGGCCCGTGGCTGTCGTCGTGGTTCCTCAGCCTCGCAGAACGAGCGGGGACGAAGCGCCGGGGCCGGTTGTCACTGTTCCATTTTTTGCAGCGAATGCAGACCGTTGAGTATAGTCTGCGCGGGCATCTATGGCCGATCACGGCAGCCGTGCTGGCTTGCGGCATTGCGGCGAATGGAGGAAAGCTCGGCGCTACGACAGTGATGGACGCACACTTTAGTGAGAAGCGCTTTCCAGCCAAGGCTGTGACCTACCTGCAGGAAGAAAATATCCAGGGGCCGGTGCTGGCTCCCGATTATTGGGGCGGATATCTTATTTATCGCCTGTATCCGCGCTGGCGTATGGTTATCGACGACCGCCACGATTTCTATGGCGAGGATTTTCTAAAGTCCTATTTGAAGATGGTGCATGTGGAGCCGGGCTGGGATGGGCTTATCCACGAGCACGATATTGGCTGCATCATTGTTCCTAGAGACTCTGCGCTGGCGAGTATTCTGGCCGAGACTACCGGCTGGAAGGACGTGTATCACGACGAAGCAGCGGTCGTCTTCGTCCGGACAAGTTAAGAATGAGGTTTTGAATTTCCTAAGGTTTTGAATTTCGGTGGTGGTGCAATTTGGCGTACGCGCAGGGCCGGTCAAGCGGGAGGTCCTTCGCTACGCCTGAAAAACGGCTACGCTCAGGATGACAGCAAACAAAAGATTGGACAGCACCACTTACTAAGTTGCGATTCAGATTGACAGGCATGTTACTAAGTGAGTATGCTCGCCTCCTGACCTACTATGTTATATAGTTGGTTGTTGACGTTCGCAAATCGTCCGTCGATCAGCGAACTTACCCCGTGGTAGTAACTTTCCGCTTTAAAAGGACAACTCCTATGAATCGCCTTCTGGTTTGTGCCCGCTCCCTACACTCTTTGTTTGTTTCCCTAGCGGTGTTGAGCCTTTGTGCCGGGTCTCAGGCACAAGCCACATTGACTCAGATCAGTTCCGATCCTTTTACTGTGGGGCCGGGGCAGCATGCTACTGAAGTTGAACCCCACGTACTGGCAAACGGCACGACGCTGGTGGCTGCGTTTCAGACGGGACGCATTTCTCCGGGCGGCGCGACGGCCATTGGCTGGGCTACTTCAACCAACGGTGGCACCACCTGGACACATGGATTCCTTCCGGGCCTGACCAGCGGAAATGGCGGCGGACCTTACGCCGCGGCCAGCGATGCCAATGTCGCATATGACGCCAAGCATGGCGTGTGGTTAATCTCCACCTTGCCTATCTTGAACCAGACCACCACTACACCCGGCGTGGCGATAAGCCGGTCAACGGACGGCATGACTTGGAACAATCCCGTGCTTGTCGGTCCCATGGTGACCGCTTCCGACAAGAACTGGGTCGCGTGCGACAGCACTTCCACGAGTCCGTTTTACGGCAATTGCTACGCGGAATGGGACAATCCGGACAACGGGGACCAGATTCAGATGAGCACTTCAATCGACGGAGGCCTGACGTGGTCAGCTGCGACCACCATCAGCGGCGCGGGCACCGGCCTGGGCGGGACACCACTGGCGCTGCCCAACGGCACCGTGGTCGTCCCGATCGAAACCTCAGGAATGTCTGCCTATACCTCCACCAACGGAGGCGCGTCCTGGTCGTCGCTGGTTTCCATCTCCAACGTTCAATGGCACACCGATGCGGGCGGCATTCGCAGCCGGCCGCTGCCCTCCGCGGCAGTCGATGGCGCCGGCAAGGTGTATGTCGTGTGGGAGGATTGCCGCTTCCGCTCCAGATGTTCGACCAACGATTTGGTCTACAGCACTTCTACGAATGGCACAACGTGGTCCGCGGTAACGCGCATTCCAATCGACGCCACCACCAGTACGGTGGACCACTTCATTCCCGGAATTGGCATTGACCCAACGACGTCGGGATCCACGGCTCATATTGGGGTTCACTATTACTACTATCCGAAGAGCAGTTGCACCCAGTCAACCTGCCAGCTTTACGTGGGCTATATTTCGTCGGCCAACGGCGGATCTACGTGGAATACTCCGGTAAGTCTGGCCGGACCGATGACGCTGACCTGGCTGCCCACTTCCCAGAACGGCTTGATGGTGGCGGACTACATTGCCACGGCCTTCACCGGCGGTGTGCCCTATGGAGTATTTGCGGTAGCCGCAGCCAAGTCTGGCACAACCTTTAATGAGGCTATTTACACGGCGCAGGGATTGACCGCGGCCAAGGTCGGTCCGCAGTTGTCTTCGGCGGGCGACAAACCGCTACACCATCTCTCGGACCCGCTTGGGGAGGAGCTTCCGGAAAGAGGCATAATCCCGCCTTCGAAGCGCGCAGCTAGGAACAGCTCTAAGTAGAACCCTTGGAATTCCTGAGCCATTAGCCGCCGATGCCCAATCGGCGGCTTTTTTGTGGCGCTTGCGGGCAAGTGTGCGTTCAGGTTCTCATCCCTGCCATTGCATGCTGGCCCCTGATAAACTCTCTCCGTGCCGCGTCCCACTTACCTTGAATGTACCCGCTGCGGCGAGCATCTGCCTGCAGACCAGCCGCAAACTGTTTGTCCGCGAGATGGCGGCGTGCTCTATGCGCGATACGATCTCGCGGCGATCAAGAAAACTTTTTCTCCGGCGTCGCTGCTTCCGCTCGCTCCCACCATGTGGCGATATGACGCCGTGCTCCCCGAAGCCGCTCCCGTTTCTCTCGGAGAAGGTTTCACGCCGATGCTGCGGAGCCGCGAATTTCCAAACGTCTTTATCAAAGACGAAGGGCTGAATCCCACCGGCTCTTTCAAGGCTCGGGGATTATCTGCGGCGGTCACGATGGCTCGCCACTTCGGGTTGAAGAAGCTGGCGATTCCCTCCGCTGGAAATGCGGCGTCGGCTCTCGCGGCCTATGTGGCCGCGGCCGGAGGCGGCATGGAAGCGCACATCTTCATGCCAAAAGACGTTCCCGCCGCGAACCGCATCGAGTGCGATTACTACGGGGCGAAGGTCACGCTGGTGGATGGCCTGATCTCAGACTGCGCGCGAAAAGTTGCGGAATTGAAGGAGCGCGAGGGGTGGAAGCGCGAAGGATGGTTCGACGTCTCTACCACGAAAGAGCCGTACCGCGTGGAAGGCAAGAAGACCATGGGATATGAGGTCGCGGAGCAGCTTGGGTGGGAACTTCCGCAGGGGATTATTTATCCCACGGGCGGAGGGGTGGGTTTGCTGGGGATGTGGAAGGCGTTCGATGAGATGGAACAGCTGGGATTTATTGGCTCGGAGCGTCCGCATATGATCAGCGTGCAATCTGCGGGGTGCGCGCCCATTGTTAAAGCATGGGATGAAGGCCGCTCGATGGCGGAGATGTGGCCGCATGCGTCGACCTTGGCTGCGGGGCTGCGAGTTCCGAAGCCGTATGGAGACTATCTGATTCTCGATATCCTGAAGAAGAGTGGAGGGCTCGCGCTGGCTGCGAGTGACGAGGAGATATTGCAAGCCACGCGACACTGGGCCAAGGTCGAAGGGATTTTCGCGGCGCCGGAAGGAGCGGCTTCGCTGGTCGCCTACCAAAAGCTGCGAGCCAGCGGATTTTTCTCAAGTGAGGATACGGTCGTGCTGTTTAACACAGGGTCGGGTCTAAAATATTTGGATGTGTTGGATCAAGGTACGACCACGCAAGGTTCAACGGTACAAGTACCGGCCAGTCGCGCGATCGCGGGAATTATTGGGCCTTATTAGGGCATTTATAGCCTCGACGCACATGTTATTTTACGCTACTTGTAGTTGCCGTGACAGGGCTAGCGGGTCTTTTGATCCGCTACATCCCACAGAGCGCTATCAAGAGCGGCGGGGAATTGTTCGCAGGACTGAAACCCGCCGCCACGGCCAGTTTCTCGCCCCGATTTATTTCGAGCCACATAAAAGAGGTATTTAGAACAAATCGGCTGCGTCACGATGTCCGAGAAGCCATTATCGTAGACAAAAGAACCGCTGATTTTAATGGTCTGTTGCATCTCGTTCAGAAGGACCATCTGATCCGCAGGCAGATTCAATCGGATCACATGGGCTATGGGGGTCTTGTTCGGGGAGATCGCTGCGATAGTCCAGTCTTGATAAATTGGCTTACCTAGTGCCCGCTCTTGGGGCAGCGTCCATCGGCTGATTTCAAGGCTAACATGTACATTGCGCGCTATGATGTGCCCACTATTCCCGAAGTTCACGGTTACGTTTGCAGCGCGCCCCAAGCTGTCCCCGTTCAATTGCGGATCGGCTTCGGGTATTTCTACAACGGCAGCCTCCATGCCTACCATTTGCTGTCTCATCAAAGTGGTTTGCTTCTGAATCTCGCCGAGCGTGTCGTGAGCGGCTTGGGCTGCTCGTTGGTTGGCGCAATAAATTCCAGCGGTGTAGAGGGTGTAGAGGATCAAGAACGCAAGACCAACAAACTCCGCGACAAATTTAGCAATGTCCCATTTATCGCGCTTGCTCTGGCAGGTTATGGAATAGCCGGGGTTGGATGATGGAATCTTCACTTCAGGGACGGCATTACTGTTTGGGTCTGCTGTATCGTTGTCGGCATCTGCCTTGCTTTGTTCGGCGGGTGGAATTGGCTGATCGTCGGTCATGATAAACCTTTGCTGAAGTATCTAAGCCTGCTGTGCCAGGATTAGCGCTAGTTTGCGCGAATGTGTTTAGGACAATTGTCAAAGCGCCGTGTTGGGGGATCATAGCTACCGCAGAACTCGGTGAGATGCTCAGCACCGAAAGCATCCCGATAGTAGATATCGCCGAACACATATACCCACATCTTGTGGGAGCCAATGTCGGCGACCCACGTATCGGTCATGTTTTGATCGGTACTAAATGGGATTTTGAAACTCGAATTAGGACCAGCTACGGCAGTACTTGGTGGTTTAATCGGTTTCTTCAATTTACCGGAAGCGATGAATTCTTCAATGTCGAGCGGGCCGTAGTTCGTCTGAATGCCGGTATTGGCAAGCCTGATGTTAAAGGCCGGTGTTTTGCCAGTATTCACAATGTCTCCGTCAATACGCAGCGGCTCATCGACTTTGAGAGTTGTAAGAACTATGCTGTTGACTACCACCCATGCGCGTTGCTCCAAGCGGAAAACATCAACAGTACTTTGAACAGACTCCTGAGTAGTGCGCGCTTGACTCTCAGAAGCGGCAGCACTTCGCTCAGACGCAGCAGCCGAACGGGCAGCCACTCTAACAGCTTCTTTCGTTACGATCCATTGGCCTATTGTGGCGACCGCGAGGATTCCGCCAAGTATCAGAGCGGCAGTTTCGACTTGAAGTCGCTTATTGTCTCTCCATTCTGTGCGAGCGGCGCGTGTTTCGTGACGGCCTTCACGGGCGTTTTCCTCGTCTATTTCGGCCTGAGAACGAGCCATTACAGCGTTCACCACTGGCGCGGGTTTGTCTTTCTCGTTATTGGCCTTGTACTCAGCAGTTGCGGATTCAATTTGGCTGCTTATTTTATCTATGTCGCTATGAAGTAGTCCCAACGAGCGGAGAGCTTCAGAGATTTTCGTTAACAAGTCCATGCGGTATGCTTAGTTTCTACCTATGAAGCAACCTGAATATATCGAGGGGCCGAAGGCGCGAGAGAACTTTGAACGCGGCATAATAGCACTGTTCAAAGTTCCGAAGAAAGCCATAGGAGAGGCGCGAAGGAAGGGCAGGAAACTCAACGCCCCGAAGGGGAAAACACGCGCCAAGGACTAGAAGGTGAGATTCCCGCGTCCCTGTCGCTTCGTGGCACGGCGATTGGACCTTGCGTCTTTTGCGATTCGTTGAATCGTAAGGTAGGGCAAGATCGTCAGGCTGAATCGTTGCGACCACCGGGGCTGAAGCCCGACGGGTGTTCGACAGGCTACGCGGCTCTGAAGAGCCGCTCTTCCACGGTTGCCGCCAAGAAAAAAGGCACGGCATAGGCCGCGCCCTATCAAACAACAAAACTCCAACAAACGTTTACGCTACGCGATTCCGACCGCTGCCTTTTTCCCACCAGACGGCGGGGTCTTCGGGGCGGTTCAACATCTTTGACAACTCTTTTTTGATCTCAAGCAGGCGGTTGGCCCGCATTTCAGCCGCCGATTGGTCGATCGAGCTATCCTCGCCGCGCTTGACGAAGCGAGCGTTCATATTCCGCAAGTCCGTGATTTCCTGACGAAGGCTGGTGAGGTGTTCCAGGATGTATGGCATGTGTTGATCATACCGCAGATTCCGCGCCGCGCGGCTTTATTAATCGGTTCTAGTCATAAAATTGATGCCAGAGTGGGAGCAAACCCGCGTCCAAAGCGGGGTCTGGGGCGGTGGATTTAGCTGGCGGAAGCGGCGTGGGCTTTCTGCAGCAAGCGCCGGGCTTGAGAGATCAGGTCGGCGACTTCGAAGGGCTTGACGAGGTAGGGTACGTTGTTTTCCTGCAAGAAAGCGCGCTCGTTGCTTTGCTCAACCCCATGGGAGAAGGTGAAGAGCACGTGCTTTTCCATGTTGGAGCAGTTTTGCTGAAGCCAAAGGAAAGCTTCTTTCGCGTTCCAGTCGGCGGGCATCTTTCCATTCATAATCAGCGCATCGAATGGCTCAGAAAGGAGACGGATTTTGACATCCTCACTCTTGGTTGCGGTGACCACTTCGGCGCCGGCGCCCATGAGCACGTCGCGCTCGAACTCAAGCACGGCTTCTTCGTCCTCAAGCAGAAGCACCCGGCCCTGAATCGCACCTTCGCGCCGGGGAGGAGCAACGAGAACCGGTTCGAGTGGCGCGGTGGCTGCGGCGGCCATGGGAAGGCGGACTTCGATGACCGCTCCGCCCTCGGTGGCATTGTGCGCGGTGATATCGCCGCCATGCTCCTTCACGATGCCGTAGCAGATGCTCAGCCCTAATCCGGTTCCCTTGCCAACATTCTTGGTGGTGTAGAACGGATCGAAAATTCTCTTGGGATCTTTGATGCCGGGGCCGTCGTCGGCAAACTGGGCGCAGACGTCGCCATTCTCGCAGTAGACGCGAATCTTGAGTCTGCCCGAGCGTCCGGTCTCGAGAACGGCGTCGACTGCGTTGTTGATGATGTTCAGAAACACCTGCTCGATCTGGTGCGGGTCGGCGACGACTACGGCAGGGTCGGGACCGAGATCTTTTTCGACGGCAATGTTGTTGACCTTGAGATCGTAGTCGCGCAGGGCAAGAGTTTCATCCATGACCTTGCGGATATCGACCTCGGAGCGCTCCGGTTTTCTCTGGCGGGCAAAGGAAAGCAGATTCTGCACTACACGATGGGTACGCTGAGCCTGCTTAAAGAGTTTGGCGACGAAATCCTGCGCGCGCTCGTTCAGGCCTTCGCTCTCGAGCAGTTGAGCGTAACCGAGAATCGCGGTGAGAGGATTATTGAGTTCGTGGGCTACTCCGGCAATGAGCTGGCCGACGGCAGACATCTTCTCGCTCTGCAAGAGCTGTTCCTGAGTGCGCCGTAGATCTTCGTAGGCCTTGCAGGTCTCTTCGTAGAGACGGACTTTTTCGATTGTGGTGGCCAACTGGCGGCTGATCGCGACCAGCAGATTTTCTTCGCCGGTGGAATATTCGTGCATGGCATGGCTGCCGAGGCCCATGATTCCGATGGGAGAATCCTTGCCCCAGAAGAGCACCCACATCCAGGAACCATCGTCGCCGGAGCGGACGAAATTGGCGACTGCTCCGGTGAGATGCGGCAGGTATTCCGCCGTGATGACTTCGGCGCGCGAGCGCATAACCAGATCGCCGAAGCCCTCGGCAAAACTGATCTCTGCAGGGCGTGATTTATCGCGGCTACGCGGGCCCCAGGCGGCGCGGCGGCGGTAGGTGGGCGTATCGGAATCGGAAAGATATACCGCTCCGCTTTCGGCGCCGAACAGCGAAACCACCTGGCGTAAGGTCAGGTTCAGAATTTCGTCGAGATCGAAGGACTGCGTGGCCACCACCGCCATTGCGTTCAACGCGTTCAATTCGCGGTTGCGGCGCCGCATCTCATCTTCGGCGCGGCGCTTCTCGGTGACGTCCAAAACGAAGCCTTGATAGCGATCAACTTGTCCCGAGGCGTCGCGCGTGGCAAAGCTGCTTTCAGCGGCCAGCAGCAGGGTGCCGTTCTTTCGCCGCATGGTCACTTCGAAATTGCGCACGTAATTCTGGCGCTCGATATCTCTGTGGAAGGCGTCGCGCTGGCCGGCATCAACGCGAATGTCTTGGTCGAGGTTTAAGGCGAGCAACTCTTCGCGCCGTTCATAGCCCAGCATGTGGACGAAAGCATCGTTGCAATCGAGCAAACGTCCCCGAGGCGTCGCCACGTACACGCCTTCCTGCACTTGATCGAACAGCAGGCGATATTTCTCTTCGGCAGAGCGGCGCTCGGTGACATCGCGAACAATGTGAATGATTCCCTTCTTATTGCTTCCCTGCTCGCTATAAGAAGAAGTCGAAACTGTGGAAAAACCGCCAAAGCAAGGGTCGGCGCCTTCGGTGATTGCTTCGCTTCCGCGCGCACAGTAGGGACAGCCGGTCCACTCGCCGAGGCCATGCGGCAATACAGATTCACAAGTGCTGCCGATCACATCGGCAGCCGATTGGCCTACGTTCTCGAGCAAAACCTGGTTGGCTTTGATAATGCGGAAATCGGCGTCGTGCGCCAGAATGATGTCGTGCACTGAGTCGAAAGTGTTTCTCCACTGGCGCTGCGAGCGCAGGGATTGCTCCTGCAGCCGGAAGTTTTCGATCGCGATTCCTAATTGGCGTCCGCAGGTTGCCAGGAATTCGAGTTCCTCGGGGATGAGTTTTCGCTGACCCGTCCAGCCCAGAAGCACCAGCCCAATGGGATCCTTCTTGCCCAGCACCGGAACCATCATCACGTGACGAAGCTTCTCGGACCTGAGCAGTTCCGCGTCTTCCGAATTGGTCTCGTCTTGGCGTTTTAGCGCTGTCCAGGGAGTGCCCTGCTCGAGCATCTGCGAGATGCTCTCGGCAAGCGGCACAAGTCCAGCCTCGCGGAGGAAATCCTGCGAAACCCCCACGGCTTGAGTCGCGACAAGATGGCCGCCTTCGATCAAGCGAAACCAGGCTGCCTTGCTTCGAGTCAGCTGCCGCAGCTCGTCGATCACGGCTTGCATCATCTCGCCCTGCTGTTGCGCCTTGACGAAATTGGAGGTGACGGACTGTAGGGCGGCCAATCGCCGTGCCTGTGAGCGGGCATCCGCAAACAAAACGAGAAGGATGCTCACGCCTAGCAACGCATCGAGCGCCGCAAAGGTCGCGGTCGGGACTTGGTCAGTAAAGGGATGCCAAGTCACGTGCTGCAGCGGCAAAGACAATGCCAGCAGCCACACGCCAAGCTCCCAACGGCCACGGCGGGCGCGTACCAGAGAAACGGCTGCGGTCAGAAGAATGATTCGGTATGTGACTTCAAGAAGACCACGCAGGCCTGGAACGTCAGACCAGAGCAACGCCCGGGCCGCGGCAAAGCCCGCCAGGCCGACCGTGACGGCGGCGAGGGGCCCAAGGAGATTCTTTCCCCGCGTGTAAATAAAGACTGACCCCGCTAGAAGGCCAACTGCGATCAAAAAGGAAGCTTGCTCGGCCACGGGAGCAAGGCGTTCGGAAATCCGCAACGCGCTGCTGTGCTGCGCGATCAGACGCGAACTCGCCAGCAGCGCCCATCCCGCAGTCCATAGCATGAGATAGCGGTGGCGGAAGGCGCAGAGCACCACCACAGAGATTGCCAGCAGAATGAGCAGCGCCCACTCCCCCGGCTTCAGCCCGGCGAGGGCAGGGCGTGCGGCAGTGATCCAAAGCGACCAGAGGTTGGCGGTCATCTTAATTAGTGAATTGTTAGGCGCGCAATACGGACGTGACCGTGCCTCACCACTGAATATCACGCTTTGCCCCGATTCGTGTCCTGTTTCCGGACCCGGATGGTTACTTTCGGTATCTCACAGCTGGCGTAAAATCGCCGATAGTGTCTTGAGACACATATGCCCGACCGCATACTCGTAGTGGACGACGAAGAGGCGATTCGAGAGATCGTCTCCGCCATACTCGCGGCTGCCGGTTATACCTGCAAGCACGCGGGTTCCGGCATGGAAGCGCTGGCGCTGCTCAATTCCGGCGAGCAGTTCGAGCTCATGCTTTCCGACCTGATGATGGCCGACCTGGACGGCATCGGATTGCTGGAGCGCTCCAAAGAGAAGTTCCCCGATATGCCGGTGGTGATGGTCACGGCGGTGCATGATATTTCCGTCGCGCTCGCCGCCATCAGTAACGGCGCTTACGACTACCTGCTTAAACCCTTCGAGCGCGAGCAATTGCTCAAATCTGTGGCCCGGGCGCTTGAGCATCGCCGTCTCAAGCTGGAAAACCGCGAGTACCAAACCAATTTAGAGTCTCTGGTGAAAGATCGAACCGCTCAACTCCAGAACGCGATGACGGAGTTAGAGCGCTCTTATGACATTACCCTGCAGGCCCTGGGCGATGCGCTCGATCTGAAAGACGCCGAGACGGAGGGGCACTCCAGGCGCGTCACCGCTTTCACCATGGCGATCGCAAAAGCGATGGGCGTTCCCCGTGAGCAGATTGATGTAATCGCTCGAGGCGCTTTCCTGCATGACATCGGCAAGATGGCAATCCCGGATAACATTTTGCTGAAACCGGGAAAGCTGGACGACAAGGAAAGAGAGATCATGCGCGAGCATTGCTTTCACGGATACCAGATGCTCAAGAAGATCCCATTCCTCGCCGAAGCCTGCGAAATTGTGTATTCGCACCAGGAGCACTACGACGGATCCGGCTATCCGCGCGGCCTGCGCGGGAATGAGATTCCGCTGGGGGCGCGCATCTTTTCAGTGGCCGACACGCTCGATGCAATCATTTCCAATCGCCCCTATCGTCCGGCGAGAACTCTGGAAGAGGCCCGTAAAGAGATCAAAGCGTGGACCGGCCGTCAGTTCGATCCTGAAGTGGTTGATGTTTTCTTGAAGATGCCAGACGACATTTTCGAAGAGCTTCGCCGGCAGATTAACGCGCAAGGGCCATTCAGCTACTCCATTAGCGCAAAGAGTGGTTCGTAGCAATCTTTTAACGGATCGCTATCTTTCTCTCAAGCACAATTAAACTGTCCTCACGAGGCTGCAATATAGGGCTCGTAGTGCGTTCTTACTAGTGGTAGCTTATTTCCCCGACTTACAATGGAGAAGCTGACCTCTAGGTCGATGATTGTGCAGGAGGCATTCATGAAATCCGTGGTCTGTTTCGTCGTCGCTTTGCTACTTGCCGGTATTTGCCTGGCGCAGGAGCATCCTAGCGTTACCGCTCAGCCCAACTCGGTGTACGTGGGCGCCGACGGGAAATTCGAAACGGCTCCGGACACGGCGCTCATCCAGTTCAATATTTCCGTGCAGGATGAGACCTCACAAGCCGCTTACCAGCGTGCATCGAAGGCTGCCGAGCAGGTACGAGAAGTTTTGCGGGCAAATGGCATCGAACCCAAAGCGGCCAACATTGGATTCTTTTCGATTCAGCCGATGTATGACTGGAAAGACCGCAAACAAAAAGTGATCGGCTATCGGGTCACGACCAACGTCACTCTGAAGCTGAAGGAATTTTCAAAGATAGGTCCGATCACCCAGCAACTGGCGGACGCCAACGTCAGCGAGAGTCAGACGCTGAACTATACGCTGGAAAATATCGACGAAGCGAAAAACAAGGCTGTGGAGGACGCCTATCGCCGGTCCCGAAGCTCAGCCGACAGCCTTGCTCGCGCCAGCGGCCGGACCGTAGGCGACCTCTCGTACGCTTCGGTCGATACTTTCGAAAATCAGCGCGTGCCGGTTCCGCGCATGGCTCGCGCGATGGCATCGACAGCCAACGTTGCGCCCGCGCCAACGGAGGAATTCACGCCACAAAACGTGACGGTGACTGCGCATGTGAACGCGGTTTTCACTTTGAAGTAGTTAGAACCTGGGCGGGGCGGTTGAAAGCCTCGCCTTTTCAAAGCAACGCCTATGGGTTTGCTTTCGCCACCGAGATTCGACTCGTATCCACGGTGATCGGGCGCTGGATTTCCATCTCGATCGAGGTTCCCAGATCCAGCCTCACATCGTTGCCGCGCTTCAGTAGAGCCCAGCCAATTCCGGCGGCTGCGCCGGCTCCGGCCCCAATGCGCGCGCCATTGAGGCCGCCGGCGAGGCCACCGGCCAGTGCGCCGCCTGAGCCACCGTAGACTCCGCCTTTGGCTGCGTCTTCAATCTTCTTGCCGGTATCTTTATCTTGCTGAATCGTGCCTTCTTCGTCCTTCACCGATTTGTTATCCGCTCCCGGAGTGTTCTCGACCGAGCCCGGCAGCATCACGGTATATCCGCTGGGATAAATCATCGAGGTAAAGTGCATCAGAATTTCCGCACGCCCCTTCAACCTTCCACCGCGCTCGACGTGTGAGATGGTTCCCTGGATGTAGGAACCTGCCGGGACGATGACACGGTTGTCGATAACAAATGGAAATGCGGTTTCGGCGTAGACCGCATCACCTTCGCGGGCATTTTTGGTGGAGATGGCTTGTTTTAGAGAGAGAGGGATCTTGGTTCCGGCAGGAATCGTAACTGAGTTGGGGTCGACCGGAGTTTTGGGGGAGGCTGCGGAGGTTGAAATCGGGTTAGGCTGATTCGTCGAATTTGTCGCCGGAGTGGAAGACTCCTGGGCGATGGCGACTCCGCAGGCTAACACGATCATACATAGGGCGCGCATTCCCACACCTCAAAGGCGAAACATCGCCCGGCCATTGATCAGGCCGAGAATACCATGCAATCCACAGCTAGGATGCATCTTTCTCACAACCGGGTGCCCACAGGCGGAATTTTGGGGCGACAGCAAGCCCTTAGTGGATAACAACCTAATAAATCAAATACTTTTTGCGGACCAACTCGAATTTCTCCAAGTTCTCTTGCCAATCCTGCGCGATGCGGCGCGGATCGCGACCCGCCAGCAGCGCGTCAAACGCAGCCTGATTTACCAGTAACTCGGGCAGGCGGTCGATCTTGTAGTCTGCCGGATACAACTTCCTTAGGGCCGCAGCTAGTTCGATCCCTAACTCAGGAGCATCGAGCGCGTTGCGCTCCGTCAAAACTACATTGACCCCTTCACATTTCTTTCCGTTATAAATCGCAGAGCCAGGGGTGAAGGTCACGGGCACAAATCTCACCCCTGCAATGCCGCGCGCGTTCAAATACGCCGCCAGTTCCCTTCCCTTCACCCAGGGCGCACCCATGAGTTCGAACGGTGTATCCGTGCCGCGGCCTACTGAAACATTCGTGCCTTCAATGAGCGCGACTCCGGGATAAAGCGCCGCTTCGGTTACGCTGCGTAAATTTGGCGACGGACTTATCCACGTCAGCCCAGTAGAATCGAACCAGTCGCCGCGCTGCCATCCTTCCATGGGAACGACGGTGAGTTTGGCGTTGATATTGCGTTCTGAGTTGAACATCTTCGCCAGTTCGCCCATGGTCATTCCGTGTCGCACAGGAACGGTCCAGTAATTTGTAAAGCTCTCGTGTCCCGCATCCGCGATCGGACCCTGCACGAACGATCCCGTCACTGGATCAGGCCGGTCCAGCACGATCAACTCGATACCAGCCTGCGCCGCAGCTTCCAGAAAATACCCCAGCGTAGTTTCGTAGGTAAAAAATGGCGCGCCGGCATCCTGAATGTCGAACACCACGGCGTCGAGCTGCTTGAGCACATCGAGCGAGGGACGCCGCGCCGCATCCTTGCCTCCGTACACGCTGTACACGGTAACGCCGGTAGCATCGTCTTTCGTATCGCTGACGTGCAGCGTATCGAGTGTGCCGGTAACGCCGTGCTCAGGACTGAAAATCGCATCGAGCGAAACACCCGGGGCCTGAGCGAGCACGTCGATGGTGCGCCGTCCGTCGGCGTCGATTCCGGTTTGGTTGGTTACAAGGCCGACGCGTTTCTTGCGATCGGCAATTTGCAGTATGTCGAACTTATGTTCCTCTAAAACATCAATGCCATTCTTCACAGCGCCGTTGCGGGAGTTCATGCGCCGCGCCGCACTTTGCGCTTCGTTGTAGCCGGTGATGCTCTGCCAGCGCAGCGCTTCTTTCTCGCTTGCGGTCAGAGGCAGAGCCGCGGCAACCGCCGTCGCGACTTTCGAGCGCAGAGCAATGGCGTTTCCGCCGCGGGGATGGACCGCGTTGGTCAGCAAGATGATGTAAGTCTTGGTGGTTGGATCGATCCACAGCGATGTGCCGGTAAAGCCGGTATGTCCATAACTGCCGACGGGCAGGAGGTCGCCACGGTTCGAGGAGAAAGGAGAATCAATGTCCCAGCCAAAGCCGCGCAGGACGGGTGCTGCTGGCGGTTGCTCGGGCTGCGTCATTTTTTCCACGGATAGTAGGGAAAGAATTCCTCCGCCGCCGTTGAGCAAAGCCTGAGCGAATTTCGCAAGATCGTCCGCGGTCGAAAACAGTCCAGCGTGCCCTGCCACGCCGCCCATCCGCCGGGCCGTGGGATCATGCACCACACCCCGCAACATGTGCTCGTTCTCGTCATATTGCGTGGGAGCGATCTTTTCAATCCAACCAGCCCGGCGCGCCAGCGGAGGCACAAAACGCGCGTGGGTCATCTTTAGCGGCGTGAAAATGTGGCGCGTCGAATATTCGTCGAGCGCCTCGCCGGAAACCTGCTCGATCAGCGCCCCCAGCACAATAAAATTGATGTCGCTGTAGGAGAATCTTGACCCCGGCGGATCCTGTGGCGCTTCCGCAAACGCCATCTGGTATACGGTTTGCTTCCCTTCCCAAGCGGTCTTCAAATTCATGTCCGGCTCCAAACCCGAATAGTGAGTAAGAAGCTGGCGCACGGTGATGTCTTCTTTCCCGTTCTGCTTAAATTCCGGCAGATACTTTGCGACGGGATCATTGAGGCGCACTTTGCCGCGTTCCACCAATTGCATCACCGCGGTCGTCGTGACTATCACCTTGGTCAGCGAGGCAAGATCGAAGATCGTGTCCAAGGTCATCGGCTCACGGCGCGGCTCAAGCGCCCGCGAACCATAGGCTTTGCGGTAGATCACCTGGCCATTGTGGCCAACGATCAGAACGGCGCCGGGGATGTTGCCATCATGAATGGCCTGTTCGATCACCGCGTCCACGGCGGCGAGATGAACACCAACCGGTGGGCGCTTTGTGTCCACGACAGCTGAGGCCGTCAGCGTGGTCGACAGAAGGAGGATGAATACGATTGGAAAATTGCAGGAGCAAAAGACCCAAGTTCTATTGCGCGGCGAGTTTGGCTGAGAAGGAATGCTCTGACTCTAACAACTCCGGCGGGATGACTCAAGGAACTCAAGGAGGGGGGATGCTTTCAAATTACCCTCAGCCTGGTCGAGACATACGGCGATCGCTAGACCAGATTCTTGCTGAAGAGAGGAGCAAGACGCTCATGCAAACCCTTAATGGCCTCAAAGAGTTTCTGCAATCCCTCGGTTTCCAAACCGAGTTCGAGCGACTCGAGGTCAATCGTCAAATCCTTTGCGAGCTGAGCTGCGCGCCGAACCCGCTCTTCGGACAGCAAACTCAGAACTGTGTACGGATCACGATTTTGCTGCTGCAGCTCGCTCCATTGCTGAACCGCCCATGCGGTTTGGCGAATGCTGTCGACCGCATTGCGAAAGTCGCCCAGAACCCGGGGAGCGCAGTCGCCCGAGATTACCAACTGCTCGAGCTTTTGTAGCTCATCGGTGGCCGCCTTGAGGCGTTCGGAGACGGATCGTCGATCGTTGTTGGACGTTTCCATAAGACGCGTGTAATTGCCGAAATTTTGCGTTTTTCGACTACAGAAAGGCGCCACATTATTCATCGGCGAGGCGGAGCAGGAACTTCAGTTTGGCGAGATAAACTCTCCGCAGCAAATACGCTCATGCCCTATGATGAGATTGATGATCACACCGGATCATTCACCTTCACTGCTCGATGCCTTCGATCATCAAGACGAAGTGCTTGAATTTGCTTTTTTGATTTTGCAGGAAGCTATTGATCAAAGAGCTTTTCCGGGGTCTGCTGTAGCCGTCACTCACCACGGGCGGTTGGTCGCACTCAAAGCCCTCGGCCGTTTTACTTATGAACCAAACTCGCCTCCCGTCACGCCCGCGACGCTTTTCGATCTCGCCTCGCTGACCAAGGTAGTCGCGACAACTGCTATGGCCATGGTTCTCTACGAGCGCGGTTTGCTCGACCTCGATACGCCTGTTACTGCGATCACTCCCGAATTCACTCTTGCAGCGGAAAAAGATTCACGCCGCAGCAACGTGACGCTGCGCATGCTTCTGGCGCACTCGTCCGGCCTGCCAGCTTACGAAAAGCTATTTCTTAAAAGCCGTACACGTGAAGAACTTCTCGAGGCTGCGTTCGCTACACCGCTTGCCTCAGATCCTAGCACTCGCGCCGAATACAGCGACATTGGATTCATCGTGTTGGGCACTCCGCTGGAACGTTTGGCCGACGAGCCGCTCGACCGCTTCTGCCAACGCGAAATCTTTGCCCCGCTCGGGATGGCGAACACGACGTATAATCCACCAGCGAAAATCCGACCGGGGATTCCGCCTACTGCCGATGATCAAACCTTTCGGCATCGTGTGATTCAGGGCGAGGTGCAAGATGAGAACGCCAGTGTGCTCGGCGGAGTAGCGCCGCACGCCGGACTTTTCGCCCCCGCCGTCGACCTTGCCCGATTCGCCCAGTGCATGCTCGACGGCGGCCGGCCGATTCTTCGTCCTGAAACTGTGGCGCTATTCACGCGCCGCGAATGCGAGCCCGTAGGAACATCGCGGACCCTTGGTTGGGACACGCCATCGACGCCGTCGCAATCCGGCAAGTATTTTTCGGAGAAGTCTTTCGGCCACCTCGGCTACACCGGAACCTCTTTGTGGATCGACCCGCAGCGTCAGCTCTCGATTACTTTGTTGACCAATCGCACCTGGCCCGACTGCGCGAATTGGGCTATTAAACAAGTACGTCCAAGATTTCATGATGCTGTGGTCGAGGCGGTGGAGAAGGCCTAAGCAACAAATCTAGGCAAGAGATTTCGGGCCAAAGAACCTTAGCAAAATCGACAACTACTCAATGCGGCTAGAATGAACGGGTTTAGGAACCGAGCGGATATGAATCCCGGCAGTTTTGAGAGGCGCACTACTTGACATCGAAGCAGAAAGACAAGCCTGTCCTTCACCGACTGCGGACCGAGCAAACGAACGTGGCTAGCCATGATCTCGACCAGAAATCTTCGCTCGAAATCGCCCGTCTCATCAATGAGCAAGACTCGACCGTGGCGGCAGCGGTGCGGCGCGCTTTGCCGCAGGTAGCGCGCGCCATCGATGCCGTCGCCGACGCACTTCGCCAGGGTGGACGCCTCATTTATGTTGGCGCCGGGACCAGTGGCCGTATCGCCGCGCTGGACGCGTCCGAGTGCCCGCCAACCTTTAATACCGATCCGCGTTCCGTGCAGTTCATCATCGCCGGAGGCCCAAAGGCTCTGGCCTCAGCGACCGAGGCGAGCGAAGACGACGAACAACTTGGACGCTCTGAAATGGCGCGCCGCAAGCCTGGAAAACACGACGTCGTCCTCGGCATCGCCTCCAGCGGACGCACTCCGTTTACGGTCGCAGCGGTTGCCGAAGCCCGGCGCCGGGGCGCGCGCACGATTGCCCTCAGCTGCAATCCCGATTCGCCTCTCGAACGCGCGGCTCACTTCGCGATTGTGACACCGGTTGGTCCTGAAGTGCTTGCCGGGTCGTCACGCATGAAAGCTGGTACTGCGCAGAAAATGGTTTTGAACATGATCTCGACCGGTGCGATGACGCGCCTGGGCTATGTCTATGGCAACCTCATGGTTAACGTTCATCCAAAGAACGAGAAGCTGACGCAGCGGGCCGTCGCAATTCTGCAGCGCGCATTGCAAGTTGACCAGGAAACCGCGCGCCGTACTTTGCAGGCGTCCGGCAATCGCACTCCGGTCGCGATGGTCATGTTGGCTGCCGAGGTCTCGCGCGTAGAGGCGGCGGCTGCCCTGAAGAAATCAAGGGGCAATGTACGGCAAGCGATTGCGCTGGCAAAACATAAATAGAAATCAGTGCGTCCATACCGCGTCTTTCGCGTCTTTCTCAGCAACGATCTTTATCGGTTCGATTGACCCCTGCGGCACAGTCGTTTACCTTTGGGATGCCGTTTCCGCTTGGCGTTGCGAGGGTCGCGGCGCGAGGCTTCTCCCCTCCATGGATAAAAAACGCATCGTAGCCAGTGCGGTCGTGTTCTTGATTCTGGCCGTTCTGGTTTACCTGCAATATCGCCACTGGCAGACGTTTGACTGGGGCACATTCTGGGCGCAGACCCATCTCATCCGGAAGCGCCACGTATTCCACGCGGTTGCGCTGATCTACATCGCGTACGTTTTGCGGGCGCTGCGCTGGAAGATTTTTCTGCAGCCGGTGCGCCCGAAGGCAAAGCTGTGGGAGATGGTTTCGCCAACATTGATCGGCTTTACAGGGCTGGCGCTGTTAGGGCGCGCTGGAGAATTTATCCGTCCGTACTTGATCGCGCGACGAACTGATCTTCCTTTTTCTTCGCAGGTGGCGGTGTGGGCGGTGGAACGAATTTTTGATATCGGGGCGTTCACTGTGCTGATGGTGCTCGCGATTTTTCTGCCAAGCGCGCTGCCGGCGATTCCTCATCCTGAGTACTACTTGCGCTTTCGTGAAGGCGGGTTTTTGCTGATCGGCCTTGTATTGGTGGCGACAGTGGCTGCAATCGTGATTCGGCGCAGTGGGGACGCGGTGGCGCGCTGGGTGGAAGAACGGTTTGGGCATTTGTCTTCCAATTTTGGCCACAGACTAGCGCAGAAGGTGCGAGAGTTCGGCCTTGGGCTGGATACGATCTCGGGGCCAGCCTCGTTGCTGATGCTGAGCCTGGTTTCCGTGGGCATGTGGTACATCATCGCATTGGCCTATCAGGAGACGACGCATTCCTACGGCATGGCTGCGCTCGATATACCAGTCTCGCAGATTTTGATTCTGATGGGTGCCAGCATGGTGGGATCGATGCTACAGTTGCCGGCCGTCGGCGGCGGTTCGCAGATGGCGACGATTGCGGCACTTTCAAGCGTGTTCGATGTGCCTCCTGAGATGGCCGCGAGTTGCGGGATTCTGCTGTGGCTGGTGACATTCGCGGCAGTGGTTCCGCTCGGGCTGTTGTTGGCGCATCACGAAAGACTTTCGTTGCGAAAGTTGTCGGAAGAAAGTCATCGTGCGGAAGAGACCGAGATCAAAGGCCCGCCCAGTTAAGCAAATCCTTATCTATTACTTAGGTACGTGCTGCGACTCTGAGCCGCTACGCCCCTGTTACAATTTCTGTAAATCCTGAAACACTTATTTCCCAGTCAGTATTCGGTTCGCTCAGCGCTATGAAATGCCCATTCTGTGGATTTGCAAACGACAAAGTAGTCGATTCGCGAGAGAGTAAGGAAGCGGAGTCGATCCGGCGGCGGCGCGAGTGCCTAAAGTGTGCGAAGCGCTTCACGACTTATGAGCGCATCGATGAAATCCCTTACATGGTGGTGAAGAAAGATGGGCGGCGGGAAAAGTTCGACCGGCAGAAAGTTCTGAACGGATTGCTGCGGGCCTGCGAGAAACGGCCGGTGCCGATCAGCAAGCTGGAACAGATTGTGAACGAAGCCGAGTCTTTTGTAATTGAGTCGCAGGAACGCGAACGCAAAACCAGCGAACTCGGCGAACTCATCATGAACCGCTTACGGCGTTACGACAAAGTCGCGTATGTGCGATTTGCGTCCGTGTATCTCGACTTCAAGGACGTAAGGGAATTCATGGATGAGTTGAGAGATTTGATGAAAGCGAAGGAAGCGCCGGAAGTGCGGAAAAAGAGTGGTTAGCGGCATTCACGAAAGGCGGTCATGAGTCACAAAGTAACGCTAATACCGGGCGACGGCATCGGGCCGGAAGTAGCGCAGGCCACGGTGCGTATTCTGGAAGCGACGGGCGTGAAGTTCGAATGGGAAACCTTCGCGGTCGGCGCGCAGGCCTATGCAGATTCCGGCGAATATATACCCAAGGAACTGATCGAGTCGATCGAGCGCACGCGGGTGGGGTTGAAGGGGCCGGTGACTACGCCCGTGGGTGGCGGGTTTCCGAGCATCAACGTCGCTTTGCGCAAGAAATTTGAGTTGTATGCCAACTTCCGGCCCATTCGAAACTTGCCGCATGTTGCGACGCGCTATCCAGATGTTGACCTCATCATCGTACGCGAGAACACCGAGAGCCTTTACTCGGGCTTGGAACACGAGGTTGTGCCGGGTGTAGTGGAAAGCTTAAAGATAATCACGGAAAAAGCTTCTACTCGCATCGCGCGATTCGCCTTCGAATACGCCCGCAAGAACCAGCGCAAAAAGATCCACGCCATCCACAAAGCCAACATCATGAAACTCTCGGATGGCCTGTTTTTACGCTGCAGCCGTACCGTTGCAAAGGAATATCCGGAAATTACTTACGGCGAGCACATCGTCGACAACACTTGCATGCAACTGGTGATGAATCCTTATCAATACGACATGCTGGTGATGGAAAATCTTTACGGCGATATTATTTCCGACTTGTGCGCGGCATTCGTGGGCGGTCTGGGATTTGTGCCTAGCGCGAACCTGGGCGATCACTGTGCGATTTTCGAGGCAGTACACGGCTCAGCTCCGGATATTGCTGGCAAAAATGTGGCAAACCCCACTGCGCTGCTGCGGTCGTCGCTGCTAATGCTGAGGCATCTGAACGAGCATGAAGCCTCCACGCAGATTCGCAATGCTTTGGAAAGAGTTTACCGGCATCCGGAGAAGCTGACGCGCGATGTTGGAGGAAAGGCGGGAACCTCCGAGTTTGCGGACGCCGTGATCGAGGAAATGGAAAAAGCAAAAGCTGCCGCGCCCGCGGCATCTCAATAGAGCATCCAATATAGACTGTTCGCAGGAGACAACTCTTCTTTTGAAGAGTTCAGGCTTGGGGCCTGGGAGCCTCACCCGTCAATGAGGCAGAAAGGAAAATATGAAACAAAGATTACTCTCGGGTGTAATCAGTGGCTTGGCATGTATGTTTGTTTTTGCTGGCTCGGCGGCGGCACAAGGCGGAACCCTGGTTGCTGCGGAGTATGGCGCTGGGAATCGCCGTGTGGATGTGACGCCGCAGGTGCGCTCCTTCTTGCACGACGGAGTTCTGGATTTCGATCTTAGCAATCAAACTCTTGGCGTGGATCCGGTGCACGGCCACACCAAAGAGCTTTTCATCCGGGTACAGCACTGGGACCGCGGTGTAGAAGAATTTGCTTTCCGGGAAGGAACACATGTAAGGCTGGAGTTGGATCCTGACCGGGGATACGAATGGCATGATCGCGAATTTCACATTATGCGCGCGTATTACGGTGGCGCTGGACATTTCATGAACGTCACGGAGCTGTTGCGCAGCATGAAGCACGATGGCAGACTCTTCGTCGTGGTCGATAATCGCAGCATGGGTGGTGATCCCGATCCAGAAGCTCACAAAGTGCTGCGCGTGCTTTACTGGCATGATGGCGAGCGTAGGCAAATCGTGGTGCCGGAGCACGCCGAATTACGGCTGCCGTAATTGCGGATAAGAATTTGGCAAAACCCAACCGCTGCGGCGGTCGGCGCTGCTCATGCTGAGGCATTTGAACGAACATGAAGCCTCTCGAACTCATGAATGCGGCGCCGACCGCCATGCGGAATTTCTGGCTGAAGCTGGCTTTAGGGCTCGCTCTGGCCGCTTCTTTTGCGCAAACGGCGTCCGCGCAAACCCTTAAGGTCACCCTGCTCGGCACCGGCAACCCACGTCCTTCGATGGAGCGCTTTGGTCCCAGCATTCTGGTCGAGGCGGGGCAGGAGAAATTGCTCTTCGATTGCGGCCGTGGTGCTCTGCAACGGCTTTACCAAGTCAAGGTCGAACAGATCGACGGCTTGTTCTTAACTCATCTGCACTCCGATCACATCGTGGGGATTCCCGATCTCTGGCTCACCAGTTGGATCATGGGACGCAAAATTCCGCTTCGCGTGTGGGGGCCAGTGGGAACTCGACGTATGATGTCGCGCCTCGAACAGGCGTATTCCTTCGATATCCACATGCGGCGGGACGTCGATGAGAACCTGCCGCCGCATGGAGTAGAAATTCAAGCGAAGGACATTCACCAGGGCATCGTTTATCAGAACGGAGACCTTAAAGTGACCGCCTTCGCAGTAGATCACGGCCTGCTCAAACCCGCGTTTGGATACCGGATCGATTATGCCGGGCACTCGGTTGTGCTTTCCGGCGACACCCGCTATTCAGAGAACCTGATCCGGTTTGCGCAAGGGACCGATGTGTTGATTCATGAAGTGCTCGATCCCGAAGCCTACAGCAAGCTTGTCAATTCCTACACTACGGAGCAGCGAGCACGCGTGGTGGCGCACCACACCACTCCGGATGAGGCGGGCAAGGTATTTACCAAGGTCGCGCCGAAACTCGCCGTCTATTCGCACATCGTCCCTCCGAATGTCCCGACTTGGTTCTGCACACAAGAAAAACTTACGCCGGCCCGCTGGAAGTGGGAGAAGACTTGATGAGCATCGAGATCGGAGAGCAGGTTGAGGTTCAGCGAGCGCAGCCCTAATCGAATTCCATTCTTCATTTCTTCATTTCCGTTTGACTTGTTCAGTTTTGGGCGGCGTGTCTGCATTCCGCCATTGACTCTGGCCGCAGATGGGAGTAAATTCGCCCGTTCTGGGGTTTCTGGGGGATGACGCGCACAACACGGCGTGTGGGAGTGATTCTGTTTCAGCTGGGCGGTCCTGACACGCTGGCTGCGATAGAGCCTTTCCTTTTTAATCTCTTCTGCGATCCCGATATCATCGATTTTCCTTTTGCCCGCATCGGACGCCGACCCTTAGCAAAATTAATTTCAACCACGCGCGCACGCAAAGTGCAACATCATTACGCGACGATTGGTGGAGGCTCGCCGATCCGGCGCTTTACCGAACAGCAGGCGCAGGCTTTGGAGACCGAGTTGGAACAGTGCGGAATCGATGCTCGCTGTTTTGTGGCGATGCGTTACTGGCATCCCTTTACCAGCAAAGCCGTCGCGCAGCTCAAAGCGGCAGAGTGCGATGAGGTGGTGCTGCTGCCTTTGTATCCGCAGTACTCGTCGACTACGACCGGGAGCAGTCTGAATGAATGGCGGCGGTTGTTCCACGACGACATGCCCGTACACAACGTCGGCGCCTTTTATCGGCATCCGATGTATTTAGACGCCGTCATCGAAAAAATTGAAGAGGCGCTCGGGCGATTTCCAATGCCGGAACGAGCCGAGATTGTTTTTAGCGCACATAGCATCCCCATGTCGGTGATCGCCAAGGGTGACCCTTACCAGCGGCAGATTGAAGAGACGGTGCAGCTTTTGATGGAGCGCGGGGGATGGAGCAATCGTCATCGCCTGTGCTACCAGAGCAAGGTGGGCGCGAGCAAATGGCTGCAGCCTTCGCTGCACCGAACGCTGCACGATCTAGCGGCGGAAAAGGTGCAGGAGGTTTGCATCGTGCCGGTGGCGTTCGTTTCCGATCATGTGGAGACGCTGGGGGAGATCGACCACGAGGCTCGAGAAGAAGCGAGGCAGTTGGGAATTGCGCGGTTCGAGATGAGCGCGGGGTTGAACGATTCTCCGAAGTTTATTTGTGCTCTCGGGGAATTAGTGCGGGAAGTTCTGGGCCGAGATACTGTTTCGCAAACTCGATTTGAGGATGTAGAAATAGGAACGTCAACATTAGCGACCGCTGGATAACGCACCCATGATGTTCTAAGAAGTAAGCGCAACATCGTAGGAAGTTGTTCGAGAACGTTTCTTCGAGAACAAGGTGGTTCGAGAACAGGAGGGGATCGATGGTTGAAACGGGGGCCGAGAGGCCTAACCCGAGTCCTGACCCCGGCAAACCCGCTGCCACAAGTGCAGCGGATGCCACGAAATATGTGGGGACGCCTGCGGTTGGGACCTCGAAGGCCGCCGCGGCCGCGGGACTTTCGTCGTCAGGTCCGTCCAATACGGAGATCGACCAGCGACGCCGTCGGCTTGTCTGGGTCGCTGTCACCGCATTCCTGACCGCCTGGTTCCTTGCTTTTTTCCGATTCTTTCTTCCCCGCACTCTTTTCGAACCGAATACCGTTTTCAAAATCGGCTACCCCTCGGAGTTTGCCCTGGGGGTTGACACCAAGTTTCAGCAGAAATATCGCATCTGGGTCGACCGCACTCCGGATCGCGTCTTCGTGATTTACGCGCGCTGCACTCATCTGGGATGTACGCCGGACTGGAAGCCCAGCGAAAACAAATTCAAATGTCCTTGTCACGGCAGCGGCTATGACAGCGAAGGGATCAATTTCGAAGGACCCGCGCCGCGGCCCATGGACCGCGCTCATGTCGAGCTTGCACCCGACGGGCAGATTATCGTCGATACCTCAAGGCTCTATCAGTGGCCCAAAGGACAGCCGAGTAAATTCAACGATCCAGGAGCTTTCTTAACGGGAGTGTAGAAGTTCGGTCTCGGGTCTTAGGTGCCAGGTCTTAGACAAACCCGAGATCTAAAGTTTAAGACCTAACACCTGACACCTGAGACCCAGGACTCTTATATGGCTGATGAAAACGACGACAAGAATGGCAAAGTAGGATTAGTCGACCGCGTCAAAGAAGATATTCAGGCGATGAAGGTCGACATCCCCGCGAAGGCGAAAGAGCAGATCGAAGGGCTGAAGGATCCAACCAAGACTCAGGTCTACACTTCGATTTTCCGCCACAAGCACGACGACACGCCGCGCAATCGGGCACTGGGCGTGCTGTCGAATGTGTTCCTGCACTTGCATCCTGCAAAGATCAATCGCGATGCGGTGCGCTACAGCTACACCTGGGGCATGGGCGGGATCACGTTTTTCTTGTTCATCATCCTCACCTACACCGGCGTGCTGCTGATGTTTTATTACCACCCCAGCAAGGTGCAGGCGTTTCGCGATGTTCTGTATCTCGAGCACGACGTACCCTTCGGAAAGATTCTGCGCAACATGCACCGCTGGGCCGCTCACTTGATGGTGATCGGCGTGTGGCTGCATATGTTCCGAGTATTTCTGACCGGTTCGTATAAGAAGCCGCGCGAATTCAATTGGAACATTGGCGTGCTGCTGCTGGTATTTACTTTGCTGCTCTCATTCACGGGTTATCTGTTGCCCGACGATCAACTCGGGTTCTGGGCCGTGACGGTTGGCACCAACATGGCGCGGGCAACACCGCTGCTGGGGCATGAAGGACCGTTCGGTTCGATGTTGGGCATGACTCCCTATAACGACGTGCGCTTTGGACTGCTTGGCGGGTCGATCGTGGATGCAAACGCGTTACTACGGTCGTATATCTGGCATTGCATTGGAATTCCGATTGTGGCTTCGATCTTGATGATTGTGCATTTCTGGCGTGTGCGGAAAGATGGCGGGATTTCGGGTCCGGCGCCGGTGATGCTGCAAGCTGAAGCGGATAAGCCGCGAAGAGGGCCGAAGGCGGCGGGCGAATAGGGGTCGAAGAGTAGCAAGATTCATGTGGGGACAGCCGCCCTCGGCTGTCCGCCGAGCGAAGCTCGGCCGCCTTTTAGCCCCGGCGACCAGCAAAAACCAGTCGAGCTGAGCTCGACATGGACGGCCGAGGGCGGCCGTCCCCACAAGTTCTTGGTGACACTATGGACTGGCGACAACTTTGGGAAATCTGCTCGGCTCCGGACAATGTGCCGATCGTAGGCTTGATTCCACTGCTCGGCTTCTACATTTATCTGGCGTGGAAACAGGCGCATGCCAACGACGTTCTCATCGAGCAACTCGAAGGCGATGCCGCGCTCGCCAAAACGCACCACCGTAAAACCTGGCCCTTCAAGCAAGGTTGGCAGAAGGAAGTCCACGTCTGGCCGTTTCTGCTCCGCATTGAATTTCTCGCCGCTATTATCGTGACCATCATTCTGATGGTTTGGTCGATCACCCTAAACGCTCCGCTTGAAGAGCCCGCCAATCCTAACCTCACGATGAATCCTGCGAAGGCCCCATGGTATTTCCTCGGACTGCAGGAGATGCTCGTCTATTTCGATCCATGGATCGCCGGCGTTGTAATGCCGACCATGATCATCATCGGCCTCATGGTAATTCCTTACATCGATACCAACCCGTTAGGCAGCGGCTATTACACCTGGAAGCAGCGCAAGTTTTCCATTGGGACGTTCTTGTTCGGCTTCATCATTCTGTGGGTCGCGATGATCATCATTGGGACGTTCATACGTGGGCCCGGCTGGCAGTGGTTCTGGCCGGGGCAGACCTGGGATCACAATCGGCTGATCTATGAGGTGAACCGCGACTTGCCGGATATTTTTGGGATCACGTCGAATATGGCGAAGGCGGTTTTCGGCGCGATCATCGTGGGCGGCTACTACGTGCTGGGTGGCTTCCTGGTGTATTCGCTCTTCCGCCGCTACATGGGAAAAGATTTCAAGCGGATGAGCCTGTTGCAGTTCGGCATCACGCAATTTCTTTTGCTGAGCATGGTGGCCTTGCCCCTAAAGATGGGCCTGCGCCTCTTGTGGCACATCAAGTACGTGTGGATTACACCCTGGTTCAATGTGTAGGTTGTCATCTTTTGGATTGTCATCCTGAGCGGAGCCAACGATTCGCGACGCGAATCGTTGGCGGAGTCGAAGGACCCCTATAGCCGAGCACAGTGTTGGGGCTAGAGATTCCTCGCTCCGCTCGGAATGACAAACATTTTCGGAGTCGTGAACACTTTCGGAGGAAGCGCGGTGCCTGAACAACCCAACCTCGAGCAAGACCCGATCACAACTAAGTCGTACGCCGCTTATTACCTGATCGCGATGGTGATTCTGATGGCGACGCTGTTCTGGGCGTTGTGGGATGAGGCGTGGAACCAAAGGCCGTGGAAGGCCTTACAGGAGAGCTGGAAAGATCGCTACAGCGCTTTTCTTAACACGGCGCGGTCGAAGTCAGCAACGTCTGAAAAAGATATCGAACAGAATCCGGACTATGCCGCACTCAAGCAGGCATACGAAAAAGCGTATCAGGATTCGAAGGCGCAGGGAGAAGAGGCGCGCAAGAAACTCGACGATGCCAGCGCTCGATTGCTCGCGGTACAGAGCGTTTTCACGGACCGCCGCGCCTATGTGAATGCCCTGACCTACGAATACGAAACGACCAAGAGCGCGTCAGACAAGACGAGTAAACAGAAAGAAATCGATAGTTACAAAAGCGAACAGGCGACAGTCGAATTCCCTGACGGCAGCAAGAAAAAATATAACTTTCAGCAACTGGAAGAGACTTACAACGAGATTCGGGACGAGCGCACGAAGCTCAGCCTCGAACTCGGTGAGGTTTTGAAACCCGCGACCGCAGCCAAGGCGAAGATGGATGAATACATCGCCGACCATGACGTGGACCTGACTCCGCAGCAGATTGACGGGTTGAAGCGGAGGGCAACGGAATGGGATCCGGCGATTGTGCAGATCAACGTTGCCGAGGCCAACATCGTCGACCGCTGCGAGTCGTGCCATATGAACACGCGCGAGCCGTTAAAGATTACTGCGGCCGCGATGTCGTCGAAGGGCGAAAAGAAGCCCGACGAATATGCGGAAGCGTTTGTCAGCCATACCGAGCCGGAGCTGTTGCAGATTCACGACCCGGAGAAGTTTGGGTGCTCACCTTGTCATCAGGGAAATGGCCGAGCGACCACGAGCGTTGAGAAGGCGCACGGAAACTACGAGCACTGGCTGTGGCCGCTGTTTCCCAAAGAAAACGTGCAGGCCGGCTGCCAGAATTGTCACGCAGCTGACATGGTGTTGGCCAGCGGCGATCAGCAGTGGCAAACCATCAACGACGGAAAAGATCTGTTCCGGCAGCGGGGCTGCATGGGCTGCCACCGCTATGAAGGTTACGACAAAGAGCCCGAGGACCTGAACTCGATCAGCCAGCAGATCAAGCAGACCGAGACCCAGAAGAAAGACAATCTGAAACAGACCGCCTACCTGATGAAGCAGGCCGATGCTGCGGCATCGAATGAGGAAGCGAACCAACTGAACACTCAGGCGGTCGACTTGAGAGTAGCGAACAGCAAGCTGGACGGCCGTTTGCAACAACTCGACTTCCAATCGCACAGCCTGATGCAGGACCAGAAAAAGGTGGGTCCAAACCTGAAAGATGTCCGGCTGAAGCTCAACAAGAATTGGATTCCAGTGTGGCTCAAGAAGCCGACCGATTTTCGCCCAACAACCAAGATGCCGAACTTCCGGCTGAGCGATCATCAGATTCAGGCGATTTCGGCGTACATCTGGCAATCTGGATTCACCGACGCGCTTCCGCAACACAAGCCGGGGAATGCAGCGCATGGGAAAGAATTGTTTGAGACGCGCGGATGCATGGCCTGCCACTCGATCGGCGAAGGCGATCAGAAAGAAGGCGGGGTGTTTGCCGCAAATCTGAGCCGCGTTGGCGAGAAGGCGAACTACGATTACCTGGTGCGCTGGGTTCATAATGCGCGCCAACGCACCCGGCCATATTGTCCTTACGAAAAGAAAGATATCGGGCCGGAGGACTACGCCAAGAAGGGTCTTCCCTATCAGTTTGACCTCGATCACAGCCAATGTCCAAACGATGGACACGAACTGCAAGTGCAGAATATGACTGTGATGCCCAGCCTGCGGCTCGCGGAGGAAGATGCGGAGGATATCGCAACCTACTTGCTGACGCGGAAGAAGCAGGAGCCTTCGTCCTATCCGAATGCCGCGTTCATGGATGATCCGAATCTGAAGGCTGAGGGCAAGAAGTGGGTGCGGCACTTTGGCTGCTCGGGCTGCCATGAAATTGCGGGCTTCGAAGACGAAGGCCGCATTGGCACGGAGTTGACGTTCGAAGGCAGCAAGCCAATCGAGCGTCTCGACTTCGCGCTGTTCACCGAAGTATCGCAGCGCGGCGGCAAGGACGCCGAACCGATCAAAGACAAAGAAGACCTCGCTCGTCTGCCCGATGGCCCAGCGACGGAGCCATGGTACGACCATAAAGGATTTTTCGAACACAAACTGGCCGAGCCGAATGTTTATGACCAGGGCATGGTAAAGGGCGAAACTGAAGCGCTGCGCATGCCGAATGTCCACCTCACCAAGGAGCAAGTGCTTGATCTCACGACTTTCCTGATGGGAAGCGAGGAGACCTCCCTGCCAGCCAACTATCAATACAAACCGGGCGACGCGCGGCACGATATTCAAGAAGGCTGGTGGGTCGTTAAGAAGTACAACTGCATGGGCTGCCATCAGTTCATTCCGGGCCAGCGAACGATCCTGATGGGGTTGCCGCAGTATCAGGACAATCAGGAGCAATTGCCGCCAAAGCTTCTGACGGAAGGTGCGCGTGTCGATCCTGAGTGGCTGCGCAAGTTCCTGTCGAACCCCGCGTTGAGCACGACGGATACAAACCGCAACGGCGTCCGCCCTTACTTAAAGGTGCGCATGCCGACGTTCTCGTTCTCCGATAATGAACTGCGCAAGCTGGTGCGCTTCTTCCAGGCATTGTCGCAGCAACCGTTGCCCTACATTCCAGAGCAGGTTCCGGTGCTCACGACGAAAGAAACGGATATGGCGCGGAGCCTGTTCTCCAGCACCGCGGCGCCTTGCCTAAAGTGTCACGCGACGGGCGACGCGGCACACGACAAAATTGCCACTGCGCCAAACTTTTTGTTGGCGAAGGAGCGGCTGAAGCCAGATTGGGTTGAGCGCTGGATTACCGATCCGCAGGCGGTGAGTCCGGGAACGTCGATGCCCTCGGGTTTGTTCAAGCAGCAGAATAGTCAGTGGGTGTTCGCGGGGCCAACGCCGCCATCGTTTGAAGGGTACGCCGGGGATCACAGAAAACTGTTGACCGACTATATCTTCCAGTTAACGCCGGAAGAACAACGGAAAGTAGCGGCGTCCATGCCGAAGGCGAAGACTGCTACGAGAGAGCCCATACGAGGCCGGACACCTTCATCTGTGCAGTCGAACGCAATTCGACAGCATGCTGAATCGGTGGGTGGTGGATCGCTGTAGTTCTCGATCTAGAGTCCACGAATGCCGATTGACCAAGTTCGTAGCAGTCGGGCGTTGACGAAAGCTGAATTCCATCGACGCCTCAAAGCGTGGCTCTTCGAAACCGACGACGCGACAATTGGCCAAGGCACGCAGGGGCGTACCGGCTGGGTTCATGTTCGCGACAAGGGTCGTTTGTTTAAACTCAACTCTGACTGTTCGCGAACTGCGGTGAAGCACTATTTGGATTTGGTTTCACTTCATGGAGACGACTTAGACTGGCAGATCACAACTAGCAACCTAGGAAATTGGACTGCGGTGTTGTTCGGTCCGAAGACTATACGCTATAAATCTTTTCCTCTCTATGCTGCGAGGCCTAGACGAAGTTAAACTTTCACGAATGGAGACATCATGAATAAGCAAATCACTTGGAAGGTTTTGGTCGGCTCTCTTGCGCTATCTGCATTGTTGTTGGCCGCAGCATGTAACAAGAAGGAGAACACAGAGCAATCGAGCAACACGATGGCTCCGTCCGCAGCACCCGCTCCAGCGGCAACGCCCATCGATCCCGCGACCGTGGCCACGGTGAGCGGCACGGTGAAGTTCGATGGCACGGCTCCTAAACCGTCGAAGATCGACATGAGCCAGGACCCCGCCTGCAAAGGTGCAAATGAGGCGGAGAACGTTGTAGTGAGCGACGGCGATCTCGCCAATGTCTTCGTCTACGTGAAAGACGGACTCGGCAGCCGGACTTTTGACGTGCCCAAAGATGCCGTCGTCCTCGACCAGAGCGGCTGCAAGTACCATCCTCACGTCCTGGGCGTCATGGCAGGGCAGACCGTGCAGATCAAGAACGACGACCAGACCACGCACAACATTCATCCCACGCCGAAAGATAACCGCGAGTGGAACGAGTCGCAGCCCCCATCCTCGCCGGCGATTGAAAAGAACTTTGCCCGCGAAGAAGTCATGCTGCCGGTGAAGTGCAACCAGCATCCCTGGATGAAGATGTACATCAGCGTGGTGAAGAGTCCGTTCTATGCCGTCACAGACAAGTCGGGCAAGTACGAAATCAAGGGCCTGCCCCCGGGCGATTACACGATTGCCTTCGTCCACGAGAAACTGGGCGAGCAGGACCAGAAGGTGACAGTTGCGGCAAAAGAGAGCAAGACCGTGGACCAGAGCTTCAAGGCTGGAGGAGAGTAGCCAACCAAGGGTAGTGGTTTAGGGTGGCTGACGCTCTATGCGGTTCAGCAGGAGATCCTTCGCTCCGCCTGAAAACCGGCTACGCTCAGGATGACAACCGGGAAAGGGTCGAACTGCTCGACTACCAAACCAGGCTTGTCCGCGGGGTAAGATCGTCTTAAAATATGCTGTTGCGGCGCGACCGGGGCCCGGTTCCGCGTCGCCCACGAAGAAGACGATCTTATTCCAAACCAGCCGGTCCAGGGGAAATGCTCTGAAAGCCCTTCCAGCAAATTACAACCGCGCGCATCACGCCTTTGCCGTGTTCACGGCGTGCGCGGCCTTTGTCGTGATCACGGCCGGAGCATTGGTCACCAGCAATGATGCGGGGCTGTCGGTGCCCGACTGGCCAACTTCTTTCGGGTATCTGGTGAAGGTGCCGCACTTTGTCGGCGGCGTGCGCTACGAGTGGAGCCACCGCATGGTGGCTGGAACCCTCGGAATGCTGACATTGGCCATCGCCATCTGGACGCTGGTGGTCGAGCGCCGCCGCTGGTTGCGATGGCTGGCGATTGGCGCTCTGTGCACCTTTTTGACCCAGGCAACTTTAGGCGGAATGACGGTTCTGTTCTTCCAGCCCCCGTGGCTTTCCACCGCGCATGCCACGGTGGCGCAAACATTCTTTTGTATTGCTGTGGCGATCGCGATTTTCACCGGCCGCAGGTGGATCGAGGAGCCTTCGAGAGTGGATTTCGATTCGCGGCGGCCCAGCCTGTTCACGCTGACTCTGCTTTCCATCTTCTTGTTATATGTCCAGCTGATTCTCGGGGGGATGTTCCGCCATCACGGCATGAGCTGGTGGCCGCATGTGGTGCACGCCGTGCTGGTGGCGTTCGTGCTGTCCTGGACTGCGATTCGAGCCATTTCCGTTTACTCTGATATAGAAGCAGTCCGGCGTCCGGCGATCTTAATGCTCTCACTCTTGATCACGCAGCTTTGCCTGGGATTTACCGCGTTCCTGACGCGAGTGGCCTGGGGTCGAAACGCGGTGCAGCCCGAGTTGCCGATGGTGGCGGCGACCGTGGCACATGTGGCTGTGGGAGCGCTGCTGCTGGCAACGACTGTGATTCTTTCGATTCAGGTCTGGCGGCACGTTCCGGTGGCCTTCGAGGAACGCGTACCGCAGGCTCAACAGAACGTTTCAGCCGCATGAGCATCGCCGAGATTCTTCGCTGGTTGCGGCACTCATCTGCGGCCACAGATCCGGATGTGTTTTCCTCTTTTAATTCATTGGCAGGATGCTGGGCGCGATAACATCGTAAACTAGTAAATAGGTTTATCCATAATCGATTTATTCATTGGTTGCATGAAGGACCGCTCTTGGTCTCAAAAGTCTCCGCTATCGTTGATGCCGCTCCCGAAGTCACCGCGCCGCCCGGAGCACCGGTTATTTCGGTGCAGAACCTTGTGCATCGCTATGAGAAGCGCACGGCTCTGAACGGCGTTTCGTTCGACGTTGGCCCGGCCGAGTTGTTCGGGCTGCTGGGTCCGAATGGCAGCGGCAAGACTACGCTCTTCCGCATCCTTTCCACGTTAATGGTCCCGAGCAGCGGCCACGCGATTATCATGGGCTGCGATGCTGTACGGGATCCGGCACGCTTGCGGCGGCAGATCGGCGTTGTCTTTCAGGCACAGAGCGTCGACTTGAAACTGACTGCCTACGAAAATCTTTGGCATCAAGGACATTTGTACGGGTTGCGTGGTTCGTCTTTGAAAAATCGGATTCAGGAAATTCTTTCGCGTGTCGGTCTGGCCGATCGCGCCAAAGAGCTGGTTGAAACATTTTCCGGCGGAATGCAGCGGCGCATCGAGTTAGCCAAGGGATTGTTGCATCATCCGGGAGTGCTGTTGCTCGATGAACCGACCACCGGTCTCGACCCAGGCGCTCGGCGCGATCTGTGGCAATATCTGCAAATGTTGCGCGACGAGGAGCATGTCTCGGTGCTGGTGACGACACATCTGATGGAAGAAGCCGAGCGCTGTGACCGGCTAGCCATCATGAATGAAGGCAATCTCGTGGCTCTGGGCACGCCAGCGGAGTTGAAAAGCGAAATCGGCGGCGCCGTGGTATTGCTGGATGCAGCCCACGATGCCGGACTGCTGGCAGAGCGCATTCGAGATAAATTTCACGTGGATACTACGGTTCTCGAGAACCAAGTCCGGGTGGAGCGGCATGGCGCGCATCGCTTCGTGACCGAAGTCGTTGAGGCTTTTCCGGGAGAGATCGAGGCGCTATCGATAAGCAAGCCGGCGCTCGAAGATGTATTCATTCGGCGTACCGGACACAAGTTCTGGAGCGAAAACCAGAGTAGCGAGAACGATAGCGAAGCGGCAAAGTCTGATTCGAAAAACAGCAAAAAACACAGGAGGTGACGTGCGTTCCATGATTCTTGTTCTTTCCCTTGTGCTTGGAATCCTTCCTTTGCTGGGAGTGGCATGGACACTGGCGAACGGAATGATTACCACCGTCGATGGCATGTTTATGATCTTGATCCTGCTTACCCTCGCAGCAGTTTTCTTGCTGAACGCGTATTGGGAAATGCGAGACTCCGGCATGCTGGGCAAGAAAACGGCTCCAGCTGCGCCGGCTAAATCTGCTGCACCAAAAGCGAGTTAAATTTCGTGGCCACTCAAAGCGCCGCTTTATCGAGACCAGTCGCTTCCGCTTCAGCGGGAGTTTGGTTGCCCGCCTTCACTCTTTGGTGGCGCGAGATTGTGCGCTTCTACCGGCAAAAGGCGCGCGTGGTTGGCGTGCTGGCATCGCCGCTGGTGTTCTGGGTGGTGATTGGCTCAGGGTTCGGTACGTCGTTTCGCACGGGCGCGGGTCAGGCCCAGCAGCACTACATGGATTATTTTTATCCCGGCACGCTGA
>Ga0307478_10000541_pt1 | contig 38113 bp, 51 predicted proteins | sample atmos_gasesECM4C_2_FD_203713 | JGI IMG/M metagenome (GOLD analysis project Ga0307478, IMG submission 203713) | Hardwood forest soil microbial communities from Morgan-Monroe State Forest, Indiana, United States - atmos_gasesECM4C_05 | ecosystem: Environmental > Terrestrial > Soil > Temperate...
GCGCGATGGTCCAGCCATGCGACTTGGCCATCTCCAAGTCTTTGATATCGACCATGCCGCACAGGTCGCTGTCGAGCGGCCCATCGATCAAGCTGATCGTGGCAAGGGGGTCGGGCGCGCGGACGCGGATTTTCATGGCCATGATCAAGCTCCAGTGATGTTGTTGATGATGCCGATAGCGAACGGGGTATGGACGGCCAGCACTTCCTGGCTGTAGACCCCAAAGTAAATCGTGCGCTGAACGCGCGGCCAAACTTCCATGTATGTATCCATGCGCGCTGAGACGATGGCGGGAGATGGCAACGCATTCGTTGTATACCAAATTGGTAACCGCTCCGCCCAGCCCAGCACAGTGCCCGGGGGCATGTAAGGGTGGGCCGCCACTTTGACCTTGCAGCCGCCATCGGCGTTGTAAGGGTTGAACAGCCACGCGATGACACCTTGCGGAGTCACACTGACATCGACACTGGCGTCGCCCAACAGGGGAGCGGTCGACGATGTCACGGCGATATTGGCCATTGCCCGCACCCCGCTGGTGCTGGCGTAAAGCACCGTTGGTGAGAGGAAGTTACTGAGCCACATCGTCTTGAACATGTTATCGACCTCGGCAATGGCGCCGTCGTTGCCAACAGTCAGCCCTGCCCCACTGGCCAGTGTGTTGACGTAGGCGCCTGATCCAGATTTCAGCCCCCAAGTCAGCAACCCATCGTATGCCAAGGCGGTATTGGTCGAGCAGTTGGCCGTGATGGCACTGGCCGATTGGGCACCAGCCGTGAGCGGCGCCGAGAAAGTGGCGCTATTGGCCCCGGTAATGGCCTGTAGGGTCTCGGCACCGGCCGCGCCCACATACCAGGCATAAGCACTGGCCCCAGGCAGGACAGGGGTCGTAGCGGTCAAATTTTGACCCGAAGTCAGCGATTGCGTGGCGTTCAGGCTCTTGTTGCCCGAGCCCATGTTCAGGACGAAGGTTTGGCCGTCGTTGCCGGTGATGTTCAACGCCTGACTGACCCCGCCCGCCAGCGAGCTGTTGGCGTAGCCTTCGGCGGTCAGCCCGACCACAATCACCGAGTAGGTTGCCGTACCCAGCGTGCCGAGCGAGCCGGTCGCCGTCACCGTCGGCGCTGTCGGCACACCGATCGGTAGGGAGCGGTTGCCCCCCAACAGCGCCATCTCCTGCTTGGCGAACAAGCGCAGCATGGTGCGGAGCTGGATCAGCGCCGCTTCATCCTCGAAGCCATCGGCGGCGATCAGGGCTTCCTCGGTGACGCTGTCTTCCTCCCCCAAGGTGGCGAAATTGAGCGTGGTGGACGACGTGCTGTAGCTCATGCTGGCGGCGCGCCGGCCTTCCGGCACCCAGCCGATCGCGGCCGGCCCCGAGCCGGTGGTCGAGTTGACCGTCTTGAAATAGTAGGCGTCGCCGGGGAATTGGGTCTGAATGCGGCGGACCGAATTGCGGATGGGAGTCACTGTCGGGAAGATGTTCAACGCCGGCGCCCGCAGGTCATAGTAGGCCAGGCCGGCGGCCATGGTGACATTCTTGCGCAAAGGCGCCTCGGCCAGGTCGATCGGCGCGATCGGGCGCTTACCGGCCTGCTTGAACGCATCGAGAGTGGCGGCGGCGCGCTCGCGGGTCATGAAGCCGCGCCGGTGGGGATCTGGCGGCCCCATGCCATTGATGGCATCGCACACCACATCAATGACCGAGTCACGGGGCAGTGGCACGGAATTGTACATGCGCTGAGACTCCTCGTGCGTATAGTATAAATGCCGGCAGTGATGTCGGTAGCGGGAGCGGCCATCAATCAGCTGAAACCCAGATCACCCGTGCCGCCCCCGCACTTCCTCACACCACTAGGAGACGCCAATGCCAACCATCAAAGTCCAACTGCCGCTGGTCAGCAGTGACCCCAACGCTTTGCCCTTGGTCTACGCGCGCGGGCGCGAGAACATGACCGAGCAGGAAATCCCCACCGCCGCCTATGTAGCCCTGAAAGGCAAAGTGAAGGGCTACTTCAAAGGCGAGTGGCTGCGCGGCACCTGGCGCATCGGCGCGCCCGTGGCTGACGAGCCGTGGTGATCAGCGCAGCAAGGGCGCGTGCCAGCCCATGCTCATGCCGGTGAGCGGCAAGAACATATCGAGGATCACCAGCAGCAGGATCAGCAGGAACACCACAAGAATTATTTGTTTGAAGGGCTGCGGGATCGGCAGCAAATTGAGAATATACCAAACCACCCCTGCCACAAGACACAAGACCAACAAATAAATTAAAAGACCGATCATAGCATGAACTCCCGCTGAGTGCGCCGTGAGCGTCACGGCCCGCCGGGCCTTGTCGTATAGTACTGATACCGGCAGCGATGCCGGTAGCGGGGGCGGCCACGCGCCGGTTGAAACCCATTAGTGAGCTGCCGCCCCCGCGCCTTCCACACACCAAAGGGCTGCGACCGGCGCCCACCAAGTTTCGATTGTCTATGACCATGCACGGGCCAAATCAGGATTGGGAGACCATCGACACCCCCAACCTCCTGCATGCTTTGGAATGGCGCAAACGCTTGCGGACGCGCGGATATCGATAGGTTGTTGCAAAAAAAGACAAGTCGGCAGCTCCAGAGGAGCCAAAGCCCCTCTGGATTCGTAGCAACCGCCGTCGTCAGGCGTTAGCTGTTCGAGATATTGTTCAAGATCCCGATCGCAAACGGGGCATACACCGCCAGGACTTCCTGACTGTAAATCCCGTAGTATTGCGACCGCGAGACCTTAGGCCACACCTCGGCATAGTAGTCTTGTCGGGTTTGTACCGCGGCCACTTCCGGCACCGCGTTCGACACATACCAAGGCGGCAGATTCTCAGCCCAGGTCAAGATCGTGCCTGGCGCCAAGTTCGGGTGGATGTTGATCGGGATGCGCACCCCGCCATCCGGGGTGAACGGATTGTAGTAGAAGGCGACCACCCCTGCCGCAGTGGCGCGATATTCGACGCCGCCGGCGGCATCCGTCTCGGTCACGAAGCGCAGCAACGGGCTGCTGGCGCCATTCATCACGCGCTTAGTCAGGTTCAGCAATTCCTGACTGTTCACGTACATCACCGTGGGCGAGATCAGACTTTTGTTCCACATAGCCTGGAACATCGTGTCGATCTCGTTGACTGACCCCATACCCGAGCTGGTCAGCGGGGTGCCGACGCCAACTGGGCCCGTGGCGAAGGTATTGACGTAAGCACCACTGGTAGTCAGGAACCCCCAGGTGAGCAAACCGTCAAAGGCGTAATTGGTATTGGTCGAGCAGTTGGCCGTGATGGCACTGGCCGATTGGTTTGTGGTGGTCAGAGCCGAGGTAAAGGTGACGCTGTTCAGCGTGGTGATGGTTTGCAGCGTCTCCGAGCCCGCCGGCGTGCTCGCATACCAAGCGTAGGCCACCGCGCCGTTGACCGCGGGCACGGAGAGCGTCAGGTTTTGCGTGCTGGTCACGATCTGAGTCTGCGCAGCCGACTTGTTCGACGACCCGCCATTGACCACATAGGTCTTGCCGTCGTTGCCGGTGACTGTCAGCGCCGCGGCCACACCGTTCGCCACTGACGAGTTCAAGAACCCTTCCTGGGTCAACGCCACCACATAGGCCGAGTAGGTGCCTGCCGCCACCGTGCTGGTGGTGCCACCGGCACCGGTGACAATAGTGCCGGGTGTGGCCAAGGCCAGCGAACGATCGCCGCCCAGCAGGCCCGCCTCTTCTTTGATGAAGGTGCGCAGGAGCAGGCGGAGCTGCACCAAAGCGTCTTCATCCTCGAAGCCCTCGGCAGCAAAGCGCGCCTCCTCGGACAGACTGTCTTCCTCGCCGATGGTCATGTAACTCAGCGAGTTGTTGGTGGTGACATAGCTCATGCTGGCCGAGCGTTGGCCCTCAGGCACCCACCCCATGAACGGCTGACCGGAGCCGACCGTGCTGGTGATGGTTTTCCAGTGCGCGCTGTCACCCGGATGCTGCCGTTGCAGACGCGGCAGGGTGTTGCGCAGCGGCGTCACCGTGGGGAACAGATTCAACGCCGGCGCCCGCAGATCGTAGTAGGTCAGGCCGGAGCTGATGGTGACATTCTTTTTCAATGTCTCATCGTTCAGCTCGCCCGGAGACATCGGGTTGCCGAAGGCGACCTTGAAAAAGTCGAGGGTTTGCTCAGCCTGATCATGGCTGAGAAACCGGGCACGGCTGGGCTTGTCGCTGTCAGTACCGTTGATCGCCATCATCAATTTGGCAATCGCCGGCTCCCGCGACTTCTGCACGGGGGCAAGTTTGTTTTCCACGAAGAGCACTCCTCTACGGCAGTTGCGACGAAAGGGGAAAAGCCTTAGGGCCTACGCGTACGGGCCGCGTTGGCCAGTGCTTCCGCGCGCTGCTTGCCCGCAGGGATCGCGAGGAAACGATCAACGACCGAGTTGCCGGTCGTCTTGATGCCGGGGCCACCCCCGAGCTTAGAAAGGTCAACCGAATTGAGACTGTCGGCCTCCTTGGTCGTCGAATACCCCTCGGGTAGTCCGACCCGCGGCGGTGGCAACGGCTCCGCTTCCACCTTGGCCAGCCGCTCTTGCAGCATTTTGTTCTCGGCCTGCGCCGAGAGGCTACGCGCATTACTATCCAGTACCATCTTGGTCAGCGCAGCCATCTGGCCGGAGACTGTTTTGAACGCCTTGATCGCTTCGGCACGCTCCTCATCGGCGCGCTTTGCGGCTTCTGTGCCGGCGCCCACCTCGACCTGAGTTTCCTGGTTGGGGTCGGGCTTGGCGTAATTGGCGGCCAAGGCACTGGAGCCAGGGGCGTCGACGGCTTTTTGTGCGTGATCCTTCTGCGCTTTCATCGCCCACTTGGCGATGCGGTCGGCCAAGGTGCTGCGCAAATGACGATCGATGTCAGGCACGCCTTTGGCCATGGCGGTCGAATGCAACGCTTGCCCCACCGCGGTCATCCAGGAAGGGCCATCGGCTGATGTGCCAACCGACCCCATGACCTGTTTAAACAAAACATTCGTATTCAGCATGAGCGCCTGGTCGGCCACGATCTTTTGCAGCGCTGCGATGTTGTCTTTGATCGCTTGCGCAGTGCCTTCCGCTTTAGCCAGCGCGCCGGCCGTCCCATCGCTGCGCAAGGCACGAAGACCGTGCAAGGCCAGCGCGGCGGTGCGCAAAGAGATGACACGCGTGGTCATCTTGTCGAGGCCGTCGTCCTCGCACTCGTCTTTGCAATCCTGCACATCTTGCGCGTCTTGGTCGGCCTGATCCTGCGCATCTTGAGCATCCTCGTCTGCCTGATCCTGCGCGTCTGAATCAGACTCATCGCTCTTGTAGGTCTTGGCTGCCTTCGCAGCCGCGTCCTTAGCGTCATCCTTGCTGTCGAACGGCTCCTTGGCACCAGAGAAGGACGGCTTTTTGTCGCCATCGTCCTTGGCGTCGGCGGCCTTGGCTGCGCCTTCCTTCATCGCGCCTTCCTTGGCGTAGGCGGCCTTGGCAGCAGCCTCTTTATCGTCACTCATCCAATCATCAGGCAGTTCGTCCGATGCACCGAGATCCTTGGCGCGCGCCTTGATATGAGCCTTGGCCTTGGCCGGATCTTTGGCCCGGCCGATCGCGCGGACGGCGTTGCTCAAATCGTCCTTATTCTCAATCGGGAATGATCCATCAGGCAACGCATGGCCTTTGTCTGCCATGGCTTGCCGCTCCTTATCGGTAAAATCCCGCTTGCCGAAGTAAATGCCGTTCTTGTCCAGCACGCCATCCCGGAATCGGGCCAACTGCTTGGCGGACTTGACCAACTCCTTGGTCGGCTTGTCGAGGCCTGTGTCGGTCAACACCCCCGGCACGTCGAGGTTGGGGCGGGTGCGGTCAGGATCGCCGGCCTTCGGGTCAGTGCGCTTGTCGGCCGCCATGTCGGTCAACCGCTCGCAGATGATGCCCAGGGCCTTGCTGAGACTGGTCCCAGTCTGACTGAACCCCTTGAGACTGGCGGAGAAGGCTTTAACCGCATCTTCGTCGCAGGTCTTACCCTCGGCCATAGTCTTGGCCGCCTTATCACAGGCTTCGACCATCTCGTCGGCCGACTTTTTCGCCTTGGCCGCCACTTCGGCGCATTCCTTGGGATCGGCCATCTTGGCCATCGCCTTCGACGTGTTGCAGATCGAATCCTCGTTAGCCCCATGTGCCGAGGCACCAGGATCGGGTTTGAAGGCGTCCGCCACCATGGCCTGATAGCTTTGCGCCGCGCGGGCGTGCGCCGCCGCCACTGTGGCATGCGCCGCCATCTCGGCGAAGCCATGCTTGGCCTTATCCGGGGCGCCATCGGCCAGGGCCGCGGCGCTGGTCGCATGCGCTTGAATGGTCGCCGCAATCTCGGCAATCGCCAGCGCCGAGGCGTTCTGCCCCTGCAAGCATGACGACTGCGCTTTGGCAAAAGGAGTCAAAGCAGGGGCATCAGTCAGAATCGCCTTGTGCAGCGCTTCCATCTGCGCCTGTGCGTCGGCCATCGCGGCCTGAACCGAACCATCCATCACATCCTCCGTGGGGTTTCCAAGACGTTCGTACGTGCGCGCGATGCGCTCATGATAGGCAGCGGAGCCGCCACCCAGTTTCGCCAAATTCTCATGCAATTTGTAGGCAACGATATCGTCGGTGGTCCCGGCCAAGCGGGCCGCCTCGGTATGCCTTTGCTCGTCAAGCCGATGCTGCGCAGCAGCGTCAAAGTGCTGCTTGGCCATGGCTTGAGCCAATTCCTGGGTCTCGCCAATCAAGGGATAGCCGCCGGTTTCCTGGCGTGCGCGCAACAGCAGCGCGCGGCCTTCCATGCACGCCTGAGCATCGGCCTTGACCGCGTGCTGGTGACCCGGCACGCCGCACGCCCAAACCTGTGAGGGCTGGACCCGCAACTGACCGTCCGGGGCGCGCTTAACCAAGTCGAATTTCGCATCGGGGTTGGACGGACGATCGACCAGCGAGATTTCGTGCAAGGCGATCCCGGTGATGATCGAGCGGTCGGCAGGGTCGCGCTTGGTGATCTTGCCGCCGACCGAAAAGCCCCGGTACACCTTGGCCTTGACCTTACGCCAGGCTTGGTCATCCACCACCTGTGCGCCGAAGTAGAGCCCATTTTCGTCGAGCGTCGCCGCAATACCGACCCCAGCCGCGCTAGGCTGGTGCATCTCGCGCACGGTGGGGAACGACAAATAGGCGGGCAAGGCCGCCTTCAGGGCATCAATCGACATAATCTCGCCCTGCGCGTCGCGCGTAGGCGTGGAGGCATACCCAAAGACTTGGCGGGCCTCCTCATCGATTTTACAAAAGTCGGCAAACAATTGGATGTCATCGGACATCACGGCCTCCACAAAACGTATAGAAGGGCAGGCCAGTCATGAAAGGGCAGCCGATGTCGGATGGAACCGAAGACCGCACCAAAGCCGAGCAACAGCGCGCCATGAGCTTCCACTGGTTGACCCAATGCCTGGGGTCGATCCCGGCCGAGCAAGAACTTGATGCGACGTTGAGCGCAGTCGGTGCCATGGTGGGCCATGTCGCATTCGGCACCACCTCGCCATTCGAGGCGGTCGTCCGGGTGCAAGACATCGCCTGCCAGATGATCAACAAACTGGCTGCGCGGCTGCCCTCCTCACCCAAAGGAGATGATGCCAATGCCGGATGATGCAACACCCGCATGGGCGCGCGAGGTGTTGGCCGATGCGCTGCAATCGATCCGGCTCACTCAATGGGAGGAACACTTCGCCGCGGACCTGTCAGAAAGACTCGATAGCGGTCAGAATTTTCAGCTCAGCGACAAGCAGATCGAGGTGATCCGCCGCATCGAGAGCAAAATTTACGGCACCTAAAGGAGGGCACCATGCCGGCAAACCCTGCCGATCAATCCAACAAGCCCGTAAGACCAACCGCCGAGGAGCAAGCCGTGATGTTCGGCGGCCCGCCGAATGACCCAGCAATAGCTCCGGCCAAAGCCGCCGTACAAGCAGCTCTCAGTTCCATTCGGAAGCAACTGATGCAAGCTATTCAAGCGCAGGGGACGTTTGATGGCGACGCTGCCGTCATCACCAGATTGGCACAAAAGCTGCACCAAAGTCCAGAGGCCGTTCACGCTTTTCTCAACCGAGAAACTGATATCTCGATATCCACCATGGTGCTTTATGCGCAAGCACTCGGGCTCCAGTGGCATATCAACTTGGTCCTTGCCCACACAATCGGGATCACAATCTCCGACCAAAGACACCCATCAGCGCCACCGCAACTATAGTCCCCACAACACAGATCCCAGACCCTCCATAAGGGCTACCATCGTACCAACCTGCATTGTACCCATAACCACCAACCAAAAAGAGCGCGGCCAAGACAACCGAGAGAAACAACAACATAACACTTACCCATGGTTGTTTACTTTGTTTGCGGAGCAGCGCTTATCGACGGTAACGGCGCAACACCCGCAGCCTGATGAACACTGCTTGAAGCATAAATACCAACTAAAATCGTGGCAACCAGAGCCACTATAGCAATCAGGTTGGCTTGAACAATAGCGCGCGTGTTGGCCTGATTCAGTGTGACATCCTCTTGCCTCATGCTTTGTCGACCCGAACCATCGCCACGGTCGAGGCGACTGCTCAACCCGGCAATCTTCTCATCAACCGCTTTGGTATTGGACGCCATTAAAGCAAAAATGCCGTCGATCTGCTTGATCGTCGCTGCCTCTGCCTTGGCAACGGCCGTCGTGCTGGCCGTATTCTGCGCGGCAACAGCTTCCTTCTGCGCCTGAAAAGTTGCCAAGACGGCATCACGATCAATAAACCGATCTGTGAGACCAGAAAACCTAGTGTCAACCAGATCTTCGTTTCTGCGAACCAAGTCCGCTAAGCGTTGAATCTCATTGCTCAAAGAGGCAGCTACAACGTCATTTCGTGTGATTCGCATATCGGTTGTTTTATCCATAGCGATCAAACGTGCCTCAATAAAAGCTTGCAGGTTATGTACTGCCTGATCAACGTATTTTTCCAGATTAGCACGAAACTGCGCACTGGAATCAGATAGCATCTCCAAGGTCTTATCAATCCCGACAAGCCGCGCCTCCACAATTTCACGCACCGCGACAGACAGCTCCCGTTGCAACTGCTCAATGGTCACAAACAACCGGTCAGGACTCTGAGGATTTAAGCCTGGAACATTACTAGGTTGTGCTGGCTCTGCCATGTGATTCACACGCCAATGCAGGCGCGCTCCATCCTGTCCAATATTGCGCCGTTATTGCAACAAGGCACAGTAGAATGTATTATTTCACTTGCGGGAGGGCATTGACCGACACCGGGGTAGTGCCCACACCCATCGAATGATTGCTGGACACTGCATAGAGCCCAACAAGCACTGTAGCAATCAAGGCAACCACGGCAATCAAGTTGGCTTGCGAGACGGCGCGCGTGTTGGATTGGTTCAGCCCGACATCCTCTTGCCGCACCACCTGCTTGCCCGACGCTTCACCACGATCGAGGCGCCCATTGATGACGCTGATCTTATCATCGATCGCCTTGGTGTTGGACGCAAGCAAGGCGAGGATGCCGTCGATCTGCTTTATGGTGGCCGCTTCAGACTTGGTGATCGCCGCTGCATTGGAATCGTTCTGCGCGCCCGCAGCTTCCTTCTGCGCTTGCAACGCCGCGTTCACGGCCACTTTGGCAGCGTCTTCAGCAGCCTTGGCGCGGACATCGCGTTCATCGAACTGCTTTTGTACGCTGTTGAACCGTTCTTCATGAAGAGCACGCAAGTGACCGATTTTTTCAGAAGTCATTCCTGGCCAGTCTTTGATCGCCCCATGCAGCCGCTCAAGACTGCTATCCAACTCCTTAAAACTAGCGGCTGTCGCGTTTTCAACAGCCCCGATCTTCACATCTAGAATATCCCGCATCGCCCCCAACTCGCGCCGCAATTGCTCGGTGGTCAGCAGCGAAGGATCGGGAACCGGGATATTCTGGTACGGAAGCCCATCTGATACGGGAGACCTGACCATAACTGTTATCCTTGAGGTGACCAGTCGTGATCAAGCGGCCATCATCCGCGCCTTCAGAGCACATCAGTACGGCGGAAGGGGGATGCCCCTTCCGCCGCCACCAACAGCCATCAATGACTTATAGATTCAGTGGATCAGCAGCCAGATCACGGACCAGGCGCGGTCGGCACCGGCTGGCTGACATGAGTCGCATCCGCCACATCGAGGATGATGTTGGTATCCGCCACGTCAGCGACAATGTCGACGATCTGCACGAACTGGGCCAGACCAGACGAGTCAGAGACGGTCACCGTCAGCCCCGGCGAGGCTTGCACCAGCGGGGTCATCACCACCGCCGGGTTGCCCGCCGCATCCGTGCCAACCGCCACGCGCAACGATGCAGGGTTGCTGGAAACGGCTGTGAACACATCCCCTGCTGGAGTGGGCTCAACGGTGCCAGCGCTGTTGGTGGTCTTGATGGTCACCGTGTAGACGGCATCATTCATGACTTCAAAATTTGGCATGGTCTGTCCTTTCCTGGATACTTGGGGGATAGAGAGGGCAATGTGCGTTGGATGACCAACCACACTGTAGAAAAGCCAAGTGGCGAGCCGCCAGCGAAACTCGGCGGTCTGCTCATCAAGACCCGGCGAGAAGGCAGCCACGTCCTGGCAATAATCGATCAGCTCGTCGCAGTACAACGCCAACCCATCGCGGATTTGGTGCAGCCATTGCCGTGTATTGTCCCAACTATCCGCATGCGGGTGTTCCCGCGGCGGCGTGGGTGGCGCCGGCATGACGGGACGGCGACGCCTGCGATCATCCTTGCCGTAATCTGGATGATCTGACGCCATCAGCCTCCTCCTTAACCAACACCAAAGCCGGCACGACACCCTTGGAGGACCAAGATCGCAACCAGCCAAAGAGCTGCTTTGAGATATAGGTTCATGAGATGCTCCTCTCAATTACCGTGGATACCGCCGCGCACATGGGCGGTGCAACCGACCACAGGAGCGACAGCAAACATCAGGAGCAGCAAAACCAATAGCGCACGCATGACAAACCTCCACTAAGCCCCCATGGTCGGCGGGGCAGGCAATGGGGTTATTCTTCAGTGTCGTCGGCACCCGCGTCTGGACCGTCCTCGCTGGGCTCACCAGTGTCAGGATCAATCACAGCTATTTCAATATCACAACGGCAATTTGGATGCGCCGGGACCGTATCGTCTCCCGAGTCAAACGCATCGTCGAGATTGATCCAATCCTGATCGACATTCGGCTGACAAATTTCTCGGCACGGGTCGTCACCGACCCACCGCTTTTGCAGTTCTAAATCGTATTGATCTGCGGTGGCTTTGTAGCCTTCCAAAGCCCCGCCACCGCGCGCAAACGCCGCTTCAGTACGAGCGACCGTCAATGCGCGCGCTGCCGAGAAAGGATAGGCCAGTTCGCCAGTGTCAGCCATAAGGCCAGTTTGGATCTGGGCGGCGGTCATACCAGTGCTGATTGCCTCACCCAACCCCTCACGTAACATGGTTCGAGTGGTCTCGTCTATACGCATAGTTGCGCGGGCGGCCGGGACCAGTTTGCCCCGTGCGTTATAACGCATGCCGATCAGCTCAGCTGAGCGGGCGCGCGCTGCAGCGGCCACCCGTTGATCGACGGTATCGAAGATGTCCCGGCTGCCGCCACCCTCGCCACCTTTGCCCGCCGCCAGCATCACCGCCCGCACCGCCGACTGGCCGGCCAGGGTGCCGATCCGGCCGAGCACCGGCTCCAACGTGACGATGGTATGCAGCTCGTCCTGAATTTTGACGCTGGCCATGAGGCTGGCAGCTTGCTGCTGCGGCGCTGGATCAGCCTTGCCCAGGTGGGTGCCGACCGCCTGCACCACGGCGTGCCGCAAACGGTCGAAGGCGGTCTTGACAACGTCGGCCATGGCCTGAATTTGCGGCTCAGACGGCCACGCTGGATCGCGGTTGACGATGACCCGCCGGCGCCGTGCCTTGGCCAAGGGGTCATCGGCGCGGAGGCGCGACCAACGCTTCGCCAAGTCGCCAGCACCTTCGCGCACGGTCCACTCTGGCATCAAGCCGATTTTCTGATCAGCAAAATGCGTGGTCGCGCTCGATGCCGTCCGATTGCTCTCGCCGTACGGACCATAGTTGACCCAGGAATTTTGCCCTCGCGTTTCCGTGGTCATCGCCCGTGCCGCTTCCGGCGAGAACATCGCCACATGCGACCGCCAGGCGTTTTCCTCACCGTCAGCACGGAAGCCGTTGCCTTCCTTGATATGTCCAAAATAGTCATGGACGACGCGGAACACGTCGTTGGCCACCATCGGGTGGCCGTGCATGTCCACTTCCTTGGTCGGCGCCAACAGCGGATTTTTCGAGACATCAAAGTGGGCATCGCTACCGAACCCCGCTGAAGTCGGGAACACCCACAGGTGATTGTTCTTTTCCACATCCAGGGCGGCCAACCGCGGAGAGGCGGCATAGGGATCGCCATGCTTGGCATAATCGATGAATTCGACCTTCAGCCCAGTGTCCTTGACCGCCTGATACTGCGCCACGACCTCTTCGATCATCTTGCCATAAGCCGCCTTGACAACGGGATCGTGGGGCGCGTCTTTCATTCTATCAAATTCGTCTGCAATGCGCGTCGCCCGCACCGGGTCCACCTTCACGTACTGGGTCGGCGGGGTATAGGACAGACCGGCTTTTTGCATGTAATCACGCGCAGCTTGGCGCGCGATCGCATTCGGCCCGACGACAATCGGCCCAACGCCTGGAACTTTTACGTGGCCGGGGAGTCCTTCGAGAGGCTTTTCGCCATGCGCAGAATCGGCAGCACCCGATGACGCCACCCCGCCAGCGCTTCCTGAAACGCCGCCTCGGTGGGGAAGTTCGCCCGTTGCGGCTCGGGAGGAAGATTGGGAGTCTCCATGGCCATCACTTGTGCTTCCTCCGCCGCCGCCTGTCCACTGTCCATGTTCATCGCGCGGCTGATCCGGGTTGAAATCCTTCCTTAAGACTTTTTCGGTTCCGGTTTCCCAGAATCGGGTGGTGCGGTCGACGGTCCAGCCGAGTCGGGCGGCGTAGGCATCTTCAACGGAGGAGATTTTCGGCCCCAGCTCGGAAACGAGCCGATCGGCCCGCCCTGAAAGATCGGATCGTCCTCTTGTACGAAGGACCGCCAGATAATTTTGCCCACGCGGACGCTCCTGCCAATCATTGGCAATATAACCAAACTCCGCCTTCGCACGAGTCGCCGTCGCAGACGGCACTCGAACATCAATCAAGGCGTGCGCCATCTTACCCTGAAAGGTTGCATTGTCCAGTTTCGTATATTCAGGAATGTTCAAAACTCGAAACCCTGTCGCAGTCGTGATCGGAGACAGGTCAGCCGAGCCCGTGTGCTCGGTAATGGCAGCGTTGACCCGAACGGCCTCCTCATTGGTCAGCGGGCGCCCGACATTCACATCAATCAAATTGGCGTCATGGGGCGCCACATGGGCGCCAGCATACACCACGCTATGCCAGGCACTCGCGTCTTGGCGCAGCAGTGCCCCGCGCACGGCTTGCGCGACATCCAGGCGATCCTTCGAGTCCTGCGACAACCTGCCGTCGCCGCCTTTTTCCGTCCGCGCATAGACGATGGCCTGGCTGCTGGGGTTGACATGGCCCTCAAAGACGCCCGGTCCCGAGACTGTCGGCTTGGTCTCCAAGCCCAGGCGGGTCGCGATCACATCCCGGCCTTGGGCGTCCACAAGCTGGTGTTCAATCGCGTCGTGGTAAGCTTGCCGCTGCGCCAAGCTGGCGTTGTGAAATTCCGGCAGCGCATGCATAGTCCGGCCGGGCGCCGCCTCCCAACTCAATTGGGTTGAAAAGCGCGACTTAGGCCCGGCGGAAGCGCCACTTTCTGACCACCGGCCGTGGTCGTCGCGGGGTTGATCCGAATTGAACGCCTTAGTAGCGGCCCCAGTCATGGGGTCGAAAGGGCTGTCGGCATTGGCCGCACCCCACTTGCTCAGCGTCTTCGGCGCGTGCAAATCGGCCGTGGTCAACCAGTGCTTGAATTCGGCCACCGTCATCTGCTGCGGCGGACCCAGCCGGTGGGTTTGCGCCGCGCCATTGTCGTAAGATTGGACATAATCAAGCTGGGCCTCGATCCAATTATCGTAACAAATAAAGCACTTATGCTCATCGAAGGCGCCGTCCGCGCCCACCTGATCCATGACAAAAACAATATCGCTATCAGGGTTGGAGCCAATAAACACGTCCATCTGCTGCTCATCGGCGCCCACGGTGCGGCGGATGTAGCCGTAATGGGTCATCATGGTGCTGGCCCAGTCACCGGTCTTGCCTTGGCGCACCGAGCCGGCGGCGTTTTCAATGGTAATATCCAAACCCTGCCACTGAAAATGCCCCATGCAGTAATTGCCCGCCTGACGCTGCGGCAAGGTGGGCGCGGGGTGCGCCTGGGCCGCGGCGGTGTCGATCTCCTCGGCGGTGATCTTGGCCAAGCCGTCTTCATAGACCAGCGGGACTTCCGGGCCGAACAGCAGCAAGCCGGCATAGGGTTCGACGGAGGGGTCCGCATCCTCGGAGTCATCGCCGGGGAGGGAGTCTTCATCGTCCGGGCCCTCCTTGCCCAGGCTGATGCTCAGCTCGGACGCGAGGAGCCCGCCCAGCGCCCGCGCGCGCATCTCCAGCGCCGGAGAATGAATGACAAGGTGCCACCCGTCATCGTCTTCGCGCAGCTCGCGCGCGTCGCCCTCCACCACCAGCAATGGCTGGTCTTCATCCAAGAGGAACGGCAGCCCCATTTGTCCGACAAAACTGGCGATCTCCACTTGCGTGTTGCTGGGCACGTCAAAGCCGTGCTGCTTGCCCCATTGCTGGAGATCGAAGACGTTGATCAACGGGCGCACCAGCAGACCGGTGCGGGTACCCGCCAGTTTGTTCATCTCCGCGCCCCCGGTCTCGACGCCTTGCCCGGCAGCGGCCTGGGCGGGTGCTGTCGACGGTTTGGGTAGCGCAGGCATCCCCGGCTTGCCACTACCGCCGAACGGCTTGGGCGCCCCGCCTAGGACCGGCTGGCCGGACCCGGCAGCGCCCGGCGCCCCTGCCGTGGCAGCCGGCGCCATCAACCGTGCCTGCACGGCCTGCGCCTGATCCTGGTGCTGCTGAAAGCTGTTCAGTGGCACGTAGCCGGTCGCCGTGGCGAACATCGGCTCAGCCGCGGCGCCGCCAATCGGATCCAAGCCGACATCGTCGCGCACCTCGTCAATCGATTCGATGCCCGCGCGCACGTATAAATTGTCGATGGTCGCAGCCTTGATCGGATCGAACTCGCGGTCTTCCTGCCAGGTGAATTCCAGATCCTCAATACCCAATTCCTCACGGTTGATCTTATTGATCAAGCGCGCGATCCACCGCATGGTCGGTTGCAAGCCCTCGGCCTGCGCTTGCTGCACGCTGGTTTGCGCGGTCGCTCGATTCATCTGTTTAATAAATGGCTGCGGAGAGATCGAGAAGGCGTAGCAAATCACCTTGGCCAGCCACGCATCGAATTCGTCAAACAGCAATTCTTTCTGAAACGGCGTGTACTTGCTGCCTGCCGGCACCCACCACAGGCGCGCCCGCTCCTCGATATTGCCACGGAAGATCGAATCCCAGTGGCCTTGAACGTCGTTGACCTGCTCTTGCGTGAGGCTGGCCGGTGCTTCCATGACACCACGCGGCACATCACCATACTGATAATATGCCAACTGCTCGCGCACGCGACCGATCGACAATTCGACGTAAGCCGCAATTTGCTCCACCGGACCGTAACCGTACATATGGTCGGGGCGTGCGTTCTTGATGGCATAGATCATATCGCCAGCAGTGTAAGCCGCGTAGTCTGATGCCGGAACGCCCTTCAGCACTTGCTGGTAGGCCACGCTGGGCGGCGCGGGGATGCGACCATCGGCATCGACCTTGACGCTGATGGTGGCCGCGTCCAATTGCTCCAATCCATACACTTGGCCGCCGCGCGTGCGGCGCTTGTACAAAGCCACCGCATCATAGACAAAATGCTGCTCCAACACCGAGCGAATCCACTGCTGCCAATCCAGGCGGCGATCCGGCTTCTCCCAAAACTTGGTCAGCATATCAATCGCATCAGCATTGGCCCTACGCGCTTGCCGGCGCTTGTCCCCGGCCACCTTAGGCTGGATGTTCCAGCGCAGTGATTCGATCTGATCCTTACGAGTCTCCAGCACCATGCGCAGAATTGGTGACACATGCGACAAGTGCTTCAAACGCGAGAAGGACATTGGCTCCCATGCACGCGGGAGATAATTCAAGTTGAACGCCACCGGGAAATCCCAAAGCCGCCCCTTGACCTCGGGGGCCATCGGCTGGAGCGGCTGCATGGGCGACATCCACGTCTGCGGTGTCACCCCCGCGATCGTGTAGCGCACCGCCTGGGTCAGGCGTTGCCGAAAGCCGGGATTGGGTTTGGGCAGATCAGACATGCAATCGCCCTTTTTACGAGATCAGTTCCAACTCGATCGCCAGCGGTCGGCCGTTGTGCTGGCCCAACACGAAGCTCGCCCGTTGGCCGCATTCCAACTCAGTCACGCCCAACGCCTCCACCGCGGTACGGTGGACGAATAAATCGCGCCCGGCCGGGGCTAGCATCGGGTCATCAGGCACGATGAATCCCCAGCCATAGCCGGGGTCAGAGCGATAAAACCGCACCGTCCCGAGATGACGGGTCTCGCCGGCATCGGTCTCAGGCGGTGGATCATCAGGTGGTGTAAGATGGTTCGGCATGCGGGTCAGCCTTGAATATCGCGCTTCTGGCGCAGCACACGATCGATGTCAGATTGGGTAGGCATCTTGGTGAGCGACCGGCGCAGCTCGCGGCGGCGACGGCGTTGGTCCTGCTCCAGGTAAGTCTTCAGCACCACCTCGTAGTCGAGCGGATGCAAGGTAATGGCGTCGGCGTGGACGATCGGCACCGGCTCACCAATGCGAAACACGCCCAGAAGCTTGCCCTTGGCATAAAGCGCTTGCACGCCCTCAGGAATCTCTGACGACTTGCGCACAACCAAACCGTTGATCTCGCGCGGCGCATAGCCCACGGGTTTGCGGGTTTTTTCCATGACAAATTTGATCCTTGAGTCAAGCGGCGCCAGGCCGCACGGCAGCTCTGCCAGCTAAAACAATATCTTAGCGCGCTGGCGCTTAATTACTTGAAAGTGAATAAGGCCGACAAGCCGACTGCCAGTATATACAAATTGCTAGCCTTAAGGGTGGTGGGGAGGCCATGCTCCAGGTGAAACCCAGAAAACCCATGCTTCCCCACCATTCTAAGGTCCGGTCTTCTTTCCAGGGGCGCCATCCGCGCGCCCCACGCGATCATAAAAAATCAAAAATCGCGCAAATGCGTCAAACTCTCGGCCATCGGTATCACGTTACCTTGCGCCAGAGCAGCTACCGCTTCATCAAGTCGGCGATCGCGAAACTGACAAAGCCAGAGCACATTTTCATCTAAACTCAAGCGGCGCACCCGCGTCATCTCGGCGCGCAACGCCCGCTCCAGTGCAGGGTGTTGGGTGGTCAGTCCGTCCGCGATAATGCGCGAAAAGCGGCTCATGGATGATGCCCCCACAGGCTCAGCAGCACCAACAGCGTGCCGAACCAGAACATGACGATGCCCAGCAAGACCAAGAAGGCATTTTCGCGGCGCTGTTGGAGTCGCCGGCGTTGGGAATCGTGCATCCAAGGCTTTGTCTTCTCCTGGCGCTTGGCCCATTCCGCGTTCGACTGTTCGATCCAGTCCTTATTCGATTCATCGCTCATCATTCCAACTCCCGGCGCAGGCACCGATCAAGAATTGATCCAGCACTCACCGGCGCCAGCACGATGATATCGTAAGGGTGCCGCCAGTAGCCGTAGCCCCCTTGCTGCGCCCGCTCGAAGATCTCCGCGCGCTGCGGGGCATGGTGGCGCGGCACATCAAAGCAATGGGCGTCATCAATGGCAATGATGTGCACCCAAGGTGAGGTATTGATGATATCCAACTCGTCAAGCAGCGGCCAATCATCGACCGCGCCAAATTGTGGCGCGGCGACATGCGCATCCAGCCAGAAGAATGATTGCCGCCCGAGAGACGCCACCAGGCCCGGCAGCAGGGTGCGCGAATCGCCCAGCCAGAACGTGATGTTGGCGCAGCCCTGCTCCTGGCAATTGGCGCGGCCGCCGGCCTGAAACGCCGGATTGATCTCGATGGTGTGAACCTCATCGAACATCTGCGACGCCAAGCGCGTACTGCGGCCATCATAGGTGCCGGTCTCGACACAAATTTGCAGCGCATACTGCTTGATTAACGGCAGCAACACCACGTCCAGCGGCGGGTCGGCCAAACAGCCCATGTCTAGCACCTCGCTCTTCTATACGAATCGCCGTTAAGGCGACGAAGGGAAGAAGTGTTTGGGTTCCGGCGGCTTCTTCCAACACAATAAGTAATGCTGCTGACACAAGTCGCGGCGGAAGGTCGGCGCATCGCAATACAAGCCGGTCGGCCGCTCCTTGTTATTCCACAACGGGTAGCGGCAGGTGGCCGAGGGTTGCAGGCGCGTTTGAGTTTCATACAAAGGACGAATGAACCCCAAACCGTCGCGACGCCCTTGTTTATTGGCGCGCTCAACGGCAAGCGAACGCTTGGCTTGCCGCTCACGATAGGTTTCCTTCGGTGGGTTGCCAGACTTGATCGGCGATGGGCGAGGGGTGAGGCGCATCGCACGCACGTGGCGGCGCACGCTCGACATAGTACGATGCACCTGCCGGCCGATCTCACACACCGGGACGCCAGCTTGCCAAAGTGTGCGCACCGCATCGGTTTGGGCCTGAGTCCAAGTGAAACGGCGATCCATCAGTAAGTCTGGTCTGGAGCAAAACAACGAATATGGGTCTCAACGGTCGATCCATCGGCGCTGCTTCGCCGAATGATGTAGCCGCTCCACCAAGCGATGCCGCTGCCTGTCGGGTTCATGGTGTGCAGCACCGCCTCTTTCTCCACAGTGTAGTAAACCCCAGCCTGCGGCTTCTCCTCGGTGATCACCGTCTCCGGATGCAGGAAAGTGACTTCATAGTGATCACCATTGATCCGCCAATTAACCATGCGGCCATCGGCCAACGAGCAACAGGCGCCCAGATCGCTGGATTGCGAGAGGAACCACCCGCCGTACTCGCGCATTCGCTGCTCTTCCTCACTGCCTGAGGGGGCCGGCGCGCCATGAGCAGCGGCAAACACAAGCAACGCGCTACCAACGGTCAGGTGAATCAGCGTACGCATGGCCATTCTCCCATTATTCGTATATGTCACCGTATACGTAACAATCCGCTGTCGCAGCCGCCCCTTCCGCGGTGGTGAGCGACAGATATATACTATATACGCCGCCCACCACGGCCCATGCCGATGCCGGATAAACAATGTTGGCCGACACCAAGGTCAGGTCAAGCGCCAGCGCGCCGGTGGTGACTGCGGTGAAAGCCTGGGTCGCGGCGACGATGGCGGTGCCACCCTTGGCCGTGGTCGGGTAAATGCCTCCGGCCGCAGTGGCCAGGGTGTGACTGGCATTGAGCACGCTGATTCGGGTCAGACGCACGGATGCGCCGCCCGGGATGAACAAGGGGATCGCCTGGTCAGTAGTAACGTTGAAATTGGCCCCCAGCAGCTTGCCGATGTAAGGTGAGAAGAATGGGACCGCGCCCGAGGCGATGAGGTCGGCGGCATCCTGGCCACTGGCCGGGGCGGTGATATGGCCATTGATGTCGGGCGTGTAGAGCACCCCCGAGCGCGGAAGAATCGCCTGATTGACGCTCGGCGCCACCCAGATTGTATTACGAACTTGTGCCATCAGCGGTACTCCTTACCACGGTGCGGGTTTTTCATGACAAGAGACAGCCAGCCATCGCCCAGTTCGGTAAATTCTTCGACCCATCCCCGCGCCATCGCCATCGCTTCGATCGCCGGGCGTGTAGCAGCCAACACAGTCTCGCGGATCACAGGCTGACCGATGACCATCTGGTGCCAGATCACGCCACAGGCAAAGCCGTGGGTGAACCCCGGCGATTGCTCGGGGAACACGAACACGCGGTGCGCACGCGGCGCGGGAAGGCCGGGGCTTGGCATGGTCTGACTCAGGGTTACCTTCGGTCAAACAAGAAAGTATTGGCTTTCCACCAAATTGCCGGGTTTGCCCGCTGCGCTCCGCGGTCGAGACGATGTTGCCATCAAGGTACCACCGGACTATAAGTGCGGCCCACACGACGGGCGATGACGAGAGCAGGCACATTCTGCATCCACAATTGCCGCAAGAGATCAGTATCGGCAGTCGACCAGTAATTGTTCATTGCATTCCTATTTTAATCTGCGACGACCCGCTCCATGGACGCGTCGGCGCGCCAGAGAAAACCTGAATCGTCGCGCAAGCGCCGACGCATAAGGGTGACATAGGCGGGATTAAGCTCAATCAACACGGCGTGACGCCCCAGGCGGTTGGCGACGAGGCCGGTGGTGCCCGCGCCGGCGAAAGGATCAAGGATCGTACAAGGCACCGGATCGCCGGCGGCACAGGCGCAGCCCGGAAACCATGCGGTCTCGCCGCGTACCCGCAAGCCGGCCAGGATGCGGCGCTTAACATCGCTGGCGTTCTGCACGCCCGCCAGGGCATAGGGCTTGGTGGCCTGCCCCTCGTACCCGCCATCAGCGTTGCCGCCACAGGCGGCCTGCCATTGGGCGTCGGGAGGGCCTTTTGTCACAGTGCCGACCCAGGGCGCGCGGCATTGGGGGCAGCAACCTTGTGCGCTGGAGCCGGCGGCGATGCAGCGCCTCGTCATACGGCAGGGTGCAGGTGGGGCCGAAGCGGATGATGCGCTCGCCGTCGCTTTCCACCCAGGCCGCGTCCACCCCATCCAGCGAGGTGCCGCTCATCAACCCGATCGCCCGCATTCCCCCTCCCCCCACGCTATGCTATGCGAAGGCGACAGCCGCGGAACCGCCCGATGCCCAGCAGTGACTTTCTACACGAAGCCAGCGAACGCGGCTTCATCCATCAATGCACCGACACCGAAGGGTTGGACGCGGCACTGCGCGCGGGATCGGTTGGCGGCTATATCGGCTTTGATTGCACCGCCGACAGCCTCCATGTCGGCAGTCTGGTACAGATCATGCTGCTGCGGCTGATGCAGCGCCACGGGCATCGGCCGGTGGTGCTGATGGGCGGGGGCACCACGCGCATCGGCGATCCTTCCGGCAAGGATGAGGCGCGGCAATTGCTGTCCGACGCGCAAATCACCGCCAACATGGCCGGCATTCGCCGCACCTTCGATCCCTTCCTGCGCTTCGGCACCGGGCAGGGCGATGCGATGATGGTCAACAATGCCGATTGGCTGGATGGCCTCGGCTACATTCCGCTGCTGCGCGACGTGGGGGTGCATTTCACCATCAGCCGCATGCTGGGTTTTGAATCCGTGCAGCTTCGCCTGGCGCGTGAGCAGCCGCTGACCTTCCTCGAATTCAATTACATGATTTTGCAAGCGTACGATTTTCGCGAACTGTTTCGCCGCCACGGCGCGGTGCTGCAAATGGGTGGCTCCGACCAATGGGGCAACATCGTCTGCGGCATCGAACTGGCCCGCCGCACCGACAACGCGGCGCTCTTCGGCCTCACCACGCCGCTGATCACCACCGCATCGGGTGCGAAGATGGGCAAGACCGCGCGTGGTGCGGTGTGGCTGACGGCGGATCGCACCAGTGCCTATGACTATTGGCAATTCTGGCGCAACACCGAAGACGCCGATGTCGGCCGCTTTTTGCGCCTGTTCACCGATTTGCCGCTGGCGGAGGTGGCGCGGCTGGAAGCGCTCGGTGGCGCCGAGATCAACGCGGCGAAGAAAATCCTCGCGACCGAAGCCACCAAGTTGGCGCATGGACAACAGGCGGCGGAACAAGCGGCAGCGACGGCGAGCGAGACGTTCGAGGTAGGCAGCATCGCCGCCGATCTGCCAACCATTACCGTGGCGCGCGCCGAACTGGCCGCCGGCATTCCCGCTTTCCGGCTGTTCGCGCAAGCCGGCTTGGCGGAAAGCGGTGGCGAGGCGCGGCGGTTGATCCGTGGCGGTGGCGCGCGGGTGAACGATTCGCCGGTGGCGGCTGAAGCGCAGCCGATCACGTTGGCGGATTTGCACGACGGCGCCATCAAACTCTCCGCCGGGCGCAAGCATCATCGTTTGGTTCGCGTGGCCGGCGAATGATGGCGCTATCCCGCTTTCTGCTGCTGGCACTGCTGATACTGCCCGCCGGCGTGGCGCGGGCGGATAGCGGGGCGCTGTGGCGCATCGTGAACGGGCGCTGCGTGCCCGACCAGCAAGATCACGCCAATCCCGCCCCGTGCGAGGCGGTGGCGCTGGACGGCGGCTGGGCGGCGCTGAAGGATATTGTCGGCACCACACAATTTCTGCTGATCCCCACCGCGCGCCTTGCGGCGATGCGTTGGGGGAAGAGCTAGATCGACAGGTTGTCGATCTAGCTTGATGATCGACAGGTTGTCGATCTAGCTCTTCGACAGACGAATTGTCTGTCGTGTATCTCCATAGACATATTGTCTATGGAGTCCCGATCATGAACACAAAGCAGATGGTTGACGAGATCGTCGACCGATCCCAAGAAATTCTGGGAGAAGGCCAATCTGATCAATATTGTCATAATCACGCAAATTATAGTAAGGCTGACTGGTCACAACGCAATGAACGCTTTGGTCAGGCAGATCTGCCAATTGTTGGCGGCAATCACCCATCAGTATGTCGACCGTCATGCGGCAACCAGGATCAATTGCATGTATCGCGCAACGCCTTGTGGAGCGGCAGCGCCGCTTGTGCACGATACCACTCAGCAAGTTTCTTGTGCCTTGACGCCAGCGCGAGGTGACGGGCGGCCTCGGCCTCATGCAGATCGGACAGCAAAGACAGCATCGGCGACTGCGCGTCCGCCAATACTGAGGTTTGCACATGCCGCCGCGCGCGCTTGGATAATCGGAACGCGCGGCGCAACACGCTCGCGGTCTCTGGCCGGGCGTCGCCCACAGGATCCACCGCCGGCTTGCGCGGCGTCTTGGGCGTGCTAGGCATCTTGGCGAACCGCTCGGTATCCAGATCGTCGAGGATCTTAAAGGTGCTCCGACCGCCAGGCCGAGAATAGTTCTGGACCACCCCAGCCCCCGGCACGCCGAGCGGCTCGTAATCGGACGGCAAGCCGCCCTGGCCGCCGGCGGTCACGCTGGTATGCTCCTCCACTTTAGACGGAAACCACGATGCCATGATCCACTCCCCTCATTCAGTTATACGAGAAGACAACACGCGCCGGCACGCATCTGCTAATACCAACCAAAACAAAGGCCGACGCCGGCGCGAGAGAGGCGCACCAGGTAGCCCCGTCCACCCATTCGACGGAGGCGGTGGACGGGGTTGGGAACCAAGGCTGTCGTTCAAGCACGCTTGCCATTGCTGGCAATGAAGTTCTCCAAGTGGCCGCGGGCGGTGTTGGGCTGCATCGGCACGCCCGCCACGCGCGGATGCGCAGCCAACAGGCCGACCGCGAACTCAATCACCGGGATCAAGGTCGCCAGGCCCGACAAGGCAGTCTGGAAAGCGGAAGGCAAACCCACACCACTCAAAGCTTGGATGATGCTGCTGGCATCCGCGGCAAGCTGCTGCACCCAGGTCTGTTGCGCCGGCGCTGCGGCAGCCGTTGAGAAGGCAACCGCGACCTGATGCACCGCCGAAGCGGCTTCTTGGATCGTGGCAACGGTCGCTGCCGAGACCACACTGCCCAGGCCGCCCAAACCACTGGCAATGACCTGGATGGCACCGTCAACCAAAGTAATATCAGAGGCCACTTGAGCGTTGGCAGCCGGGGTCGGCGTGGGAGTGGGCGTCGGGAATAACGTCGAGCAAGCACCCAAGCCGAGCATGGTACTGCCCAGCAAGGCCGTGCGTCGCGAGATGTTGGTCATGATTTTGTGTCCTTCTGTTTCACAAAGGCACGATCACCCTGGGCCGGGTTGGAGGCTGCTGCGGCAGATCGCGATACGACGCCAGGATTTCGACAGTATTCAACAATTCCAGCTTGGCGCAGTCATTGGCTCTCTCGGGCAGGCAAGGCGCGGATGATGGCCGCGGCATCGGAGGAACCCGCCAGGATGTCGCTCAATGCTTTGCTCTGCGCTTCCAGCAGATCGGTCATCGCACTCACCACATATTCCAAGCGCCGAAGCCGAGGACACTACTCGTCAGTCTGGTTATAATACACCCGCCAGGCCTCGTTCACTATGGCCAGGGCTTTGTCTATGGAAGCGGGCATTACCGCAGCGACTCCGGGAGCGTGCCATCAATCCCCATCAGGGCAGCAGCGATCGTCTCGCGCTTGGGATCGTCAGGCAGCAGCCGCAACCATGCGGTCACCAGTTGCGACTTAGTAAGCGCGGTAATGGCCATACGCTGCGCCTCGACCAGCTCGACCAACGCCAAGACCAGGTGCTCCAACAGCCGGTGATGTTCCTCGCCGGTGGTGGTGACCGGCGCTTGCAACTTCTCCTGGCAGCTGCGCACGCGCAGCGCTAGGGCGGCCAAGGAGGGCGGGGGTGCGGAGTCGGTCATGCGCCTTTCACCGGGATAAATTCGAGCGCGCGTTTGAAAAAGTCGTACCCACAAAAAAGCCTTCTGCTCTTACGAAGCCCTAAGTTTTTCCATTTCACGCATTTTCTTTTGATCTGCTTCTAGCTCGGAAAACTTCGCCTCCACCATTTCGCCATCCCATAGCTCACCTTCGTAATCCAGATCGCGGTCAGGTAGCGCCGAGAACAATTCTCGCCATCCTTCAGTTTCCGCCTGGGTGCCACTCTGATTCACGAGATGCTTACGAGTTTGCCACGCCAATATGTCAGCCGCCTGAAGCAGGTAATAGTGGCGCGCATCACCAAAGCTGATTGCTGCGACGCGACTTGCCATGCGTGGGTCCCGCTTATTGATGTGCTCAAGCAGCCGCAGCCTAGGCCGAGCGAACTGATAATCCCGGTTAAACACCAGTTCTATGGCGTCGCGCTCCTGGGCTTGATCTAGCCGATCGATGATCCGCCGCAGGAGTCGTTGAAAGCAGAACTCCTGAGCATCACCAAACGACTTGCGCCTTTGGCTTGAAAGCTTGCGCCATACGTCCGCATCAACCGCCACACCGAATCCGATCAGCTGCGAATCCTTAATTGCCCCAATGAACTCGCTCAGAACGCGGTGACCATAGTTTAGTGCCCATTTCTTTTCTCGTCGCGTTCCTTCCCAATCCTTCATATGTACGGCTGGAATGCCATGACGCATAAGCAAATGGCGCCACCGTTGCTGAAAGCCCCACCACACCTGATCGTGAGCGAGATAACCAGCGATACACACGAATCTGTGGTCGCCCTGGCTTTCTTTTCCACTATCGTCAAAGAAGGCTTCGATCACGACTCGATACTCCGGACGGATGAGGGCCGACCGGAACGCAGGACGCCAGCCGGGCGCGCTCATGGTGCGCTCCCGATCATAGCACGAATGGGAACGTGAAGTATAATATCGCCGATCCAAGGCTGGTTGATCAGAATCGTCGGTCATAAGTGGATCCTCTACGATTGAATGGCGCTCCTAGCCTTATATACGATGGTGGCCAAATATACGATGGTGGCCAAACGCCGCATCCAGCCAAGGCCAAAGCGATCAAACCCGGCGGCCAGGGCGTAGGCCAGGGCGCGCTGCGCCACCAGCTCGATAAACAGTGCTTCGGGATCGGCCGCGGCGATCGCCGCCCTTGAGATTGGGCCGATCGTGCCATCAACATCCACGCCCACCGCCGCTTGCACCAGACGGGCGATGCGCGCCACTCCTTGGTTGACCGCGCCATCGAACGCCAACACGGCCAGATCACCCGGCATGACGTCGGCGCCGATCGGCACCCAATAATCTGTCAAATAGATCGCCTGCGCGTCGGCCAAGGTCAGGTTGACGATGTCAAGCGTCGGGTAGGACTTGGCGCTGATACCGTATTTGGTGCCTTTAAGCTCGCCAACTCCCTGCGCGCCGCCGGTCCAGTTACCGGCATCGACGGGGTTATTGTCAAAACCCCCTTCGACATTGACCACCGCCGGGAAGGCGATGGCGGTGAAAAAGTCGGCGGTGGCCGCGCGCACGACCCCAAGCTTGGAGTCGGCGGTAGTGACCACGCCGGGACTGTGCGCGCCACCGCTCATAGCACGAACCTCGCACCACAACAACGACAAGCCTGCACATGAAAAAACGTGGGATGGCTCAGAACACAATCTTGACGATCGTGTTTCCGGCCATCCACGTATTCTCGTACCCAGGGTATACCCACATCTTGAACCCCACTCGCCCAACGGCGTTGCCCCCACCCCAACCAGCGCCAGCGCTTGCAGGCGTAGACTGGGTACCAAGCGAACCATTCTTGCCACCGATCGGCTTGTGACAGAAGGCCAAAGCGCTGGGCAACAGCAGCGTGCGAAGCGTCATCGATCATGCGGCCACCGGCTCCGGTCGTGCCTTGGCGCGCTTCATGGCGCGCTCCAAGCGCGCTGACACCAAAGCGATATCGGACGGAGGTGCTTGGTTACCCATACAAATTGCTTCGTCCAGCAGGGCAACAGCGGCCGTCCACAGAGTCCGTGTCCAGACCTCCGACGATGCAAACGATGCAAAAAGACGGTTCGTCCGATTGAATCGAGAGGAGAACTTCAATAAAAAGTGAGTACCAAGACAGGCAGAATAAAGAATATTCAACCAGCTCATACTGCGCACCAGAAGGGTCTCTGGTGCTTTCAGTGCATCTCGCTCGGTCAGATACGGGATCAGCTCTAGCACAACCTTTCGCACTTTACCAGACACCCAAAACGAGTCACGCGTGGACAGCGCGCTGATCACACATTGGGCATCATGCCAGGTCGTAATTCCAGCAAAGCTCGGCGACAAAGACGAGCAATCTGTGGCGTCCAACACCAGCGGCGCCAGTCGCTTCAATATTCCAAAAGCCAGAAACTGGGTACGCTGTAATTCAACGGCTTTCCGATCAGCAGTGCCAGCCAAACGAGTCACGAACGACAGCAGCAGTTCTTGCCGAAGATAGTCCGGCATCGCGTCATTTAACAAAAGCGCAAAACCACTAATAGGACGCGAAAAGCAGGGTGGAAAATCGGACGTCGTACTGATGCTCCGATACTTCATCCCCGCCGCCACGACGGCCGCCTCATTAATGCACGTCCCGCCATCCGGCCCAGGGAATTCGTGCGAGCCCTCAAGGAGGCGCCAATTGCTAATAGAATCGAAGTTCATGGGGTAGTCCTCCTTGAAATCGTTATAGATCGAGCCACCAACAAAGCATCAGTTTGCATGTCAGCCTTCCGCCCAAGGGTCGGGTTGCCGGCGCGCCGATATGACGTTGCCCTGCGGGTCGAGCGGGAGGTCCAGCTGAAGGGTCAAAGGAGCGGCATCTGCAAAGAGAAATTCCCTCGCATTTTCCAGCAGAATGGTATAAAGCAAAGCAGCCACTTCCGTATTATAGATTTCCAAATAAGCCCGCGGCAGCACGCCCTCCCAAAGCACCTTCAGCGATGCGCTTACACCATCATGGGCCAAGTACAGCGGTCGCTGGCCGGGGCGATCGCGCCGATAGACGGTACCCAGGCCGGGCTGCTGACCAATGTCCACATCGTGGGTCGGGTCCGGCTCAACAAACCGCGCGGGGCGAACGATCGTCTGGTTATCTCCCTGCTCAACCATTCACAACCTCCGCCACCGAATGCAGTGCTGCGACAACCCTGGCGGCGTGCGCTGTCTCCACCTTGAAAGTGACCATCACTTGTTTCCTTCTCGCTCAGAGGGTCCCTGTTCGCGTTAGGCATACCAGGCGCCGCCAAAAGGACGGACCACGAACGAGGGCCCGGTTTTCGATGTGCTGCTCGGCCTCACGGGCGCGCTCCCGACGCGTTTCCTCGCGCAGCGCCTCGCGCTCGCGGCGTGACTCCTCGACCACGGCGGCCAGCAACGTACTGCGCTCGACCGTCGAGGTATCCCATACCACCACACCACCACCAATTTCATCAGACAAGTAAATATGGCAGCCGCCATCAGCAGCCTGACGATACAGCCTGTGGCCGTTGGGCAGCCGGCCCAGTGGATGGGCGTCGTCGGACATGGTCAGCATCAGAGTCTCCAATACAAAATTCCAAACGCGGCCAGGAAGCCCAAGTAGACCAGGATGAACCCAAGCGTATGGAACAAGCCGGTCCACTGGGTGGCGCGCCGGCGGGCGCGTTCTTCGTGCAGGATGCGCAAGATCACAGCGTCATTCATCGGCGTACCGGCCCAAGATCAACAATCTCTCTGGTCCGATGCTGTTCCTTGTAGTTCATCACGCTGTTTCCTAAGGAACGAAATCGGTTTGTAATCAGAAGCGACCGGGGCGCAGCATCGGCGCGGGTGGCGGAGGCCGCTCTCGTATCGACGAGACAGGTGGGTTGAGGCCACCCTTGCGAACCATGCCTTCGCGCAAGAAAGAGGTCGGTTTGGCCGGGGGTGGCATGGCAGTCCGCCAACGGTGATAGAGGCTTCCCAGGACGAAGCCCGACCCCCACAGGCAGACGAAGCCATCGCTGCACCCCCCAGACCAAGAGGGCCAAGACCCACCCCAGTATGAAGCCGAACAGCAGCGCGACCCAGACCGTATCCAGCGGCAGCACCGACCAAGGAGGCAGCTCAACGAGCATGATGAGCGGCGTAGGCTGTCCAACAGACCCAGGCCACCACGGCCAAGACCAGCACACCCCAGATGATGAGCCGCGTCCTACGGCCAGACGCCTCTCGCGCGCCTTGTCCAGACACGGCGCTATCAGCCAAGCCTTCTGGGGTGTGGACCGGATCATCGAAGGGGCGCGTGAGCGGCGCAGCGCCCGTCATCTGCTCCGCAATCGCTTTGTGTGCGCGCTTGCGCGCCAAGGGCTTCTTGATCGCCGCAGCCAGCTTTTTCAGCCCTGGTTTTTTGGCAACGTATTTGCTCTTAACCACAATATTAACCCTCCGGGTTACAGCAGCACGTCAGTCCTGCGTGTCGAGTCGTGAGACAGACGAGGCAAAAGGCGTATCTTTTGTGCTCACCGCCGCCGCATCCGCCGAGCAGCGGATCGCCACTAACCCGCGCATCTCCACTGCCCGCAACATCTCCCGGTGCACCTCCACAAAGTACTTCTCCGCGAGCCAAAGTTTGCTCCCCAGCGCACCACAACCCAAAGCCATGGTATTGAAAAATCTCTCCAAAATTAAAAGATCATAATTGGAAACCGGCAATTGGTTGTGCCAGCGTGATAAGAGCTCAGAGCTAGGAATTTGCATTGGGTGGGTCTCTTGTGAACGTTAGTAACTGGATTGTATGTGCACGTGACTGTGTTATCAAGCCCGTTTTCGTACTTCGTAAACACACTTTGGGGTAGTGTCTCAGTTTGAATTGTAACAGTCCGATCGCCGCTTGACGCACCTATCGCGTCCGCCCCGCGCTTCCTATATGCTTAGCGGGAAGCATGGAGACCGAAGATGCCAAGATATGCGATTGCATTCGAACTAACGCCCTCCGTCATGGCGGCGAAGCGTTGGGGGAAGAGCTAGATCGACAAGTTGTCGATCTAGGCTATCGTCACCATAACCGGAACGGCTCATTGAAGTGCCCTTTCTACGATCACCCGTCCAACCATCAGGCCGAAGGCGAAGCTGGCGAAGCCGAAGGCCACAACGGAGAGCACCAACACCAACCGCTCGAATTTGGTGGCAGCCCGCGGTTGCGGCAGCAGATCCTTGAGGCGGCGCATCTCGGCCGCCAGCTCGGCGGCATGGGTCGCGTGATCTTCGATCTCTTTGCGCCAGATCGCCAGCTCGTCTTCGATCTGCAAGCGCTCGCGGTGGATGCGTTCCTCGCGCTCGACCCACTCTGGCTCTTTGGAGTCAGGGGTCACCACTGGCTGGCCGCCGCGTGCAAAATGCCATCAGCCATTTCCGCCACCGACAAGCCCTCGCGAAATTCGTCGTGCACATCACCCACCAGCCGCGCCGTTTCATCGAGCGGCATGGCCACGCCACGGGCGACAATACCAACCACCTCGGTCAGATATTGGTCATAAGTCATGAACCCCTCCACGACAGGATCGGCCGCTGCCGGGCCGGCGCCGATCGCCTCGTCCCCGCCCCAATGGGCCATGCGCAAGCACCAGTCTTTCAGAAACGTGGTTTTCATAACTCGATCGTCTCCTCGACCTGGACGCACCCAGCCTGAATCAGGCCGGCCAAGTGCCTCGGGTGTGCTTCTATAGACGCATCACCATCGGAGACGTAGCGCTTTCCCTGGCCGTCGGGGCCAGTTACATAATAAGCCATGAATGGATCGGGCGCCTTGAGCTTGATTAAAGCTTGGTCCAGCGCGGTTTGCAACCGGATGCCGGGGGCGGTCGCGGCGATCTCCTCATCACGCTTCACAATCCGTTCGTGCCGCGATTTATAATAATCAACCCAGCCCGAGGCATTCTCGCCCAGCATCAACTCGGTCAACGCCCACACCAACGCATCGCAGCGATTCGGCGAACCCAATCCCGTAAACCCACTATCCGAAAAGCTCACTTGCTCGTCCTCAAGGGCATCGAAACGACCGACATGATGCACCTTGCCCTGCGCATACAGCGCCGACACCGGCTCGGCCCGCTGCACCTTGCCACGGCTGGCCGTCACCAGCGTCACCGGCACGCTGCCATCAACGGTGCGAATAACATATTCGACCATGGCGCCGCCGAAATTGACCTCGGCCACGATGCGGTCGGCCTTGTGCGCATGATAGGCGGCTACCGCAGCGCGCCCCCACTCATTGGGACCAGCCAGCAGTGTGTCATCGGCCAGCACATAGGCATGGCCATCGGCGCCGCGACCCACCACCACAATGCCGATCGGATCATGTCCCAGATCGAGGGAGTTGGCGGCGCCGGACGGGTCAACCCCGACCACCACCCGCTGCAACGGCGGCAATTCGGCGCGGGTGATGCGGCAAGCCTCCAGCCCGGTGAAGGTCCACAGAGCGCTGGCGACCTCGTCGACATAGACACCATCGCGGAAGCGTGCACGGATCCGCGCCGGCATGGCATCCAGCGAGGCCAGATAATCAGGATCGAGATGCTCGGCGTGGTCGCGCGGATTGAGGTAAAAGCGCTTGTAGTTGTGCGGATCATCCAGCTTGTGTTTGGTGAGCGGGTTGCGGTGCTCGCCGAACAGCATATTGGTCCAGTGGCCGAGCCCGAGCGGGTTCAAATCGTAATAGGCGCGCTGACGCATGCCCGCGACCTTGGCAGCCAAACGGCTCAGCGCAATTAATACCGAATTATACGGTATCTCGCTGCATTCATTGAAGAAAATACTCAAATATTCCTTGCCGAGGATCTTATCGACTCGACTCTTTTCATCCAAACCACCCAACCAGATCTGCGATCCGGTATCCAACAACTCAAGATAATGATCGGACAGGTGCATGCGATGCCGCAATCCTTGCGGCCAGAAGTGATTGATCACGAAAGGGATGGTTTGCAGCCCGACGCTGGGCCAAACGCTGTTTTGACGAAACCGCAAGATGGCTTGCGTGCAGGGGACGACCAAACCGCGGATGATCATGGCGCGGACGATCAGGGCAGTCTTGCCCGAGCGGGCGCCGCCGACCAGGCACAGATGGCGGGCAGGTGAGCCCAGCAACTCATCGTTGGCTTGCGCCTGCTTGAGTGTCAGCAGATGGAGGCCGCAATCGCCCTGTTCGGCTAGCATGATCGGACTCAGGAGGTGATGGTGGGGGACACGGAGGCGCGGACCAGGCGATTGGCCTGCTGCTGCGCCAATTGACTGAACGATTTCAGCAGCGCCCCCCAGGCGTCGGGGCTCGGGGCGCAGATCACCAGGTCGCCGACGAACTGGCCGGTCGACGTGGTGCATACCAACCGCCAGGTGTTGGGGCTGATCTGGAAGGGAATGGCATTGATGGAGACTTCACCGAGGAGGGCCATTGCGGGACTTTCGTAGGGTCGAAATCGGGCGAACGTATAGAGGGGAGAGAGACCACAATCTGGGGTTCGCCTCGTAGCCCAGGTCAGCCGTCCCCGCGCAGCGGGAGCCGAGAGTCCCTGTGGTTAGCCCACCCCCGCCCCCCTGCTGCCCGCCGGGTGCCTGTTCATGGCCACCGGGATGGAAGGCGGGGGTGCCTAAGAAGCCGCCTTGACGGGCCCCTGTGGGGCTGCGGGGCGGTGGGGGGGTCGGCGAGCCAACTCCTGCCCCCTGGCCCGGCCGGGTGTCTGTCGTCGCTCGGCGGGTGAGCCAAGTGAAGCCGGAACGCTGACGAGCAACTTCACCCCACCAGCAGAATATATTCGCAGATTGATCACAGATCATTTTCTGGGGGCGGGTTGTAGCGGCCGGTCTGAGGGGAATGCGTTTGAATGCACCAGGGTGTGGGGGCACCCCCCTGGGTGGTGAAAGCAATCACCACGGCGCACACGACAGCACGACGCCGATTGTCCGAATTGACAGGCTGGCACGTCGCTCCTTCTGGGGATCAAGCCTGCTGGAAGCGGCTGCTTGACCTTCGGAAGGGGCACTGTACCTCCCGAACCGATTGACCCCCTAGATAATGTCATATACCATATAATTAATAACAAGATCTAGATGCCTTAGAGGAGCGCCTAAAAGGCGCTTGCTTAGCATGGCAAATCAATCGGTTAACTTATAACTCACTGCCTTTAAGGAGGGCGGGCTCTGCCCGCTTTGTTTCTTGATCGGGCACCCTTGCACCTGAGTCACTTTAATGTGAATAGGGCTGGCAAGCTGGCTTCCATTATATACAAACCGCTAGCCTTAAGGCTAGCGGGAAGGCTATTAGCTTCGTGAAAGCCATTAAAGCGCTGCTTCCCCGCCATTTTAGGGGTCAGACTTCTTTCCTTTGACTCCGGTCCTAAAACCGGGTTTTACATCAGTTTTTGTATCGACATCAATGGCGTGCTCTGCCCAAAGCGGACATGTACACTTTAGGGCTTGACATCATCTAATAGACCCATTAAGTTACTCCCATGAGCGCGGCAATGGGCCGGCTCCTAATGGGAGACGAAAGATGAACCGGAACTACACTCACCCGACTATCGACCAGCAATGGGCGCTGAGCCGTGAGACGCACGAAGCGGTCGCGACGGCGATCCATGCTATTGCCGACAGCCGCCGTAGCGCCCAAACGATCTGGGAAGCGCCGACACAGGCGGAGTTGGACCAGGTAACGATGGCCGTTGAGGAATACATCCGCCACGGTGATTTTTCTGCTGAGCCTGACGGGCGCTACCAATGGGGTTTCGAGACCATCCGCCTCGACCAGCCGGCTGAAGGCTAAGCCATGACCGGCATCGTCGAAATCTATCGGCGCTACCCGACCAAAGAGGACTGCATCGCGCATCTCGAAAAGGTGCGCTGGAATGACAAGCCGCTCTGCCCCTACTGCGGGGCAGAGCGCGTCTCGCGCCATCGTGAGGCGCTGCGGGATGACCGATGGCAATGTCAGCGGTGCGAGCGCTCTTTCTCGGTCACGGTCGGGACCATCTTCCATCAAACGCACGTCGATTTGCAGCGCTGGTTTCTGCTGATCTCGCTCATGCTGTCGGCCAAGAAAGGGTTGTCTGCGATGCAGGCCGCGCGTGACCTGGAGATGCGTCGCCCGACCGTGTGGAGTATGATGCATCGCATCCGCAAGGCGCTCGCTGATGACGGCAAGCTCCTGGCCGGCATCGTTGCGATGGACGAAACCTATGTCGCAGGCAAACCTCGCAAGCGCAACCGGCGCAGCGACGATCCGCTCTACGGCTCGACGCACACCAACACGATCGACGGGACTTTTGGGCGCTGGTGAAGCGCGCGATCTACGGCCAGTTCCACCATGTCAGCCGGAAGTACCTGCCGCTGTACCTGGACGAGATCACTTGGCGCTTCAATCAGCGCAGCAACCCCGGCGCCTTCGACCATGCGCTGCATGTTGCGGTCAAGCCCTAAAGCGCACATGTCCGCTTCATACAGCGTGGCGGTGCCGACGATGCGCGGGGCCGCGATGGTTGGAGGCATTGCTGATCCTGACTGAGTCCTGATCTCTTATACGAAAAGGACTCGCCCCGGAAAAGGATCGACCCAGGACATCAAGGGCACTTGCTGTCCCGGGCCGACAAGGTGAGGGAGGAACCAATGACACCACGGGTGCCCTGCTGACAGGGGCTTCAACCCAACCTGTGCCACTCGTCATTGTGTATTAAACGATGCGGAACACCAAAATCAAGAGGGAAGTTATAACCTTGTGTCGCTTCCTGTCACCCGGATCACCCGATTATTGGTGGTGGGGGCATCAAGAGGAGTGATTGATTCACGCCAGCCGGCGCGCATTTTCAGCCAGGAAAAGGTCGCCGCCGGGAATTCTCCTGAGCAAGCCAGGGCATGTGCGGTCTCCGCCACCTGGCATACCGCCTCAAGATGGCCGACATCCAGCTCGGTGCGGTAATAATGCACCAAAGTGTTGTGATTGGTACCCAGCAGCTTGGCGATGTCAGTCTCCGAAAGACCAAAGCCGGCCAATGCGCGCACGCATCGCCGCAAGGCGCGGGTCGGGGCCTCGCCGCGGGGATCGATCTCACCCTGCTCGACGCCGTCCAGTAATGCCCGCATCTGCTTGGTAATCGGGTGGCGGGCTAGGGGTTCGATCGGCGTTCCTTCCAAGGCGACCACCGCTTGGCTGTCAGAAATAGGCAAAACTTGCTTGCGCAGGCGCCTGCGCGCACGGAGTTTGTCCGGGAACGGCAACACCGAGCCAGGCGGCGAGACGTGCAAGACATGACGGTCGGGAGGATCGGGAGGATCAGCCATGAGGAATTTCGACCGCGCGGGGCCGCGGCACCAACTGTTGCGGGGGAAGGGTGACCAGGCGTTGTCCACCCAACACGTCGAGCAGGATGGTCACGCGCTCTTTGGCACTGTGGACACACAAGCCGCTGGCGCCGTGAAACAAGCCGCCGGTGATCTGGGTGGTATCACCCGGCTCGAAGCGGCGCGGGCGATTGTCGAACTGCTCGTAAGGGCCGGCCTCGGCGCGAAGCTGCTCGACGTAGCCTCGTGGCAGCGGTAGCGGGGTCTCGGCATCACAACCCATCAGCCGGGAGACGCCAACGGTAGTATGAATGCGGCGCCAGGCTAAATCCAAAATGTCGAATGATATAAACAGGTAGCGTGGGAACAAGGCGTTGATGAGGGTCTTTTGGGTGCGCCGCGACTGTTCCAACACGACCGGATAGAAAACAATAAATTTTTCGTGCAGCAGGGCTTTCTTCGCCAGGGTCTCCTGGTGATAATTGCTTTGGACACAGTACCAGGTCTGGGGATCATTCAGTAAAACATCAGACATTGCCCCGCCATCCGCGTATCGTGCGCCGCGGAACGCGGCACCCTCTTAGCGAATTGTGCCGGGAGAAACAAGCGCGATCGTGCTCGGAAGCCTTTGACGACATTAATTCAATTTTATGCGATGCCCTTGTCACACGGGGAAAAGCGCCTTATCTGGGGTGGAATAGGTCGTGAAACAGGTTGGTTGTCAAGCCGATGCCCGCCGTCAAAGCCGCGTTAGAGTCGTTCGATCTCCTCTCTGCCTTCGACAAATTGGTCGAAGGGGCGTCGCGCGACGAATTGCGGGCGATCCAGGAGCGAATCGCTTATCTGCTCGCGGTCGAGCGTGCGAGTTTCGATGACTTCGAGGGCGCCCTGTGGCTGGCGCTGGCGCGCGCGGTGCCCGGCCGCCGAGCCGCGACGTTGGCCGGACTGGAGCAATTCGTCTATAGTCTTCATGCCGAGCCTGACATGAATGAAGGATATGGAATCATCCCCTACCGCGCCGCCTGCCAAACCGTGCTGCACTTCCTCAAGGCCCATACCAATGGGCCACTGCGCCCAGCCGTGCGCAATCGCCTGTTGGACGCGGCACTCCAATGCGTCAAAATCACCCTGTGCGAGCGCAATATGCCGGTCACCCGTAAGACTGTCCTGAAAGAAGCGGCGACGAAGCTCGAATGGAACATCGACCAACAGTTCCCCGGCTATGCCGCAGCGGGGCTGCTGACTCACCTGGCCAGGGTGGAGGTTGCTTGAGATGACCAAACTTGCCGAATTTCATGATCGCCGGGCAGGCCAGCCTGCCTATCACCACGCGCTTGCCTCCGAACCCTATCTTGCCGCCCTGGTCTCGGTGCGCCAGGCTGCGGAACAGGCGCAGCAGGCAGCGCTCACCGCCCAGCACTTCCCGATGTGGGTGGTGTTGGGCCCCACCACCAGCGATTACCCTGGCCGCTATTGCGCGCGCTTGTGGGTGTTGGAAAAGGAGGTGCGCCGGCGCGCGGCTTCTCGCGGCCTGGTGTTGGCCGATTCGCTGCCCGAGCTGCGGGCCTTGCTCCCCCCTAATCTGATCCGGCTCGACCGCGTCCCTGATGACGACCCCACCATCCTGGAAGTCTGGATTTAACCATGGCCGTTGACTGGCGAGCTTTGTTCGCCGATCTCGGTATTTTTTGGGTCGATCACGGGCGCAATTGCGGTCGCGACCACATTAATATTCAATGCCCTTGGTGCGACCTGCTTGACCCCAGCCAGCATCTAACAATCCACGAATTCAAGGGGGTGTACTACTGCTACCGCGATCCTCGACACAAGGGCGGCGAGCCGCTGTATTTGATCCAAAAGCTGGTGCGCTCGCGCGCCAGGGCCGCGGCGCTGCTTAATGCCTATTACATCGAAACCGGCACCAGCACACCGGCGCCGATCGAGGCTACTCCTTACGACGACTTTTTGCCTGCGCAGCAATCGGCCGACGTTTTAGACTACCTCGCCGCGCGCGTGTTCGAGCGACCGGAGTGGGTGTGCCGGTTTTTCAATCTGCGCGTCAGCCTGAAAGGCACCTGGGCCGGCCGGGTGCTGCTGCCCTTGCGCGCCTGTCGGACGCCGCCCCCGGCCGGGGTGCAGGCGTGGACCGGACGAGCGCTGTCGCCCTGGCTGCAACCACGCTACCGCCAGAGCGAGGTGCCAGCGGGCAGCTCGTGGATCGGAGGCATCGCCAGCGGTGAAACCTTGGTGGTGGTGGAGGGCCCGTTCGATGCGTTGAAAATAAACGCCGCCTGCGCCCAGCATCTCGCTCAAATTTCCGCAATATCGTTGAATGGGCTCAAACTCAGTCAGGGCGCCTCCCGCTTGGTCGCCGAATTACAACCTCGCCGAATCTTGATCGCGTTGGATGAGGGTGTTTCACTTGCGACCGTGGCTTCAGTTCGATATAATCTACAACACAGTTGCCCCCGCGCCGTCATCGGGCGGCAATCGGTCCCCGACCGACAAAAAGACCCGGCGGCAATGAGCGAGCAAGCAATCCGAACCTGGCTTGCCGTCTAAAATTGAGGGAGGAATGCCGTGGCGTTGCCACAATGGGAAGGTACCTTCGAGAACTACTCACGGAGTTTTGTTTATAAAAATCGAGGTCGCGCCGAGCAGACGCTCCCCACTCGCGACGACGCGCTGCAAGAATGCGCTGTCGTCTTTACGCGCATTATATCGAAATACGGCACCACTGTCACCGAACCGCGCCACTTTATGGCTCTCTACAAAACCGCCTTGGCGAATCATTGGATCGATCTGGTGCGCAAGCAGGCGCTTCGTCCAGTGCTGACGCCAATGACCGAAGAGATTGAAAAACAATGGAAAGAACAAGGCGACATCGACGGGACGCCGGTGCAACTCCTATGGCGGCAAGCCTCGCGCGAGTTGAAAGCGGTACTGACCAAAATCGCCAACGGTCCTCAAGAGATTGTGAATCTTCTGTTGGATGAAAACGCTCCCAACACCAATTTATTGTGGCAACGGATTGCCCAAACCCCCTG
>Ga0307478_10000543_pt1 | contig 38078 bp, 35 predicted proteins | sample atmos_gasesECM4C_2_FD_203713 | JGI IMG/M metagenome (GOLD analysis project Ga0307478, IMG submission 203713) | Hardwood forest soil microbial communities from Morgan-Monroe State Forest, Indiana, United States - atmos_gasesECM4C_05 | ecosystem: Environmental > Terrestrial > Soil > Temperate...
GCTAGTCAGCATCGGCGCGTTCATTCAGGCGATCGCGATTCTCGTGTTCGTCGCGAACCTCATCATTTCTTATTTCAAGGGAGCCAGGGCTGGTAACGACCCGTGGGACGCATGGACACTGGAATGGTCCATCAGCTCACCCCCGCCGGCGTATAACTTTGCAACCGTTCCGACCGTCGCGAGCCGCCGCCCCTTGTGGGACCTGAAGCATCCGGAAGATCCCGATAGCCGCTATGAGTGAAGGCGAAATTATATGAGCGCAGTGACAACTTCATTTCCGAACACAACAACTGGTTGGCAGCTGCCGTCTCGCGGGAAGGTGGCGATGGCTGGGCTCATCATCGCCGAATCCGCGATCTTTACGATCTTTGTCGTTGCCTATCTCTTTTACTTGGGGAAAAGCATCACTGGACCGACGCCGCGAGAAGTGCTTGAGACACCGATCTTCTACACGATTTGCTTGTTGTCCAGCAGCTTGACGATTCACTTCGCCGCGAAGTGTCTGGCACGGGGTATTGAATTTGCATTCCTTGGATTCTGGCTGCTCACCATTGCACTGGGTGGTTTGTTCCTCTATGGCACGGCGCAGGAATGGCACCGGCTGATCTACGAACACGGGCTGACGATCTCGACCAACCTGTTCGGAACAACCTATTACTCGCTTGTCGGCTTGCACGCGTTTCACGTTACAGCGGGTCTTGTCATGCTCATGACCGTTGCGGTGCTCGGCCTTTGCGGTCGTGTGGGGGTGAAGCAGTCCGGTCACATCGAAGTGCTCTCGATGTACTGGCATTTCGTCGACGCCGTATGGGTTGTGGTTTTTACCGTAGTTTACGTTCTCGGGCGCTGAGGTAGACATGTCGACACTATTGGCAACGGAGCAATTGAACGAAACGTCTCGGCCTCCGCGCACGATCGAGGTGCCGGCGCCAACCGCCTGGCCTTTCATCTTGGCGTTTGGGGCGACGCTCCTGTTCGCGGGGCTGGTGACGAGCATGTCGGTGAGCGTTCTCGGCGCCGCGCTCGCGCTGGCGGGCTGCGGCGGATGGTTTCGCGCCGTCTTTCCGCATGAGCACGAAGAAGCCGTCGCAGTTGTTCCCGAAGACATTCACCTGATCACCGATCGCCGTGTCGTGGAACGAATTCCAGTCCTGGCGGATCAACTGCGAGCATGGCTTCCAGTCCGCACCTATCCGATCTCAGCGGGTGTGAAGGGCGGATTGGCGGGCAGTATCGCAATGGCAGTATTGGCGTGTGTTTACGGCGTTCTGAAGGCTGGCAGTATCTGGTATCCCATCAATCTCCTCGCCGCAGTTGCCTATCGGGAGTCCCTGCGACTCGGGCCTGCCCAGCTGTATTCATTTCATGCTGATGCGTTCGCGATTGCCTTTGTTCTGCACGGCCTCGTCTCCATATTTGTTGGGTTGCTCTACGGCGCGATGTTGCCCATGTTCCCGCGTCGCCCGATAGTGCTTGGAGGGCTTATTGCCCCGGTGCTGTGGTCGGGGCTACTTTACACAATCCTCGGGCTGTTGAATCCACTGCTCGCCAGTCACATTGATTGGTTCTGGTTCGTCGCCTCGCAAGTGGCTTTCGGAATTGTGGCAGGCCTCGTCGTTGTGCGCCAGGAGAGCATTCCTACGCGAGAGAATGTGTCGTTTGTTTTACGGGCAGGAATTGAAGCTCCCGGAACTATTCCACCAGGAAAGAACGGAGGGGAGCGCCGATGAGCCGGATCTCGTATCTGTCTGCATTCGCCGTTCTTCCCCTTGCACTCCTCTCGGCGTGCAGCACTCCAAACGGTCAACCTCGGAAGGGTTCGGAGCCGGTGGCGCCGAACCAGATCGTTGACTTCGGCACTCTCTACGCACAGAACTGCGCCGCCTGCCATGGCGCGGAAGGGCGTGGAGGAGCCTCGATCGCGCTTGCCAATCCCGTCTATCTCGCCATTGTCGATAAAAATATGATGCACGACGTTGTCGCCAACGGTGTCCGTGGAACTTCGATGCCCGCGTTCGCGCAAAGTGCCGGAGGAATGCTGACGGACGAACAAATCAATGTGATTACGCGCGGGATTTTTTCGCGTTGGGGACGCCAGGGAATTCTCGACGGAACAAATCCACCTTCCTACGCTCCAAAAGCGGCAGGGGATGCCGCACATGGCGAGAACGTTTTTGGAACATATTGCGCATCGTGCCACGGATCTGAAGGTCAAGGTGGATCCAAAGGCAGTGCTATCAGCAACGATTCGTTTCTCGCGCTGGTCAGCGATCAGGGACTGCGCACGATCGTGATCACAGGCAAACCGGAATTGGGAGCACCCGACTGGCGCGGCAACGTTCCCGGAAAGCCGATGTCAGACCAGGAAATCACAGACGCGGTTGCCTGGCTGGCCTCGCGCCGCGTAGAGCGTCCCGGCCAGCCTTATTCCGCTTCGAATTCTGTGCAGCACGAGGAGAAATGAAAATGTCGTCTAAGCCTGTAATGACGCCGTCGACAGAAGCTAACCTTTCCCGACGCGGCTTCTTCATGAAGCTCGGAATCCTGTTCAACGGATTCGCAGCGATGGTGGTGGCCGTACCGGTAGTTGGCTTTCTGCTCTCCTCGGTTACGCGCGGGCGCGCGAGCGGCTATCTCTCTTGGGTCCCGCTCGGTCGCATTGACGAGTTTCCTGAGGGCGAGACGCGGCTGGCTACTTTTCGGAACCCTAACGTAATGCCCACTGATGGTAAGACCGTGGACACTGCCTGCTGGGTGCGGCGTGTTGCAGGTGAGAAGTTCCAGGTCTTCGCCATCAACTGCGCTCATCTCGGCTGCCCGGTCCGTTGGTTTCCCCAGTCCGGGCTATTCATGTGCCCCTGTCACGGTGGAGCTTACTACCGTGACGGTGCGCGCGCGTCAGGACCGCCGGAGCGCGGGCTGTTCGAATATCCCTACAAGGTTGAGAACGGCTTGGTAACCATTCAGGCCGGAGAGTTGCCGACGCCGGGAGCAGCGATCGCGTCACTCACCGGAGAGAAACCGCCATGCGCATCATGATTGGCAAAATCGGCGAATGGTTCGATCATCGCTTGCAGCTGGCAGCGCCGATTCGCGAAGCCGCCGAACATCCCGTGCCGCGAAATACGGCGAGCTGGTTTTACGTGTTTGGCAGCGCTGCGCTCACCGTCTTTCTCCTGCAACTGGTAACCGGAATCCTACTGGCGCTTATTTATGTACCCTCGGGCGGCGAAGCCTGGAGCAGCCTGCAGGCCCTGAATCATCAGGTGACGCTTGGCTGGTTCGTCCGTGCGATGCATGGATGGGGCTCCAACTTCATGGTCGCCATTGTCCTTATCCACATGACGCAGGTGTTTCTTTTCGGAGCCCACAAATATCCCCGCGAACTGACCTGGATCATCGGAGTCTTTCTTCTGTTGATGACTCTCGGCATGGCGTTCACCGGGCAAATCATGCGCTTCGATCAGGACGCTTACTGGGGATTGGGAATTGGAGCATCGATTGCCAGCCGCGTTCCAATCATCGGTCCTGCAGTGGTGAAACTGATGTTGGGCGGTCCCATCATCGCTGGCGCGACCCTCTCCCGATTTTTTGCGCTGCACGTCTTCGTAATTCCTGGAATGCTGATCGCTTTCGTCGGTCTTCATGTCTTGATGGTCCTGAAGCTAGGCATCAACGAATGGCCAATGCCGGGGCGTATTGTAAAACGAGCAACGTACGAGGCCCAATATCACGCGCTGACGAGCAAAGATGGCGCGCCATTCGTGCCTTATGCAGTTTGGAAAGACATGTTTTTCGCGGCATTTATCATCCTGGCAATTGCCGCGTGCGCTTACTACTTTGGCCCGTTTGGGCCGACCGGGCAACCTGATCCGACAATCATCCAGACTGCGCCCAAGCCAGATTACTTTTTTCTTTGGCTCTATGCTTTGCTCTCACTTCTTCCTCCGTCGCTTGAGACGCCATTCCTTCTCATCTGTCCGCCCTTGGTAATTCTTGGATTGATTCTTCTACCCTTTTTGTCCGGAGAAGGAGAGAAGAGCTGGAAGCGCAGGCCGATTGCGGTTATTACCGTGCTCATGATCGCGATCACACTCGCCACGTTTACTCGCATGGCCCAGTTCACTCCATGGAGTCCGCACATGAACGCCTGGAGCGGCGATCCCATACCTGATCGATACATACATGGCACGACCGCACTCGAACGCCAGGGTGCGCTTGTCTTTCAGGTGAAGCAATGCCGCAACTGCCACTCAATCGGCGATACCGGCGGACAAAGGGGGCCAGCCCTGGATAGTGTCGCCGTGAGACTTACGCGTGACCAACTCATCCGGCAGGTGATCCAGGGAGGAGGCAATATGCCTGCGTATGGAAACAACTTGAGTCCGGCAGAGACCACTGCGCTTGTGGCGTTCCTCGAGACCTTGCATCCAGAGACGCAAAGCCCGGCACGCGATGGCGCACGGGATCTTGTGCTTAGCGAAGGCAAAGCGCAGTCGGCAACTCAACCGTAAGGCGCAAAGCTATGCCACACACTCATCACGCCTGGGTCGAGTCAGCTTGGGTTTCTGCGGGCTTGATTCTCGCCGCTCTTATATATCTGCGTGGATGGGTGCGCATTCGCAGGCTCGACCGCGACAGGATCCAGGTTTGGCGTGCCAGCAGTTTCATACTCGGCCTCTTTCTCATCTGGGTGGCGATTGGGTCACCGCTAAGTGCGCTCGACCACGAGTCGTTGACGGCGCACATGATTCAGCATCTTCTGCTTATGACGTTTGCACCTCCCTTGATCTTGCTGGGCGCATCGGTCAAGACATTGCTTTACGGGCTGCCGCATCGGTTGGTGCAAGCAATGGGTCATTCGTTTCAGTCAACAGGAGTGCCTCAAGTATGGAGCGCCCTGACCCATCCTGCAATTTGCTGGCTGGGAGCGGCAAGCACACTGGTCGCATGGCATATCCCTGCCTTGTTTGTGCTCGGGTTGCGATCGCAAATGTGGCACGGGATTGAGCAAGCATCGTTTCTCGGAACCGGACTCCTGTTCTGGTGGCCGGTAGTCCAGCCATTGCCGAGCAGCTTGAAATGGCCGGAATTGTCGATACTCTTGTATCTATTCCTGGCTACCTTGCCGTGCGATATTCTCTCCGGATTTCTGGTCTTCTGCGACCGCGTAGTGTACCCCGTGTTTTTGTCTTCACCACAATCGTTTGGCTTGTCTGCTCTGGAAGATCAGCAATGTGCCGGTGCGTTGATGTGGACCTGCGTTACGATCGTTTACTTGATTGCGGCGGCAATTTTCGCAGCACGTTTATTCTCCCCACATCGGTCGGAAAATCGCTCGATTGTGCAATTCGAGCTGGAACGCCGTGCAGTGCACACCGACCCGCAGCGGATGGAGGCTGTCTGAATGTCCGGCCAGTCCATAGTTACCGAGCAACTCTCGCCTTCCAGGTCGCAAGACGGGGGTTTTTCGAGATCCACGCTATCAGACTACTGGGCACTGACGAAGCCGGAAGTCAATTTCCTCATTCTGATCACGACTGGTGTCGGTTTTTATGTAGCTTGCGGAAGCGAAGCACGACCGTTTTCATTCGCGGGATTGTTCAACACTTTACTTGGAACGTTGTTGGTCGCAAGTGGGACAGGGACATTGAACCAATACATCGAACGAAAGTTCGATGCGCAAATGCGTCGGACCGCGCGGCGCCCCGCCGCAGCCGACCGTCTCAAACCGGCTGCCGTCCTCGCCTTCGGAATTGCACTGGCAGGGGCAGGAAGCGTCTATCTTGCCACCACGGTCAACCTGCTTGCGAGTGCGCTCGCGGCTTTAACATTGTTGACCTACCTGTTCCTTTACACCCCGCTGAAACGAAAAACGTCACTATGTGTTCTCGTTGGTGCTTTTCCCGGTGCCATGCCACCGCTGATCGGTTGGGCGGGCGCTTCCGGTCGATTGAGTATCGAGGCAGCGATACTGTACGCCATCGTTTTCCTTTGGCAGTTCCCACATTTCATGGCAATCGCATGGATGTACCGCGAAGACTACGACAGGGCAGGCTATCTGGTCTTGCCCCAGGGTAAAGCGAGACTTCCTTTCGTCATCCTGGAAACCGTTCTGCCGCTGATTGTCCTCGTCGGATGTAGCATCGTGCAATTTCCGACGCGGCACGCCGCCATTTTTTACTTCGCCGGAGCACTGTTGAGTCTTGGGTTCCTGTACTTTGGAGTGGAATTCGCGCTTCGGCGGTCGGGCGTGGCCGCGCGGCGACTGCTTGCGGCGTCGATAGTTTATCTTCCGTTGTTGTTCCTACTAATCGCAACACTGTGGAATCGGGCCGGAAGCTGATCCGAGTTTGCCATAGCAGATGCCTCTGCGGCTGAAGCAAGGCGATAAATTGTGAAGGTCAGAATTTCGACCGTCTGAGTCCTTCAGACCACCACGCGGGAAGCCTGGAGCCCGACAACACGGCCGCTAATAACACGGATGACAAACATGGGTACCATTTTCGGGGCAACGTCAGGAACAAGGGTATTTGGAGCGACTTCAACCACCGAAGATGTTCTAGCTGGGATCGATCTGGAAGGCAAAAGGATTCTTGTCACCGGGGTTTCGGCCGGACTGGGAGTTGAGACTGCGCGCTCGCTTGCCGCACATGGTGCGCGGGTGGTTGGCGCGGCAAGGGACTTGAAAAAGGCCGAAGCGGCGACCGCATTGGTGCGCAAGGAAAGCGCGGCCAAAGGTGGCAGCTTCGAATTAGTCGAGCTGGATCTGGCTAATCTTAAAAGCGTGCGAGCCTTCGCCGATCAACTCTTGGCGAAGGGAGAACCCTTCGACGTTGTTATCGCTAATGCGGGTGTGATGGCTACCCCCTTTGGTCGTACGGCTGACGGCTTCGAAACGCAGTTCGGCACCAATCACCTGGGCCACTTTGTACTGGTCAACCGGATTGCTTCTCTTATCGGTGCAGGTGGGCGGCTGATCAACCTGTCTTCTGCGGGTCACCGCTTCTCCAATGTGGACCTCGAGGATCCCAACTTTGAGCGGACGCCCTATGAGCCCTTCGTTGCGTATGGCAGATCCAAGACGGCAAACATCCTCTTCGCCGTTGCGTTTGACAAACGGCACCGCGACCGTGGCGTGCGCGCTGCGGCTGTACATCCGGGCGGCATTCAGACCGAACTGGATCGACACTTGGATCCGAGCCAAGTTAGAAAGACGATCGAACAAATGAACCAGCAACTCGCGGCAGTGGGTAAAGCGCCCTTCCAGCTGAAGACCGTTCCGCAAGGAGCGGCAACGTCGGTGTGGACCGCGGTGATTGCTCCCGCTGACGAGATCGGTGGCCACTACTGCGAGAACTGCCACGTCGGTAACATCGTGCCAGATGACGTTCCCATCACCGCGATCAGCGAAGGAGTGCGCGGATATGCGCTGGATCCGAACAATGCTGAGGCACTCTGGAGGAAAAGCGAAGAACTAGTGGGAGAATCCTTTTAGTTTTCCTCGCTAGGAGGAACGGAATGATTGAACAAACCCGTCTCGCCGGCAATGGAAAATCGCGCCTTTTGCGTGATGCCATTTTGTCTGGGACTAGCAATTATTCAAGTTGTCCATCTCAATACGATTCGGACGAGCATTGCGAAAAGAGCGAAAGTCCCCAGAGACAATCCATAGATTGCACAGAACCAGAGAATTTGGCGCCGCTGAGTCCTCATGCTTCCCATCCGTTCTCCGGTGTCTTGCCCCGGAAAATCCAATAAGCAAATGCGGAATATGCGAGCACTACAGGAGTGACGCAAGCGGCGCCGATCATCACCAATCGTTGGCTAGTGGAGGATGATGCAGCATCCCATAGTGACACACTGAACGGCACGACCTCCGGAAATATAATGAGAGCTATTCCCGAGATACCCACAACAAACAGCAATAGGCCGAGTAAGAACGGCACTGCGGGCTTACTCTTTCCGGACAGTGTCGTTAACGTTCCCGCCACAATAGCAAATAAACCGACAAGGCAAGCAAGAGCGGTCCCATGCGATGCCCACTGCGCACGAATGCCTGGCTGAATTCTGGCCGCATAGATGCAAGCTATGCCGAAGAAAACAGCAAAGGCCGGTGCAGAAACACGAAGGGAGCGACTCACAAAATGTTGCAGCGACACATTGGATTTCAGTTTGAGCCATCCCGCTCCAAGTACGGCATAGCCGAACAAAAGGGTGATGCCACTGATTATGGGTAGAGGACGAAAGATATCTAGAACACTTCCTGCGAAATGCCGGTTCTGGACGGTCACCCCCTGCATGAGGCCACCCAAAATGAGTCCCTGCATCCATGCAGCCACCAGCGAGCCAACTCCGAATGCAACGTCCCACGCACGACGATGCTGTTTTGACTGCACACGGAACTCGAATGAGACGCCTCGAAATCCCAAAGCAAGCAGCATGAGTATCACTGGAAGATAGAAGGCTGGTAACAAAATCGAATATGCAATCGGAAATGCAGCGAGCAGTGTTACGCCGGCCATGATGATCCAAGTCTCGTTGCCATCCCAGGTTGGTGTAATCGAGTCCACCATATGATCACGAGGTGCCTGAGCTGGCTGGAAAAGGAGCAAGATACCTACACCCAAATCAAAGCCGTCCAAAATCACGTAAAGCGTAAGTGTGAGCGCCAGGAAGGAAGCCGACAGCAGTGGGAGATCCATTTCTTTCAACTCCTTTCCGAGAACTGGCTATTCACCAATCGTTTCGGGCTGTCCAGAACGTACGGCCGGAATGCGTTCTTTATAGAACCAGACGCTTCTGCGTAAGCAGGAGCTTCCACAGGCCCGCGGCGAATAATGCGGAATGTAAAGACCAAAAAGGCACTGATGAAGACGGCGTACACGCAGACGAAGGCGATCAGAGTCGACAGGAGAGCTTGCGACGGAACGGGAGATACTGCATCGACAGTTCTCAGGATGCCATAGATGACCCATGGTTGGCGGCCAGTCTCTGCAACATACCACCCCGCCAATGTCGCAATAATCCCGGATGGGGTCATGCAAACCAGCATCCAGAGAAACCATCGAGACTTGAAAAGCGTCCCGCGGAATCGCAACCAAAGTGAAGCAATTCCCATGGCGAACATGAGGATCGCCAAGTAGTACATGATTCGAAATGCATAGAACACCATTGCCATTCTGGGCTGGAGCTCGCGTGGTGTATTTTTCAGACCTTCAACACGACCGTTGAGGCTGTGGGTCAGCCAAATGCTTCCCAGATAGGGTGTTCCCAGAGCGAACCGATTTCGCTGTTCCTTCTGGTCCGGGATTACGAACCAGTAATACGGTGCGGGCGACTGCGATTGCTTTTCCCAGAAGCCCTCGGCCGCCTGCATTTTTGACGGTTGGTATTTGAGCATCGTGCCGTAGACAATGTCGCCGATGAAAACCTGTCCGGCTATCAACACCGTAGCGAAGGCGGTTCCCAGAGCGACAGTCCTCCGCGCAAAATCCTGGTGCTTGCCCCGCAGCAGATACCAGGCACCTACTCCCGCGACCATGAAGGATGCCGTTAGGTAGGCAGCTGTCAACATGTGAGGTAGTCGGTAGGGCCAGGACGGGTTCATCAACACGTGGAGCCAATTCACGACGGTCAATTGGCCATCATGAATTGCGACTCCAGCCGGTGTCTGCATCCAACTGTTAGCGGAAAGAATCCACGAAGCGGATAGCAGCGTACCCACCGCCACCATGCAAGTCGCGAAAAAGTGCAGCTTCGGGCCGACGCGATTAAAACCAAACAGCATGATTCCCAAAAAACCTGCCTCCAGGAAAAAGGCGGTCAAGACCTCTAGTGCGATCAAGGGACCAATGGCCGGTCCAGCCATCTGTGCGAAGCGAGCGAATCCGAGACCAAACTCGAACGAAAGCACAATGCCGGTGACAACACCAATACCGAAGCCCATAGCGAAAATGTTGAGCCAAAACCGATAGATCTGGAGGTATGTGGGGTTCTTGGTTTTCAGCCAAAGCGCTTCGATCACTGCTAAAAAAGAGGCAAGGCCGATCGACATTGTTGGGAAAATGATGTGAAAGCTCACCGTAAAGGCAAATTGAATTCTGGCGAGAATGGAAGGATCGAGTTTCATAAGCTCGCACCCTCGGTTGGAAATACACGGCAGACAACAACAGCACCGACTATGAATACGGCCAGCCCAACAATCGCCAATGGCAAGCCGAACACTCCAACAATGATGAAGAAGAAGAGCACCCCTATGAGTGCTGCTGTCACACCGTAGACTCGACGCAACACGTTATTTGTCTTCATCAGTTCCCTCGACTTTCAAACTTCCAGTTCGATTGCGAGTCGTTATTGAGAGTGCACCGAAAGAGGAGGTCCTGCTCACTCCGCCATACACGGCATTTCGGCACACACTTCAGGCCTGTGGTTCACTGTCGCTTATTTGCCTCGTCGTCGCGTAATTAAGCAATTTCCCTGCCATCACGTTCGATTGAAAATGGAAATCAGATTTACTCGCCATCAGATGCGGTGCACCTGAGCGTATTGTCGCTTCCTTCTCGCGAAGCCGACCCAAGGTGTCTGATGTCGGGCGTCATTTTCATGACACGACTTATGACATGACACTTCTTCACGCCTGACGCACGGCGATCTGGGGCTTCACACCCTCGTATCCATGGGCAGCAATTGGTTTTCAACCGAGGGAGGCTGGCAATAAGTAATAGCAATGTACCCGGTCGGCTAGTGATTCATGGCGAACAGTTTAGTCACTGAAAAAGTTCTACCGTACGCCCTGCTCGGAATGACGGCAGTCACTGGCCTGGTGGACGCCGTCAGTTTTCTGTCGCTCGGGCGTGTCTTCACTGCGAACATGACGGGGAATATCGTGCTTCTCGCGTTTGCAACGGCGCGCGTATCCGGCCTGTCTATCGCACGCTCGTTAACGGCACTCTTGGCTTTTCTTGTAGGGGCGATACTCGGCGGACGGATCGTGGCCCGGGCGAGCGCCGATTCACAGACTCGATTTGCGGCACAAGCGTTCCTCCTGGAGGTCGCCTTTCTGTTTGCTGCGTCGTTTTGCGGCATCGGATACCGAGGCGATCGGCTCGAAGATTCTTTTCAACCATTCGCTCTGATCGTGCTGACGGCGCTCGCGATGGGCACGCGGAATGCCGCTGTCCAGAAACTTGCAATCCCGGATCTGACAACAACGGTCCTGACATTAAGGATTACAGGTATTGGTGTGGACTCTTCGTTCGCGAAAGGCAACAACCCGAGATTGGCAAGAAGGGTTGCGTCGGTGGCGGCAATGTTTCTGGGTGCGGCGTTGGGTGCAGTCACCATACGTTACTCGATCTCAGCGGCCCTGTGGCTTGCGACTGTAATCTCCGCCGTGTGCGGTGTGGTGTTGTTTCGCTCCGGGCCCCTGCTCGATAAGCCGTGACTGCTCCGGTGGCCCTGTTGAGGATCATGCCCTGGGCCCAACAGCGTTATTGAATTCGAGCGCAGTAGCAACCCGCCAGACATCGGAGTAACATTCAGTGGATGGCTCACGGGACTGAAGGCGCTATAGCCAAGGTTGAGTAATCGGCCCCTGGGGAAACTGGGTTGGCTTCCGCAATCAAAAACCGAACGCACCTTTCAATCGATGGACCGTCTCACGTCGATTCCATCGACCTCATTGTCCGCAAAGGCGCGCTGCTCCCTGGGGTCGAGGAGGTAGCGACCTCCTGGCGTCGTTGTTTAACCGCACATCACCTCGATCCGGAGATTCAGGCGGCACCGCACATTATCACGGAGAAGGAACTAAGGGACTCCCGCGAGCCCTTGCACAGTCTCATTTTGCACGCCCAGGAGGAACTCGATCGTCTATACGCCATCGTCGGACCACAACAGTATGTGGTTTTGTTATGCGACAGGGATGGGGTTGCGATTCACCACCGCGGGAATGAATCACTGGCAGATGCTTTTAAATATTGGGGAATCTGGCTGGGCGGAGTCTGGTCGGAGCAAATTGAAGGTACCAACGGAATCGGGACCTGCATCACTGAGCAACGTGCCACGACGGTACTTCGAGGCCAGCATTTTCGCACGCGCCATTCCAACTTGAGCTGTGCGGGCGCCCCGATTTTCGACCCCCTTGGTCGATTGGCTGGGGTTCTCGATACCTCATCGATGAATCCGCAAACCACCGAGCAGTCTCTCTCTTTGGCTATGGCTGCAACAAAGGTATCCGCCCGCGGTATCGAGGAGCGTATATTCCGCGAGTATTTCCGACATGCGTGGAACATTGCAGCCGCTCCCTGCGGGGGTAGCGATGTAGCGGTTCTGCTCGCGGTGGACAATGATCAACGAATTCTGGGCGCAGACCAGATCGCTCGCCGGCTCTTCAGTCTCAATAACGAAGTGCTAAACCGAGGCAGGGCCCTGGCGACGATCTTCGCGCATGATTCCTCGATCTTTCGCTGCAAGCGGATGCAAGATGTGGCGGCTCGGCTGCTTCGGACAGGAACTGATGAGCCATGGAATGCCTTGATCACGCCCCCAGCTTGTGGGATGAGCAGCTTGTGTTCTCCGACGGACGCCCTAGTTCACTCACGACCGCGATTCGGCATGCTCGCACACCTGCCACTCTCTGTGGATCCGCCCACGAATCGCGGGGGCCTGGCACCAGCCCGCGCCAATCGCATATGCGAATACATAGATTCGCATCTGCAGGAAAATATCGCTCTGGAAGCGCTCGCCGAAATCGCACAATTGTCGGTTCATCATTTTGCCCGCGCGTTCCGCCAATCGCTCGGGATACCGCCGCATAACTATATAGTGCAACGACGAGTCGAGCATGCACAGCAGATGCTACGAAACACCGACCTTCCACTTTCGGAGATTGCCATTGAGGCGGGTTTCACAGACCAAAGTCACCTTGCCCGACACTTCAGGACAATTACCGGCGTTTCTCCCAGCCTAGCTCGCCATCAATTCAGGACTGGGGCCGATATCCTTCCTCATCGCTCCGCGCACGTCGGAAGCTGACAATTCAGCAAGAACGTACCGATCACGGCCCCTTCATTCAAGACATCTAGCCCCCATCTTTGCGATCATCGCTTCACTGCAGGGGAAACAACAGGGGGAACCGTGGATAGTCCTGATGAAACACGCCCTGGTCGAGAGGCCGCAGGACCCCTGGCGCTAGCGAATCGAACGGAGGCGAACTCAGAACCTACTCGGCCTGCGTCTGTGAGCGGATCACCAGAGAGAGGGCGGACACGAATGCTTCCGAGAGAATACGGTAACCAACTGCGAGCTGCCGAAACGTCCAAGTTGATAGCGATCATCGATGACGACGATGCCATGCGAGATTCACTGCGCGACCTGATGGAAGCATCGGGGCTGGTCGCACAGTGCTTCGGATCCGCGGAAGAATTCCTCCAATCCGGCTTGCAGCGTCAAGCCGCGTGCCTGATAACGGACATCCTTATGCCGAAGATGTCGGGGTTGGAATTGCAGACCACGCTTAGAGATGAGGAATGCGATATCCCAATCATCTTCATTACTGCTTACGGAGATGCCAAAACGCGGATTCAAGCGATGAGAGAGGGCGCAGTCGAGTTCCTTGCGAAACCGTTCGATCATCAATTGTTGCTGAAAACGGTCCGAGCCGCACTTGATATGTGAGCAAAAAGGTTTATAGCAATCGCATGCGGTGCCTGGAAGGGAGGTATCTTGTGGCAGATTATGCAACAGTTACGACGGGGGACCAGGCCGAACGCCGATTCGAGCGGATTCTCGGCAATAGTGCTGCCCTCGAATCTGTTCTCGACCAGGTGGAGCAGGTTGCACCCACAGATTCGACTGTCCTCATCGAGGGGGAAACCGGTACGGGCAAGGAACTCATCGCACATGCCATTCACAATGCCAGTCAGCGCTTTGGGCGCCCTCTTATCAAGCTGAACTGCGCGGCCATACCGCTGGATCTTTTGGAAAGCGAATTGTTCGGTCATGAGAAGGGCGCCTTCACCGGAGCGATCGCGCAGAAGATCGGACGCTTCGAAATGGCCGATAAAGGCACGCTGTTTTTGGACGAAGTGGGCGACATCCCTCCGGCACTGCAGCCGAAGTTGCTGCGTGTGCTGCAAGAGCAGGAATTCGAGCGTTTAGGGAGCGGCCGCACGCACAAAGTGGACGTCCGGCTGGTGGCGGCAACCAATCGCGATCTGATGAAGATGGTCGCTCACGGTCAATTTCGCAGTGATCTGTACTATCGGCTGAATGTTTTTCCCATCTTGCTGCCCGCGCTCCGAGAGCGCCGGGAAGACATTCCTGCTCTTGTCACGCATTTCGTGAAGCTGTTTAGCCGCCGCATGGGGAGGCACGTCGACAGCATTCCTCCGGAAACCATGGCTGCCTTCCAGTGGTACCCGTGGCCTGGGAACATTCGCGAGCTGCAGAACTTGGTGGAACGCGCGGTGATCCTTTCGCGGGACGGCGTGCTCCCAAACCCACTTCACAAAAAGCAGACAGAGCTCATGACCCCCAGTCTGCATCGCACCGCAACTTTCCAGTCATTCATGACGTTGGAAGACTCGGACCGCGCTCTGATTCTGGAAACGCTGGAACAGGCCGGCTGGGTCGTCGGAGGAACGCGCGGCGCAGCGGCGAAACTGGGGCTGAAACGAACCACGCTGCTGGCCAAAATGAGAAGGATGGGAATCTCGCGACCGATCTCTAAGGAAGGAACCAGCGTTCCCGGACTCGCGCAACAAGATTCCCAGATTTGAGGGTAGAACTGGCAGCCGCACATGGAATAAAGTTAGAAGTCAGCAAGCGCGAACGGCTCGAGCGACAAACTGTAAACGATTCGATTCCGCGGTTGTTCGTCTGTGTGCTGCCGGACGGGTTCCTTGAATTTGGCCACCCCTGGATTTCATGTTCCTATGAGTTCTATCCAAAATCGTCCGTTGTGGAACCCAGAAAATCTGAATTCCCCGTTTCGTATAGCGATCCTCGCGTGCCTGGTCGCGATTATGTCCTACCTCGCTGCCAAGTTAGGGACAACGCTTGTAATACGCGACACGTTGGAATGGCCGCTTTGGCCGGGAAATATTCTCCTGGTATCCACGCTGCTGTACCTTCCCCGCAGAATCTGGCCGATAGTAATCGGAGCGGCCCTTGTTACGTTTGCGTTCTATGATCTGCGCCTAGGGATATCGATTCGTTCCATCATTTTCTATCAGCTGTCTGACATAGCAGAAGTCCTGACAGCTGCATTGGGTCTCAGTTATTGCTTTGGCGGTGTGCCTCAGCTAGACAGCGTGAAAGCCCTGGCCAAGTATTCTTTCTTCGCCGTGCTCCTCGCACCATTGGCCGGAGCTTTTCTCAGCGCGCTTACCACACACGGGAATTATTGGAGAGGTTGGCGGATTATTTTTTTGTCACAGGCGTTAGGATACCTCACGCTGATTCCAGCCATCTTGCGTTGGGTTAGCAAGAGATCGGAATGGGCACACGCGTCGCTTTCTCGCTACCTTGAAGGGGCAGTGCTACTGGCTGGTTTAGCTGTTCTGGGATATTTCAGCTTTGTTTCACCTTCGACCATCATCGTACCTGTGCTCACTATCGTGCCCTTTTTGCTCTGGGCGGCTTTGCGCTTCGGAACAACCGGTGTCAGTAGTGTCGCGATTGCTGTGGCCTTCCTGGCGATCTGGGGCGCAGTCCAAGGACGCGGTCCCTTCGTCGGGCAGGAGTCCGCTAATAATGTGCCGTCAATACAGGTATTCCTACTGTTTGTTGCAGCGCCTTTCATGGTTCTCGCCGTCGTTGTGGAGGAACAAACACAGAGCCAGCTTGCCCTGCGACGGAGCGAAGCCTACCTGGCCGAAGCACAAAGGCTCAGTCACACAGGCAGCTTCGGTTGGAAACCTGACAGTGGAGAGATTGTCTGGTCGGACGAAACCTATCGTATCTTTGAATACGACCACGCGGTGAAGCCAACAATAGATTTAGTGGCGCAGCGCGTCCATCCCAAGGACCGGCCCGAGTTTCTGAAGGTCATCGATCGCGCATCCCAGACTGGCACCGACTTCGAACATGAGTATTGCTTGCTGCTGGCTGATGGGCAAGTCAAGCACGTCTACGCGATAGCTCACGCTTTACGGGATCCATTCGGCAATCGGGAGTTTATCGGGGCTGTGACCGACATCACGGAACGCAAGACCACCGAAGAGCAGCTACGGTGGAGTGCCCAGGAGCTCCAAAGAAGCGAGTTCTATCTCGCAGAAGGGCAGCGTCTCGGTCATACGGGGAGCTGGGCTTTCAGTCCTTCGGGTTTTTTTGAATATTGGTCTCGGGAACTGTTTCAGATCTATGGCGTCGACCCGCAGAAGGGAGCCCCTACGCTCGAGCAGTACCTGGCCATCATTCACCCGCAAGACCGCGACTTCATGGCAGAGACCGTGAAGAGGATGTGCGAGCAGAGTTCCGGTTGCGACGTAAAGAAGCGGATCATTCGACCGGATGGGGCGGTTCGCTATATTCGGTGCGTTGGTATTCCAGTCCTCGAGAACGGGGCTCTCAAAAGGTTTCTTGGAACCGCAATGGATGTGACCGAGCAAGAGCAATTGACTCACGAGTTGCAGCGCCGCGAAGCGTACTTGGCGGAAGCGCAGAGGCTGAGCCAAACCGGCAGTTGGGCATGGAGTCCAGATCAGGATATAAAGTACTGGTCGGAGGAATGCTACCGTGTTTTGAGCTTCGATTCACGGGATGGTTTGCCCCGATTCGAAGACCTTTTACAGCGGCTTCATCCCGACGACCAACCCGGCTTCAAGGAACTAATTCGGACGGCTATCCGCGAGAAGGCAGAGTGGGAGGCGGACTACCGCATCGTGCATCCGGATGGCCCCGTCAGGGACATTCACGTCGTAGGCCATCCTGTTGTGAGCACGTCCGGCCATCTTGTTGAATTTGTCGGCACTGTGATCGACGTCACCGAGCGTAAACGAGCTGAGCAAGAGCGTGCAAGGCTCCGTCAGCTAGAGGCCGATCTGGCACACACCAATCGAGTAAGCACGTTGGGGGAAATGGCGGCATCGCTGGCACACGAAATCAAGCAGCCCATCGCCGCCGCCATCACCAGCGCCAACAGCTGCGTGGAATGGCTCGCACACGAACCGCCCAATCTGGATCGGGCGCGTGCGGCAGCAGCCCGAATCGATAAGTACGGGAATCGTGCGGCTCAAATCATCGACCGAATACGTTCTCTCTACAAGAAGTCTCCACCACAACGGCAGTGGGTCGACTTGAACGGAGTTATCCAGGAAATGCTCACCCTGCTGAACGGTGAGGCTACGCGATACCCGATCGCGATGCGCTCCGTACTGACCACGGGCCTGCCCAAAATCCTGGCGGATCGGGTGCAGTTGCAGCAGGTGTTCATGAACCTCATGCTCAACGCCATCGAAGCCATGAAAGACTCCGGCGGAGACCTTACAGTGAAGTCGGAACTGCAGGACGGTCAACTCCAGTTCTCGGTCAGTGACACGGGCGTGGGGTTGCCAACGGAGAAGATAGATCAGATCTTTTCTGCCTTCTTTACCACCAAGCCGCAGGGCAGCGGCATGGGATTGGCCATCAGCCGTTCCATTGTGGAGTCGCATGGCGGCCGCTTGTGGGCGACCGCTAACGATGGGCGAGGCGCAACCTTTCATTTCACCTTGCCGACCCCAGACGATAGAGACTCAAGTGAAGTCAATTCACGCTTGTGACTCTTGGATGAGGCCGCTGAATGCCGTATAAAAATCCACGAGCCTTAGTTTGTGCGGCTCAGCCGCGCGGACCGCGCAATCTCAAGCGCGATCCTTAGAAGCGCAAAACAGTTCAATCGGAGCGTTCACTGCGGATGGTATTCTGGCTTGCGCTTCGCGAAAAACGCCCGGAATGCTTCCTTCGCCTCCTCGGACCTCACTCGTTCGGCAAACACCTGGTTCTCGAATTTCACAGCTTGCTCCAGTTGTTCACGGAATGCCCCCTTCATGAGCCGCTTGGAAGCCTGCACGGCGCCGGGGGGCTTGTTCGCCAGGGTCTGTGCGGTCTCCGTTGCTGTGGCCAATAGTTTCTGATCAGGTACGACGCTTGTGATCAGTCCAAGCTCGGCTGCTCGCAAGGCGCCGAACGGCTGTCCCAGCAGGATCAGCTCGGCGGCGCGCAGGTATCCGAAACGCAGCGGAAGCAAGCAGCTGCTTCCAAATTCCGGCACCAGTCCCAAGTTCACAAAAGGCAGTTGGAACTTCGCGTTTTCCCCCGCGTATACAAAGTCGCAATGCGACAACATGGTCGTTCCACCCCCAATCGCGACGCCTTGTACGGCGGCAACCAGCGGTTTCTCGAAATCGATCAGGGCGTGCATCAATCGCGACTGCGGACTTTCCCCGGCTGCTGGCGGGTTCTTCATGAAGTCCTCGAGATCGTTGCCCGCACAGAACGAATCGCCCGCGGCATGCCAAAGCGCAACACGTACCTGATCGTCTTTCGCTGCGTCCTCAAGGAACTCCGCCATCGCGATATACATGCTCGAAGTCATTGCGTTCTTCTTGGCTGGACGATTCAGCTGGATCCTCAGGATGTTTCCAGAGCGTTCCGCGATAATGTCACTCATGTTCGATCTCCAGTACGTGAATTTCCGTGCATCGTATCTTCCTCCAATAATTTCTCCCAGTGTGGCCCGTGCCCAAATGTCCCAGATGGATGCAGGCCAGGAGGTTGGTCTAATTCCGTTTCGAGCCTGTAGCGAACGAGTTGAGCTACAGTCACCATCGTCAACCCATACTTTGAGCTGAACCTTGCTAGATCGGAGCCGCGCGCCATACTGCCATCGCGGTTCATGATTTCGCAGATCACTGCGGCGTGATGCAGCCCCGCCAATCGTGCGAGGTCAACCGACGCTTCTGTTTGGCCGCGTCTTTCGAGAACGCCATCGGGCCGGGAGCGCAGAGGGAACACATGTCCGGGGCGCGCGAGGTCTTCAGGGCGAGTTCGCGGGTCGACCGCAGCCAAGATGGTTTGCGCACGATCGTACGACGAGATTCCAGTTGTTACGCCCCTTCCTCGTGCATCGATCGAGACCGTAAACGCTGTGCCTAGGTTCGCGGTGTTGTGAAGCACCATTGGTCCCAATTCCAACTGGTCAAGCCGCTCGCCGGTCATGGCGAGACAGATCAAACCCCGCGCGTAGGTGGCCATAAAATTGATCACTTCAGGAGTGACCATCTCTGCCGCGATCATGAGATCACCTTCATTCTCACGATCCTCATCATCCGCAATGACGATCATTCGCCCTGATCGCAACTCCCTAAGCGACTTCTCGATCTCGGCGAACTTGGTTGCTTGGGCAACAAGGCAGTGCTCATCACCGCTGGACCCACGCGAAGCTTCGGACGAAACAACCAGGTCCACTGCGCCAGGCTGCTGACTAGACATAGGTGCTCCGATTAAGGCTAAAGTCGTCCAAACGTTCACATGATCGTGAGCGAATGCCCCATCTTGTTCTTCTTGGTTCGCAGGTACGACAATGCATAAGGGTTTGGCGGTGCTTCGCACGCAATCAGTTCGATGACTTCGATTCCACCCTTTGTCAGTGCTTCAACTTTTTGCGGGTTGTTTGACATCAGGCGGACCTGCCGGACCTTAAGTTCATGCAGGACAGCCACGGCCAGACTGAAATCGCGGTAGTCGGCATCAAAACCGAGGGCGTGATTCGCTTCGACCGTATCGAGCCCTTTGTCCTGCAAGGCGTAAGCTTTCAGTTTTGCCATGAGCCCGATGCCACGGCCCTCCTGATACTCGTAGATCACGAGTCCAGATCCCTCGTCTGCGATGGCCGACATTGCGAGTTCCAACTGCCCGCGGCAATCGCAGCGCAGAGATCCGAGCACCTCTCCAGTGAGGCACTGGGAATGAATTCGTAGCAAGGGCGCCCGATTTTGCAGATCGCCAAACATCAGGAGGAGAGCACTTTCAGTCTCTCCTTTGTCTATGTTCGCGCGCTCAAAGCCGATCAGGTCGAACACGCCGAACATGGTAGGCAGGTGGGTGGAGGCCACCCGAACGAGGCCGCTTTGTCTGGCCCTCTGGACCATGCCGATCCGGACGCCGCAATTCCTCTTCATAGGTCTCCCATCACGCGACTTGGAATTCATTGGACTGTGCCGCCCATCGCATGGATGATCTCGTCATGGGCCTCGAAGTAGTCGAGTTGTGACTGGAGGAGGAGCGCCTTGGCATCGTATTCCTGCGCTGATGCGATATCCGCCTGCGAGTTCAGCGCCGCTCCTCGTATGAGTTCCTGCTGACGCACCCGATTTGACTCGGTACGCAGCGAGAGGACTTCTTCGGATACCTTCAACATCTGCTGCGTCCTTTCCAGCTTGTTGTACGCTGTTTGGACCGAGACCTCGACCGCATCCGTCAGCTTCGCGAGATTCTCTTTCGCTTGAGACAACTGCGCCTCGCGTTCGTGGAGTAAGGCCTTCTTGCGACCTGAGTCGAACACGTCATAGCCGAAGTGGACACCAAAAGTGCCGAAGTTGCGCGCCAAGAATGGAACATTTTGCTGGTAGCTGTAGCGGGCGAAGGCCTCGACATCGGGGACCCACATATCTGTCTTCGCGAAACGGACCGCGGCCTCAGCTTTCTGCAACTCGGCACGAGCCGCAAGGATTTCCGGATGTGAGGCGGTTGCGGCACCAACACATTCCTCACGCGGACAAGTCTCCTGAAATTCAGGAACAGCAGGATCCAGATCCAGGGCGGTAGTCAGTGGCAGGCCTGTCAAGTCGTTGAGCGTCAGCTTTAGATCTGACAGCTGCAGGTCGGTGGTCAGTATTTCTTGCTTGGCTTGCAGCAATTGTGCCCGGCTGTCGATCAACTCCTGCTCTAGCGCGCTGCCGAACTTCACCTGCTCTACGCGCTCGCTCTGAAGGTCCTCAGAGGCTTTCATGCGGGCCTCGGTGGCGTTTCGGTGCGCCTGAGCGATCAGAATTTTGTAGTAGACCTGATGGACCGCGAGCGCTACATCGCTTTCTGTAAGGTGCGCCTTTTCACGCGAGACTTTCACCTCGGCTTGGGCCATATCGTTTTCCCGTTTGATCTTGAGCAGCGTCGTCAACGGCTGGGTGATCTGGGTTCCACTAGTCGTCAGGCTTCGACCACCCTGGTTGATGACGCTGTTCACTGTAGGTATTGGCGTTCCCCCCGCTACGCCCAGGCCCCCAGCCCTGATCTGAATCAACTCTGTATCAGTCATGCGCATAAAGCTGCTGTCATTCCGTATTGATGGAAAATACGAGCTCTTCGCGGCTTGCTTCGCGTCCTGTTTCTCCTCAACCGTGTAGCCGGCAATGCGAATATCGTGGTTGTGCTTCAGCGCCAACTGAACAACTTCCTGCAGTGTAATGTGGCGCGGTGCCGCGGTATTGCCGGTTTCCTGGGCCGCCGCAGTGCAGGCGAAGAAGGCCATCGCTATTAGCAGGACTCGTTCCCCAGTTCGTTTCATTAATTCGACTCCTTGTGGGTGGCTGGAATCTGCTGCATGTTGCTAAGTTCGCCGTAGTTGAAAGGCGACTTGCGCAGCAGAGCGACAAAGATCAAGGCGCATGCACAACTCCACGCGATCAGTAGAAATCCGTCGACCAGGCTCAAGCTGTAGGCTTGGAGCCGCAGTCGGGCCGCAATCAGATCGATGGCGCGCGCTCCCGCGGCAGCCATTCCGGACGATTTGGCGTATAGACCCGCTGTCATGGCATGAATGTTTTGATGGGTGATCCAGTCGCCACTGTTGACGTGGAGTCCCAGGAGGTTCGAGTGCAGCTTCTCCCGTTGCGCCAGAAAATGGCCCATGTAGATGGCGCCTGCGGTGCCGCCGAATATTCGGATGGTGTGAAAGAAAGCTGAAAAGGTCAGGACCCACTCAGGTTTTGCCAAAGCCCCCGCGAAGATTGCTTGCAGCACGATGCAGCCGACAAGTCCGATGAAAGCAAAGGCCTGCCCCATGCCGGTGAGCAACTCAGTGCGGTAGAAGTTCTCGGCCGCCCACGTACTGCCGTACTGAGAATTCAACCAGGCGGCTAAGGCAGTACAGGCAAGGCCGATGGCCATGAGGAGGCGGGAATCAAACTTGCGCAGCAACAGAAGCGCAGCCGTGAAAGCAAGGGGAATGAGTGGAACAGCGCTCCAGATGATCGCAGGTCCAATCTGGTCGGGTTCGAACCCGCGGATCGCCAGCGCCTGCGGAACCAGAATGATGGTTGTACAAAGGGTGAAGCGAAACCAGAAGAGCAGGGATCCCAGCAGCATGGTGTTCCACTTCAGCAGATAAGGAAGCGCGACCAGAGGATTGGGACCGCGTAGCCTCCGAACCAGCGCGCACAGCAGGAAGAACGCTCCCCCGACGAACAATGCGTTGAATACTCCGGAGCGCCACCAATCGAGCCTTTCACCTTGTTCGCAGGCGGCCAGCAACATAGCGAGGCCCGCGCTGGCATACACGAATCCTGCGAAGCTCGGCGCTTTTCCGGATTTCTTCGCGGGGTTGGTCTTGGGTATCCCGTAATAGATACAAATCATCATCAGGGGCGTGATGAGCGCCGAATTCCAAAACATCCAATTCGAAGAAAGATGGTCTCTGTACCAGCCGTAGAGCGAAGGCGCGATGTTCACCGCACCGTCCACAGAGGTTGCGTACAAGGCAAGCGTGAAAGGAAGGTACCGAAGTGGAATGTTGCGAAGCGCAAACGTGAGCGTGAGTGGATAAAACGTGCCCGAGGTCAGCCCGCCCATAAGCGCCATCGCAATCACCAGGCTGTAACTGTGCAACAAGGGCAGAAAGATAAGCAGGACGGTGAAAAGCGCGGCGGCTGTGAGCAAGATGCGCCGCGGGCCGATCAGACCACCGAGATATACGGTGAACGGGCCGATAAACATCAGGCCGAAATCGAAGGCAGTACCAATCCACGCGCTCTCGTCATACCCAAATCCGTGGAGGCCCCTGAAATCAGGCAGGCCGAGCGAGATCATGCGGCTGGTAAGGGTGACAACTCCTGCGCCCGTAACTACGCCCAGAATCCCCAGCAGCGGCTTGGTCGAAACCTCCGCAGGCATCGCGGCGGCGGCCGTGCGCGCGATCTCTATCGGAGACGGGCGAACTGTGATGCTTGCAGCTGCCATACGTTCTAGCTCACCGTCTCGTGCGCACAGTTGCAATCACCGAAATTCCGGGACGCAGTTTCGTCGCGAAGGTCGAATCGTCCAGTGCGATTTTGACCGGAACGCGCTGCACGACTTTCGTAAAGTTGCCGGTTGCGTTGTCAGGTGGCAGCAGAGCGAATTGTGATCCACTGGCTGGCGCGATCTCGACCACCTTACCGCGAATGAGTTGCCCGGGATATTCGTCAATACGGAGCTCTGCGGGGTCACCAACCTTTACATTGGTCAACTGGGTTTCGCGATAGTTCGCTTGCACCCACTTTGTGAGCGCAACAAAGGAGATCACTTGTGTGCCTGGCGAAACAAGTTGCCCAGGCCGAACTTGCCGTTCGCCCACAGTGCCGTCGCCGGGAGCGTAAATTTTGGTGTAGCCAAGGTTCACCTGGACTGCAGCGAGGTTCGCCTGCTTCGCGCGCAGATCGGCCTGAAGTTGCATTTCCTGCGATTCGAGAACGGCTTTGCTGCGGCGCTCGGCTTCGGCAGCGAGTTCACTACTACGCAACATGGTTTGGGCCTGATTGAGATCAGCATCCCGGCTGGCAAATTGGCCTGACAGGTTCCCTTCCGCGGCGACAGCGGCCTCGAGGCTCTGTTCAGTAGTCGAATGAGTCTGATAAAGACCTTCCTGGCGCGTGCGTTCAGAGCGGGCGCGAATCAACTCAGCCTGTACAGCCTCCTTGCCAGCCTCGGCTGCTGCAATCTGCGCCCTGGCCTGATCGATACCCGCCAGCGCTTTCGCGATGCGCGCATCCTCCAACTGGCGCTGGCGCAGATTTTCCTCAATCCCGGCACGCGCAGCCTCAACTGCCGCTTTGGCCTGATCCACCTGGGCCTGATAGTCATCGTCCTGCAATTCAACGAGGAGGTCGCCCTTGTGCACCTGTTGGTAGTCCGCCACATCCACAGAGCGCACGATGCCCGACACCTTGGTGCTGAGCGGAGTAAGGTCGCCGCGAACGTAAGCATCATCCGTAACCTGCTCTACCTTTCCACCTTCCCATGCGTTCCAGTTACGTGTGATGGTGACCAAAACGGCCAGAGCCAGAAGCACTACAAGGATGGGGGTTATGTAATTCTGCCACCTGGCACCCTGGCGAGGTACTGCCTGATCTGTACTGGTCATTGGCGGCACCGGTTTCGATATGGGCGCGGACGCAGCGGATACTGGAGAGGTGGACATCACGCTTGCTCCTTGAGCATTAAGAGAACTCGAAGCGTTTCAGTTTTCACGACTCCATTGGAGCAACTACAGTTCCACTCGCGAAGACTCGCCCTAACCAACGCGAATCGCAGGCTTCTGCTCGCAATCGGAACAAAATATTTTCATCTTGTTGAAAAAAGCCGATGGCCCACTGCATTTCCATAACGCGCCATGTCACATGACACGTGACACTTGACACCGTGCGCCACAGGACTTTGCCCTGCAACTTGGCGTTCTCGGAATTCCGGCAGAGCAGCAGTTCCTGGCTGCGGCGACAATTCGAGGCTTACTTCGGTTTAGAGATAGACGATGTGGCGATTGGAATCGTGCATGCTGGAAAGTTCACGTTGTTGACAATTGCGGGCAGCACTCGCGCCCAACTCTAGTTTCGCCGTAAGGAAGGACCCTGTGAACCAAAAGAACTTTCTCGTTTTCACGCTGATGGTAATCGCATTCGCAGCGACAAGTGTGGCATTCGCGCAGACTTCGTCGTCGGCGAAGAACAACGCGGCCACGAGCTCGACCGCAGCCGACGCCTCACAACCAAAGTCCGACGACTTCATCGAACTTTTGCGCAAGGATGTGAGATCTCAGAAGAAGCAGATCATCGCACAGAATATGGACTTAAGCGATGCTGAGGCAGAAAAGTTTTGGCCGGTCTACGATCAATACGCCGCTGAGCTCTCCAGAGTCTACGACACGAAAATTGCCCTGCTGAACGACTATGCCGAAAACTACAGGACCATGACGGGGGAGCAAGCCGAGAACTACATTCGCAAGCGTGCTGTGGTTGAGCAGTCAATTATGCAGCTGAGATTGAAATACATGCCCGCGTTCCGCAAAGTACTCTCCGGCAGGGAAACCGCACTGTTTTATCAACTCGACTGGCGCCTAGGCCTGGCGATCGACGTAGAACTAGTGCAAGTGCCGCTAATCAATCCATAGGTAATCTCGTTCTGAAGGCATTTCGCAGTGATGAAGCCTCTCGCATAGTATGGCTCTACATGCGGGAGGCTTTTGTGTGAGGTGCCTTTGGTCGGCGTAATGTTTATCCGTGGAAGGGCGCAGGGATCTTCGGTTAGCTGGGTTGATAGGACAACTGATTTCCTGGGTACTCGAAACAGCTACTGTGCCCTTTTTGACAAAAACGGTAGGATGGTTGCGGTGGACGCGCCAGACGGGATATTCCACTTACCTTGGGCGGTGAACGCCGATCTCAGTTCTCCTTTGTCGGCTTTCTATGTCAACAGTGACTCTGGCATTTGCTTCCGCACGATAGGTCCGTTTCATCCTCCATGTATGCGCCAATACTCCTTCTCGCTTTTGCCCTCGCATTCCTCTGCCTTGCGCTCGCGCGTAAGGAGCCAGAAGACAAGTTTTAATAAGGCAATGCCCAACGCGAATGAGACTACAATGACCATTGCTAAAGCGAGCCACTCACTCACGTGAGGACCGAAAACATAGAGTGTGAACCACTTCACTACAAACTCCTTCAATCCATAGCGACAACCAGGAACGAGCAGAGATTTGGCGACGCCACTTGAAGCACAGTGCTTCCACTGTCGATTCGCCGGACTAGTCGCCTATTTAATTTTGCTTAGCTGCCGTCGACCCAGTTATCACATCGGCAGGCACCGGAGTCAGCAGCTTTTCGATCGCTTTTTCCATCGTGCCGTTCATCTCTGCCACCACCGCTGAAACATCGCGCCTGTTGACTTCTCCTACCTCCGACACCGCGTTGGTCCAAACGGTCGCACCGGTGGCGATGCTTGTCATCTGCGCGGACAAACGAACCTCGACTTTGACGCCACCCTCGTAGTCAAGTTCGTCGAGCTTCTCCAAGCGTCCGCTAAGCACATAGCTGGCATCAGGGCGTCCGTCGTAAGCTGTTACACGCGCAAACGCTGCGCTGGCACGAAGCCGATCAATTACCGCGTTGGTCACCACTTCACGTGGGTCAGCCGCCCAGCGATGGTAGGCATAAAAGCGGATTTGTTCCGGGGACGTCTTATATACGATGGCTCCCTGTCGAAGGTATGTGGGCGCGCTGAATTCGCGGATTGCCAACGTAGCATGGGCGCTTTCTGCAGCCGGCGGATCCGGAGGCTGAGGCAGATTCAAAGTGTAGTAGTTGGGATACCTCACCCTGCCACAGCCGACCAGGATTACCAGCGCCGCGACATACAATACAATCGTCGTCACAGTTCTTCTCATAGACATCATCCGACTGCGTCGCGCGCCGAGACCGGGGAGGACACCTGTTTGTTTTCTTGATCGCATCATTTCGGCACCTTTCTATCTTCGGGCTGTTTAACCCGAATCAAACTCCATGGACGCTGCTTCACTGATTCGGTCAACTGGTCGAGGTTTTCCGTTGCCGTCCGCAGATTGTCGATCGTGTCATCAATCTTGTAATCATTCGCCCTCACCAGCACCTGCATGTCAGCCAGCAATTGCTTGGCCTGGAGCAAAGTGTTCTGCAGTTCCGCTAGATCTTTGCGGAGGGGCTCGCGGACATCGCTGACAGTGCCATTCACGTTTTGAATGGTCTCATCGGCATGCTGGCTCAGTGCATTCAACTGATCGGTAAGACGGTCAATCTTTGGCCGCTCGGTCGCGAGCATTCCGTTGACGTTATCGAGCAGGGCTCGAATTTTCTGCTGATTGGGTTGGCCCGTCACAGTATTCAGGTTTGCCAGCAGCGTGCGCGCATTTCCGCTGATTCCTTGCAGCTCGCCGCGCACCTCGGTAATCAAGCCGTTGGCGTTGTCAGCAACAACCGCCATTTTGTTGGTGATTTCATCCAGGCTTGCCGCCTCCTGCGATGGAATGGCTGAACCAGGGGATAGGCGCCTTGCATCGTTGCTGCCGGTGGTGATCGAGAGCGCTGCGCCACTCATCACGCTGACGAGTCCCAGCTTGGCCACGGACTTTTCGTTCACCGGGGTGTTTTGTTTCACATCAATCAGAATTTCGATCTTGGTTGGATCAGAGCTCGAAGGTCGTACCGCTCTTATTTGTCCCACGTTGATTCCACCAAACAGCACTTGTGCGCCCGGCTCGAGCCCGCCGGCGTAACGAAGATAAGTCCGGTATGGAACCGTGTGTCCGCTAAACTGCGCATTGATAAGGTAGATGAGCGTGAATGCCAGGATCGAGAAGCATCCAAGGACGAAGGCTCCAACCTTTGCTTCCGTGGTCACGGGTATGTCTCCTGAGACTGCATATACTTTTCGAAGTATGTCGCCACGGCGGGCGTCTTCGCTATATTTTCGGGAATGCGATCAAGAAACTGGCGCACGCGCGGATCTTGGCTCGCCTTAAGTTCATCTTTCGTGCCGACCGAGCTGAATGAGCCCTGATACAACATGGCAATGCGGTCGGCGATGCGGAACGCGCTCGGCAGTTCGTGAGTAACGACAATGACTGTCATTTGTAAAACTTCCTTAAGGAGCAGAATCAGTTCATCGAGTTCCGCGGCGACGATAGGATCAAGCCCGGCCGACGGCTCATCGAGCACCAGGATTTCAGGGCCGAGGGCAAGCGCCCGTGCCACGGCCGCGCGCTTTTTCATCCCACCCGAAAGTTCGTTGGGAAGTAACTTACCAAACTCCGCGAGACCGACTGCGGCCAGCTTCATCCAGACCACAAGGTCAATGATTGAGGGTGCAAGGCGTGTGTGTTCGCGCATTGGCAAAGCGATGTTATCTTCGACTGTGAGGGAGTTGAACAAAGCTGCGCTTTGAAAGGCGACGCCAATCGACAGGTGAACCTTCTTCAGGTCGGACAGTGAGCAACGGGTAATATCGACACCCTTTACCTGGACGCTGCCCGACTTGGGGCGCTCCAGCCCGATGATCTGACGCAACAGAGTGCTCTTTCCGGAGCCACTGCCACCCAACAGCACCATCGTCTCTCCGTGCTCGATGTCGAGATTCAAACCATTCAGCACGCGCCGACCATCGTACTCAACCACTAGATCTCGAATGGAGATGATGGGCATCAGGGCTTCACCGTGAAATAAAAGATGGTGGTGAAGACCGCATCTGCGACGATGACGAGGAACGTCGACTTCACCACTGCACTGGTGGTAGAGCGCCCTACGGAATCAGGGCCCCCGCGGACACGAAACCCTTCCAGGCACCCAACGTGAGCAATGATGGTTGCGAACACCACGCTTTTGATCAATCCGGTGATCACGTCGCGCAAGTTGATCGAATTGAACACATAGTGGACATACAACAGTGGCGCCAGGCGAGTGCTAAAGAACATGAACAGGCCGCCGGCCAAAATGCCGAACAAATTCGAGATGATGCTGAGGCAGGGAACTGAAATCAAAGCTGCCAGGTACTTGGGTGCGAGCACAAACTCCACCGGCTCCAGTGCCATGACGCGGAGCGAATCGAGTTCCTCGGTGACCTTCATGGTCCCGATCTCAGCCGCGAATGCCGACCCGGATCGCCCACTCACCGCGATCGCGGTGAGTAGCGGTCCGAGTTCGCGCGTAAAGCCAACGGCGACCAGGTCAATGACGTATTGCATAGCGCCAAAGCGGCGCAGTTCAGACGCTCCTTGCATTGCGAGAATGAATCCAGTGCAGATCGCCATCAAAGAGACCATGGGCATTGCATCGACGCCGATTTCCAGCATCTGCCTCACGGTAGCCTGCCAACGGTAACGATTTCCTACAAACGGCAGCGCTCGCCCCATGGCCAGCAAAGTGGACCAGAGCTGAATATTCAAACTTCCGACGTAGTCGAGATGTTCGATCGTTCGTTCGCCGACGTTTTCGAGAACATTTGCCATCAAGATGCCTTCTGCCCGCAATTGCTGGTTTCGAAGAGGGTGAGCGCTCCGGTGACTTCGAACAACCGGAGCACAGCACCACTGAGTCCCTGCAAGCAAAATATCGTCTGGTGCTGGCGAGCGATTCTAAGAGCCTCGATAAAGGTCGCGACGCCCGATGTCTCAATGTAGGAAACACCTGCTAAATCCACGGTGATCGCACGAGGCAATGACCTCTCGGAGAGGATGGCCGATAGGCGATTGCGAAGGTCGGGTGAGGAATCCACATCGATGCGGCCGTTCAGTCGAACAAGTACTTCATCATCGTTCTGGACCACCGTTATCCCGAGACTTCTTTCTGAAGTGATCGGAACTCGTCCCAACTCTAGCCTCCTCAAACGATCCTTGACAGTTTGCCCTTACGATCCTGAATCACGGTTGTCCAGCTCAGCACAATCTGCTGTTTGCATGCGGCCTTCCAAAACCACCCACAGCTAGAAGGACCATCCGTTTCTTCCGACTTTTGTTCAGGATGAGTGATTAAGCGGTAGGGAGATAGCGGATTTGATGTCACCAGACATGGCATGTCTGTCATAACGAATGACACGACACCGGTGGTTCTTCACCGAATCTCGGCCCGCGGCGATGCTGTCCTGGTGTCACCTTGACGTAACTGTCAAAGCTGGTCACGCAACTCTAATGACCCTTTAGACCGCACCACTGAGCGTATGCAGCGTGAAGAAGGTGATAAGACGCCCTGTGGGGGCTAATCCAAGAACAACTTCCAGCAGACGTTCCGGGACAGCGAACGCAAGGCTGGCGAGCTTCACCCCAACGCAGACTGGCAAATCGATTGCGATAAGACTTTTATAGGTAAGGGGAACTTCAACAGAACCGAACAAGAGGAGCACATTATGCTGAGGCTAGTGGGTCTGTTTCTGATCTTTTTGACGATGTTGTCGGCCTTTGGCCAGTCTGCTTCGAAGTATCAAGTGGGCACGATCACTGAAGTTAAGGCGCATCAGGCTGCCGGAAGTGGCGCCTCCGACACTGCGAGCTATGACGTTTCCGTCAAAGTAGGCGACACCGTTTACGTAGTGCTATATACCCCGGCACTGGGCGAGGAGACCGTCAAATACGCGGCGGGGCGTGACCTGCTGGTGCTCGTGGGGAAAAACAAAATTACGTATAACGACATATTGGGTCAATCGCATGACGTGCCCATTGAAAGCCAAAAACCTGCCGTGAAGCCCAAACAGTCCAAGTCAGTGTCGCGTACGGCAGGCTAGTCACTTGAGATCTCGCGAAAATCATACTGGACCGCGATCAGGCTGAGGAATACACACGGAGAAGTAGACATGCGGCGAAAAGATAGAGCAACATCGCGTATCAAACTCGCACTTTCATTCGGAGCAGCCGCGTTAGTGGCCATTGCCACGTTCGCGGCAGAGGCGAAGGCTCAGACGAGTGGTGAGGGCTTACCGAACCTGGAGTCGCGCGTCGAGCCTTTGGGGCCCGGAGTCACAGAAAGCCGCGTGCTTGCCGAACTTGCCGCGCATAACGAGCAACGCAGGACCGCCTTGCACGACTACACCGTCCTGAGGACTTATCAGGTCGTTGATCTCAAGGGAAAAGTGCATGCTGAGGAAATCGGACGCATGGAGTTTCTCTCGCCCGACAAAAAAGCCTTTACCGTCACCTCCGAGTCTGGCTCGGCCTTGGTCCGCCACATGGCGCTGACTCCGCTGATCAATAGCGAGATCGAAACGGCAGCCGACAAAGAACATCATGACAGCGCCATTTCCGCTGACAACTACTCCTTAGATCTATTGGGCGAACAACAGGTGGGTCCGTATCGTTGCTTCGTTGCCGAGGTCCGGCCCAAGCGGAAGGACAAATATTTGTTTGAGGGTAAGCTTTGGATCGACATAAAGGACTATTCCGTGGTACGGATTGAAGGCCATCCCGCGAAAAAACTGTCTTTCTGGATCCAACGCGTTGACTTCGTACGCCAGTACCAGAAAATTGATGGGTTCTGGCTTCCGCAGAAGGACCAGACACTGGTTCAGGTACGCCTTTATGGCAAGAAGGTTCTGACCATCGATCACCAGGACTATGTGGTGAATGCAGGTCAGAGCAAGGCCGCGCGGGCAATCGTTCCAGAAGCCGCCATCGCGTTGACTTCGTCACGTTGACGCAAAACACTCCCCGCGTTCCGGTAACATCGCACTCGTCCGAGTTTTCTCTAAAGAGCACGCCACGTCCGTTCCGGGCAGCCTGGCCCCACGCCATTCCTTTCTCATAACAATTGCGTGACTGTCACAAGGTTTTGACGTGTCAAAGTCGGGCGAACTCAAGTGACATCTCACCCTCCACCCTAGGGTTGTGCTCGAACTCATTGCATCTCTCGTTTTCTCAACGTTTTGAAACAAATCGTATCAGATGCCCGTGGTTTGGGCAGCGCATTGCAATTTAAGTGATCAGGAGGGACAGTCTTGCGACGGTTGTCTGGTACCGCGTTGTCGATCCTGCTGTTCTTGAGCCTTGGTTTCGCTCAAGGCAGCTTAACTGCACCTGGATCAATAAGAGGTGATGTATTTACGAAGGGCACAAATGGAGAACCTGCTGTTTTGCCCGGCGTTCGCATCGTCCTTCACGGCCCCATAACCAAGGAGGCCGAGTCGGACGCACAGGGAGCATTCGCTATCGATAGCCTTCCCCCCGGGACCTACCAGATCGAAGCGAATGCTCTCGGGTTGAGTGGCGGACTCGCAGTACAGGTGACCGCGGGCACGTCCTCGACTGTTCCTCTCGAAATGAACCTGATAACAGTCAGCAACACTGTAAATGTCACAGCAACCGAGGCTCTCATTGCTGACGAGTCTGCTCAGCACAACACTATCAGTCAGTCTGTCGTGGAAAGGGCCCCAAATCAAGACGAGAAGATCGACAGTCTGCTTCCGCTCGTCCCCGGAGTGGTCCGCGGGCCCGACGGACGTATCAACATGAAGGGCGCGCAAGCCACACAGGCCGGCTGGCTGGTGAATTCGGCGAACGTCACTGATCCGGCAACTGGCGGCCAAGCCATCAGCTTGCCGATTGATGTGGTCTCATCCGTTCAGGTCATTTCCAATCCTTACGACCCCGAATATGGAAGATTCACGGGAGCAGTCTCCAGCGTAGAAACCCGTACGAGCAACTTCGACAAGTTTCACTTCTCCATACAAAATCTTGCTCCGCGGGTCAGAGACCGCGATGGGAGCATTCTTGGCATTGGAGCTTTCACGCCACGCGCCACCATCACGGGGCCGCTGATAAAAGACCGTCTCGCGTTCACCCAGTCTCTGGAATACCGGTACGTACGAACGCCGGTCGAGAGTCTGCCACCGCTGCAACGCGACACAACCCTCGAGAGCTTTGATTCTTTCAGCCAATTCGATTTGAAGATTAGCGACCGACAGACCGCGACTCTGTCTGTTGCTGTCTTTCCACAAAAGTTTGACTACCTTGGGCTCAATACGTTCAACCCACAGTCATCGACCACAAACTTGCACCAGCGTGGAGATCAGATTTCTGCGCAGCACAGCTACGTTTCGGAGTCGGGTGCATTGTTTTCCTCGCGGTTTGCTTATGAGGAGTTTGATGCAGACACATTTCCCAACAGTCAAGCTCCGTATCAGATGCTGGTCGAAACCACAGAAGGTGGCTTCTTTAATCGGCAAAATCGAGATACGCGTCGAGTCGAATGGCAGGAGCTCTACCATTTCAGCCCAAAGCATTTTCTCGGCGACCACGAACTGAAGGTTGGCTTTGACTTCTCTCACAGCTCGTACGATGGACGTCAGCAGTTTCTCCCCGTGTCGATCGTCGGTACGGCTGGTTCGACACTCGAGCAAATCAACTTTGGCACGCCAACTACCTTTTCTATCCATCAAAACGAGTTCGCATGGTTTGTCGGAGACCAATGGACGCTTGGGCCGCGTCTCACCCTGGATTTCGGCCTGCGCTTCGATAACGACTCCGTTACCGATTCGACGCACGCCGCCCCGCGTGCCAGCTTGACGCTGGCATTGACTAGTGATCGCAGAACTCTGCTAAAGGCTGGAGCGGGATTGTTTTACGACCGGGTGCCGTTGAATGCCCCAGCCTTCCCGAGCTTTCCGGATCGCACAATTCTCACCTTCGGTCCTTTGGGTAATGTGACTTCTTCGGTGCCATACTCCAACGCGATAACTGGCGGACTGAAGAACCCGCGAAGCGAGACGTGGAATGTTGAAGTTGACCGCCAGGTGCTGGAGAACCTGCTGCTCCGGGTGGCTTATCAACAGCGAAACACCATCGATGACTTGGTGCTAAATCCCGAAACATCTGCCGGGGACGGCTTGCTGTCGTTAGCCAGTCGTGGAAGGGATTTCTATCGCGAGTTTCAGGTTACTGGCCGCTACCAGATACACCGACAAACGTTGAATGCCTCTTACGTGCGGTCGAAGGCCACTGGTGACCTCAACGATTTCAACCAGTTCTTCGGAAATGATCCCCAGGCCGTGATCCAGCCCAACGCTCGTGGTCCGGCGGCCTTCGATGCGCCCAACCGCTTCCTGGCGTGGGGAGAGCTCAACGGGCCTTGGAAGTTGATGCTCACGCCAGTCCTGGATATTCACACCGGATTTCCGTATTCCGTGGTGAACGAAAAGCGTGATTTCATCGGTCCGCGAAACGATCAGCGATTCCCACGGTTTGATTCGTTCGATCTTCAGGTGCTTAGGAGCTTCGGGCTGCCCTTTCACGGTAAGGAGCACACCGTGAAGTTGGGGTTTGGAGTGTTCAACCTGTTCAATCACGCCAATCCGCGGGACGTTCAAAACGACTTGGACAGTGGCCGATTCGGGCAGTTCTTTAACAGCGCAGTTCGTACCTTCAGGGGGAAGTTAGTTTTCGGATTTTAGTGGCCGGACCATACAGGTCTTTCGGGTTCGATGTGAAGGTGTCCTATGAAAAAAGTAAACCAATGTCTCATTCTCGCTGCCGGCAACGGGACGCGAATCAGGACGATCTCCGGCGGTCTTCCCAAACCTTTGGTTGACTTTCGTGGCAAACCCATCATCGAGCACATCGTTCAACGCGCGCGCCGGGCCGGCATCGAGAGCTTCGTGATTGTCGTGGGATACCGCGCGGACTTGATCCGCAACTGGTTTGAAGGCCGGTCGCTCGGTGTATCTGTGACCTTTGTGGAAAATCCGGCCTACCACAAAGCTAACGGCGTTTCCGCTCTAAAAGCCAGAAACGCAATCCACGAGAATTTCTTGCTGCTCATGGCGGATCATCTCTTTGAGCCGGAAACGGCAGAAACACTCATACAGCAGCCACTCGCGCCCGACGAAGTGATTCTCGCAGTAGATCCCAACATCGATCGCATTTTTGACCTGGACGATGCCACCAAAGTCCTCAGAAACGGCGACCGAATTGTGGATATTGGCAAGGAGATCGCTCACTACGACGCCTTAGATACTGGAATGTTCCTTTGTAGTCCGACTCTGTTTGACCGGCTCGAACTCGCAGCCAAAGAAGGCAATTGCTCTCTTTCCGACGGCATGCGGCAACTGATTGCGGAAGGGCGCTTGCGCGCTCTTGAGATCGGCGAGGGACGATGGCAGGACCTGGACACGCCGGAGGCATTAGCGCACGCCGAAGCCGTGTTTGATCCGTATCTCCACCGCGAACCGAGTCACGAGAGCGTGGCCCGTGTCTAGGACCATGTTGGCAAGAGCGCGACTCCCTCTTCGCATGCTCGGAGCGGTCCTTGGAATTCTGCTCTTCATCTATCTGATCCACCGGGCCGGTCCCGCCAAGCTCCTCGCAAGCATGGTCGCTTTAGGGTGGGGGCTGGCGTTGGTAATCGCCTGGGGTGGAGTCGCCCACATTCTTAAGACTTGGGCTTGGCGGCTTACCCTGCTCGATGGGAAGAATCAGGTATCGTTCGCTCGCATGCTTGGGTTGCGGCTCAGCTCTGAGGCGGTCGGGCAGTTTGGCGGCCTGGCACAGTTATTCGGTGAGGGTCTGCGCGTGTCGCTGCTGGGCCAGGCAATTCCGCTCTCACACGGCATTGCTTCAGTGACGATTGACCGTGCGTTCTTCGTTGTCAGCGCTGCCGTCGTGAGCTTCCTCGGGCTCTCCGCGGTCCTAATGGTGTTGCCCCTGCCTCATAAGCTCATTCTTTATGCAATTGTCTTTGCGTGCCTTCTTCTGGGCTTCGTTCTTCTAAGTGCGATTACCATCAGAAACCGCTGGCCGTTGTTTTCACGAACCGGTGAGGTTTTAAGTCGGATTCGCTACCTTAAACCGTTGATCGACCGTAAGCGCGCACTGATTTACTCGGTCGAGAAAAGTCTTCTCGATTTTTATCACCATACGCCCAAAGCGTTTTGGGCAAGCCTCCTGCTGAACCTTGCATGCCACGCCGCCGCGATCGTCGAGGTCTTTCTGATTGTATGGCTCATGGGCACCAAACTCACTCTGTTCGGCGCACTCGCAATCGAGGCCTTGACCAAGTTGGTGAACATTGCGGGCACATTCAATCCAGGAAATATCGGAACCTATGAGGGCGGGAACATGCTTATTACGAAAATGTTCGGCCTCACAGCCGCCGCGGGTTTGACGCTGGCTTTTGCTCGTCGATTGCGCGCTTTATTCTGGACTGGTGTGGGTATTCTCTGCCTGATCGTCTTGTCGAAGCGTACAAAGCGCGAAAAGAGCAATGAAACTAACGAGGACATTATGCAGGTTGCACCCGAACAGATTTCGTCAGAGGCACTTCAGAATACCAGTGCATTGCAGCGCCCTTCTCACGTGGCGGTTGTTCTTGCCAACAATGCGGGCTTCGGTTCTCCGCTGCCCCAGGTCGGCTGCGTACCCATTGTACTTCGAAGCATCTTGGGAGCAGCAAAAGCCGGTGCTGCGCGAATCATAGTTGTTATTGATCGTGTGAAGGGTCTGTCGGTACTGCAAGAGCTGATGAAGACCGGGCGTGTGCCCAATCATGTTGAATGGTGTGGGGTGACTTCCGGGGAGGATTCTCTTCCGTCCCTGATCGGGCAACTCGCTTCCGAGATCGATGGACATCTTGTCTTGATCGCCGGCGACAGGGTTTACCACCCTTCATTGCATAAGCGAGTCGCTGAATGGGATGGGACAGGGGATGCTTTGATGCTCATGACTGACTGCGAAACAGTTGGCATCTGCTCGCTGTCTCGGAAGGTGTCGAGCGACCTTGCACGCCGTTACCCCCCAGTCATCAGCTCTCCCGAGGCTATCCTGTCCAGGCTGGCCATGACTCATTCCACGGTATCCGAAGAGGTAACCGAGGAAAAATGGCAACGGGTTGGCAACGAGCAGCAACGTCGACTGGCCGAACGAAAATTAGATGGCTGGCTGGTCAAGCCCACTGACGGGATTTTTGCCAGGGCAAACCGCAGAATCTCCATACCGATCAGCCGCCTCATCATTCCGTTCCCGATCACACCCAACATGGTCAGTCTGTTTACGCTCGGGGTGAGCTTCGCGGCGGGGGCATTCTTGGCTCTCGGAGGGTACTGGAACATGTTGACTGGGGCAATCCTTTCCTGGTTCTCGAGCGTGCTCGATGGATGCGACGGTGAAGTTGCCCGCCTGAAACTTCAGGAATCCGACTTCGGGTGCTGGCTGGAGACGATTTGCGACAACCTTTACTACTTGTTCATCTTCTCTGGCTTGACGATCGGACTGCTGAGAAGTTCAGGCAATCGGAACTATCTTCTATGGGGCGGCCTGTTGCTTCTCGGCGCGATCGCCAGCACTGTGGTAACCGGACTCCAGCGTCATCAACTGTCCAGCGGGCGACCGGAACGGTATCTGCTGGAGTGGCACGAGAAAGCGGATAGCCGGAGTTCGAATCCTCTCTTGTATCTCGGGCGGCATACGGAATTCATAATCCGGCGGTGCTTCTTGCCATACGTCATCCTGTTTTTTGCCCTTTTCGGCATCATGAACTGGTTTTTGATTGGCGCGATGGTGGGTGCGAACATCGTATGGATCGTCGCTCTTTATTCCTATCTCACTTTCACCGCGTCCCGGACGACAGCGCTGCAAAGTTCTACTTCTCTCGGTTAGGGCGAACCCGAATGCGTGTCCACCGCTCGCCCTAACAGCTACAGTGTAGATATGGAAATGCCCGACATCGTAACCGGTAACTTCACGCCACGCCGGTGGATCGTTTCGGCTCCGAAGTCGCTGCGGATTGTGGATTGGAATATTGACAGAGGCCAGCAGTTGCAAGGTGTCACAGACTTCCTCGGCTGCGTGAATGCTGACATCTTGATCCTGCAGGAGGTGGATCTAAACGCGCGACGCACGCACCGCCTGAACGTTGCCGAGACGATCGCTCGCAAGCTGGAAATGAACTATGTGTTCGGCCGCGAGTTTCAGGAGTTAGTGCAGGGATCCAAGGACTCTCCGGCATACCACGGCCAGGCGACCCTCTCGAAGTGGCCTATTTCGAAGCCGCGCCTGATCCGCTTCTCTCGACAGTCACGCTTTTGGCAGCCCCACTGGTTTCTGCCCAATGTAGAGCCCTTTCAGGAGCGACTCGGAGGAAGAATCGCATTGGTAGCGCAGATCAATGTTGCTGGCAGAAAATTCGTGACCTACAACCTTCATCTGGAGAGTCGAGGAAGCAATGCGCTGCGCATTTCACAGTTGGGCGAAGTCTTGTCGGACGCGACTTGCTACGACGCGGAATGTCCGGTCATAGTGGCAGGCGACCTCAATACGGATGCTTCGAAAGCGGCAGTGGCGCTGC
>Ga0307478_10000544_pt1 | contig 38064 bp, 33 predicted proteins | sample atmos_gasesECM4C_2_FD_203713 | JGI IMG/M metagenome (GOLD analysis project Ga0307478, IMG submission 203713) | Hardwood forest soil microbial communities from Morgan-Monroe State Forest, Indiana, United States - atmos_gasesECM4C_05 | ecosystem: Environmental > Terrestrial > Soil > Temperate...
CTTTAGGGCCTGCGGCCCGCGAAACCTCATGAAAAATCGCTCAACGGCAGGCAAGACACAGCTCATGACGTTAACTCCTTTGATTTCAGCACGTCTTGATTTGCGGCGTAGGTTTTTCGACCCTGTTGCTGATAAAGGGTTTGCTTAGGTCTGGTTGCGTCCCTAGACTGGCGGATTTTTGGCGCTTCGCTTTGTCAGATCAGGGATTGTTTCGCCTTGCCGAGTAGGGCGCAGCGTGCTGCGCCCTTACGATCTTTAGAACCGCAGAGCGGTCTTAGAGAACAGCCAGGATTGGCTGCGCCACCTTGCCCCCTGCATTTTTGTAAGTGTTGCTTCTAAAGGACTTAGGCTGCGCGCTAACCTGTTTAGAATCAACGTTTACGTTGATTGTCTGCAGGTGTTGCTTCTAAAGGACTTACGTGAAAAATGGCCGTAAAGCAAAAACGCCAGCTGGAAGCTGGCGCTACTCGGAAAAAACTCGCAATAATTCCTAGCAGCCACTATACACAGCGAGTAACTGCTTGTCAAGAGCAACAGCGGCAGCAGAGCTGCCGGACTCCACATTTAGTTTTGGAGGATGGGGCGGGGCTCGGAGACGTCGGCGTAGAGGTGTTCGATCACGTCGTGGAATTGTTGTTCGACTACGCGGCGGCGGAGTTTTAGGGTGAACGTAAGGCCGCCGTTGTCGAAGGTGAAGTCTTCGGGGAGGAGGGCGAAGCGTTTGATGGTTTCGTATTGGGCTAGGTTGGCGGTTAGGCGCTTTACTTCGGCTTCGATGAGTTGGCGGACGAAGGGATGCTCAGCCATTTCCTTGTTTGAGGAGAATTTGATGCCCTGCTCGGCGGCTTTGTCGGCGATCGTCGTGGGATTGGGGACGATCAGGGCGGAGATAAATTTGCGTTTGTCGCCTACTACGACGGCGTTCAGGATGAATCGGCTCGTCTTTAGCGCGTTTTCGATGGGCTGCGGGGCTACAAATTTTCCGGCGGCGGTTTTGATCAGGTCTTTTTTGCGGTCGGTGATGAAAAGATAGTTGTCTTTGTCGAGATAGCCGATGTCGCCGGTGCTGAACCAGCCGTCCGTGCTTAGGACTTCGCGCGTGGCTTCGGCGCTCTTGTAATAGCCCTGCATGACGCACGGGCCTTTGGCGAGAATTTCTCCGTCTTCGGCGATGCGAAGCTCGACATTGGGAATCGGCTTGCCTGAACTGCCCATGCGGTTGTCGGGATAGTTGGACGTCAGAACCGGGGCGGTTTCGGTGAGGCCGTAGCCCTGGTAAATCGGGACACCCACGGCCCAGAAAAATTCGGCGAGTTCTTTGGCAAGCGGTGCGCCGCCGGAAAAGACGAGGCGGAGCTTTCCGCCGGTGCCCTCGCGAATTCTTGAGTAGACCAGTTTGTCGGCCAGGCCCCAGGCTAGCTTCACTTGCGAGGTGGTGTTCTTTTCGCCGGAACGCCACAACGCCGAACGGCTCGCGACTTCCATCGCCCAATCAAAAATCTTTCGCTTGTAGCCAGTTTGTTTGCTTCCCTGCTCCATGACACGGGTATAGATTTTTTCGAAGACGCGCGGCACGGCGGCGAGCAACGTGGGACGAATCTCGAGCAGCGCCTGGGCGACGTGCTCGACGGCCTCAACGTACGCGATGGTTACGCCGTGAAAAAGATGGGCGTAGTCGAGGGTGCGGCCGTAAACATGGGCCAGCGGAAGGAAGGAGATGGCAACGTCATCCTTCGATTCGAATTTCACGTTGGCGCAGGAGTCCGTGACGTTGGAACAAAAATTTGTGTGCGTGAGCATGACGCCCTTGGGCTCGCCCGTGGTGCCGGAGGTGTAGATGATCGAGGAGAGCTGGCCGGGCAGGACTTGCGAGGCGCGCATTCGGTAGGATGCGATGTCGGCTCCGCCTGAAGTGGCAATCAGAGTCTCGTAACGCAGGCAATCCGCCGGCAGGTCGAGACCGCAATCGGCGAGGACGATTTGTTCCAATTCGGGGAGCTGCGCTCGGACGGCTTGCAGCTTGTGCATTTGCGCAGCACCGGCAGCGAAAACAAACTTCGCGCCGCAATGCTTGAGGATGTAGATGATGCGCTCCGCCGATTCGTTGAAATAGATGGGAACGGTGACGCCGCCCGCGCCGGTGATGGCGAAGTCGGCGGTGTGCCATTCGGGGCGATTGGCGGCGAACAGGCCGACGCGGTCGCCGGGTTTTACGCCTAGCTCGACGAAGGCAGTGGAAAGGCCCGCTACGCGGCGCAGGAATTCTTCGGAGGAGATGGACTGCCAGCCTTCGGCGGAGCGGAACATTTGCGCGCGTGGATTCGACAGGGAGTCGACGGCGTTGAGCAAGCGCGAGGGAAGGGTCCCGTAGTTCATCGGAGCCTTCACTTTAGCTCAGGCCATTTCGTTGCGCAATCCAACTCCAGTACTGGTCGTAGGTCAGTTTCGGATTAGCGCGTTAATCAGGACTCAGCGTACCCAAAAGGCAGATTCTCGCGTTTAGCGCACGAGGGGGGAATCGTCTGGCCCTTGGACGGCCTCTCGAACCGCAATGAAGTCCCTAACAACGAGTTGCGTCTTCGAAGAGTCGATGCCAATACCAATCAACGTTTGCTGAAGACGGCTTGCTAAGCCAGCGTTGCTCGTTCCTGTTCTGCGCATCACTTCGACAATGCACTCCCGCAAGGTTGTTATCTGGGCATTGTTCATTTGTCTGCCGATCAACTCTCGCGTGAGTTTGTCCGTAAAGCTCACTACGACGGGCCGCGGTGGTTGGCGATTATTCTCTGTCAGTCCCATCATTACGTGCGCAAGCTCCTGGCTTAGATGACTCTGCGAAGCGCGCCCTTCCTTCAACGTCACGAGCGTCGAGCCTAGTGCTTGCTCCGGCGTTGATGACACCGCCGGTATAGATTGGTCCTGGCGAACGGACTGAGGACTGGCGGGATTGAGCTGAGCTGCGGCGGGACGTGGACAGTAAATCAAGGGGAGTAAGACAGAGAGAGCAGAAACCAATCCAATTCGCATACTCTAGCTCCTGTACGGAGTCTAGCACAAATAAGAGATTTGGATATGTGGTGCGAGGCGCGGGGCTGCGTTAAGATGAAACGCGGAGTTCCTTTATGAGCGCTACGCTTTCCGGAACGGTGGCTGACGGAGCTTTGTCGCACGGGCCTTTTCGCGCGGCGCGGGGGACGACGCTTTCGTGCAAGGGGTGGCAGCAGGAAGCGGCGCTGCGGATGTTGATGAACAACCTGGACCCTGAGGTTGCGGAGAAGCCGGAAGATCTGGTGGTTTACGGCGGGACGGGGAAAGCGGCGCGGAATTGGGAGTGCTTTCATGCGATTGTGCGGTCGCTGAAGGCGCTAGAATCGGATGAGACGCTTTTGGTGCAATCGGGGAAGCCGGTGGCGGTTTTTCGGACGCATGAATATGCGCCGCGCGTGCTGCTTTGTAATTCCAACCTGACGGGTCACTGGAACAACTGGGAGAAGTTCAACGAGCTGGATCGCGCCGGGTTGATGATGTACGGGCAGATGACCGCGGGAAGCTGGATTTATATCGGCACGCAGGGGATTTTGCAGGGCACCTACGAAACATTTGCGGCAGCGGCTCGAAAACATTTTGGCGGCGACCTGGCGGGCAAGCTGGTTGTGACCGGCGGCATGGGCGGCATGGGCGGCGCGCAACCTCTGGCGGCAACGATGAATGGCGCGGCGTTTTTGGGGATTGATGTCGACCCGGAACGCATCAAGCGGCGCGTAAAGGGCGGTTACTGCGACGTCATGGTGACGAGCCTCGACGAAGCGCTGCGTATTTTGAAAAATGCCGTTCGCAAGCGCGAAGCTTCGTCCGTCGGGTTGGTGGGCAACTGCGCGGATTTGATTCCGGAGCTGGCAAAGCGCGGCGTTGTGCCGGATCTTTTGACGGATCAGACGAGCGCGCATGATCCCATCGGTGGCTATGTTCCGAATGGGATGTCACTTGAAGCCGCGCTGGAGCTGCGTAAGAAAGATCCGCAGGAATACCGGAAGCACGCTCTGGCAGCGATGGCGCAGCACGTCCAGGGCATGCTGGATTTGCAGAAGCTCGGCGCGGTCACGTTTGATTACGGCAACAATATTCGAACGTTCGCGTTCGAACACGGCGTGAAAAACGCCTATGACTTTCCAGGATTTGTTCCGGCATATATCCGGCCACTTTTTTGCGAAGGCAAAGGACCGTTCCGCTGGGCGGCGCTTTCCGGCGAGGCTTCGGACATTGCGCGGACGGACCAACTGGTCCTCGAAATGTTTCCGCACAACGAACATCTGACGCGCTGGATCAAGCTGGCGCAGAAGCGCGTGAAGTTTCAGGGGCTGCCATCGCGGATTTGCTGGCTGGGTTACGGGGAGCGCGACAAATTCGGCCTGGCCCTGAATGAACTGGTGGCACGCGGCGAAGTGAAAGCGCCGGTGGTAATGGGGCGCGATCATCTCGACTGCGGCTCGGTGTCTTCGCCCTATCGCGAAACGGAATCCATGCTTGACGGTTCGGATGCGATTGCCGATTGGCCGTTGCTCAATGCGCTTGTGAATACGGCCAGCGGCGCGTCGTGGGTTTCGATTCACAATGGCGGCGGTGTGGGCATCGGTTATTCGCAGCACGCGGGGCAGGTCACGGTCGCTGACGGCACCAAAGAAATGGCGGCGCGTATCGAACGCGTGTTGACGAATGACCCGGGCATGGGCGTGGCGCGGCACGTGGATGCGGGCTACCCCGAAGCGGTGGTGTTTGCGAAGAAGACCGGCGTCAAAATACCAATGCTGTAGCGGGTATCTTCCCTGCCCGGCCGGGCATCCTAAATACTCAGAAAGCGGATCGAGGAGGAAAACATGTACGTCATTTTGGGGGCTTCGGGACATACGGGAAAAGTTGTGGCCGAGACGCTGTTGGACGGAGGGCAAAAGGTGCGCGTTGTGGGGCGCAGCAAGCAGCGGCTTGAGGGGTTCACGGTGCTGGGCGCGGAGATCTTTGAAGCGAACCTTGCGGATTCGGCGGCGGTGACGAAAGCTTTCAAGGGCGCGAAAGCGGTTTACGCGCTGGTGCCGCCGAATCTTGCCAGTGCGGATTATCGAGCGGAACAGGCTGCGGTGACGGAGTCTCTCGCCAAAGCTCTTGAAGCTGCGGGCGTTACTCATGTGGTGGCGCTGAGCAGCTTTGGCGCGGACAAAACGGACAAGACGGGGCCGATTGCCGGGCTTCACGCCATGGAAGAGAGACTTTCGCAAATCCCGAAGCTCAATTCTCTTTTCTTGCGCGCGGGATATTTCATGGAGAATCTGCTGGGGCAAGTGGGGGCCATCAAGAGTTTTGGGATGATGGCTGGGCCGGTACGCGAGGACCTCGCGCTGCCGATGATCGCTACTCACGACATCGCGGCGGCGGCGGCCGACGCGCTGGCCAAACTCGATTTCCGCGGCCACCAGACGCGCGAATTGCTGGGGCAGCGCGACCTGAACTATCTGAAGATGGCGCAAATCATTGGCGCAGCGATTGGGATTCCGAATCTGAATTACGTTCAACTGCCTGACGAACAGGTGATTCAAGCGATGACGCAAATGGGTATCTCGAAGAATATGGCCATACTTATCTGTGAGATGGCGGATGCGTTGGACAGCGGGCATGTGCGCGCGCTGGAGCCGAGGTCGGCGGCGAACACTACGCCTACGACGTTTGAGGAGTTTGTGCACGACGTGTTTGTTCCTGCTTATAAGGGGCAGGCGGCTGGCGCCTAAAGGCAGATAGACATTATTGTCCGTCTGATTTTTTACTCACCTACTTTTACAGATACAGCAAGAAACAGGGACAGGCAGGAGCGCCTGTCCTACTGGTGGTGTGCACTACCGACCTCTATCCGGCATAATACCCGGGCCTTGGCAAATTCACTGCTCATCACGGGTGCATCACAACTCTTGACACTGCGCGGCCCCGGCCCGCGACGCGGGGCTGCACTTGCCGATCTCGGGATTATTAAAGACGGAGCGCTGGTGGTGCGCGATGGCCTGATTGCGGCGGTGGGAACGCGCGCAAAGATAGAAGCGCTTCCGGAAGCGGCCGGCGCAGAGAAACTGGACCTCGGCGGTCGCGTCGTGCTGCCAGGTTTCGTCGATTCGCACACCCACCTAATCCACGCCGCCAGCCGCGCGGAAGAGTACGAGCTTAAAATCGCCGGCGCGAGCTATGAAGAAATTGCTCGCAAAGGTGGCGGGATCTTGAACTCGGTGAAAAAACTGCGTGCGGCTACATCGGAAACCCTGAAACAGCGCGCGCGCCATGCACTCGCACAATTCGCCGCGTATGGCACAACGACGGTCGAGGCAAAGAGCGGATATGGCCTGGATGTCGCTAGCGAATTGAAGATTCTCCGCTTTCACAAAGAACTTGCGGCCGAGCAGCCTCTGGATATCGTCTCGACGTTTCTCGGAGCACATGTCGTCCCAGCAGAATTTCGCGGAACGCCCGAAGGCGTGAATAGATATATCGCGCTGCTGACGGAAAAACTGATTCCCGAAGTAGCACAAGAAAAGCTCGCGGAGTTCTGCGACGTCTTTTGCGATCGCGGGGCATTCACTAGAGAACAAGCAAAGCAAATCCTTGAAGCAGGCAAGCGCTTCGGCTTGGCGCCCAGGCTGCATGCGGAGCAGCTTACGCGCACGGGCGCAGCACAGCTTGCTGTGAAGCTTGGCGCAGCCAGTTGCGACCATCTCGAGCAAGTCAATTCCAGCGACATAGCGGCGCTGGCCAAATCCCAGACCGTCGCCACGCTTCTCCCCGGCTGCGATTTCCATCTTGGCTTGAAGCAATACGCGCCAGCCCGCAAGCTTATCGAAGCGGGGGCGATCGTTGCCCTTGCGACGGACTACAATCCTGGCACCAGCCCGACAGTGAGCATGCCGATGGTTTTGTCCCTGGCCTGTTCGCAACTGCGGATGACTCCCGCCGAAGCCATTACCGCGGCGACCATCCACGGAGCCTATGCCCTTCGGCGCGAAAAACACATCGGCTCTCTTGGGGTTGGCAAATTGGCGGACCTCGCCGTCTTCGATGTGGCCGATTACCGCGAAATTCCTTATTATTTTGGGATGAACACCTGTTGGATGAACATGAAGCGGGGTGTCGTGGTCCATGCCGCCGACAAAACCACAACCTGACGCGCGAAAGAAACCGGACAAGAAGATTAAAATCCTGCAAGTGAAGAGGACAGAACAGAAGTCTTTGCTGGTCGAGCACTTTTATCCCTTTTTGGGAATTCTCTTTGCCGCCGTCACATTCTTTCTCGCAGCGTTCGGCCTGCGCTGGGACGAATCCGGTGTGATTGGGCTCTGGGTCGTGGGAATCATATTTTTTGTCAAGCAAGTGGTGCAATACATGAAGGGCGCGGCGGCTCCCAAGAAAGAAGAAAAAGAGCCAATGGCGTCTATGCCATCGAAGAAGTACACCCCGCCAGCGTTACCCAGGGTGAGCAAGGATTTTCGCCCGATGCCGCCAGAAGGTGACAAAAGATATCCTCCGCCAAGCCCGTTTATTAAGCCTCCCAAATAATCCTCAAACAGTATCTTGCGCAGTCGGCGGTACTTCTCGCGGGGCGCAATTGGCTCTGGAGGCACAAAATCTCCTATGATGTTGTAGTGAGACGCGAGGGATACGTTTGTGACGAAACGACTGATTGAATGCGTGCCGAATTTTTCCGAGGGACGAGACGCCGCGAAGGTCGACGCCATCGTCTCGGCGATGAGCAGCGTCCCCGGCGTCTACGTCCTCGACCGCGAGATGGACGCCGATCACAATCGCTGCGTGATCACCTTGGCGGGCGAGCCAGACTCCGTGGCGGAAGCAGCTCTGCTCGGCGTCGGCAAAGCCATGGAGCTGATCGATCTGACGAAACACACGGGCGCTCACCCGCGCGTCGGGGCAACGGACGTGGTACCTTTCATTCCCATTGAAGGAGTTGCCCTCGAAGATTGCGTGGCGCTCGCGCGCCGCACGGGCCACGAAATCTGGGCGCGCTACCGAATTCCCGTCTTTTTCTACGAAGCAGCCGCGCTGCGGTCCGACCGCGTCAATCTTGAAAACGTGCGCCGCGGGCAGTTTGAAGCGTTGCGCGAGGAGATGAAGCACAATCACGACCGCCAGCCGGACGTCGGCGAACCGAAGGTGCACCCGACAGCGGGCGTGACCGTGGTTGGCGCGCGTAAATTTCTGATCGCTTACAATGTCAATCTCAGTACTTCTGATGTCAGTATCGCTAACAAAATAGCCAAAGCCATCCGCTTTTCTTCCGGAGGCCTCCGTTACGTAAAATCCATGGGAGTGGAACTGAAGGCGCGCAACCTGGCGCAGGTGTCCATCAACCTCACCGATTTCGAACAAACCCCGATGCACCGCGTCTATGAAATGGTCAAGCGCGAAGCGGAACGTTATGGCGCCTCCCCCGTGGGAAGTGAAATCGTCGGTCTCATCCCCAAAAAAGCAATCGAAATGGCTGCGGACTTTTTTTTGCAATTAGAAAACTTCTCTCCCGCGCAGGTGTTCGAAAACAAGCTTGCGGCTGCGCTCAGCGGAGCGCCGATCGAGGCCGCCAAGGACGGCAAACTCGCCAACCTGGCGCGCCCATTCCTGGAAGCTGTGGCCGCTCCGACTGCGACGCCAGGAGGGGGCAGCGTATCTGCACTCGCCGGCGCCTTGGCGGCTTCGCTTGGCCAGATGGTTGCCGGACTCTCCCGCAAAAAGAAGTCTCAAGCGGGGTATGTCGATAGACTTTCGGCAGAGCTCGACGCTTTGCGGCGCACCGCCGACGGACTGACGGAAGCCATCGACCGCGACGCCGCTTCCTACGATGCCGTAATGGCTGCCTTCAAGCTGCCGCAAGGCAATGCCGAAGAAACACACCAGCGGGAAGCGGCAATTCAAGCGGCTACTAGAGTAGCAGCCAACGTCCCGTTGCAGGTGGCGGAGAGTGCCGTTGCCCTTTTCGAACGCTTGGGACAACTGGATGCTATCGCGGCCGCATCCATGAGGTCAGACTTAGAAGTGGCGCGCTACATGGCCGCGGCGGGGGCGCGCGGTGCTTTAGCCAACGTCGAGATCAATCTCGATAGCATTACCGACGGCGCCTACGTGGCGCAGATGCGTACAAAAATCGCGACCCTCCGCGAGCACTTGGGGAATGCGCCGCGCACGACTACCGCGTAGAATAGATCTTCCACCAGCCTTTGAAAGGAGCAGTTCATGAACCTTACAGCGAATTTAATCCCCGCCCACATTGGGTCGGCGGTTTACCGATTTTTGGCTACGGGCCTCTTGCTTGTGATGGCGCTGACGCAGCCCAAGCCCGCGCAAGCTGGCACGCTCGGCGCGGACGTTATTGGCATGTTCCCTAAGGACGTCGGTGAATTTGGCTATGCCGACATGAAGAAAGCCCGCACATTAAAATGGTTTCCGCAATTGCAGGAACAGGTGCTGCCTGAGCGGTTTCGCCAATTCGAAAAATTCCTCGCTTCCACCGGGAATGATCCGAATAGTCAGGTCGATGAAATCGCGTGGGCACTCGTTGCCGAGGGGATGACCGCGAAGACCGAGGGTACCGGCTCGGACGCAGTTCCCACCGGTGAACAAATGGTGGGCGTCGCGATCGGCAATTTCAACCAGGACTCGACCGCAGCGTACTTCAAGAAGCAAAAGCTCCCCACGTCAACTTTCCACGGCTATACGCTTTACGCCTTCGGCACCGGAACCGGCGCCACTGATCTCTTCTTTGTATTCATCGACGCAAGCACAGCCGCGTATGGGCACAGGAGCGTCCTGGAAAAGATGATTGCGGTGCGTTTCGGCGATGAGGACGGTCTCATGCGCAACGACAAGTTCTTTTCCCTGATCAATGAAGCAAACACGGGTAGTGCCGTGTGGCTGGTCACCAATCCTGCCTACACTCGCCTGGCGATCCAGCAACTGGCTCCGGAGATCGAACAGTTCCCGGAAGCCGCGAAGCTGGTGATGCGGATGCAAAACTCCATTATCAATGTCGAAGCGGGCAACGACCTCGACGCGAAAGTCCAGGCGATCTGCGGTTCAACGGAGGATGCCAACACGCTGGGCCAGCTTCTTCAGGCAGGCTTCCTCTACAAGCGTTATCAAGCCCAAAAAGACAATCCAGACCTAGCTGCACTGCTCGATCAGGTTCGCATCACACCTGGGGGCGACCGCGTGACCTTGCACATGTCTCTTAGCGACGATCAGATGAGTTCGCTCATCAAGCACAATACTTTCTCTTTCAAAATGTAAAAGCCCAAATTTGCGGCGGTCTTGCCGCACAATAAACACAAAGAGCCGGACACGGAAGCGTGCCCGGCTCTTCTGGTTCTCAGAAATATCTAGGCGATGTGCGGTGCGTGGCCCAAGTATTTGGTCAATCGTGTGACGGCCAAACCGTCGTGCGCTTCGTACTGTACGCGGTCGACTCCGCCTAACCCGCCCGAGTTTCCAATCTGGCTCGCAAACCCGGCAATGCGATCCAGTCCCACCGCCGGCTCCCCGCTGCCTGCGTAAGTCATGGCGACTTCAATGCGGTCCGGGTAACGCGTAAGCGTCACGGTCAGATGCGGGTGCTCCCCGATCAGGTGTTCGAACGATTCCTCGCACGCAACCACAGTGGACTTTTGCAGGTCGGCAGCTTCGTCGCTTGTCAGTCCCGCAGCCTCCGCGTAGAAGCGCGCCGCGCCGCCAGCTGCGGCCGCCAGCCGCGCATCGGCGTCAATCTGCAACTCAATGCCCTTGGATTCAGCGTTCACTGTGGTTGCTCGCGAGGGAGACATCGCAAGCTTCCCGGCAATCCGGGCAATAGTAAAGGCCGTCTGCGCAGAGCTTCACGTTTACCTGCCCTTTGCAAATCGTGCAATACTTTTCGCAATTGCACTGGCCTTCCGGCCTGTCACATTGAACGCAAACGACTGGACCCTGCATGGGAGCCTCCAAGAAAACTGTACCTGACGTTGGCTAAACCCAGCAAGCTGGACATTCGGGCCATGCCGCGTTTCTTCCATTACATTGCACGTCGCTGCTTTGCGCCTCGGCGATTCGTAGCGCTGCGCTTCCGCTTTTCCGCCTGCAGTGCCCTTCTTTGACGCGTTTCGAGGCGCATGTTAATATCAGTTTCTTCCTGAGCATACGGAATGGAATCCGTCACGACTCCTTCTATTACCGAACTTCGCAAGACGCCGCTGAACGCGGTGCACCGCCGTTTGGGCGCGAAAATGGTCAATTTCGGCGGCTGGGATATGCCCGTCGAGTACCCCTCAACGGGCGGATTGGTCGCGGAACACAAAGCAGTCCGTTCAAGCGTCGGTGTATTCGACGTCAGCCACATGGGGGACATCCGGATTCACAGCGGCCGCGCTCCGGGCGGCGCTCTCGCAGCGGTTCAGCACCTCAGCATGAACGACGCTTCCAAGCTTGCGATCGGGCAGGCGCATTATTCGGCGATGCTTTATCCTGAGGGCACGTTCGTCGACGACGTAATCGTTCACCGGCTCGGCGAAGACGACTATTTGCTCGTAATCAACGCCGGCACGAGAGAAAAAGATGTCAACTGGGTTCGCGAAAACACGAAAGGCTTCGACTGCGTCGTCGAGGATCTCAGCGATTCGTACACGCAACTCGCGATCCAAGGCCCTCGCGCTCAAGATCTGTTGCGCAAACTCACTGACGCAAACTTGGCTGTCATTAAGAATTATTGGTTCACGCACGGCACTGTCTGCGGGTTAAAGAGCACGCTCATTGCGCGCACAGGTTATACCGGCGAAGACGGCTTCGAGATTTACGTTCCGTCGGACGCCGCGACAAGCGAGATGGTTTGGGACAAAGTGATGGAAGCGGGACGCGAGTTCGGCATCATCCCCTGCGGACTTGGCGCACGCAATACGTTGCGTCTGGAAGCGAAAATGGCTCTTTACGGACACGAAATCAGCGACAAAATCAATGTCTGGGAAGCGGGGTTGGATCGCTACTGCAAAATAGAAAAGGGCGATTTCATCGGCCGCGCCGCTCTGGAACGCGCAAGAGCCGCGGGGCAGACGCGGGCGCTAGTCGGTCTCGAGATGGTCGATCGAGGCATCGCGCGAGATGAGTATTGCTGCTGTGACGAAAGAGGCGAAGTGATTGGCGTGGTCACCAGCGGCTCACCATCGCCGACGCTTTGCAAAAATATCGCGCTCGCTTACGTCCCGCCGACGATGACGGCTCTCGGCACACCGATCTACGTGCAGATTCGCGCGCAGAAGTGCAAAGCCCAGGTGGTCGCGACGCCCTTCTACAAGCGGCCGAAGAAGGCTGTGGCGCCGCAAGCCGCGGCGAATGTCTGACACAAGTAACTTTATGGCAGCCCCAGCCTGACGAGGGCGGCAAGGAGTGGTCCAATGGCATATCCTGCGAATTATCGTTACACCAAAGAACACGAATGGGTTGACGTAAAAGGTGACGTGGCCGCAATCGGAATTACCGATTACGCGCAGCACGAGCTTGGCGATGTGGTCTTTGTCGAGCTGCCAAAAGTCGGCGCGAAGATCGAAGCCGGCAAAACCTTTGGCACTGTTGAGTCCGTGAAAGCCGTCAGCGACATTTACGCTCCGGCTTCGGGCGAAGTCGTCGAAGCCAACGACGTTTTGCACAACACGCCAGAGAAAATCAATACCGATCCGCACGGCGCGGGCTGGCTCATCAAGGTACGCCTCGCCAATCCTGCAGAAATCAAGGACCTCATGGACGCGGCGGCCTACGAAGCCTACATCGCCTCGCAAAGCAAGGAAGCCTCGGCCTGATGCGCTATCTTCCGAAGAGCCCCGCCGAGCGGCAGGAAATGCTCGCCGCTATCGGCGCAAAGTCGATCGATGAATTGTTCTCAAGCATCCCGGAGCGTTACCGCCTTCGCGAAGCCCTGAAATTGCCGGGGCCGCTTTCCGAAACGGAAGTCATCGACTATTTCAAAGCGCGCGCCGCTGAAAATTCCGGTGGCTACACCAGCTTTCTCGGCGCCGGCGTTTATAATCACCTTCGCTCCGTCGTCACGGATGCCATTATCCAGCGCGGCGAATTTCTCACCTCCTACACTCCTTACCAGGCTGAAATCACGCAGGGCACACTGCAAGCCATCTTCGAATTTCAAACCCTGATGTGCCAACTCACCGGCCAGGAAGTCGCCAATGCTTCCATGTACGACGGTTCCACCGCCACCACCGAAGCCGTGCTGATGGCCGAGCGCCTCACCGGCCGCAGCCGCATTCTTGTCGCGCGGTCCGTCCATCCGGAATACCGCGACGTCCTCAAGACGTACGCAAAAAATTCTGGCTTGCACGTCGAAGAGATCGGCTATAGCGCAAACGGCACGCTCGATCAAAAAGCGCTGCAAGCCGCGCTGAAAAACGATGTCGCCGCGGTGGTCGTGCAATCCCCCAACTTTTTCGGCGTGATCGAATCGCTGGCCCCACTCGCCGATGCCGCGCACTCTTCTGGCGCACTCCTGGTGACCGCCATTACAGAAGGTGTTTCGCTCGGCGTAATGCGTCCGCCAGCAGAAGCCGACATCGTCGCCATGGAAGCGCAAAGCTTTGGCCTGGCTTCGAGCTATGGCGGGCCTTTCGCCGGCGTCATTGCCTCGCGCGATAAATTCGTCCGGCAAATGCCCGGCCGCCTCGCAGGCCAAACGACCGACTCCGAAGGCCGCCGCGGATTCGTCCTGACGCTAGCCACACGCGAACAACACATCCGCCGCGAGAAAGCTACCTCCAACATCTGCACCAACCAAGCGCTCTGCGCGCTCGCCGCGACGGTCCACCTAACGCTCCTCGGCAAAGAAGGCCTGCGCGAGATGGCTCACCAGAATCTCTCGAAAGCGCAATTCGCCCTCGCCGAACTAGAAAAAATTCCCGGTGTCCGCCGCGCCTTCGGCGCCCCCTTCTTCAACGAATTCACAATCGAACTCCCGCGCTCCGTCAAAATCGTAAACGCCTATCTCCAGCGCGAGAAAATCATCGGCCCCTATGTCCTGGGCACCACCTACCCAGAACTCACAAAACACGCGCTAGTCTGCGTCACAGAAACAACAACACGCGCTGAAATCGAACGCTTCGCCGCCGCGCTACGCCGCGCCCTGGAGCAACCCCTGTAGGGGCAAGGCAAGCCGTGCCCGACTGCCGCAAACTGAAACCATGACCGACAAAATCAAAAAAGCCACACGCCACACCAACCAAAACGAAGGCCTGATCTTCGAAAAATCGTCGCCCGGCAAGCGCGCGTTCGAACTGCCTCCCCTCGACGTGCCCGCGGCCGATCCGGCAAAGTCTCTAGGCGCCAATTACCGACGCGAAGGCGTCGAAGGCTTCCCCGAAGTCAGCGAAATCGAAGTCATTCGCCACTTCACCCGCCTCTCCACCTGGAACTACGCCATCGACCTCGGGATGTATCCGCTTGGCTCCTGCACCATGAAGTACAACCCGCGCGTAAACGAATTCGTCGCCCGCTTAGATGGCATCGCCACCGAGCACCCCTACCAGCCGCAGGAACTCTCCCAAGGTTGTTTCAAAATTTTGCAGCTCCTAGAAAAGTGCCTGCTCGAAATCACTGGCATGGACGCCGTAACGCTGCAACCTGCGGCCGGAGCGCAAGGCGAACTGACAGGCCTCCTGCTAATCCGCGCCTACCACGAGAAAAACGGCAACCCGCGCAAAAAAGTTCTGATTCCAGACTCCGCCCACGGCACGAATCCGGCCACGGCGGTCATCGCCGGCTACGAAGTCGAAAATATCAAGTCCGAATCGCACGGCCAAATCGACGTCGATAAGCTGCGCGACCTGGTCACATCAGAAGTCGCCGCGCTAATGATCACCAATCCTTCGACGCTAGGCATTTTTGAAGAGCGCATCCCGGAGATTGCCGAGATTTTGCACGCGAGAGGCGCGCTGCTTTACATGGACGGCGCCAACATGAACGCGCTCACCGGCATTACACGCCCAGGCGATCTCGGCGTCGACGTCATGCACCTAAACCTGCACAAAACCTTTTCGACCCCGCACGGCGGCGGCGGTCCCGGCGCCGGTCCAGTCGCAATGAAGAAAATCCTCGAACCCTTTCGCCCCGTGCCGATACTTGTTGAAAAAGAAGGCGGACGGCTCGCGCTCGAACAAATCCGCCCGGACTCTATCGGCAGAGTCAAAGCCTTCAGCGGAAATTTCGGCGTGCTCGTTCGCGCGCTTGCCTACATCCTCGCCTACGGCCCCGGTGTTCGCCAGGCGACCGAAGACGCCGTGCTCAACGCAAATTACATCCGCAAGCATCTCGAAGGGATTTTCGATCTTCCCTATTCCCTGCCCTCCATGCACGAAGTAGTTTTCAGCGACGCGCTCCAAAAGAAAAATGGCGTCAATACGATGGATATCGCCAAGCGCCTCATCGACTACGGCTTCCATCCGTACACCACCGCATTTCCGTTGATCGTTCCCGGCGCTCTGATGATCGAACCAACGGAATCGGAATCCCGCGAAGAGTGCGACCTATTCATCGATGCCATGCGGTCGATCGCCGAAGAAGCGGCCACGAATCCCGAACTCGTCAAGACCGCGCCGCACACCACCCGCGTCCGCCGTCTCGACGAAGTTGGCGCCGCGCGTAAGCCCATCCTGCGTTGGAAGCCTCAGTCCGCTCGCACTGAAGCTGCCGACTAAACGAAATCCTCGCTCTTTTCCAGCCAGGAAAACCGTCCGGCAACGCCTCTGCATTTTCCTTTCAGGCACACTCGTTATTTGGCGTGACTCTGCTCGCTCTCCCCTTGTTAAAATAATCGGACTGGAGTTAACTCCCCAGTTCGTGCTCGAATGACATCTGCGCCAAATCAGTGGCTTCCAAAATCCGCTCTCTTACTTCGCGATTACGACCGTCATAAATTTCTCTCGGATCTGATTGCAGGCGTCACCGTTGGGCTAGTGGCTCTGCCACTTGCCATGGCCTTTGCCATAGCCTCCGGCGTCTCTCCCCAAGCGGGAATCTACTGCGCCATCGTCACCGGTTTCCTCATCTCCGCTCTCGGCGGCTCAAAAACGCAAATCGGCGGCCCCACCGGCGCCTTCGTCGTCGTCATCTCCGGAATTATCGCCAAGCACGGTATCGACGGCCTCTTCGAATGCACCATGATGGCCGGCGTACTGCTCGTCCTGCTTGGCATCACCGGCATGGGCACCGCCGTCAAATATTTTCCCCGCCCGGTCATCATCGGTTTCACGAACGGCATCGCCATACTCATCGCTAGCACTCAGATTCGCGACTTCTTCGGCCTCCGCATGGACCACGTCCCCGGCGACTTCTTCCATCGCATGGAAGCCTTCGGCGCCGCCTGGAACACCATCTCTATGCCCGCCACCGCCCTGGCCATTCTTTCCATCGCCGTAATGATTTTCTTTCTCAAGTTTGCCAAGCGCATTCCTGGAGCCATCGTCGTCACTTTCGGCGCAACGATCGCCGTCGCTCTGCTACGTATCCCCGTCGAAACCATTGGCACGCGCTTCCACGGCATCCCTAGCGGCCTTCCCACGTTTGCCGTTCCGCACTTTAGCTACGACACCGCGCGCCAGCTCCTCTCTCCAGCCTTCACCGTGGCGATGCTTGGCGCCATCGAATCTCTGATGTCCGCGGTTGTCTCCGACCGCATGAGCAACGACAAACACAATCCCAACGTCGAGCTAGTGGCACAAGGGGTAGCTAATATCGTCTCGCCACTCTTTGGCGGTTTACCCGCCACCGGCGCGATCGCCCGCACCGCCACCAACGTGCGCTCCGGCGCGAAAACTCCCGTTGCAGGAATCATCCACTCTCTCACGCTCCTCGCCATCGTCCTTTTCGCCGCTCCGCTGGTGAGCAACGTGCCCCTCGCCGCGCTCGCCGCCATTCTGATGATCGTGGCCTACAACATGGGCGAGTGGCACGAAATCCCGGAGATATTGAAGCTTTCCGCCGCAGATATCGCAGTGTGGCTGCTCACCTTGACCTTGACCGTCGTCGCTGATCTCACCTTCGCCGTCGAAGTTGGCATGGTCCTCGCCGCGCTAATGTTCATTCGCAAGGTTTCCCGCACCACCACCGTTGCGCGCGTAACGAAAGACTACGTAGAGGACAGCCGCAAGCACATCCTGCAAGGGAAAGACATCCCGCCGTATGCAACTGTCTATCGCATCCACGGCCCATTCCTCTTTGGAGCCACCGATAAATTCGCGGATATTCTCCGCGATATCGATTCCCTGCCTCCCATCGTCATCTTGCGCTTGCGCAACATGACCGCCGTCGACGCCACTGGACTCGGCGCCATACGCGACTTGGCCGATACGCTGCACGCCTCCGGCAGGTCCCTGCTGCTCTGCGGCGCGCGCGAACAACCGGCCAAACTCATGCATCAAGCCGAATTCGAACGCCATGTGGGCACGGAGAATATCTGCGCGAGCATCGCAGATGCCCTCCAACGCGCTGCGAGTCTCTATACAACACACCACACCTCCTCGCACGAGGAGCTTGCCGCTAAGGTGAACTAGTAACGCGAAAAAGGCTTGCGATTCGCTACCAGCGAGCATCGACAATCACGGCACAAAGAAAAACGGGCGCCTCTTCGAGACGCCCGCTTCTACATATTTATTGCAGTGTCTTGCCAGCTGTTGCGATTCGGTTCGAACTAGCGCCGGTCGTCGTCGCCGAACTGCACGGCGGGGAGCACTGGTGTGCCTTCCTGACGGACGGCATCCAGCTTGTTGGGATCGAGTCCCAGGATTTGCAGGATCGTGGGGGCCACTTGAGCCGTTTCCACAAAGCTGTGGATCGTACGGGGGCTGATGCCTGGGTTGGAGACGAGCAGCATGACGTTGGTATCATCCCACGCGTAGCCGCCGTGTTCGGATTGCTTTTTGTCGCCGCCGGTATAGACCACGCCGACGTTTGGAATTGCGACGATGTCCGGAGTACGCGGGTCGCCTCCTGGGCGAAGCGCGCAGCAGGGGCCGGGATTGTTGGGAACGCCCGGCGGGTTAAAGAGCGTGTTTAGTGAGGCGCCGTAGTAGATCTGGCCGGCACCCCATCCTGGCGGCGCCGTTGCGTTGGCTTCCAACATGCTTACTGCGTTGCCGGTCTGCGTCGGGTCCGCGAGCCAGAGCTGGGAAATATCGTCTTCCGCCAGGCCGAGGCCGTTATTGCTGTTGCTATAAATCGCGGGGAGAAGATTGGCGATGACCCCGCCCGGGGAGTTCCCATTATTCGTTTTCCCAGGAATCGGGAAGAAGCGATTCGGGTCAATAGGCGATTGTCCGTGCTTGGCGGTGATGATAATGGTTGTCGAATCCAGAAGGCCTTGGTGCTTGAGAGCAGCGACCATCTGCCCGATCGCCGCATCCACGAATACGATTTCCTTCGCCATAAGGGGTCTCGGCGTTCCCTGGGCGTCCTCATAACCACCTGAGTTGGTGTCGTTTCTGTCTCCGGGCAAGGCTGCGGGGTTAATAAGCTTCTGCCCGACGCTGACCGCCTGGAAGTTCATGCCGAGGATCACTGGGACCGGAGCCTTGCTTGTCCCATTGTGATTCTTGCCGTTGATCTCATTCACGATCGCATTGACCTTCAATTGGTCATAACATTTGATGGCATCGAAATCGGTCGTCCAATCGTTCCCCGGAGTCATTGCGTCTCCGCTCGCTTTGATGGTTCCGCAGTCAAAGTTCGTGCCAGCTGTGGTTATGCCCGGCAACGGGATCTGGTTGGAATTGACTTCCGGGGAATAGTAATCATCCACGTTGCTGGGCTGATCGGTTCCGGTGGGACCCGAAACAAGAGAGTAAACAGCATGTTTGTCGGACCAGGCTGTGTAGCCGCCTGCGGCGTGGATCACGCCATAAATGGTGTTCGTGCGAATGAAGTTCCAAGGATAGACGGGTTTGCAGTTGTTAAACGGATCGCGCACCAGCCTGTCGGGATTAATTCCTGGAACGCCGCCGTCAGCAACGTTGGCGGCTTGGGGATTCCCGCCGTTGAGCAGCAGTTGGTTGAATTCGTCGCCTTCCTCATATTCGGTCTGGGTTCCGTAAATCTTGCCTGGGACACAGGGTGCTAATGCAGGGCTGTTCTTCGGATCACTTGTGCCCGGTAGCCCGTTACCGGTAGTCTTTAAAGGCGGAGCCAGGACGCGGTCGTAAGCCACGTCGTAGAACCCGCCTACAGTTCGGGGGCTCCCGCCCGTCACTAGCGCCAGCAGGCCGGGAAAGGAATCGGACGGCCTGGAAGTGGTAGTGCGGGTGTAGTTTACGCCGGTCTTGCCGAGTGCCGCGAGAGTTGGGCAAGTGCCGGCGGCCACGCAGTTCTTGAAGTCGACTGCGTGCATTCCATCGATACTGATCAGCAGCACATGCCGATTGCCGAGATGGTCATCGGAGTGGTGCCAATCCTGCGCGCCCGCAACCGGAGCGAACGAGACAGCGGAAGCAAGAACAAACGAGAACGATTTCGCTAGCAATTTGGAAAACATGAAAAACCTCCGCCAACTGTGATATAGGCGAGTTGTTGCGATTGTGTGAGTCCGGCGTTAATTCTTGTAAATACAGAAAAAAAGGCTTCTCTTAGACATAGAGCAGGAGCTCTGAGTGCAAGCCAAGCATGAGATCTCAAGCTGAGCGGCCCCGAATCGAGGAATTCTAGGGCCGCTGGTCAATCGCTAGAATTGCTGTGGATAAAATCGGAAAGAGGTTCTTGTCCGTAATTGTCTTAGGCGAAGGTCCTAATCTTCGGCGGCAACTCCGCATTAAGGCTAAAGCATATTCGCCAACGGCCCGAGTTTTGGCCCCGCTATTATTCCCGAGCAGCGCTTGTTCATTTCGCCAGTCGCACGCTATCGAGAATCGCGCTGAAGGTCTTGTCGTACTTCTCGTAATCCTTTTGTGGCGCCACGCATATGATGGACAGTAATCCCTCCGGCCGAATCGCCGTGACCAACCAATCCGTTTCCTCGCCGCCTGCAGGGGATTCGTTGCTCAAGTAAGTCGAAAGTCCCGGCTGCCCATTCAGACGCACCGGCCCCGGCTGCCGCGCAATCTTCATTTTTGGATTTTCTTTCTGCAAGCTCTTGATCAATTCGTCCGTCGCCTTTTCCAGTGCCTTCGCCTCGCCAGAACCTCCCGGTACTTTCGTTACATCAACAATGATCCCATACGCGAGCCCGGCTTTCCCGTCGCTGTCTTCCATCACACCGCCGTCTGGCGCAAACGAGACGCTGTTTTTCTCCCCGTACTTTTTCCAGTTATCCGGATACTTCATCGCAAACGCGCTCGCCTGATATTCCGCATAATTCGCCGAAGGCGCAGGCGGCGGTCCCATGGGCCTGGGCGCAGGCCCACTTGCACCCAGCGTCTCTCTCTTTACAACCGGCAGAGCACGCACTTCTCTCTTGATCGTCTCGAACTCCACTGAATCTCGCTTCATCTTCGTTGGCAACCCGCCCAGCTTATCGATCTCCTCCTCGACACGCTCCACGCGATGTTCCGGATTGGGATGGTCCGAGAAAAACTCCGGAGGGTTCTGTCCTTTGCTATCGGCCTCGATCTTCTCGAAAAACTGCGCCAGCGCCCGCGGATCGTACCCCGCATCGTAAAGCACCTGCGTCCCGACAACGTCGGCTTGTGTTTCCGCCGTACGCGAATAGCGCAGCAGCACTCCCCCGGCGCTGAATCTCCCCAGCTCCGTCAAGAGCGCTCCGCCTGCATTCCCTCCAAAAATGGCTCCAATGATTCCCACGCCCGCCTGCGCAGCCTGTGCTTTTGTGGCCTCGGCTGTGCCGTGCCGCAGCGCCACATGCGAAAGCTCATGCGCGATCACCCCCGCAAGCTGTGCCTCGTTGTCCGCCGCCTCGATGGCCCCTCGGTTCACGAACACATAACCGCCGGGCAACGCAAACGCGTTGATCGCCTTGTCATTCACGCAATGAAACTCCCACGGATACTCCACTCCTCCCGTCGGCAGTTTCGCAATCAGCTTCTTGCCAAGTTCGGTCAAGTAAGTGTCCACCGTCGGCGCGTTGCACGAGGGCAACTGCTTCTCGGCGTCCACTGCAACCTGCTTGCCCAGCTTGATATCTTCCTGCGGCGAATAAAAATTCCACGCCGCCTTGAACTGTGTCCGCTGCGCGAGCGTACACGGCGCAAGCGCAAGACACAGCCACACGAAGAGTGTCGCTCCCCGAACACGCTGCCAAGACAGACTCATATCGATAACTTTACACCGACCCACTCTTAAAAGAAAAAGCCCGAGAGGATTTCCTCCCGGGCCATTTCAGAAAGCAAAACTGGAAGTTCTCTTAGCGCGCCATCCGTGGTATTGGGTCAGGCCCAACCGCTGTCGACGGGGCTTCAACGCTCTTGCCGCTCCGGGCCTGCGTGGCTCGTGCGGTGGCCACTGGCTCCGGCCGTCTCGCCGGCATCGCCAAATTCTCCCCTTCACGAACAAAGCTCAATCCTTCATTGTCCTTTATCCAATCGATGCACACCAAGTCTCCCAAGTGCACTTGCTCCGTAGCCAGCAGATTCGCCAGTGGATATACCACGTGCCTTTCGATCGCCCTTTTCAGGTGACGCGCTCCGTAGCGCTGGTCGGTTCCTTCCTGCAGCAAGAACTCTCTCCCAGCCGCCGTGACTCGGAAAAGAAACTGCCCTTTCGCCGTCTCCAAAACTCTCTGCTGCACTTGCCCAAGCTCGATCTCCAGGACCTCTTCGAGCTGTTCCCGGCGCAAAGGATGAAACACCACCACTTTGTCCAGCCGGTTCATGAATTCCGGCGAAAACTTCCTTCGCGCGGCTTCCACAGCCGTCCGCTCGACTTTTTGGTCAAGTCCTGCGGCCGGTTTATCCTTTGGCTGGACGAAGCCCATACCGCCATTCATCAATTCCGTGATCTCTCCGCCGCCCAGGTTCGACGTCAGGAAAATCACCGTCTGCGACAAATCCACGCGGCGGTTGTCACCCAGGGTTAGCGTCGCCTTGTCCAGCATCCCTAGCAACAGCTGCCATAGGGCGTCAGAGGCCTTCTCGATCTCGTCGAACAGCAAAAAGCTCAGCTTCAGCTTCTCCGTATGGCTTGCCGCCAAAGCTTCCTGGGTGATCAGAGGATGAGTCTCCCGATGCCCCAAATACCCTGGAGGCGAACCAATCAGCTTCGCAATCTCATGAGAATGCTGGAATTCCGCGCAATCCACCTTGATCACCGCGCGTGCATCCCCAAACAAAATCTCTGCGGCCGCTTCCACGATCCTGGTCTTGCCCGAACCCGTCGGGCCAAGGAACAACAGGTTCCCAACAGGCCGCCCTGGCGAGTTCAATCCCGCGCAGAAGACCTGATACAGGTCCACAAGCGCCTGTACGCCTTCCGCTTGCCCGACGATCTTCGACCGCAGCGCCCCTTCAAAGTCACGCGTGTCGGTGCTACGGATTGTTGGATCCAATTTTTGTCTTGCGGCGGCTTTCATGGCTTCTTTCCCTTCCGCGTTCACTTGTCCAAGACGCCGATGCGTCTCAGTCATGCGCTTGGAGAAAGTAGAGCATGAGAACTGCCAATCCTGCCATTCGCTTTGCTCCGCACAAACCGGCACAAACTCAATGACATACGAGTGTTGCAATTATGGAAACAGTCTCATGCCGTGAGACTGGGTGCCATCGCGCTTCAAAGTGAGAGGATGAAACAGTTTCGGTCGGTCTTGAAGGGACAAAAAGGGGCGCATCCGGTTCGGCGCGCCCCTCAAAATCCTCCGAATTGTTTCTTTTCCCTAACGATCCGTCTTCTTGCGCCCTTGCGGTGCCGCAGCGGGCCCCACTGAAGGCTGCGCCGCACGCAACTTTCTCTCTCCCATCACGACGTCCGCCTGTGCATCAGCCGACTTGCCATCACTTGCCTCGGCCGCTGCCGCAAGTTGGCCAACTTGGGGGGTCGCCGGGGTCACCAGAGCGCCTTCGCCCTCACGGGCGAACGTCAGTTCCTTGTGCTTGCCGTCCCAATCGATGCACACCAGGTCGCCCAGATGTACTTGCTCCGTAGCCAACAGATTCGCAAGCGGATATACGACGTACCGCTCGATTGCCCTCTTCAGGTGTCGTGCACCGTACCGCTGATCTGTCCCTTCCTGCAACAAGAAGTCTCTCCCAGCAGGTGTCACCCGGAACAGAAACTGCCCTTTCGCCGTTTCCAGCACCCTCTGCTGCACCTGGCCAAGCTCAATCTCAAGTACTTCTTCAAGTTGTTCGCGCTTCAAGGGGTGGAATACCACCACTTTGTCCAACCGGTTCATGAATTCTGGCGAGAACTTCCTCCTCGCCGCTTCCATCGCCGTCCGCTCCACCTTTTCGTCCAATCCCGTGGCCGGTTTATCCGTTGGCTGGACGAAGCCCATCCCTCCTTCCATCAATTCCGTGATTTCTCCTCCGCCCAGGTTCGACGTCAGAAAGATCACCGTGTGTGACAAATCCACCCGCCGGTTGTCTCCCAGGGTTAGGGTCGCCTTGTCCAACATGCCCAACAGCAGTTGCCACAAGGCATCCGACGCCTTCTCAATCTCGTCAAATAGCAAAAAACTCAGCTTCAGCTTGTCTGTATGGCTCTTGGACAACTCTTCTTGGGTGATGAGCGGATGCGTTTCCCGATGCCCCAGATAACCTGGAGGCGAGCCAATCAACTTGGCAATCTCGTGCGAGTGCTGAAACTCTGCGCAATCCACCTTGATAATCGCACGTGCATCCCCGAACAAAATCTCCGCCGCCGCTTCCACTATGCGCGTCTTGCCCGAGCCAGTTGGTCCCAATAAGAGGAGATTCCCCACCGGGCGCCCTGGCGAGTTCAATCCAGCACAAAAGACCTGATATAGGTCCACAAGCGCCTGCACCCCTTCCGTTTGTCCGACGATCTTCGACCGCAGCGCCGTATGGAATTCAATCGTCGTGTTGCTGCGTAGATTTGGATCGAGGGGCAGTGTTTGGGAGCTCATGGTCTCCTCCTAACGGCCTTGCATCCGCAAGGTCGCATTGCTGAAGCGTCCGCGCTTCCGGTCAAACTGATTGAGTTTTACCTGAAGTGTGGACTGCAAAAGCCGAAGTTGCACTAAAAGCTCTCGCGCCACCGTGGGCGTTTCAGAAATCCGGAGAAGCGGCGGAAACAGGTCCGCCAGCTCGAGGTTGAGCGCTCGCAGGTTGGTTACGAGCTTTTGGATAGCCGGAGAACTGCCATCGGCCAGATCCACTTGCTGATTCATCTGCTCCCGCAGAGCCCGCCAATTCAGTTCCACAAAGGGATGTTTCTTCGAAACTTCGCGCACCACTTGATCCGTAATTCGCGCGCGTTCCCCAAGCCGCGCAAGATGCAATTGCCGCACTTTCCCGCCGCGGCGCACATTGTGCACCAAGTAAAACGAATTCCCTTTCCGGCGGACAAAAGCCATGGCCTCACCCCGAGTCACTGATCGTGCCTGTAGTGTACTTACGTTCCACTACGCCGTCAATGAACGTTCCGTGCTAGCCCGCAAGATTGTTTTGCATCGGTTGATGCGTACAACGTAGCGGGTTTCCTCCATAATCTTCCATTACTTTTTTCGCTTTGTTTCATCCGTTCCATAGATCGTTGTCGTTCTCTTCAGCTTCTCTTCTCTTACTCTATTAGATGCACGCCAGCGTACTTCGTTTGTTAGCCTACTCACTTGCGGTCGGTAAATCTACTTACTCTCCATTTGTTATGCTACTTACGCGCTGGGCGCTCACTCCACGAAACAAAACGCCTCACTCCATAGAACACTGTATTGCTAATTATTTCTCTTGTTGCGCTTCGCTCCTGCTTTTACGATATCTGGCGCGCACTTACAACAACTTGCGCTCGGGCCGCCGGAGAATTCGTTGCAAGGAGCCGATTTCCCGTGTCTTTCGATCCCGTTTATAAGCTCGTGAAACTAATTCCTCGCGGCCGGGTTCTAACCTATGGAGCCATCGCTAAAGCCTTGCGTCTACGCGGTGGCGCGCGCACTGCCGGCCGCGCCATGGGCGCCACTCCTCAGGGGAAGGGCATCCCTTGGCACCGCGTCCTCGGCGCCAACGGCAAAATCCTTATCCGCGAGCCCTACGCCTCCCTCCAAAAAAAGCTCCTCGAATCCGAAGGCATTCCGGTCGTCGAATCCCGCATCAACGTAAAAAAACATCTCTGGACTCCGCCACGGAAAAAAGCATCTGCCTCCAAGAAAACCAGCAGATCCATGGCCTCTCGGTGAGACAGTTATGTCATGCTGGTCACCAAATCTATACTCTAAGAGGAGGAATCGTTCCATGCGCAAGCGCAATCACGGATTAGGGTTCACCGCGCTGCTCGCCGCCGCGTACACTACGCTTTCGTTCTCGGCTTACGCGCAACAAGTTCCGCAGCAACTCCAGCCGCCCGCCGGTGAACAACTCTTGCTTCAGGTCCACGCCAAAGGCGACCAGGTTTACAGCTGCAAGGAGGGCGTCACCGCCTACGCTTGGACCTTGAAAGCCCCTGATGCGCAACTCTTCGACAAAGGCGGCAAACCCTTCGGCAAACATTTCGCCGGGCCGTCCTGGGAGGCGCACGACGGCAGCCGTGTCACCGGCAAAGCCGTTGCCAACGCGCCTTCGCCAGACCCCGATTCCATTCCCTGGCTTCTTGTCAGCGTCGTCAGCCACGAGGGCAGCGGAGTGCTTTCGCGCGCCACATCCATCCAGCGACTCAACACCAAAGGCGGCAAAGCCCCCGCGACCGGCTGTGACGCAGCACACGCCGGCCAGGAACTCCGTGTCCCCTATTCCGCCGACTACCTTTTCTACGCTCCGAAGTAAACAGCTGGCCGAGTTTCCACGGTTGCGGGGAAAGCAAGCACCTGCGTTATCCTAAGGGGCGCTTTTGCGTAGCCCTAAGCAGCGGTCAATGTTCATGGCGACTCCGATCATCCAAGTCGAAAACCTGGTCAAGAGCTACGGCGACGTCCACGCTGTTCGCGGCGTCAGCTTCACCGTCGACGAAGGCGAGGTCTTCGGCCTGCTCGGTCCCAACGGCGCGGGAAAAACTTCAACCGTCGAAATTCTCGAAGGGCTCCGCGATCTGGATGGCGGCAGCGTCTCCGTCTGCGGCCTCGATCCGCAACGCGATTCGCAGGCGTTGAAGCACGAAATCGGCGCGGCTCTGCAATCCACTTCCCTGCCCGACAAACTACGCGTCATGGAGGCGCTCCGCCTTTTCGCCAGCTTCTACAAACGCCGCCGCAATCCCGAAGAGCTTCTCAAGCGTTTCGGCCTCGAGGAAAAACGCAACACGTTTTACAGCCAGCTTTCCGGCGGCCAAAAACAGCGCCTGGCGCTCGCCATGGCCCTCCTCAACGATCCCAAAGTGCTTTTCTTCGATGAGCCCACTGCCGGCCTGGATCCGCAGGTCCGCCGCGAAATTTACGACATCATTGAAGAGCTCAAGCGCGAAAAGAAAACTATCGTCATGACCACCCACTACATCGAAGAAGCCGAGCGTCTCTGCGATCGCGTGGCCATCGTCGATCACGGCAAAGTCGTCGCCCTTGGCACTCCGCGCGAGTTGAAATCACATTCCGGCGGCACGACGCGCATCGAAGTTCGCCTCGCAAAACCTGAGCCCGACGGCGCTCTCAAAAAACTGGAAGGCGTCGCCGATGCGCGCGAACTGGATGGCGCTTACGTGATCCACTCTCATCGCCCTCCGAAAACGATTGTCGATCTCGTGAAACACCTCGAAGCCGAAGGCAATGAACTCGTCAGCCTCGAAATTGCCTCGCCCTCTCTCGAAGACGTGTTCATCGAAATGACCGGAAGGAGGCTGCGCGATTGAGAAACTTCGCCACGCTCACCCGCATGCGCATTCAGCTCACGCTGCGCAATAGAATGTTTTTGTTCTTTAGCGTGATCATGCCATTCGGCTTTTTCTTTCTTTACGCCGGAGTTTTCGCAAAAGGCCAACCGGCAGGCGTCCGGTTCTTTCTCGGACCGGTCGTCGCACTCGCGGTAATGGGTAGCTTCTGGGGACTCAGTGCGGCCCTCGTCATGTTTCGCGAACAAGGCATTCTGCGCCGGTTTCACGTCACACCGGTCACGGCCAGCGATATGCTCGCCTCTAGCATCGTCGCGAACTATGTGCTCATCTTTCCCACCGTTCTCCTGCAGTTCATTTTCGCGCGCACTATCTTTCACGTAACTCATTTCGGCGACATTTTCGCCACATTTATCTTGATCAGTATCGGCAATATTGCTTTCGCTTCTCTAGGCCTCGTCGTCGCCAGCGTGACCAACACCATGCAGGAGACCCAGGTCATCAATCAGCTCATCTGGCTTCCCTTGATCTTTCTCTCGGGCGCCACCTTTCCTCTAGCTTTTCTTCCGAAGGTCGTTCAAAAAGTTTCCTTGTTCCTTCCCGCAACCTATCTTGTTCAGGGACTCAGCCGTACCATTTTTGGATCTGCGCACATATGGGAGCACAACGTTCTCATCTCTCTGGGTTCGCTTGTTTGCTGGGCTGTCCTTACTTTTTTTCTGTCCGCGCAGCTCTTTCGCTGGGAGCCCGAAGTCAAAGTGCCCCGCAAGGCGAAGCTGCTTGTCCTCGCGACCATCATCCCTTTCCTGCTTCTCGGCTTTTGGGAGAACACGTACGGCAATATCCCAGCGCAAGCTCAGTCCGCCCTCGATTCCCTGAGCGAGCCTACAAAATCAGCGCCTTCGCCTGATGCGCCGAAGTAAAGATTTGCCGAAGTAGCGGGATTCGACGAACTGAATTGTCGCCGTATTTCCTGCGCTTACCAATACGCGCCAATTTGGTTTTTGTACCGGGCGTAACAATGAATACGCTTTATTGACGCTCCCCGTCGCGTACCGTATTCTGCACTTTCAGGCTTCACCGCGCGTGTGGCCGCAATAGCCACTTCAAAGGACACCATCATGCCCATCCAAAAAACCGACAAAATCTGGCACAACGGAAAGTGGATCAACTGGGACGACGCCACTCTCCATGTCCTCTCCCACGTCGTGAGCTACGGCTCCGCGGTCTTCGAGGGCATCCGCTGCTACGAAACCAAGCAGGGCCCCGCCATTTTCCGCCTTCGCGAACACATGCAGCGCCTCATCAACTCCGCCAAAATCTACCGCATGGAATTGCCTGTTTCCCTCGACGATTTTTGCAATACCGCCACCGAATTGGTTCGCCTGAACAAAATGAACTCTTGCTACGTCAAGCCCATCGTCCTGCGAGGCTACGGTGAAGTCGGCGTCAATCCGCTCAGCTCTCCCATCGACATTTATATGGCCTGCTGGCACTGGGGCGCTTATCTCGGCCCGGATGCGCTCGCCAAAGGCGTCGACGTCGGCGTCAGCTCCTGGGCGCGCATCGCTCCAAACACGCTCCCGGCCATGTCTAAAGCCGCCGCGAACTACATGAATTCGCAGCTCATCCGCATGGAAGCCTCCTTCAACGGCTACGCCGAAGGCATCGCGCTTGATTCCGGCGGGCACGTCAGCGAAGGCTCCGGCATGAACGTGTTTCTGGTCCACGACGGCACGCTCTACACGCCACCGCTCGCTACCAGCATTCTGCCCGGCATCACGCGCAGCACCGTCGTCGCGCTCGCGGAAGATCTACACATTCCCGTCAAGGAACAGGTCATCCCCCGCGAAATGCTCTACATCGTCGACGAAGTCTTTTTCTGCGGCACGGCCGTCGAAATCACGCCCATCCGCTCCGTCGACAAAATCCAAGTCGGCAAAGGCGTTGCCGGCCCCGTCACGCGCCGCCTCCAGGAAGAATTCTTCGCCCTAACCAGCGGCACCAAACCCGATCGCCACAGCTGGCTCACGCCGGTCAACGCCCCGGTAGCGGCAGTCTCCCGCTAGCAGCAGCCACAGTCTCTGGCAGCTGGCAAGCTTCCGATTATCCGTCCACCAGCATGCTGGCAAGGTCCTTATCTGTTTCCTCGCTTGCAAAATCGCGATTTGTTCGCTATTATTGAACAAATGGCAAAACGAAATTACCTCGGAGGCTTCGAGCTGATGGTAATGCTGGCTCTGATGCGTCTAGGCGAGGACGCCTACGGAGTTCCAATCTCACGTGAGATTGAGGAAAGAAGCGGCCGTGAGGTAGCGCTCGGTAGCGTCTATGCCGCATTAGAGCGGCTCGAAGAGAAAGGCTTTGTGACCTCGCAATTGGGTGATTCCACACCGGAACGTGGTGGGAGGGCGAAGAGGTACTTCCATATCACCGGAAAGGGATTGCGAGAAATCGGAGAAACGCATCGCACTTTAAAGAAGTTGTGGCAGGGACTTCCGGAACTAGAAGGCGAAACGTCATGAAGTCCTCGCAGCCACCAACTTTTGCAACCTGGCTGTTGAGGCATCTTTGCTCGGGGCAGTACAGCGATGTGCTAGCGGGCGACCTGGCCGAGGAATACCGGCGAGGACGTTCCGAGGCTTGGTATTGGAGGCAAGTGTTGGTCGCAATTGTTCGTCATAACCGAGGAGGTAAAAGCATGACGGCAAATTCGAAGTGGAGAAACCGGGTCGCACTAACAGTAGTTGTGGTTCTGATTGGTTCGCTAGTTGGCAATTGGATCCAATATCGATCCTTGAACCACAAAAATCTGGAGATAACCATAGAGCAGAGGCGCGCCGACAACGAAGAGCTAAAGAGAATTCAGTCCGAGCTGGCATACGTGAACTGGGCCGTCCCCCTGCTGACACAGAAGCTAGAAGGAAGCGAAGTACGGCTCAGGACAGCCGAGGTGTCTAGCAGGCCAGAGACAGCCAATGCTCTTCGGAATAGCGCCACGTTCCTGCAGAAACAAATAGAGGACCAAGTGAAGAAGAAGACAGTTCTAGAGACGCGAGAAAAGGAGCTCGAGTCCAAATTGCACGGTTAGTTAAAACTGCGCCACTACACATGCCAGTGGGGACGCTCACGGCCTTGACAGCCAGACACGGCCCGAACTGCATCGATGCTCACCGGACAAGCCCTCACTCTCGCCGCAACGCCTGATTAGCGCCGTAATCGAAAACTAGCTCACTACCTGGTCTCCGAAGGACTGGCGTTTCACTTTCCGTTCCAGATAGAATCCTTCCCGGTCGCAGCGGACGCGGCTCGTTCCCCGGCCGGGAGGCTCCTTGATGTACAACCTTGGGCAGAAGCTCACGGCTGAATTCCTCGGCACGTTCGCTCTGGTCTTCTTTGGCGCGGGCGCCGCGTGCGTGGATTGGTACCCACACTCCTCGAACGCCCTCGGCCTCCTCGGCATTGCCTTGGCCTACGGCATGGCGATGGCGATCATGGTTTGCGCGCTCGGCCATATCTCCGGCGGCCACTTCAACCCCGCGATCACCATCGGCTTCTGGGTCACTAAGCGCCTGAACACGCTCGACACCGTTGCCTACTGGATCGCGCAGCTCGCAGGAGCCACCGCCGCAGCGTTTCTCCTCAAAGCGATCATCCCCGAGGACGCTTGGCACGCCGTCGCGCTTGGCACGCCCATGTTTGCGCACGACTTTACGCGCTTGAACGGTATGCTCCTCGAAGGCATCACTACTTTCTTTCTCGTGCTCACCGTCTTCGCCACCGCCGTCGATGAACGCTCCTCCGCGTTTCGTCCCGTCGCCGGTTTCGCCATCGGCATCAGCATCGTGCTGGGCATCATGGTTGCCGGTCCTTTCACGGGCGGAGCCCTCAATCCCGCTCGCGCTTTCGGACCCGCACTGGCGTCTTCCCACTGGCAAAACCAAGGCATCTACTGGGTCGGCCCGCTGGCCGGAGGATTCCTGGCAGGCTTCCTCTACGACTCCCTATTCCTAAAAAAAGCCTGACCTTCATCCTCCGATCCTTTGTAGGGGTGCAGCACTGCTGCGCCCAGCTCGCCGAACGTAGTGAGCAAGATGCTTTAGACACAAGCCATGGGTAACGGGACACGGATCACCAGTCACCAAGACTGTCCTTTCGTTCAGGTGACTACCGCGCAACCAGCCACTGCGCCTTTCTTGCCCGCCCCTGTTTCCGGTGCTAACGTCGCACTTTGGTCGCATTCTCGCGGAGCTCACACCCACATGGCAATCAGCATTGACGATCTTCTCCGGCGCGCCGTCGAAAACAAAGCCTCGGACCTCCATCTAAAAGTTGGCAACCACCCCTACCTTCGCGTCGACGGTGTTCTCGCCCCGATCACCGACGTCCCGCGCATCACGCCCGAAGAAATGCTCTCCATGGCGTTCAGCATGATGACCAACCGCCAGAAACAAAAGTTCAAGGAAACCGCCGAACTCGATATGGCGTATGGCGTCGCCGGCCTCGGCCGCTTCCGCGTCAACGTTTTCCAGCAGCGCGGCAACGTCGGCATGGTCCTCCGCGTCATTCCGACGAAAATCCGCACCATCGAGGAATTGAATCTGCCCGCGGTCATCGGCAAAATCTGCGAAGAGCAGCGCGGCCTGGTTCTCGTCACGGGAACCACTGGTTCCGGTAAATCCACGTCGCTCGCCGCGATGATCGACCGCATCAACGCCAACCGTTCCGATCACCTCATCACCATCGAAGACCCCATCGAGTTTCTGCACCGCGACAAGCGCAGTTTCATCAATCAGCGCGAAGTGGAAGTCGACACCGCAAACTTCTCCACGGCCCTGCGCGCTGCGTTGCGTCAAGACCCCGACGTGATTCTGGTCGGCGAAATGCGCGACCTCGAAACCATTTCCACGGCGTTGCTCGCCGCCGAAACCGGCCACATGGTTTTCTCCACATTGCACACTCTCGACGCCACGGAAACGATTCAGCGCATCATCGCCGTCTTCCCGCCCCCCGAGCAGAAACAAATCCGCCTCCAGCTCGCCGCCACGCTCAAAGCCATCGTCTCGCAGCGCCTCGTCCGCCGCGCCGACGACAAAGGCCGCGTCCCCGCCGTCGAAGTCATGATCGCCACCGCCTACATCCGCGATTGCATCATCAACGCCGACAAAACGCGCCTCATCCACGACGCCATTTCCGCCGGCACCAGCCAATACGGCATGCAGACCTTCGATCAGTCGCTCTTCGAACTCTACACCAAGCAACTCATCACCCTCGAAGAAGCGCTGCTCCGCTCCACCAACCCGGACGAATTCCAGTTGCGCATCCAAGGCATCCGCTCCGCCGCCGACTCCGCCCGCGAGGAAATGGAGCGCCAAATGGCCGACTTCGAGCGCTTCGCCCGCAAATAACAGTATTTGAAACTCAAGCAAACAGGGGGTCACATGCAAAGGAAGACCACTCTCACCTTCCTTATCTGCCTCATCGGGATAATCTGTGTTTCGTGCTCTGTCGCTCGCAGCGGTCCGCGCGCTCTTAGCAAGAGCGAACTTCTCGCTCTCGTTGCCGGCGACATCCTTCCGGAAAACGTCGTCTTCGACATTCAATCTCGTGGACTCGCCTTTGTCCCCGACACTTCCTACAAATCGCTCCTGAAATCCGCGGGAGCGAATGATAGGGTTCTCGCCGCACTCGACGCGGCAAAGACCAGCCTCAGCGGAAACGCAGAAAATTCCTCCGACAAAGAACTCCTTCAGCATTTGGGGCATGCCGGCGCTTTGATCAAATCCAAGAACTTTGACGACGCTGCCGCCGAACTCACCAGCTCTCTCTCCGCCGGCCACAAGTCCGAAATCGGTTTTGTGATGGGAATGGCCCTCATCGCCCAACAACGTTTCCCCGAGGCGGGGAAAGTCTATTCGCAAATACTGGCCCAAGACCCCGACTTCCCCGAACTGCACGCCAGATTGAGCTTAACGTATTACTCCACCGGCGACTCTGAGGAAGCGCTACGCCAGGCAAAAGCCGCACTCACTGAAAATCCCAACAACCCCGTCGCTCACTTGAACGCAGGCGCGGCACTGCAGTCAATGCAACATCTCGACGCCGCCAAACAGGAATTCCAGAAGTCCATCCAGTTGAAACCCGATTATGTTTTGGCTTACTTGGACCTGGGCAACATCCTGGTAGCTCTCAATGACTTCGACGGCGCCATCACTCAGTTTAAGAGCGCCCTGGCTCTTGAGCCTACCAGCGCATTGACGCACTACAACATCGGCATTGTTTATGCCGATAAGAAGGATTTCGCCTCCGCCATTCGCGAATATCGCGAAGCCAAACGCCTCGATCCTCACATGCTCGAGGCTCGCCAGAATCTTGGCGCAGCTCTTATGCAAAACGATCCGGGTCCCGCCATCACGGAATTCAAGGAGCTCGCCGCGCTCGCTCCAGAGTGGCCGCTATGCCATCAATGCCTCGGCAGCGCTTATCTTCGCACAGGGCGAATGGATGAGGCGGAGAAGGAGTACACGCTGGCGATCCAGCAGAACCCGGGTTCGACCGACCCTTTGAACGGCCTCGGCACGACGCTCGAAACCGAAAAGAAATACGACGAAGCTTTAGTACAATACCGCCGGGCGGAAAAACTGGACAGCACAGACTTCGCTGCTTTCACGAACGCAGGACGCGTTCTGGTTCTGAAAAAAGACTTTTCTTCCGCCGCCTCCGAACTTCGCCAGGCGGAACAACTTGCTCCCGCGGATTGGATCGCGTACGACTTGATGGGGGAAGCCCTCGAACAGTCCGGCGATCGTAAATCCGCCATCCAGCAATACCAGCAAGCCACATCTTTGTCGCCTAAGCAGCTTCAGGCGCGCCTGGATCTCGCTGACGCTCTGGAAAAGTCTGGCGAGTGGATCAAGGCCCTCGATAATTATCGCCAGGCGGCCATCGACGAACCACCCATCGTGCCGAACGGTGTCGCGGTACGTTTCTATGATGCCCAGAATAAATACAAGAGCGCCCAAGAACGTTTCCGGCAGCATCTTGCCGATTTGAGGGCCACCGGCAAAGCATCCGAGGCCCACTCCCTCGAAGCTCTCCTCAAGCAGCACGAAGCCACTCCTAACTACGATGAGAAATTTCACTTTGCCTTAGCAAAGAGCAAGCAAGCCGCACAAGAGAGGCGCTTCGACGACGCAGAAGCTTCGGCCAAAGAAGCCGTCTCTATCGCGGAGAGGATCCAGCCTCAAGACGGCCGGCTTGCCGAGGCCGTCGGCCAATTGGGAAGCGTCTATGCCTTTCGGCGTGATTTCAGCGATGCTTCCACTCAGTTTCAGCGCCAACTAGCCATCGCCGAGCAGGTCTATGGGCCAAATTCCCCAATGTTAGTCGACGCCCTCCAAAACCTGGGCATGACCGCCATGGAGCAGAACGACCTGGCGAGTTCGGAAAAGGACTTGAATCAGAGTCTCGATCTTATTCGGAAGACCTACGGAGAAAACAGCAGCCAATCTGCGGTGAGTCTGCTTGGCCTTTCGCGCATCTATTTCCTCAAGAAGGACTTCCCGAAGGCCGAAGGCTACGTGCTGCAATACGTAAAGAACTCCGAGCACGAATTCGGGGAAGCGGACAACCGCCTGATCATTCCTCTCAATACACTCTGTACGTTCTATGATCAGACCGGCAATTCCGAGAAGTCCGCCGCGTGTCACGCACGCATAGTCACCTTGGGAGAAAAACAATTTGGAGCAGACAGCCCCTATCTCGTACATGATTTGACCGCGGAGGCGCAAGCTCTCCGCAAGCTTGGCCGCAATGACGAAGCCGCCAAGCTCGAGCAGCGCACCCATTCCCTTCAATCCGCCCAAACCAATCCCAACTGAGCGCGACCTTGCGTGAGACACATGCTGCCACAACCGGCCTCCACCGCTTCGCCCGCAAGTAGACTCCTGGTGCAATTTCCATGATAAGGGGCTTGCTGCCGCGGTCGATCCGTCTCAAAAAATCGAAAGCAGCTCAAGCATCGCCCACACCGATCCTCGACCTTCTCGAACCTCTTCCTAAACCTGCCGATGAGATCATCACCGGCAAGTTCGCGTTTCCGCTTCTGACGCTCATCGTGATTAGCGCCATCGACAAGAACTATTCCTTCTTGACTGTTCTTTTGTGCTTCCTACCTGCCCTCTTCCTTGTCTTGGCGATTCACGAATGCGGCCACCTTCTCTTCGGATGGTTGGCGGGGCTCGCCTTTCGCGGCGTGGATATCGGCCCACTATGTCTCCTGCGCATCCGAACAAATTGGATTCTGCGTCTCCGGCCTCGGGTTTATGCTGGAGCCGCTCATATGGTATTGCGCCGCGTTCGTCGCATTAGACGCCAGCTCGCCATCTGCACGCTCGGCGGGCCTGTAATCAGCTATGGCTTCGCTTTGGTCGCGTTCTTCGTTGGCGAAGTCTATCGTCCTACCGATAGCTTTGGATGGACCACTTTCCTCGAATTTTCAGCATTTCTTTCGCTCGTCATCGGTCTTTTCTCGACTTTTCCGTATCGCACTCGAATAGGCGGCAATGATGCGTTCATTCTTCGCCAGCTTCTTGCTTCAAAGATCGGTTCCATGCAAATGATCGCCGCGCATGCCGCGTACTTCGCAGGCGGTGCCGAGCCAATTCCACCAGCCTACTTTGAAAGATGGTGGAAGCTGTCTTCGCTACACCCCGAAACCGGTTACTCTCCCTTTTACGCCGGCTGGAACGCGTACCGTGCAGCGAAAGATCCAGCTTCCGCAGCCAGTCACCTTGAACAATTGCTTAGTCAATCCGCTTGGCATGATGTCCAAACGCGGAACTTTCTTGCAGCGGAAGCGGCATACTTCACCGCTCGCCATAGGCCTGCCTCTAGCCAAAGCAGCGTCTGGCTTCAAAGAGCAAAACATCTGGAATGGCTCGACCCGTTGTCCCGCATTCGCCTCGACATCGCGCTCGCGGAATCCCGACAGGAATTCGCCCAAGCTTTGGCCGGCTGCGATTCCGGCCTCGCCTTGATCCGAGCCAATCTAAACGGGCCTTCCTCGATCAAGATGGAGTCTGAATGGGCAGACTGGAGAAAACTGATCGAGGAGCTAGCAAATCCCGAAACCTGCGAAATCTTTCAACTGTGTTGATTCTTCCCTCTCCGAAGTGCCTTTCAAGTTTTGGTCGTTTTTCTCGTCTATGCCCCCTTTGTCCTCACCGTTGAACTCCGGATCTTGCGTCTCTCGAATCCCAGCTTCCGGCTACCTGCCTCGGAAAAACCATCTCCTTAATTCTCCACGCGCTACAATGTCCCCGCCATGTTTGGAAAGCCACGACAAGTGGAAACCGAAACGGAATTGTACGAGGCTGCGGTCCGTGCACTTATGCGCCGCGCGTACTCCGTTTACGAGATGAAGCAACTACTCGGCCGGCGAACGGAGGACGATAAGGTTTTGGCAAGCGTGATGGACCGTCTCAAGCGCGCCAAGATGATCGACGACGAACGGTTTGCGAAACAGTTCGCGAGGCAGCGCACCGAAATCCGCCGTCAAGGCAAATTCCGAATCGCGCGCGACTTGCGCGCACGGGGAGTGCCGGACCGCCACATCGAAGCGGCGCTAGCGGAGTCAGCCAAGGAAACCGACGAGGCCGCGATTGTCCGCCAGCGCCTCGAGCGCAAACTCAGATCCTTCCGCGGCGAAATCGACGAAAACAAAATGGCCTCGATGTACCGCAGCCTTCTCCGCGCCGGTTTTTCCGCCGACGTCGTTCGCCGCGAACTAAAAGCCATAACGCGCGAGGATGTTCCAGAGACGGAGTCGCAGGCCGAGGAATAAAATAATAGATCGCGCAGTTTTATGAACGGGCAGAGCGGAGAATTCCTTCGTTTCGGTTCGCCGCGTGGCCTAAACACGTTCCGTCAACAGGCAAAGAGGTCTGTTTGAAATTTCTGATCTGCCATTTGCTCCGGGGGCACAATTGAAGTTTGTCTTAGCTGCTTCATTCTTATTCCTGACCTTCACTCCCCAGGTCACCATGGCACAGTCAGGAACTGACGACGAACCCGAAGCAAATCCCGGCCGTCCCACCGTCTCCACTCCAGCGACACTCACGCCAGTCGGATATCTCCAGTTTGAAACTGGTTTTGTCCCCGCCTACGACTCGCCTGAGTTCTCGTCACGCTACAGCTTCGACGAAGTTATAAAGCTCGCCGTCGCGCCGCGTCTCGAATTTCTGGCTATCACTGAACCTGTCGCGCGCTTTACCGCCGGCGGAACCACCGCCAACCGCGCGGCGGATATTTTTCTAGGCGCGCAAGCTGTGCTTTACCACGGGGAAGGCCCGAAGCCCACGCTAGCCGTCAGCTATTTCCATCGCGCCTATGATGGCGGTGCTCCCGAGTTTGACTACGGTAGTCCCACCAACTCATTCCTGATCCTGGCCAGCGCCGATGTGAAGGGATTTCACTACGACGCAAACACCTTTTTCACCGGAATGGAGCAAGGCCCCGTGCGGCGCGGCCAATTCGGCCAGTCCCTGACAATTTCGCATGCTTTCGCGAAGCGGTTCACTCTGTCCGGAGAGATATGGCACTTCACGCAGCCATTCCTGCGCAGCAATGCTGTCGGCAATCTCTGGGCACTTAGCTATACAGCCCGCAAAAACTTGGTCCTCGATACAGGTTTCAATCACGGCCTAACCGGCACTTCCACACACTGGGAGGCCTTCGTGGGCTTCACCTATTTGCTCCCGCATCGTCTCTGGAAACCTCAATAATTTCTAAATTTTTTGGTTATCAGCGCCATCACTCCAGATAGGCGACCCCATATTCATATTCCAGTACGCCCTTCCCCGCTCCTTTGCGCGAACTTACGATCTTTGCTGGCATGTAAATATTGGGAGCCTTGGAACTATAAGGCACCGCTATTTCTACGCGTGATTCCTCCGGATACTCGGAAGCGCTGTAGAAGCGCAAGCCTCCGCGAGCCAACTCGATGACGACTACGACTTCGTTTCCACGAGCTGGATGCCGCACGCATCCAACCGCCTCCACGTGAATACGATCACGGGACCGTCGGTTTTGCGTTCCAGGAACTACAGTGGCAACAGACCCAGCGGAGGTATGCGCTTGTGGACGGTT
>Ga0307478_10000545_pt1 | contig 38061 bp, 30 predicted proteins | sample atmos_gasesECM4C_2_FD_203713 | JGI IMG/M metagenome (GOLD analysis project Ga0307478, IMG submission 203713) | Hardwood forest soil microbial communities from Morgan-Monroe State Forest, Indiana, United States - atmos_gasesECM4C_05 | ecosystem: Environmental > Terrestrial > Soil > Temperate...
AGTCAAAAAGTCAAAGGAAATAAGCCACTTAGAGACCTTCGTCTCTGCTGGCATGGAGATTCCATAGAGACTTCCGGCGCTGGTTGGACCTCGCCTAGACCAACCCTCTGAGAGCTCGACATCGCTGGAATATCTCTCTATCCCTTCGACCGCCTCGAACCGGTTATTGCTATTGCCAGGCCACGCCCGGATACAGACTGGGTATGCGATAGGCTCGATAAGCGTTACCTCCCACGATGTCCAGTTGCCAAACGATCGTTGGTGTATCGGTCTGTGTGACCTCCAGAACGCGGGAACTGGGGACGCTTCCAAACGGCGCGGTCATATCAAATTCCACATCTCCGTTATCCATAATACCGATGCTGCCACCCCACGAGGAAAAGAACCCTGGGTGGTATTGCCATTTCACTGCCGCCGTCTTGGCTGACTCGTCGACCTGCAACAGTACCGCTCGGCTGTAGCAGTTGGGATAATTTCCCGCGCACGTGTCTCCAACGTCATCGGCTCGAGCATTGCCGTTGTCAAAAACGGTTAACGTCATCTGCGAGCCGTCCTGGCTTTCCAGGTTAGGATAGTGTTCGGCGTAAAACCACTGGCTAGGATCACCGCCGCTGAGGGAAAAATCTCCCTCATTACCCAGACGCCACAAAATGTCTCCTGTGCCATGTCCGTTGGCATAGTCGATCTTGATAACCCAGCTTTGGTGCCGCATCGAAAGCAACAAATTGCCATCATCCGGGGAATAGAGCACAGCATTCGAATGGGTCCAATCGGGCAGTCCCATCAAGTGGCGATTGACGTCCAGGTGATCAAACGTAGACCACATCCAAACCGGATTCCAGTCTGGGTCGAGGTCAATCAAGAAATCACCAAGCACGGCGGTATCTCCGGGGTATCCCGGCAGATCGGTAAAAGTCTTGTGGCTGTTCGCGAGCAGTATGATGTGCCCGTTCGGCAGTAGACAAAAATCGTGGTGCATGGAAAACATGGTGGGAAAGCCGGCGGCGGTCAGCTTCTGGTTTAGGCTCTCCACTGGCATGTCTCGCACGGTATTGCCCGCGAGATCGACCTCGCGTAGGTCGACAACTCCGGCATTCATCAACATATTCCCATTGGGCATCAGCTTGATGGGCTCTGGCAGGACGTCACCCACGTCGTAGTACCAGATAATGTTTCCATCCAGATCGGCAACCGCCGCTTGCAAGTTCTGTGGGCCTCCGGGCAGCACCGCCAGCAATTCCACGCCGTCTTGTTGCACGTTTGCGTTCGCAGGACGAGTCACGGTCAGGGTCAGGGTCTTGTCCGTCGGAAGCGCACCGGTCTGGAAGGTTCGGTCCGTGTCCATCCAGGAGTTGCCCGCGGGAATGTCAACGTGGGCGCGCATGTGATAGGTCGTATTCGCCTTCATACCCGCGATCAGGAGAGGGACGGCCTGGGTCGGGCCATCGGGCACCGGCACCGTGGAGGTCCGCTTGCCATAGGATGTGCCTGTCCCAAATTCCACCCACACATTGGCCGGACCGGGCGTATGCACGGTGTACGTGGCGACCAAGGGGTTTTTGGTCTTGGCAATCGAGCTGTCAGAAGTAAACGTCGGAAGTCCCGATCCACACCCCGACAGAATGGCGATCAAAACAATTCCGAACCCCAGAGTGAGCGAACTCCGCAGTGTGCGCATTCTCATCTCCTCACAATAATTTTGCTGGCCGGTGTATTTTGTCGCTACGGTGGGATTTTGGCAACCTTAATTTTCCGTGGTAAGCCACCGCGAAAGCTGACGCGTGGTCAGGTGTCTAGATGGTGGAAGTTTGGGACCTTTGAAAAAGGGGCCGGTGGTTCAATGAAGGTACCGGCCTTAACCGCGTGCTATGCGTTTCCCGAAGCTGCCGGCCCGATTATTCCACGATGAGCGTCAGCGTCGTTTCATGAACCAAGGTGGTTCCGCCGGTTGCGTATTTGCCAGCCACAGTCAATACGTAGGTTCCCGCCGGCGTTCCCGAGCTACCCCCACTGCCGCCGTTTCCCCCACCACAGGCCGGTACCAGCAGGATCACCGCTATTATCAACAACAGCGACGTCCACCGATACACCTGTGACCACCGCCGTACACCCAGTCCTGCCAGGCTTACGATCAGCGGAAACCCGAGCAGCCCGCTAGCCAGCCATCGTACGCTGTTGACACCCAAGTCATGGTTCATGGCCATCGAGCGCGCCGTTGTGGTGACGGTCACGTCCACCTTAATGTTGGACGATCCATCCAGCGTAACTGAAGGTGGGACCGCGCATTTCGCTCCGGCGGGAGTGCCCTCACAGGTTAGGGCCACAACATGATTGAAACCACTTACTGGTTCGAGATCGAAGGTGAAGATTGCTGTCTGCCCTGGGCTGACCGTGACCGAAGACGGACTCGGCGCGGTCATCGCAAAATTGGTACCCGTACCGATGAGAGGAACTGTTTTGCTGCCTAGTCCATTACTGGGAATATTGAGCGTTGCGCTTTGGACGCCAGTGGCGGCAGGCGTAAATGTGACTGTGATCTGACACCCGGCTCCGACCGCGAGCGTGGCAGAGCAGGTATTCGTCTGGCCAAACTCGCTGGCGTTCGGTCCCGAGATGTTGACTGGAGACAACGTCAATGTGACGGAGCCGCTGTTGCGGAAGGTGACAATCTGCGTGCCACTCCGCGTTCCGACTGCTTGGTTGCCAAAGTTCAGGCTGCCCGGCGAGACGCTGCCTACCGGGAACGAGCCTTGGAGAAACATAACGACTCCGCTGTTGTCGTGGGCAAGCAGGTCCATCTTCCCGTCTCCATTGAAATCTCCCTGGATGAGCGGCGAGAGAGGCGAGCCGGTCAACGTCTTTATTGAGACCCCCGCACCGAATGAACCGTCTCCATTTCCTGGCTCAAGGTAGAGGTCGTCAGGCGGCAAGGGAGGGCGCACTCCTGGAGAGACAACCCAATCGAGCTTGCCATCGCCGTTGAAATCGCCTGGAGGAAACGCCGGGAATCCCTGGATATTCACCGGCAAGGCAGTAAAAACGCCATTACCGTCACCCAGACTGACAATCGGGCTCGGATCGTAAAAGGAAGGATCATCCTCGAAGTTGAAGGTAATGAGGTCAAGTATTCCATCTCCGTTCACATCCGCGAGAGATGCATCTACAAGGAATGCTGGGCCTTGAGACGTGACACAAGCCTGGAAGGTACCGTCCCCATTCCCAAACTGAGCATAAATTTGTGTGGATACGTTGTTGCTGATGAGGCCGAGCAAGTCAAGCTTTCCGTCCCCATTTAGGTCGCCGACAAGGCTAACCGGACACTGGGTCGGATAGTCCACCGGAGCCTGAAACGTGCCGTCCCCGTTCCCCAGCAGGACCGAAATGCCACTCCCAGAACCGTTGGAGTAGTTGGTTACAATATCAAGGTTCCCATCCTCGTTGAAATCTCCGACGACCAGCCCCGAGTAGAAGGTATTAGCTTGGCTACTGATGATCGCTGGCTGGAACGTCCCATCCCCATTACCCAATAGAATCGATATCGTACTGGGCGAGGGCGAGGAATTGTAATTTATCAGCGCCAGATCCAGATTCCCATCTTTGTTGAAGTCGCCGAGCACAGGAAGGTGAGTTTCCACGGTCGTTGCGTTCGGGATGGCCAGCAGCGTCTGAAACGTACCATCGCCATTTCCCAGCGCCACGTATGGATTCGCGGCCTCCACGTCTTCGATAAAGACAATCAGGTCGAGCTTGCCGTCATTGTTGAGATCCGAGGCAAGGACGGCGAGCGGGCTCAGGCCCTGCAGTTCCGGGATCTGAAGACCCGCCACCACAACACCGCTTGTCGGAGTGGTGACTTCAAAGTAGACCGTATTCGACGTGCCACCCCCAGGGGCAGGGTTTGACACTGTAATTTTGGCGGTGCTTGCGGTCGCGATGTCAGACGCCAGGATCGCAGCTGTGATCTGCCCTGCGCTGACGAATGTTGTGGTGCGCGGACTGCCATTCCAGTTCACGACCGATCCATTGACGAAGCCCGCGCCATTCACTGTCAGCGTAAATCCAGCTCCGCCGGGAACTGCCGCGGCAGGCACGACCGGAAGATCGATAAAAGGGACGGGATTATTGGCGGCGAAAATCGTGCCGCAGGCCATTACCAAGAATGCCATTAGGGTGATAGGCAGCCTTCGGAAAGTGTTTAACCGACGATCAGGACCACCAGCTTCAAACATCTCGTCTCCCGGCAAACTCCTATGTCCTCGAGAACCTCGACACCATCCACCTACTCCACAACCAGCGTCAGGTTTAGGTTGCGGGTCAGCGTCTTTCCGCCTGATGTATATTGACCAGCCACAGTCAGCAAATAAGTTCCCGTCGGCGTTCCAGATCCATTGCTGCCCCCACCGCTCCCGCCACCGCAAGCCGGCCACACCAACATCGCTGTGACCATCAACGACAGAAACATCCACCTGCACACGTCTCTCCGCGGGCGACGCACGCCTACTCTTGCCAGACTCACAATCAGTGGCAGTCCGAACAATCCACACGCCAGCCATCGTCCATCTCCTGAGAATATGCTGCGGTTCATCGCAATTGTGCGCGCAGTCGTTGCCACTCTGACTTCCGCTTTCACGGACGACCCGTTTAACCTGGCTATTGCTGGAAGGCACGTTGCCCCAGCCGGAGTTGCGCTGCAGCTCAGACTCACGTCTCCCGTGAATCCATCTTGTGCATCGACTTCGAAGTTAAATAGCGCGGTCTGACCCGCCGCCACCGTGACCGAGGGCGGCATGGGATCGCTGAGAGAAAAATCGGCGCCTACTCCGCTCAGAGGAACTACCTTGCTTCCAATCCCGCTGTTCGGGACATTGAGCGTGGCGCTTCGAGTGCCCACGGCGGCAGGTGCAAATGTGACCGTGATCTGACACTTTGACCCCGCGGCCAACGAAGTGGGGCAACTGTTGGTCTGTCGAAATTCGGTTGCATTCGCCCCGGTAATATTCATGGCAGATAGAGTAAGCGGCGACGTGCCCGTATTCGTAAACGTCACGATCTGCCCGGTGCTTTTAAAGCCGATGGGCTGGACAAAGCTCAGGCTGGCCGGAGATGGTGTGCCTGCGCCGAAAGAGCCCTGCAGGAACATCCACAATCCGCCGCCATTGTAATCTTGAGCCAGCAGATCTTGTTTACCGTCACCGTTAAAATCGCCTTGCAAAAGGGGGATCAGCGCTAAACCGGTTGTCGTCTTAATTGCCACGGGGTTTGCGAACGTACCATCTCCATTTCCGATCCATATCGAGAGGTCATCAGCCGGAAAGGGCGCCAACGCTGCATCGGTTACGAAGTCTAGTTTGCCATCACCGTTGAAATCCGCTGGCGGAGATGACGCCTCACCTGTGAAAGGCCCGGTTGCGGTCTGAAAACTGCCGTCACCATTCCCGAGTTGTAGCTCTGTCCAGAACTCCAAGGGATGGTCTTCGGAATAACCAAGCAGGAGATCCAGCTTCCCATCTCCATTCACATCAAAGGCACCCTGCACTCCGAAGCCTATACCAGGCGATACTTGGAAAGGTGAGGTGACCGCCGCTTGAAACGTCCCATCCCCGTTTCCAGGCAGGACCGCGACCGAGGTCTGACTAAAACATAGCAAGTCAAGCTTTCCGTCGTCGTTGTAATCAGCAGCGTTACCGCACCCGTACTGGAAGTAGATCGGCAGTGAAGTGTTCACGGGACTCTGAAACGTACCATCACCATTGCCCAACCATAACGAAATCCCAGAATCAGAACCGTTGACGTAATTGGCAATGATGTCCAAATTACCGTCCTGATTGAAATCTCCGACCGTCAGACCAGTGTAGCCAGTATTACTCTGGCCTTGGGTGACGATAGGTGGTTGGAAGGTACCATCCCCATTGCCCAACAAAGTCGATACAGAGCTGGAATCGAAATTTATCAGCGCCAGGTCCAGCTTCCCATCTTTGTTGAAGTCGCCGAGCACAGGAAGAGTCGCAGGAAATGAGTCTGAGACCGTCGCATTCTGGATAGGCAACAGCGGCTGAAACGTACCATCGCCGTTTCCCAGCGCCACGTATGGGTTCGCAGCTTCAACGTTTTGGAGAAAAACAATCAGGTCGAGCTTACCGTCATTGTTGAGATCCGAGGCAAGAACGGCGGATGGGTTTAGACCTTCAAGTTCCGGGGTCTGCAGGCCCGCCACAATGATGCTGTTTGCCGGATTCGTGACCTCAAAATACGCCACACTCGACGTCCCCCCACCCGGAGCGGGGTTCGACACCGTAATTCTGGCGGTGCTCGCGGTCGCGATATCGGACGCGAGAATCGCAGCCGTAATCTGTCCTGCACTAACGAACGTCGTGGTGCGCGGACTGCCATTCCAGTTCACTACCGATCCATTGACGAAGCCCGCGCCGTTCACTGTCAGAGTAAGTCCAGGTCCGCCAGGAACCGCTGCGGCGGGCACGACAGGAAGATCAATGAACGGCACAGGGTTATTGGCAGCGAAAGCCGCGCCGCAGGCCATTAGGACAAAGGCCGTGTGGATAATCCATGCCCAGCGATCAAGACCACCGAACATATCGCCCTCTTTCAAAGTCAGGCTTCCGCTATCGACAACTGCATACCATCCGCTCATTCCACAGTTAGCACGATCGTTGCGGTGTGGGTCAAGGACGTTCCGCCCGCCGTGTATTTACCGGCCACAGTCAGCTGGTAGGTTCCCGCCGGCGTTCCCGATCCGCTCCCACCACCACCGCCGTTCCCCCCGCCACAGGCTGTTAAGAGCAACATCGCTGCCGTCATCAACAGCAGGAAGGTCAACCGAACCACACGTGCTCGACGCCGTCGCACGCCAACTCCCGCCAGGCTCACAATCAACGGCAGCCCGAAGACCCCGCACGCCAGCCATCGTCCGCCATTGGAGAACGGGCTTCGCTTCACGGCGCCCGCGCGCGCCGTAGTGCTGACACTTACCGCCACCGTCATGTTGGACGATCCATTCAGCGTGACCGAGGCCGGAAGCGTGCACTTGGCCCCAGCCGGGGCGCCGCCGCAGGTCAGGGTCACGGCCTGACTGAAACCAGCTAACGGTTCGATGTCGAAAGTGTAGTTCGCAGTTTGTCCGGCGGCGATGCTCAACGACGCCGGAGTTGGCGCAGTGGTGGCAAAGTCCGGGCCTGAACCCTTGAGCGACACGCTTTGCGGACTGCCCGCAGCATTGTCGGCAAAATTCAGGCTTGCATCTCGGCTCCCCACCGTTGTCGGTGCAAATGTCACCGTAACCTGACAGCTGGCGCCGGCCAACAGATCCGAACTGCAATTGTTCGTTTCGGAGAAATCACCGGCGTCAGAGCCCGTCAACGTAATCACCGGCTCCGTCACTGTTCCTGGGCCAGGGTTGGCTAGCGTGACTTTCCCCAAAATCTTCGTGCCGATGCCCTGGGCTGGAAAGGTCAAGTCGGCGGGCAACTTGACCGTCGGCGGAGTGGTATCGCCCACGCCGGTGAGAGGAACCGTTTCGCTGCCGATCCCGTTGTGGGGGATATTAAGCGTGGCGCTTTGAGCGCCCGCCACAGTCGACACAAACGTCACGGTGATCTGGCACATCGCTCCGACCGCAAGTGAAGTCGTACAGGTGTTGGTCTGCTTGAACTGGCTATTATTCGTTCCGGTGATGCTCACGGCCGACAAATTGAGGGTCTGCATTCCGGTGTTGCTCACCGTGAGCGTCTGCGGTGCGCTGGTCGTCCCCAGCGTTTGGTCGCCAAAGTTCAGGCTAGCCGCCGAGAAACTGGCGACAGGAAAGGATCCTTGCAGAAACAGCCACGCTAATCCGGTTCCGTCGTAGGCAATTAGGTCGACTTTTCCATCCCCATTAAAATCGCCCTGAATTGCCGGAGCTAGAGGAAGGCCAGTCGTCGTGGTGATCGGAACCGCGGTCGCGAAGGTGCCATCTCCGTTGCCCATCCAAATTTGAAGTTCGTCGGGCGGGAACGGGTAATCTTCAGTGGAGGTTACGAAGTCGAGTTTGCCGTCGCCGTTGAAGTCACCTGCCGGAAAAGCCGGAGACCCTCCGACGCCGGCTCCTATGACGAGACCGCCGCTGCCGTCACCGATTTCCACTCCCGCAAAGAACTCCAGCGGACGAGGATCTGCGGAAGAAGAAACGACCAAGTCAAGCTTTCCGTCTCCATTCACATCCGCAGCGGACACATTTTGAAGACCGGACGTACCCGAAGATGTGATGGGAGATTGGAATGTGCCATCCCCATTGCCGAGCGCGACAATGGCCGAGCCACCCGCCAAGTCGAGCACCCCGTCCCCGTTGAAATCTCCAACCGTAAGCTGCTGGTCAAAGAAACTGTTCTGGCTGTTAACCGGGGCCTGGAAAGTACCGTCCCCGTTCCCGAAGAGAATCGAAATCCCGCTATTAGAGCTGCTCACAAAATAGGTCGTGACGATATCTAGCTTGCCGTCCTGATTGAAATCCCCGGCGGCTATATAGTTGTACTCCGTGTTGGCCTGGACGCCCGTGGTCATCGGCGCCTGGAAAGTGCCATCGCCGTTTCCCAACAGAATCACAATCGTGCTGGGAGCAGGCGAGGGAAGCTCGTTGACCAGAGCCATGTCAACCTTCCCGTCTCCATTAAAGTCGGCAAGTACGAATTCTCCTGTGGGGCTTCCGCCTTGTATATCCGCACCGACGATGGCGATCGCCGGCTGGAAAGTACCGTCGCCGTTTCCCAACGCCGCCGAGCCTTGCCACACGCCACTAGCGTTTTGGGCATAGAAAACCAGGTCCAGCTTGCCGTCATGGTTGAGGTCGACGGCGAACGGGATACCCAGGTTGGTGAATGCCGGGAGTTGCAGCCCAGAGACAACGACGGTGGCTGGAGTCGTGACTTCGAAATAGACGACGTTCGACGTGCCGCCGCCCGGAACGGGGTTCGTCACCGTAATCTCGCCAGTGCTCGCGGTCGCGATGTCGGACGCAAGAATCGCCGCGGTAATCTGCCCTGCGCTAACGAAGCTTGTAGCTCGCGGACTGCCATTCCAGTTCACAACAGATCCGCTGACGAATCCCGCGCCGTTCACCGTCAGCGTAAATCCAGCTCCGCCGGGAACCGCGACGGCGGGGACGACAGGAAGATCAATGAAGGGAACGGGACTATTGACGGCGAACGCCGCTCCGCAGGTCAAAACTACAAAAGCCGCAAGGATCATCCGCGGCCAACGAACAGGGCTAGTTGGTGCACCGAACATAGATCTCTCCTTATCAGGCTCTCTCTGCCGTCGTAGCAACACTTTCACATCGAAAGTTCCATGCTGCGGACCATCCCGCTTCCTCGTGACAATCTTTCGTACGTTTGTCACTGCACGATTACAGTCAGCGTCGTATTGCTGTTGGAGTTTCCTGAGCTCGCGGTCACCGTGACGCTGTCTTTGACCGCTGAACACCATTGCCCTATTCCACGACCAGCGTCAGCGTTACGGTGTGAGTCAACGTCTCTCCGCCTGATGTGTATTTACCCGCGACAGTTAGCGGGTAAGTTCCCGCCGGGGTTCCCGATCCGTTGCCGCCGCTGCCCCCGTTTCCCCCGCCACAGGCCGGTAGCAGCAACATCGCTATGGTCATTAAGAGCAGGAAGGTCAACCGAACCACACGTGCTCGATGCCGTCGCCCGCCCGCCCCGGCTAGGCTCACAATCAACGGAAGGCCGAACACTCCGCATGCCAGCCACCGTCCGCCACGGGGGAGTGGATATTGCTTCATCGCCATCGCATGGGCCGCCGTTGTGACACTCACGGCCACCGTTATGTCGGACAATCCATTCAGTGTGATCGAGGCCGGAAGCGTGCATTTGGCTCCAACCGGAGCTCCGTCGCAGCTCAGGCTCACGCTTCCAGTGAACCCACCCTGCGGCTCAACCGCGAAGGTATAGTTTGCAGCCTGTCCTGCGGCAACCGTCACAGAACCCGGGATCGGGGCGCTCATGGAAAAATCTGCGCCCACTCCCAGCAGGGGCACCGCCCTGTTTCCGATCCCATTGTTCGGGACATTTAGGGTGGCACTTCGAGCGCCAGAGCCCACCGGCGTAAAGGTGACATTGATCTGGCACGAAGCCCCGACCGCCAGCGTGGCAGCACAAGTATTGACTTGCTTGAACTGGCTGGCATTCAGCCCCGAAATGCTGATCGGAGATAGAGTCAGCGTCCCGGAGCCAGTGTTGCGCAACGTGACGACCTGTGCAGCGCTGGCCGTGCTGACAGTCTGACTCGCAAAATTTAGAATCGTCGGCGAAGCGTTACCCACCAAGAATGAACCCTGCAAGAACAGCCAAAATCCACCTTTAGAATCCTGCGCCAGCAAGTCCTGTGTGCCATCTCCGTTGAAATCGCTCTGCACGAGCGGAGTTAGGGGCAACCCTGTGGACGTCTGAATCGCCACCGGATTGCCGAATGTCCCGTCTCCGTTGCCGACCCAAATGGATAGCTCGTCCGGTGGGAAAGGATATGACTCGGTGGTGGTGCTTACGAAGTCGAGTTTGCCATCGCCGTTGAAATCCCCCGGCGGAAAAGCTGCGATTCCGAAAGCGGACAGGTACGCCGTTTGAAATGTGCCGTCACCATTGCCGAGCAGTATTTGCGACCAGAACTCCAAGGGGTGGTCCTGAAGGTATCCGAACAGTAGGTCCGCCTTGCCGTCTTCATTCACGTCGTAGACGGATCCAGCGGTCATGTCTATGCCGGTGAACGATTGGTATGGAGTCGTGACCGCGGCCTGAAACGTTCCGTCACCATTGCCGGGGAGCACCTCAATCAAAGTCTGACTAAAACACAGCAAGTCAAGCTTACCGTCGCCCGTGTAATCGCTAGCGCCCCCGCATCCCGTTCCAAACGGCATCGGATTGTTGATTGGACTCTGAAAGGTGCCATCGCCGTTGCCAAGCAGTAGCGAAAACCCCGCATTTGAGTCGCTGACGACGAAGTTGGTGATGAGATCGAGATTGCCATCCTGGTTGAAATCTCCGATTGTCACGCCGTTATAGACAGTATTGGTCTGACTGCCAATAAACGTCGGTGGTTGGAAAGTTCCGTCGCCTTTGCCTAGGAGGATGGAAATGGTGCTAGGAACGTTGCAGCAAGTCACCAGGGCGATGTCGAGGTTCCCATCTTTGTTAAAGTCGGCGAGCGCCACAAATGGAAATTCGACCAAACCGCCCTGAATGGGAACTGGCGGCTGAAAAGTGCCGTCACCGTTTCCAAGGGCCACGTAGGGATTCTCTCCCTCCTGGTTTTCCAGGAAGACAATCAGATCCAGTTTGCCGTCGTTATTGAGATCGGCCACGATGGGGCTATTAAAGTTCGCCAACCCCGGAACCTGCAACCCGGCCACCGTGACGCTACTTACCGGAGTCGTAACTTCAAAGTAGGCAACGCCCGAAACCCCACCCCCGGGCGCAGGGTTCGACACAGTAACTCTAGCAGTGCTCGCGGTCGCGATGTCGGACGCAAGGATCGCGGCCGTGACTTGGGCTGCACTAACGAAAGTCGTGGTCCGCGGGCTACCATTCCAGTTCACTACCGATCCGCTGACGAATCCCGCGCCGTTCACCGTCAGCGTAAATCCAGCTCCGCCGGGAACCGCAACCGAGGGCACAGTGGGGAGATCGATAAAGGGAACGGGGTTATTGGCGGCGAAGACCGGGGCGGAGGCCATCACTACAAAGGCCACAAGGGCACTGCATAAGGAGCAATCAAGACCAGTTCGTACATTGAACATATGTTCCGCCTTTTCAAAAGTTCATGCGTTCAGGGTCGCAAATTACATTTATCGATAAAGTTCCGCGCCGTGGCCCGTCCTCTTACTTGTGAGAATCTCTGGTTCGCTCAATCACTGCACGGTCACGGTGAGCGTCGTATTGCTGCTCGAGTTTCCTGAGGTCGCGGTCACCGTGACGCTATACGTATTGGCCGGCGTGCCCGATGATCCGGAGCCGCCTTGGGCGAGCCGTGTAGACACAAGCAACGAAAGCGTCAGCAGCAGCCGGATTGAGAAACGAATACGGGAAGAAGAACTCATGGCGCGCACTCCCGTCGAGACTCGACAAGGGCCCACCGCTCTAGACGAAGCAGGCGCTGAACCTGGTCACAGCCTGTAACACCACTAGTCGATAATAGTTTCGAGAACTTAGTTAGAAGTTGTTCGCGGGCACCCAGCCTCATGACCATTGGGCAAATTGACGGTACAACCGCTACCTGATTCACAGTCTTCACACCGATCTATGTTACCCCGGAAAGCGGCGAGCAGCGCAGCAAAAGCGCTAAGTGACCTGCTCGAACTATCCTAACTACCGGTCGTGCACACCGTCGGCCTATTCCACGACCAGCGTGAACGTCGTGTCATGGATCAATGTTGTTCCGCCAGTCGTGTATTTGCCGGCGACAGTCAATACGTAAGTTCCCGGCGGCGTCGTCTCCCCACTCCCGCCGCTACCGCCGCTTCCTCCGCCACAGGCTGGTAAGAACAGACTCGTTGTAACTATCAACGCCAGGAACATCCATCGGTACGTGTGTGTCCGCCGTCGTCCCACGCCGACCCCAGCCAGACTCACGATCAACGGAAGAGCGAACAATCCGCAAGCCAGCCAGCGTCCGCTGCTCGACAACGGATCCTTCTTCATCGCGCCCGCGCCTGCCGTAGTTGTGACACTCACGGCCACCGTCATGCCGGACGCCAACATGAGCGAACCCGGCACCGTGCACTTGGCTCCAGCCGGAGCGCCGCTACAGGTCAGTGTCACAGTCTGACTGAACCCACCTAAGGGCGTTATCTCGAAGGTATAGTTTGCGGTCTGTCCGGCAGCAACGGTTAGCGAAGCCGGAGTTGGGGGCGAAGTGGAAAAGTTCGGACCTGAACCCACCAGCGCGATCTTTTGCGGACTGCCCACGGCATTGTCGGAAAAATTCAGGAACGCACTTCGGGTCCCGATCATCGTTGGCGTAAACGTCACCGTGATTTGACAGGTGGCCCCGGGCAAGAGCTCGGAACTGCACGTATTCGCGGAAAAGTCGCCAGCGTTGGCACCGGTTACCGTGACGATGGGCCGGGTCACCGTTCCGGGGCCGGGACTGCCTATCAACGCCGGTTGAGAACCATGTGTGCCCACGGCCTGAGGCGCAAAATTCACAGACGACGGTGACAGAATAACCGTCGGCACAGTGGTATTGCCTATCCCTGAGAGAGAGACTGTGCTGCCACCGCTCCCACTGTGAGGAATATCCAGGGTTGCGCTTTTAGTGCCTCCGGAGACAGGAGCAAACGTTACATTGATCTGACACGTCGCACCGGGGGCCAGCGAGCCGGTGCAGGTACCACCTTGGCCGAATTCACTGGCATTTGCGCCGGTGATGGTCAAAGCCGACAGGGTTAGAGTTGCCGTGCCAACATTGGTGAGTGTGATGATCTGGGCGGCGCTCGTCGTGCCCACGGTTTGACTGCTGAAGCTCAAGCTGCTCAGTGAGAGGCTGGCCACTGGAAGTGAGGCCCCCTGCAAAAACATCCAGGCGGTGTCGCCGTTATTGCCCACGCCCTCGGCGAGGATGTCCATCTGCCCATCCCCGTTGAAGTCTCCCTGAACCAACGCAGTCAGCTCTTGGCTGGTTGACGTCGTTAGCGGAGCGAAGGAGAAGGTGCCGTCTCCATTACCGAGCTCGAGGGAGAGGGCGTCGGGGCCCTCTCCACAACAGACGTTTTCTACGAGATCCAGATTGCCGTCGCCGTTGAGATCTGCTGGAGGGAAGACCGGAATTGGGCCTATATCTTGTCCTCCTGGGGCGGAGAAACTGCCATTGCCATTGCCAAGCTGCACGGCTGCAACGAAAGTCAGATTCATCAGCTCACTCGCGATAAGCAGATCGAGCTTTCCGTCACCGTTAACGTCTGCTGCGGACACACCAAGTGTGCCCCCCAGCTCAGGCGAAACTGACGATATGCCAGGCTGAAACGTACCGTCACCATTTCCTAGCATGACAAGGCAAGAAGCCTCGCTGAAGAAGGACCCGCCCACACAGGTGAGCAAATCGAGCACGCCGTCGCCATTGAAATCGCCCAGTGTGAGCGGATAGTTCCCCCATCCGACCGAGCTGTTCATCGGCGGCTGGAAGCTGCCATCCCCATTGCCTAATAGAACCGTCATGAAGCACGCGGATGACGTGCAGTTTTCCGCGATGATGTCAAGCTTCCCATCCTGATTGAAGTCCCCGAGGACTAGCTGGTCGTACGCCGAATTTGGTTGGCTACCGACGGCAATCGGCGTCTGGAACGTGCCATCGCCATTGCCCAGGAAAATGGAGATGGCATCGGATCCATTCGCCAAAGCCATGTCGAGTTTGCCGTCGCCGTTGAAGTCCCCAAGCCCAACGTCCGACGCAAACAAGTATGGGCCGGCGATTGCAGTCGGGGACTGGAAGGTTCCGTCGCCATTTCCCAGCGCCGTGGCGGCTTGGTACACGTACCCCTGATTGACAATGAACGTTTGGGAAAACAGTATCACGTCCAACTTACCGTCATTGTTAAGATCGGCGGCGATTGCAGAATAAATGCCTTGGGGAAATGCCGGCAGCGGCAGGTCCGAAACAACCACCGTGCTGGCTGGAGTGGTTACCTCAAAATAGCTGACATTTGACGTGCCACCACCGGGGGCCGGATTCGATACAGTAATGGAAGCCGTGCTTGCCGTCGCTATGTCGGAAGCGAGAATTGCCGCTGTGATCCGACCCGCGCTGACGAAAGTCGTAGTGCGCGGACTACCGTTCCAGTTCACTACCGATCCGCTGACGAAGCCTGCACCGTTGACTGTCAGCGTGAATCCAGGTCCGCCGGGAACCGCGGCCGAAGGCACGACGGGGAGATCAACGTAGGGGACGGGGTTATTGGCAGCGAAAGCCGTGCCGCACGCCGTCACGGCCGCGAGGACCAAAGTGAGACGTAGCCCTCTGGGAATGATCGATCGACCAAGACCGGTACGTGCATCGCACATATGATCCCCTTCACAGTTCAGGTTACGCTTCGCAAACCCCAGTCAACGGGAAAAGTTCCGTCCCGTGGGGGCGACTCCAGCCCCAGGCGGCAAGCATACTCCCTAAATATGGAGTTAGGCAGGCACACGCGTGGCCTGCTGGCAACGTCGAGGAAGGTAGATCAGGGGTGAGGAACTGGCAGGTTCTGAGCGGGACTTAGATGGTGCGAGTGGGTTGCGGTAAACGGAACGAACCTTGAGATCATCTCTTACAACGAGATTCTTTCTAGCGAGTACTTGCAGTTAATACGTCGGCAATGCGCTCGCCAGCGTGCCCATCCCACAAGGGAGGTATGGTTCCGCGCTTTGCCTGTCCGTTCAAGATCTTGGATATCTCGCGACACAGTTTGTTTTCATCCTGCCCCACCAGAATGTTGGTGCCCATGGAAACCGTTACCGGCCGTTCGGTGTTGTCTCTGAGCGTAAGGCATGGGACGCCTAGATATGTCGTCTCTTCCTGAATGCCTCCGGAATCTGTAATTACCACTCGGGCATTACGTTGCAGCGCCAGAAATTCAACATAGGGGAGCGGGTCCAGGAGATGGAGCTGACCGGACTGCAAACCGAATTCAGTGATGCGTCGGCGGGTCCGCGGGTGCACAGGAAAAACTAGAGGCAGTTGCCGACTTATTTCCAACAATGAACGAAGAAGTTTTTGCAGGGCCTCGCCGTCATCCACGTTGGACGGGCGGTGCAATGTGACTAAGGCGTAGGACTCTGGGAAACCGTTGGCGCTGCACCGGCTGGCTTCGGGCAACAGCCGCACCAGGGAATCGATCATGACGTTGCCCACGCGGTGTATCTTTTCCGGTGGAACTCCCTCCCGCTGCAAATTGAGGTCACCGTCTTCCGAAGGAGTGAACAGCAAATCTGCAAGCTGGTCGGTGACCAGTCGATTGATTTCCTCGGGCATCGACCGGTCGAAAGAACGAAGTCCTGCTTCTACATGTCCCACCAGTACGCTCAGCTTGGCGCAGACCAGGGCAGCCGCAACCGTAGAGTTCACATCTCCGTAAACCAGCACAAGGTCAGGCTTGCGCTCGAGGACAACCGGTTCGAAGCGGGTCATGATCTCCGCAGTCTGGCTGGCATGTGATCCAGCGCCGACGGCGAGGTTCACATCCGGAGCCGGGATTTCGAGTTGCCGGAAGAATACATCGGACATGTTGGCGTCATAATGCTGTCCGGTATGAACCAGGGTCTGCTCTACACCGGCACGCTTTTCCAAGGCTCTCACCACCGGAGCAACTTTCATGAAATTCGGGCGCGCTCCCACCACGTGGAGAACATGCGTTGCTGGGCTCGACGGAAGCATCACAGTAGTTGGCCTGACCGGCAATTGGTATTTAGTAGACTTGGAGCATCCATGAAATGGGCCAAACGAAAAGCTTATCAGACGACAAGGGATGTTCGACGCAACGCATCACCGCGCTGGCGTCTTAAGCATGAACCTGCACGGCAAGGTGCCACGAAAGCTGGACGCAGCTTCGTGACACACACGCGGAGACTCGTCTTGCCGGTCGTACGCTACGAAGACTTGCGGATAGTAAAACGATGTGTTGCGGAGGAACTCTGATTACCAAAGTGAGGCAGGTGTGCTTCCGCTGGGGTTAGTTAAGTGCAGAGGATTTGAACTTCGTGGTAGCTTGATGAGAATGAAATACGGTGCTTCCTGCAGCGTATCAACGACCTTTCGAGCTATGAAACGGCTGCTGGTCTTGGTCCTGACACTGCTGATAATGAGCGGCTGCGGGTCGGGAATTCAGGACAGCCCCTTCCTTACTCGCAGCGACAGAATTGTGGCCGAACTGGCTAAACCAAGCGCTCCATATGTGGCAACCGATGCCAGCACGCAGACCCACCATATGCCTTTTTTTGAGGATTCGTATGGAGTCCGCGCGCTTTGCGAAGCATATCGCGCCAGCCGCAACCCCTCCTACCTTGCCGCTGCCCAGGGTTGGACGAACCGGATCCTGGCTGACCAGGCACGGATGATCCCAACCGGAGCCTACTATATGAATTACAGCGAATTCCGGCAGCCCGGCGAAACCCAAGGTGATTGGTATGTAGCCGACAGCAGCAGCATCGCCCAGGCTGTGCTTTGTACAGCGCGACTTAGCAATGGCCCGGAGGGAGCTCGTTACCAAGCCTCGGTTCAGCAGTTCTTCTCTCTAGTAGAAGACTTCTACACCAACCTAGACGGTGGAACAAGCAATGGTATCTGGGGTAGCTATCAATCAAGCTGGTGGGCATCTACAGCAATATTCGGGGCTTTTGCGTTTGAGATGTATAAGGAAACGGGGGATCCTATTTATTTGGAGCGCGGCCTAAAGTCGTTTGACTGGCTGTCCACCACCGGCACTATGAATTTTGTGCGCCCCTCATTCGCCCAAGGGGCACCCGGCATTATCCTCTACACGGGCGAGTTTTATGTTCAGGCGTGGCCTTATGTGCAAGGCACAGCGCGGGAACCCGTTGCATCAAAAGAATTGCAATTCGTGTTCGCCTGGATGACAGCCAATCAAAAGAGCCAGAATCCGAATTCTCCCATCGATTACACTGCACATGGCCAGACCTACATGGCCGGCCTGCCCGCCTTGAGCTATACCATGCGAGTCGGCGACAGCGACGCTGAACTTAGCTACTTGCGCACCTTAATGACCAACGAGACTAATCTTGCCGATGCAGACATCTGGGCATTGACGACCTGGCTGGCATGGTCAGAGTCGGCACAACTGCTGGGCATAAACCGGTAGCACCTTTGATTCCGGCACGCATAAATTTTGGAGGGATCGATCCGCCATGGTCGATCTACAGAACGTTTCATTCTCCGCAGTCGAAGATTCACAATGTAGCTGGCTAGAGAGGCGCGCTGCTTTTCATGGTCGCGAGGGTTCGCGAATCATCTGACTCATGATCAACCCTGCGCGGCATGACAAGGACCTTCAAGCGATCCAGGGTTAGGCCGACAAAATCCTGGATAACATTGTTCGCGCCCGCCCGCTGGAGGACATCGCACCTGGAATCGCTGCCGATGGCTAAGCATCTCATCCCGGCGGACTTCGCCGCTCTCACTCCAGAAACCGAATCCTCGATGACCACGACATTCTCTGGACGAACCCCCATTTGTTCTGCCGCCAGATAGTAAATAGCAGGGTCGGGTTTCCCATTGAGGACGTCATTGGCAGTGACAATCGCAGCAAAATGCCGAGTAAGTTGCAGTCGATCCAGGGTGAACCGAGTGCGTTTCTCGCTCGCCGAAGTCGCAACCGCCATGGGAATACTCAACTGTTCGAGATGATCGAGGAAATCGCACAAACCTGGTACCGGTTTTATGGGGACGCCAACCTGCTGAAAGAATTGATCTTTTCGGTTTCCATATTCCACAACCTGGGCATTGGTAAGGTCACCCAGGAAATGACGCAGTATGTCTTCCCGCCTCCACCCTTCCAGGATGCAGTCGAGGTCCGTCTCCGATACGTGCTTGCCCAACGTAAGCAGGAACTTCTGCCATGCTAGTCGGTGAACCGGGTGACTATCAATGATCACCCCATCCATGTCAAAAATGATTGCTTGCAACATAGGGTTTCTCGCGCTCCTCCAGAAGCCCAGGCCAACTGGTCTGTGCCAAGCGATAATTCTCCATCGTCCCTACATCTAAAAGATAATCGTGCATCGGATATGCAAGCATGTGACCTGTCAAGAGAGGCAGTACATCAAAACCGAGATCCGCAGGCTGGGAACTGGGGATAGAGTCAAGCAATTCCGGAGTGCCAATCATCAGTCCAGAAAAAGCCCAATGGCTCGAAGGATTGGCTGGCTTTTCTACGAACTCTCGGATAATGCCGGTTTCATCGAATTGGACCACCCCGCAACGCCGTGGGTCGGGAACATGGTACAACCCCAAAGTAGCGATTGGCTTTCGAAGCTGATGAAACTCAAGCATTCGCGTAAGATTGGCAGTGGTCAGAACGTCCGCATATAAAACCCAGAAACACGATTCGCCCTTCACCCAATCGCGATTAGCGCGGAGAGTCCCCGCACTGCCCAGCAGGACTGACTCGTGTGACAGGTGTACTTTGACGCCCGAAGTATTGTTCCGGACGTACTCCTGCACCAAGTGGGTATGTGAATGAAGGTTAACTAAGACTTCGTCAATGTCAAAACGACGGCAAAGTTCCAGCCAAATACCCAGAACGGGCACATTACGAATGGGGACCAGGCACTTGGGAACCTTGTCCGTCAGGGGTCGCAAGCGGGTGCCTTGCCCTGCCGCCAGCAGAAAGGCCTTCACACGATCCTCGCGGATTGCCGGCCGAGGCTCAACCGGTCGTCTCCGAAGAACCAACCGGAACGAAAGTCCAACGCGAACCGCCCTGCTCGTCACCATCGATAAAAGGATCGTTGACGATCGCTTGAGCACCCTGGAAGTCGAAGCCCAAAGTCATCTCATGAATGCCTTCGGCGGCCATGGCGTTTCGCACCGCTTCCTGGCACGACGGTTCGCAATAGAGCAACAAAAAACCACCGCCGCCGGCTCCAGTGATCTTGCCACCCAACGCGCCGTGCTGCCGGGCCAAGGCGTAGAGCTGGTCTATATGCGGATTTGAGATCTTGCTGGAGAACTTCTTCTTTGCATGCCAGGCTTCGTCCAGCAGACCTCCAAAACTGGACAAATCGCCTTTGAGCAGTACCTCACTCATACGCTCGGCAAGCAAATGCACTTCATGCAAGGCATCAATTGTGGAGCCGGAATGCTTCCGAGTAAATTGCTCTTGTTCTTCCAGGATTGTCCAGGAATGGTGAGAAGACCCCGTAAAAAACAATTTGAGATTACCCTGGAGTTGGCGCATGACCTGGGGATCGAGGTCCATGGGCTCTACCTTCACGGAACCGTCGCGGTCGAAGGTAATGTAGTTTAAGCCTCCAAAAGCGGCGGCGTATTCATCCTGCTTGCCTACATGGCGTCCCAAAGTGCTGCGGGCGATTTGAAAGGCACGCTCGGCAAGTTCGTGCTTGGAGATCGGCATCTGCAAGTAAGATGTCAAAGTTTTCAGAATGTTGACGCAGACACTGGCTGAGGAACCCAAACCTGTGCCGGGTGGAATCTCCGAGGCCAGGAAAAGATCGACTGAGATTCGAAGCCCCAGGTCCTTTAAAGTGGCCAATGGGATCTCGAGTCCGCTTCCCTTGACTTCCATCGCGGCAATGTCGGACCAGTTTTCGAAGATCCGCAAGTCAGAAGAGATAACCTGAATACGTCCGTCAGTGCGCTTGCCCAGAATGGTGTAGAAATACTTATTGATGGCAGCGCTGAGAACTGCGCCGCCGAATTGTTCATAGTAGGCCGGAAGATCGGTACCTCCGCCGGCGAAACTAATCCGCACTGGACTGCGAACGATGAGCACCTTGCAAGGTCTCCTGCAGGAACGGGGATGTAAATTCGTTGAACGCTGATTCTGTCGACGCTATCGCGTGGGGGGGGGAGAGCCGGGAGTAACGTATGAGCCGGATGGCCAAAGTCCAAAGAGTTTGCAAAAGCAGAGAAACGTCGGTTAGCGGTGATGGATTCAAAAGATACTGGAGGTCGAAACGAGCTTTCTCTTCTGAAGAATGTTGCTCACGTAAACCGTGCACTTGGGCGAGTCCGGTGATGCCAGGCTTGACAATGAGGCGTTGCCGCTGCCATTCCGAGTAACACTGCACCCGCTGCGGAGATTCAGGACGTGGTCCGACCAGAGCCATTTCGCCACGTACCACATTCCAGAGTTGGGGCAATTCCGTCAGGCTGAGCTTCTCCAACATACGCTCGAATTTGGATCCATGGTTAGACGGACGGTCCACGTTCAGGCGCAGCATCGGAAAGGGCTGCCCATTTTGGCCACAGCGCGTCTCCACGCGGACTGCTCTGCCTTTGATCCAGCGAAGTCTAAGCACCGCCGGCAATAACACCGGCGTCGCAATGACCAGCAAGAGCGAGCCGAATGCGATGTCCATCCCACGCTTCCAGTAGCTCCAAAACGCATAGGATACAGCCGGATCTTGCAGTTGCAGCAAGGGAAGTCCATCCACATCAATCAGGTCGAGCTTGGAAAGATACAACTCATAGGGCTCCGGCACAAAGCTGACATGAATTCCGTGCTCGCGACACTGCCCGGTCAAGTTCAGGATCTCAGGCCATGCCGGCTTATCTAGTGCCAATATGAGCTCATCTGTCTGTTGAGCACGAAGGAGGTCGATCACCCCCAGTGTTGAGACGGTCTTACTGGCCTTCGCGCTTTCCGGCGTCACGTTCAAATGTACGCCATCGTCTGCCGGGAATAAAAAGCCGACCACCTTGCACAACATTTCAGGATGACGCTCGATCTTGATCGCCAGTTCACGGGCGATCCTGCCGGTTCCGACAATTGTCACCTTTCGAACGTCGCCAGCGAGAAATCGTGACCGAAGCATCAACCGAGCAGCATAACGTATACCCAAGAAACCCAGATATAACAGAACTCCAAAGTAAGCGAGGGCCAACCGAGACACGAAGCGTTGCGCCAAGTAGCCCGCTCCCAGCAGCAGACCCATCAAACCACCAGTCGCCAAAAAAACATGCGACATCACCGCAGGAAAACGCCAGCCTCCGCTGAAACAGTCCAGCTTCATCCAGGAAGAAAAAACTGTCCAGAGAATCCAGGTTGCCGCCAAAAATGGCAACAAACGGTGGATTGCGATGCGATCCGCTCGGTTCCAGGTGATGCCATAGCGCAGAACGTCAGCGCAAAGCAATGCGGCTGACGCCCAGCACAAATCTGCCAGGAGAATCCAGCGACTCAGGTGACGTGGTTTCATGAATGTTCGGGTGAGAAGATTCTATCTCATCTTGCAGAAAATCAGGCAAATGCTCCAGCCGCCTGGCAAATCTTAGCCTTTATCGAGGTGAAGAGAGCATGTGCCGCGCACACGTGCAGGTCCTCTATGATCTGCATGTTATCAGAAGGTACGACCATGCACACATCACAGAGGTCTTTCATCTTGCCGCCTTGAAAGCCACTCAGTCCCACGGTGATTGCGCCAGCTTCGCGCGCGACAGACAAAGCACGCAGGACGTTCGGCGAATTTCCACTTCCACTGATGGCGAAAGCAACATCTTCTGGGCGAACCAAGTTTGCTAATTGTTCAGCAAAGATATCCTCGTATCCGGAGTCGTTGGCCCATGCAGTCATCAAGGGGATGTTGTCCGTGAGTGCCAGCACCCGGAAGCGCTTGCCACTGCCGTTCAATGTGCCTTTGCCGAGATCACAGGCGAAGTGCGAAGCCAAAGCTGCACTCCCGCCATTGCCGAAGAGGTAAACCGTGCGGCTCGCGTCATACGCGCCAAGAAGAATACTGGCGATTTGATCAATGCTTGCAAACGGAAGCCTCTTGAGCGTCTGCGAGAGACATCCAAAGTAGCTGTTAACATCGTAGATTCCTGTCATATCAGTTTCCTTGCACTAATCTGGTGATGAGCACAAAAAACTCAGCCCACACTTAATACCACACCTGCATTCCGCATATGCGCATCTGCGTCGGCAATTTGCTCCGGCACTCCGCCAATGCTCTCAATCCATGCCAGAAAATCGTCCATGATCATGGACAGATCCCGCCGGGCCCGCCACCCCAGTTGAGCCAGCTTTTGGATACTGGAAACACTGTGCCGGTTGTCTCCACGGCGATACTCCCCGGTGATCTGAATTCCTGCAGCCGAAGGCAACTTGCGGAGAACGGCACTGGCATAGTCACTCACGGTTACCGGATTGCCACTTCCAACATTGAAGGTCTGAAAATTGGCTGCTTCCTTCTCCAGAACCAACATGTTGGCATCCACAACATCCTGTACATGGACAAAGTCCCGGGTCTGTCGACCGTCTTCATAGATAATCAGAGGACGGCGCTGCTTGGCACGGCTGAAGAATATTCGGCATATCCCGGAATAGTGATTGTAAAGCGATTGTCGCACACCTTGGGTGATGGAATAGCGAAGTGCGACAGTGGGAATTCCGTGCAGCCATCCCAGACCAAGCGCGGCCTTCTCCCCGGCCAGCTTGGAAACTGCGTACTGGTTGTAAGGATTGTTGTGTTCTTCTTGAAGAGGCACCGGGGTTGCCTTGAGCCCACAACGAGGACAGCTTACTTCCCAGTCTCCCCATGCCAGTTGTTGCTGCGAACGGGGTGGCGGCAAAACAAATCCATCTTTGGGGCACGCGTATTGTCCTTCCCCGTATACCGCCTGCGAGGAGGCCACAATCACCTTCTTAACCGGAAGCCGATACTGCACAATAAGTTCATAGATCAGCGCAGTACTTACTGCGTTCACTTGAAGGAAATGAGAAAACTCCGGCATATAATCCTGGTAGGCTGCCTGATGCGAAACCACATCCACGCCATGCAGAGCCTTCCCTAAGGTCTCCCGGTCGGTTACATCGCCGTAAATAAATTCAATGCCAGCCGGTAAATATGTGGGCCGCCCATGGGGATGAACCTTGGGAAGTAAATTATCCAGAACGCGGACCTGAAATCCGTCCTTTAAAAAGCGGTCGACGAGGTGAGATCCAATAAAGCCTGCACCCCCGGTTACGAGCACTCGCATGAGTAGAATATCTCCTGAAAGAAGTCGACACTTGGTTCCGTTAGCACGGTTCTCGACGCCAGTACTCGTACGTTAAGGAACATCCCACAACTGCTACTTACCAGACGCACCAAGAACCTCTTTCACTGTGTGCAATAAGATTTTCAAGTCCAGATAAAGAGACCAGTTGCGAATGTACTCTAGATCTAGCTTGACCCATTCGTCAAAATCGCTAACTTGGTTTCGACCACCAACCTGCCAGAGGCACGTAATGCCCGGCTTTACGGCGAGCTTCTGTTTCTGAAAGTCGGTAAATTGCGCGTATTCGGTGACCAGCGGCGGCCGAGGACCCACTAGGCTCATGTCTCCCTTTAGGACGCTATAAAGTTGAGGGAGCTCATCCAGACTATAGCGCCTCATCCAAGACCCCACTTTCGTTATCCGTGGATCATGGGTCATCTTGAAGACCGGCCCGCTCATTTCGTTGAGCGAATCCAACTGCGAGCGTAGAGTGTCGGCATTGGCCACCATCGAACGAAACTTGTAGCTCACAAACTGTCGGCCAGATTGTCCAACCACTTTCCATCGATAAAATACGGGGCCCGGAGAAGTGGCACTCACTGCGACCGCCAGAACCAGAAAGACCGGAAACAGGAGCAACAACAATACAGACGAAACCACAGCGTCGATTCCACGCTTGGCTGCCAAGTATATCGGGCTACCCCAAGCGGGCGACAATTCCAACATCTGGAGCGGGTTTGGCTGAGCTATCACAGTACGTATGCGGTTTGATAACCTTCACATCCTCACTGCACCATGGGAGCATCTCATGTTAGCCGACGGCGTGCCCTCCCAAACCATGAAATCCCGAGCCCTTGAGGCACCAAAGAACCTAATTTGACAACGGCCGGTTCCAGGGTGCAGCTGACACGAGCTTTATTAACTCCTGCTCAAATTGTCGCAACACCACATTCCTCTCCAGAGTAGAGACTGCATAGGCGCGGGCGCTCCGTCCCATTTTTTCGCGCAACGCCGAATGGCTCGCTAGTTGATCGATGGCCCACGCGAAGGCTGAAGCATCCCCAGGAGGCACAACAATGCCACGGCCATCCACTACCTCGGAGAGTTGCGTATCACGTACTGCGCTGGCAACCACCGGACGACCGCTGGCAAACATACCCGTCAACTTAGAGGGCATTACCAAGTCAGCAGCATCCGCCCGTTGCGGCAGCAGGTGGATGTCGGCAACATTGAGCAAATCATTCAAACGCTCGAAAGGTTGGAGAGGCAGGATGTGAACATTCTCCATTTGCTCTGCCAAACTTGCGAGCGTCGGTTTGGCTGGCCCATCGCCGCAACATACGAAGTGCAGTTCAGGTCGCGACCCCAGCTTGCGGACGGCCTCTGCTAGCACGTCTAGTCCTTGTTTCTGTGCCATCGTCCCTGAGTATAGGGACACGATCGCGTCAGGGGGAATGCGCAACTCGCTTCGTAGCGGACTAGGATTCTGTAACGGGAAAATGGCTCCCGTATCTACCCAATTCGGAAACAGCACATACTTAGACGATTCGACTCCCTTTTCCGCCAAACGCAAACCCATCTTCTGCGAGATGGTCGAAACCCGGTCGAAACCCTGCATGCACTTTTGTTCTGCCGCCAAAACGAACCTCCGAAGGTGCGAAGAAGTCAAGATTCCCATTTCAAAGGCAGCGTCAGCCTCCAGATCCTGAACATGGAACCAGCTTTTCGCCCCTGACAGGCGGGCAGTGAGCCATGCATTGGGTGCGCATAGCAGGGTCGGTTCGACAACTAGCACTACCTCAGGCCGCCAAGAAACCTGGCGCAGCATGCTCCAGAAGCTGCTAAACGCAAAGCTCGCCAAGTGCAAAGCACGCTTTCCAGCCGAAGGAGTTCGCGGAACCCACACAGGACAGCGGAAGACGGAGAGACCGCCTACTTGCACGTCTTCACTCTTCGACCGCGCTTCTGAAACGAGCAGACCCGCCGAAGGCCCAGACCCCGCCGATGTATGAGAAGCGGCAGCAGCATGGCTGCAGCCCTCGATCCCCCCCTGTTCACAAACATCTGAAGTTCCGTGATAAGTCCAATTCTCCCGGCGATACCGCCAGGGCGAGTACTCCGGAGCTACTCTCGATGCTGGATTGAACGGTGGCGCAGTTACCGCACGAACCTCATGGCCCTTCTCGGCCAACCATTCCGCCATTTCCCCGGTGAACTTGCCAACTCCCACAAGTTCTGGCGCGAAATTGAGGCCATGGATAAGGATACGCACGGGTCAATCCTTACTATGTTCCAACTTCTAAGATGGAACGGCTTTCCGCGATATGAGAACAGAAATCCTTATAGGCCTGTATTAGGCCTTCGCGCAAACCAATTCGCGGTTCCCAACCCAGGGAGGTCAGGCGGTTAGTATTCATTAGCTTGCGGGGTGTCCCGTCCGGCTTTGTTGAATCAAATGCAAGGGCCTGATCCAGCCCGACTATTTCGGCAACGAGTTCGGCGACTTCTCGAACCGTCATGTCCTTTCCCCATCCAACATTTACTAGTGGCGGACTTTCGACATCGCCCGCCAGTTCGGCAAACCGCTCCTCGGGTAAATTGAGGAGGAAGATGCAGGCATCGGCGGCATCATCACTATAAAGAAATTCCCGGCGGGGAGTTCCAGTGCCCCACACCATAGGCCGCTCCGTACCGCTCATCTTGGCTTTATGCATTTTGCGGATGAGTGCTGGGATGAGATGGGAATTGCTGGGATGGTAGTTGTCGCCAGGGCCGTAGAGATTGGTCAGCATTGCAGCCAGAAACCGCGTTTTATACTGGCGGTTGTATGCCCAGCACATCTCTATGCCGGCAATCTTGGCTACCGCATAAGGACGATTCGTAGATTCCAAAGGACCGGTCAGTAGAGCGTCCTCGCACAAAGGCTGCGGGGCAAGTTTCGGATAGATACAGCTGGAGCCAGCAAACAGCAATCTATCCACCCCGCTTCGATAAGCTTCGTGAATGACGTTTGTCTGAATACGCAGGTTCTCGAAGATGAAACTCGCGGGGAAGGAGCTATTTGCGAGAATCCCTCCGACCTTGGCAGCCGCCAGGAATACGTATTGCGGACGTTCCCGCGCAAAGAATTCCTGCACGGCCGTCGAATCGGTGAGATCTAGATCGCGGTGCGTAGCCAGTAGCAGGTTGTTGTACCCCTTTGCGTGCAATCGCCGGACCAACGCGGAACCCAATAGACCGGTATGACCCGCCACGTAAATAATGTCAGATGTGCGCATGTCAATCGCGGTACTCGAACACTTTGTAACCTGAGGCCTTGACCAACTGATCGCGCTCAGCACCTTGCAGATCTGCGGCCACCATCTCCCGCACCAACTGCGGGAAATTGACACGGGGCTCCCAGCCGAGTTTGACTCTTGCTTTGGTCGCATCTCCCATTAGCGAGTCGACCTCTGAGGGGCGGAAATAGCGGGAGTCAACCTGCACGATGCAATTCCCCTGGGCATCATAGCCCTTTTCCTCTACTCCCGATCCCTCCCAGGAGAGTGGAATCCCTAGCTCGGCGGCAGCAGCCATTACGAATTCGCGCACCGAATGCTGTTCGCCAGTGGCAATAACAAAATCTTCAGCCTCATCTTGCTGCAGCATAAGCCACTGCATCTCGACGTAATCTCTGGCATGACCCCAATCTCTCTTGGCATCGAGATTGCCGAGATAGAGGCAAGCCTGAAGACCAACCTTGACGCGTGCTAGATCACGGGTGATCTTGCGGGTGACGAACGTCTCCCCGCGGACCGGTGACTCGTGATTGAAGAGAATGCCATTGCTGGCGTACATGCCGTAAGCTTCGCGGTAGTTTACCGTAATCCAAAAAGCATAAAGTTTGGACACCGCATAAGGGGAACGAGGATGAAACGGGGTGCCTTCGTTCTGTGGACTCTGACGAATGAGACCATAAAGTTCGGAGCTGGATGCCTGATAGAAACGCACCCGCTCCTGCATGCCGAGAATGCGAATGCCCTCCAGCAGGCGAAGCGTACCCAGAGCGTTCGTGTTAGCGGTGAATTCCGGCTGTTCGAACGAAACTGCCACGTGGCTCTGGGCGGCCAAGTTGTAGACCTCGTCAGGTTGCACCTTTTGCAGCACCCGGATAAGGCTGTTGGAATCGGTCATGTCTCCGTAGTGTAGGAAGAATCGGTGGCCAGGTACGTGCAGGTCCTGATAGAGGTGGTCCACGCGTTCGGTATTGAGCAGCGAGGTGCGCCGCTTAATCCCGTGCACTTCGTAGCCCTTGCCGAGTAAAAACTCCGCGAGATAGGCGCCGTCTTGCCCCGTAATGCCGGTAATCAATGCTTTCTTCATAGGTAGTCAAGAAGCCGATGGAACACTCGCAACCGCAACAAGACAATCCCCCCACCCCAATCGGTTTCCAAAATAAAGGACGGGAAACATTATGATTCTAGCGAAGCCCATGAGTGTCAAAATCAGCAAAGGATTCCTGAGTTGCCTGGTGGGCTTACCGCTATTGGCAAACACCCGGGTAATGATGGACGACGCCACCCACAGGGCGGGCGTGATCTGCCGAACTTCAACTTCGGCGAAACCGGTCTCGACCAGCAGCCCTCGTAACGTCGTAGGGGAGAAGTGAACAATATGAAACGGCACATGCCAGTTGATCCAGGCGCGGCCAAAGAGCCGCCGCAGCCAGCTCTGGTTGTTGGGACAAGCGATCCAAACCTGACCCTCTGGCTTCAGGATGCGGGCTATATCCAGCAGCATGCGTTTGGGGTCGAGTGAGTGTTCAAGTACGTTGGAAAGCACCACTACATCATAGGGAGCAGATGGGTGGAAGTCTTCCAGCAGCGTTTCGTACACAATAAATCCTGCCGATCTTGCTGCCGCAGCTGCTCTGGAATTCAATTCCAGTCCTTCCGGGGAGAAACCGTTATGCCTATGGATCTTCAGTCCACGACCTTCATTGCATCCGATGTCGAGCAACCGGCCCTTCCCTCGTCGAGTATGAAAAGATCCATCCCCATCCAAGGTGAGCCACATGCGATAGAGCCACGACGCAAAAAACCATTCGCGGAGGCGGGTGTACGTAGTCTCCCGTTCTCCTCCGAAGTTGTAATACGTTTCATAGAGCTGCTTCAGATCATCCGCATTGGGACGCGGCAGGATTTGTTCTAATCCACACGCTGAACACCGGCAGATGCCATACTCTCCTGGAACTCCGAAGCGGTTGTCCGTGATGTGGAGCAACACATCGTTGGTTCCACCGTCACAGATAACGCAGGCTCGTCCGTCGACTTGAACCGTTTGCGCAGTCGCAACCGCTAATGTTCCCTGGGTCTCGTGTCGCATTATCAGTGAGAATTTATACCGTCTTCGGCCAAGTCAGTGCAGGGTGGGCCCGACAGGTCAATTCGTTCAGAAGAGCTACAAGACTGTCCCCGGACTTGTCATGCTGCTCCCTAAACTCCCTTATAGAAGCATTTGACATTGCAGCAAAGACCGCTGGATCGCGCTGCCACTCCAGTAAGCGCTCCACGGCAACAGCAACAAAATCCTGGTCGGACGGCACGAGTACACCCGAATCTGCTGTCACCATATCGGACAGACATCCGCGTGCCCATGCGATTACTGGTATACCGTGTGCCATTGCTTCATGAACTACTAAAGGCGCGGTCTCGTTTGAATACTGCGACGGAAACAACAGTACGTCGATGAGACCCCAAAAAGACTCTTTCTCCGCCCCATAGCGTGGGCCTACGTACTTCACGGTGTGCAGACGGGTTGCTGCCTCCAGTACTGTGTTTTGGACAGTAGTATTTTCGAAGGGACCGGCAATATATACATCAAAACCGGCACCCTGCCCCTCGAGCCGCTCGGCAATGGCAAGAATCTCCATGATGCCTTTTTCGCGCGAGATATTTCCAAGAAATCCAATGCTCTGGACAGAGGTGCGCATCCGATGTTTCGTCTCCTCCACGCGATCTATGATCGCTGCATTTGACACCACTATTGTTCGCGAGACTGTCGGATAACGTTGTCTGAGTTTCCGGCCTTGTGTTTCACATATCACAACGTGCGTGGTTGATGGACCTGCTAATCGCACCAGCAAATGTGCCGGAAATTTTATTTGATCCAGATATGCGAAGCTATGATGATGAAGGAAGATGCGGGCCCCCTTTAGGCGGGCGGTAGCTACAAATAGTGCCTCATACAACTGACCCCAGCCACCCGAGAGTCCGACGTACAAAGTGCTTCCGTGTTCGCGGAAAGGTTCCCGCAAGTATCGAATGAACGATTTTACAACCTTGCGAATACGGCCTAACCGGCTAAACCAGTCCCTTTTTAATGACGCAGGCGCCAAGTCCAACACCAATGGCAAGGTTCCACGCCTACAGAGATGCTCATACATCCGCGCATTAACCAGCGCCATGCCATGCACCGGGGGGGGGAAAGCTCCCAGCATATAAATGCCAGACTCGCATTGTGGCAATCGCTGATTGCCCTGCGGGCCAGGGTGAGACCCTGTGGCAACGTTGTTTACAGACGTTTCGATGGCAGGCCAGAATTTCTGCCCGATTATGCAACGGGCATCCTCTAGAGCACTGACGATACCTGTCTTAAACCTGCAGAACGCGATTGATAAATTAGCTTAGGACCTGTCAGACGACTGCAGGAGCGCCTATTGCGGCCACTCGATTCGATGCATCAAGGGTGTTCCTCATAAACGAGATGCCGATTCCCGCGCCAGGATACCAAGTGGTCTTTCGGTTGTTCTCAAAAAAATGAACTGCCGGCCTCGCTCCGCAGAGAATCTCGCCAACATCAGGAAGGATAGTACCTTTTTCTTCAGGAAAGACGCTAGTGAACTCTTAAGAGGCATTGCGCGGGAAGTTGAAAGATCTATGCTACTCAGAAGCCCTGGCGCAAACCAGCGAGCAATGATAAGTAAAGAGCTCGCAGGCCAACGGCTCGGCTGTCCGAAGAAGGCATTCCTTCAGCACATATTTCAGAATCCCTTTGCGGCCGAATTGGTACTCATACATCGCCCGCGATGGGTTACTTACGACTTGAGACAGAACTCGCAAGTCACAGGTCTGTACCAGCCGCCTGATGGTCTTCCTGGAGTAGAAGTTAATGTGCCCCACCGAGTCGAAAACAAAATCCGGTTTCAGCATCATGGTGTCTTCAAGCGGTACTTCGACGAAAACGTAATCGGCCACTCGCGCAGCCTCATACAGCAACTTCCGAGGATACTCTATGTGCTCGACGACGTGGCTCAAAATCGCGAGATCAAACTGGCGAGACTTGTAGGGGATAGCATATCCGTCGAAGAGCTGGCATTCACGCACCCGCGAAATATTCCTTTGAAGTATTGCGGTAACGGCACTTTGAGAGATTTCCAGAGAATATAGTTCTTTCCCGAAATCCCCCTCAGAAAGGCGCTGTAGGAGCGCCCCTTCACCAGAGCCGATATCGAGAATTCGGCCATGAGGAATGGCGGAACAAAGATCGACGATATTCTTGACTTTGCCGATCGCTCCCAGGGCCCGCCAACTCGACTCTCCGTCGTAGTACGCGTCGTAGTTGTCCTTGAGCTTTGCACTGACCGCGATAGTATCTGGGATTCCAGATTGTAAATTAACTTTTGCCGATGACATATGCCTGCTGTCCTTGTCAAGTTAAGTTTCACGCGAAGACTAATCCAGGTCCGGTTCTTCGAACTTGTTGCTGTTGTAAAGATGCTTCAAGAACGGCACCGACTGCGGAAAAGTAATTCTTGTACAATGATGTCGTAAGAGATCCTGCGACCATCTCATAAAACATTCCACTGGGTGGATTGTCGTGGCCCAAAGAATGCGCGTATTGTGGGTCATTTCTTAAGAACATAGAAGACTGAGGTCGCGCGAAGTTTTTCGAAAACTGTCGTCGCGTGATACTTGGCAGACAAAAATGGAAGCGCGCTTAATACTTGATCAAGTCGCACCAGTAGCGACGAATTGTAAGGCTTGAGGTGCAGTTTTCTGGCAACATAATTAATTGGCGCAAAGCCACACTTGCTCTCCGAGACGATCTCGAATCCTGCGCTCTCGATAAACGAGCGGAAAAGCTGCGGAGGAATTCCTCTTTCGTGCTTCGACAAGCCGGCTCGCGGGATCATCCAACCTCCCATCGAGGTGATCGGTTCCGTTATCAAGACGATTCCGCCTTGGCTGGCGCAGCGGTACAACTCCTTAATGACCGTTGAAACGTTTGGGATGTGGTGAAGTACCCCAATGCACGTGACAAGATCAAAAGTATCATCCGGAAACGACATCGAGCCATCGACATTCGGAGTCGCGTAGCGGGCTTGGATGACAGCCTTGAAATTACTGGAAGCTTCAAGAATCGTAACCTCCCCCAAACGGTCGGCAATAGGGAGCAGCTCAACCCCGGTTCCCCCGCCGAAGCAAAGCACATTCCTGAATTTCCCACGAGGTAGTTTTCTGTATCCGTAGAACCAGTTCCTGGCATGATAGGGGTATTCATCCATGCTGCCGCGAATCTCGAAGCACGCCTCCTTTTCATCAGCGAACCATTGGGCAATCTCTTCGGCCTTAAAATCATCTCCAATAAGCGCCTCGCCGGAAAGATAGCGTGCAAGATCAGAGCTTCCGAGAGTGCATGGTGCCACCGGAACATCGCTCTCAGAACTGCTATGCTGAGAACTGTCCCCTCCACTCAGTGCCGCCGTACCCTCCCAAAGCGCGTCTCGGTTACTTTCCACGAATAACTCCAGGATTGACATTGGCCGCCGCATAGGCACGCGGCGTTGGGCTCATCGCCAATCTTGCTGTTAGGATTTTAGTGGTCTGCACAAAACCTCTGCTCTGTCCTGGGAAGATTGCCCAATGACGCTCAGTTCATAGTTCCATGACCGAAGAAGATCGCAGCACTCTGTATGGACTTCCCTGCCATGAGTGGCTAAGAATAAGACCGGTTTGTATCTCTGAAAGCACGATACTGCACCGGCGAGTGCCCGAGTCTCTGCTCCTTCGATGTCCATTTTGATGTAGTGGGGGGGAGCCAGTCTTTGCTCCTGAAGCAAGGAGTCCAGAGTGGTAGTGACCACGCGAAGATTCCCTTTGTCTTGCAGACGGCCCATCGCGCCCGTTCCTTCCTGCTCAAAGAATGCGGCCCCAACACGATCACAGACTGCCAACTCGAACACTCCAACATTCCTAATGTTATTCAGGGCAAGATGTTTGTAAAGATAGGCAATATTAGCTGGCAGCGGTTCGAAGGCAAATACATTTCCCGCACCAACGAGCATAGACGCAAGCAACGAATAAAATCCAACATTAGCACCCACATCGTAAAATACCGCGTTCGGCTTGACCTCCCGTGCGATCAGTTTCTGCATGTGTGCTTCGTAGCTGCCTAGCCAGAACGCATGGCGTTGGGATCCGACGACCCACTTCTTCCCTCTCAGCGGACCTTGCAGGATTGGAACCGTCATGGTTCCTGGTAGAATCCTGAGCGGATAGCGGGAAATCCTTCCTAGCAAATTCGTGCTAGGCAGCGCCGAGAAATCTATCACGGCTCGACCCTCTTCTCTATCTGCGGATCGACCCTTTCCAGGAATTCCCTCGAAATAGTATTCTTTCTCGGCGAGTGTCCCACACTAAGTGCGACTTGATAATCCTGTATCCGCCGACTGGCGATTGACTCCCAACTGAACTCCGTTTCCATCTTTTTTGCCCCGGAACAGCCCATCTGCCGCCTTGCGTGCTGGTCGCGGAGTTGAAGCAAGACTCGAATCAAGTCCTCTCGATCATTTAGCCGATAAAACAAACCGTTCCCCTCAATGCGCTCCTTTGCCGTCATCGTGTCGTTCGCAACAATCGGAAGACCACAAGCGGCGGCATCTAACATAGAGAGGGATTCCTGCGTAGGCCATACTCCAACATCAGCAGAGCGAAAGAAGTCACCCAACTCGTGAACCGGCACAAAAGGATGAGTCGTACACCCAGCACACGATTGGATGGCATGACCTTGTGTGCCTTTTCCAACAAAAAGGCCCCGGAAAGGCTCCCCTCGCCTCACCAGATCAGCTATGGATTGTGCCAACAGCAGCGGATTCTTGTCTTCTCCGAACCGTCCTGTATAGATGCAGACAATATCGGATTTGGCAAAACCCAGCCGTTCGCGCAACTCCAGTCTCGCTTTCTGATCTTTGTCGGTCGAGGCCGGCCTGAACAGTTCGGTATCCACACCTAGAGAACAAACTTCTACTTTCTTTCGCGGAACACCGAAGAACCTCACGGCTACATCGGCACAGTCCGGCGCGATCGCATAGCACTTCTCGGTCAATAGGCTGACTACCCACCCGGGCAGACTCCTGGTGATGGCACAGCGCAGCCGCTCGGCATTCCACCAAGGCACAACTTTGTTGGCCAAGGGAAAGACGGATGCGTGGTAATGATTGCCAGAAAACAACCGGTAGCCGAGGTAACACTTATACAAAGCCGCATCCAACGGAATCCAGCCGATGACAGCGGAGCATTGGACGACATCAGGACGGATCGTTGATAACTTTTCTCGCAAACCTACCATCCGCATATAGCCAGCTACCTTCCTATGGCCAAGGATATGCAGGGTGTAACCCTCCAAGTCTTCAACCGTGCCCGCTTGGTTCTGCCCCAAAAAGTCTCCGTAGGTCCCTTGAGACTCGGGCATCCAGAAGTAGGGTGGGAGATCCATGGCCACCACATGGGTCTCGATTCCTGCGCGGGCAAGATATCGGGGCAACATGTTCTCCAGATACCCCATGTTCCTGCAGAACGCTGGGGCCAGCAAAACTAATCGCATCAGATGCCTTCAATTCGCAAACTGGAACTTTATAGTCCGTTGACCGGACTGGGGCCATTAGCGATGCTCACAAGTATCCGTCCGCAACCGGCCCTCGCAGGCATAAGGAATGGCATAGCCTTGCACTTTATTATTAAAAATCCGGTTGCTTTGGCTGTACATAGGGGCCGCCAGATTTGGAGCATCGGCAATATCAATGCCTCTTGCCGCGCGCGTCGTCCCTCCGGCGCAACTGTTTTCAGTAATCGTCAAACGATAGCCCCCGCGGGAGAAAATGCAACTCGCTCCACTGCCAAATGTCACCACCCCACAAGTATTGCCTTTGATGATGGTGTCGTGAACACCGGGAGAGACATTAATGCACACTTGCTTGCTATCGCCGATAATATTGTCCGTCACGCTGCTAAAGCCTGTGCCAAAATCCACCTCCAGTCCGCCGCTGGTCGGGGGTCCCGAGAGAAGCAGGGCGCTGGTGGTTTGGTTGATGTGGTTGCCAGAGATGACAGCATCGACGGTAGCCGCAATTTCGGAGTAAACGGCCTCATTGAAGTTGCTGTTTTGGATTGTCAGGCCCTGGTCCATATACCCGGCAAAACAATTTCCCGAAGCATCCTGACAGGTAATGTGGTCAATTAGTGTACCCCGCGTATCGCGGGTCGCAATTCCGACGATGACATGGGCATCTTTGATCTTTGGGATGATGATTGTGATGTCATGAACCTCAATATTCGAGGTTATGGGTCCGGCCTTGCGAAAGCTTAAGCCCCAGTAGCTGGGCGGACCGGTCCAAGAGCGCGCATTCGGAAAGGCCATGCGAAACGGTTTCGCCGTGTTAACTACCCCTCCGCTGATGCTGGAAACTTGCACCCAATCAGCGTACACATGATCTTTGACTGTGGAATCTCGCTCGGTGACAATTATCCAGTCGCCTGGTGAGAGGAGGGCAGCGTCGGAGGGGTCTTGTGCAGAGAAAGAGGTCGCTCCTTCGGCAATCGCACCGAGAATCCGCATGGGATGCGTTTCCTGGGATGAAAGGTAGAATAGTCTGTCATTTCCCACTAAGCTTCCCTGCGGAGCGAAGATAATTCTGCCGTGACCATTGATGGTACCTTTCTGGATTGGGTTATTCCCTGCACCGAATGGGGCTATGTCGCTCGCCGTATTGCTGACCATAAATGTAACGCCGTCGCTGATGTTACACACTCCTCCTTTGGTCGTACCCTTATATACGCAGGAACGGATTGCGGCTGTGTCGTCTGTACCATAGTAGGTAAGCGCATCTGTTGCGGTTGTACTTGCGTTGGCTGCTAATGTGACTTGGTTTGCGGAAATAACGGCTTGAATCTTGGTCAACAAGGCGCCACCTCCTATGCCGGCTCCCGCCACGACGATCGCTTTTCCCACATCGGCCGCAGCAAAAGTTGCAGAGGAAGAGCGAAAGGAACCAGTGGCGGCCCCGATCGCACCATCTCGTAAGGTAATCACATCGCCCTTGCCGCCGAAGTCTTGGGGGGTCACTGCATATACTCGCGTACTGCCAGCTTCCGCGAGAACCGCGGCGATCAGAAGCACCGTTACCATTGAAGATAGTCTCATTGCTCCTCCCTCGGCTGTGCTGCGATGATGGTACTCAATGACTACGGGATTGGAGTTTGCGAAAAAGGCTAACTTTCAAGTTGTCGTCGGTTTTCGCGCACAGATAAGAACGTGGGCCGAAAGACCTTCTAGACCCAAGCGACTTATCATCCACTCGTAGAGGAGAATTGCCAACGCCAGCGGCAAGAAAAAATTGAAGTAACTCGACTGCGAATATGCGACTCTCACATCCACCGAGGTAAAACCCTGCGATTCAAGCACTCGGCGAAAAGCCCCCGGCGAGCAGTGCTCGTAATAAGCAGGAAAAATTCCAAACTCAGCGGCCTGTTCCTTCAGTGCATAAGCGACCCTGCGGGCGACCGATACGGGAAGAAGGCGATTGATCAGACTAAAGGGAGCGTACTTGTTGGGAAAAAGAGTAATGAAAACTCCACCCGGTTTCAACACCCGGTACGCCTCGCGGGCAAAGCAATCCACACCCCTCAGATGCTCCAGCACATATCTCGAGGAGACGATATCGGAAGAATTGTCCGCGACTGGGATTTTCTGCGTAACGTCTGCAACCTTGCGGTCGGAAACATCCAGGTTCTTTTCTAGTTCCGATGCGGATATGTCAACCGCAATAATGTGAGACCCAGAACATTCGTTCGCGAACGCACACCTCGCCCCTCCGCCGACATCCACAATTACGCCGCCACCTTTTGCGAAGGTTCCGACGACAGCCGGGTAAGCGGCAGCAACATTGCATTTCACATGGGGAAAGTGCTGCCGCAAACGATAATACATACGGCGATTGACATTTATTATCCACATAATGCTTGTACGCCAATCTCGATGCTGACTCAGCTCAATCCGTCTGGAGTTATGGTTCCCATTCTGGTGGCTGCCTCTCCCGCGCAATCAGGGATCGTTGCGGCTGTGCTTGAAGCTGTATTCTTCGCCACTGGGCGAAATATGAAATATCCGATAGCCGGCCTGGTTCAGGCCTCTGATCGCTTCGCGTGTGCTTTCAATTCCAATCTCAGGCCAGCGATGGTGAAACTCAACCAGGATTTGTTGGGGTCTGATTGTACCGCCCAGCAAGTCCGCAAGTACACCGTATTCCGCCCCTTCGATATCCATCTTCAAAAGATCGATTTTGTCGTGTCCCAGGATCTTCATGATCGTACACAGGCGGTAAACAGGCGCTTCAATGGCAGGCCAGGGACTGTCCCGCGGCATCATCGTGTGCGAAACATGATTAGGATCCCTGGGCGGGAGAAAGCTGCAGTTGCCGTCGAAATCTGCCGCGCCATACGCATGAAACACAAACTTGCCCGGGAGGGTTTGCGACTGCACCCATTGAATTGAGCGTGGTGTGGGATCGAACGCATGTACACGGACCCCAAATCGGCTTATTAGTCCCAAATCGAAGGAGATCTCTTCCCCGGCACCTAGGCAATAGACCACGCTGCTCTCTGACAATCCCTCGGGACAAAGGCACCAACGCGCGCCTTTGTTTCCCAGGCAAACAGTGGTGCATCTTTGCTGTAGAGTCGGCCAGAGATCCAGTCCACGAAGGACGCGAACCATCCGCCGGATTTGCTGGTAAGACTGCTGCAAGCCATCCATGGTCGGATTGACGTTAGTTTCCAGACACCGCTATCCCGTCCCGTACGAAGGAGCGGCGCGCCGTACGCCGGCGTGCACACCTTTCTTCGAGCGCACAGGAGCAAACTCTATTTGTTGCGGCGGCAGGATATAAAGAAACAAAATCAGCAGGGTCAGTCCGCCTGAGAACAAGGTCGTAAAGATAGAAATATTGGCAAAGTTGTACGCCGCATAAGTAGCGATCAAAGCGGACAACCGTGGATCGTGGCGTTTTGCCGCAGAATCAAGGACCCAGAATAT
>Ga0307478_10000546_pt1 | contig 38034 bp, 35 predicted proteins | sample atmos_gasesECM4C_2_FD_203713 | JGI IMG/M metagenome (GOLD analysis project Ga0307478, IMG submission 203713) | Hardwood forest soil microbial communities from Morgan-Monroe State Forest, Indiana, United States - atmos_gasesECM4C_05 | ecosystem: Environmental > Terrestrial > Soil > Temperate...
GACGCGGCGGACGGCCCGGAGGCGGAGGTGGAGGACGCGGGCGTGGACGCGGACGCAACGGGCGCGGCGGACATGGTGGCGGCCATGGCGGGCACGGCGGCGGAGGCGGAAGACACTAGGCAACGGGTCTTCGCGGATTGGGATGGATCAGGGCCGCAACTTTCGGGTTGCGGCCTGTTTCTTTAGTGCTGAGAAAGGCGCCCACCACAGAGGAACAGAGAGGATCTTGCTTTCGAGCGCTGGGCATCCGCAGTTCGGCGTCACGATCAATTACTAAATCCAGCGCCTAAAGGCGGTCAACGTTTCGAGTTTTTGTGGCACGCCTGAAGGCGTGCCCTGATACGAATCGGACTTACCACGAGGTCCGATGGAATCATGAGTTCACAGTAGCGACCACGCGGTCAGGCCAGCACCGTGAGTTCCGGGAGGAAATCACGAGGGCACAGGAGGAAGCATGTACGAGGTAATTCTGAAGCGGTTTGAGAAGCCGGATGAGACACGGACGTTCGAGAAGGGGAAATTCGAGATCGTGCACATCGGGGGCATGACTATCGGGCGTGCCAGTTATGAACCGGGATGGAAGTGGTCCGAGCATGTGGGCAAGGCGGCGGGGGCGAAGAGTTGTACCGTTGAGCATGTTGGACTGGTGGTCTCGGGCCGCGCGACGGCGGCCATGGATGACGGACGAGTGATCGAGATGAAGGCGGGGGATTTGTTTTTTATTGAGCCGGGGCATGACAGTTGGGTGGTGGGAGATCAGCCGTATGTGTCGTTGCACTTTATGGGCGCTGGGGAATACGCCAGGAACAAGTAGGGGGAATTCAGCGAATTCCGATGTGCCATCAAGCGCACATCGTGCACAGGAGCGGCCCGGTCAGTCTGGGCCGCAGGACCCTTCGACTTCGCTCAGGGCAGGCTAGCCGTGGGCGGCTGTCCCCACATGGCCTTTCACTTCAAATGCTTCCATTGTGCTCAAGGGCCTTTCACTTTAAGTCTTCCACTCTGTTCAATTGCTTTTTTACTCTAATGCTTCCACTCTGCTCATCGGTGAGCAAATTCTGCTCGGCAAAATGTGGCGTGCGGAGCCAGAGCTCAGTAGCTTTCGGTAAGGGTATCGCTGTACTCGAAGATAAAAGATTCCGAAGACGAGGGTAAGGATCGAGATCGCGGCACGCCTAACTTCTTCAGATGGAGGGGAATGGCTGATCGGGGGTTAAAGCCGGGGGAAGACACAGATTCTTTGGCATGCGGCTTGCTTGATTTGCAAAAGCACGCGCGCCCCGTCACTGGAGGAATGTTGTGACAAAACGGCTCAAGTCTTTATCGTTCATCGCTACGGTGGCGATCGCCATGATTACGTGGGGCAGCTTGCTGCAGGCGCAGCAATCGAGCCCTGATACTCAAAAACCTTCGCCGCAATCGCAGCCGGCACCACAGAGCCAGAATCCGCCAGACACGCAAGCGCCGCCGCAGACACCGGATCAGGCGCAGCAGGCGGATCCGTCCGGAGGCAAGGAGTTTGTGGGAACGGTGGTGAAGCAGGGCGACAAGTACATGTTCCAGGAAGCTTCGACGGGGACGATGTATGACATCGATCACCAGGATGAGGTGAAGAAGTTTGAAGGCAAGAAAGTGCGCGTGCACGGGACGCTGGATCCGAATGGCAAGATGATCCACGTGCAATAAGTAAGTTCATTTTTACGTGTCACAAGGGCACAGGTGCTGAGGGAGAGAAACTGCTCCTCAGTTCCCGTGCCCGATGCGTTTTGCGGGGTACCGGTGTCGTTGGCACAGAGGCAGCGGCCCGGTGGTTCTGGGCCGCCGGACAGCCGGGGGCGGCTGTCCCCACATGGGCTTGGCACACAGTCGGAGCTTCTCCTATCGATTCGTCAGTTTCCAGCACTCTTTTCCAGCGCGCTTTTGCAACGCTCTTTTCCAGCGCTCTTTTCCAGCGCTTCAGGGCGCGTTCTCTGAGTACTTCCGATGCTCGGGCAATCCGCGCCCGAATAGAGCTAAAGGTTCATTTAGCAAAGTTGGGTTCTACTCTAGGGGTTACAAAATCCCCGCTTCTGGCAGAAGCGGCCAGAAGTGGGGCACCCGGAGTTAAGAGGTACGTTCGGCGATGGTGATGATCCAGCCTTCGGGATCTTCGAAGGCGAATTCGCGCATGCCGTAGAACTGGGTTTTCAGCGGCATGACGACTTTCGCTTTGCTGGCCTTCACCTTGGCCAGGATTTCCTCGATTCCTTCGACCTCGATGAAGAGGGTGAGGGCGCCACCGATCGGTTTCGCACCGAGCGGGGGATAGTCTTCGGCAACCGCTTTCTGGTCGTTGAAGAAGATTTCAACAGCGCCATTGGTGACAGAGCCGAAGACGTACGGGGCTTGTTCGGGGACAGTAATCGCGGGTTGAAAGCCAAGTACAGATTTGTAGAAGTCGATACTGCCGGCGACGTCGCGGACAACGAGGTTGGGCGTCAGCTTGTTGAATTTCATTTCTCTCCTTTTTGATTTCGGCAGGAGTGCGGTCGACCGTCCATAAGGATACGAGCCAAACGCGCGATGGATGCGAGCTGGCAAAAAGCCGCCCTATAGGGCGGCTCCTTTTTCCCCGAACGCCGCAAGTGCGAGAGAATCGGTCGCTTCTGAATCAGGGCTTGGTTCGGAAGCGACCTGTCCTTCCCGATAGCAGTAAATTAGTCTTCGTGCTCGTGTACAACGACAAGCATCCGCATCCATGGGTGGACACAACATTCCCAGCGGGAAACTCCTGGTGGTAGCGCAGGACTCCCCGCGGTGGGTCCAGATTCAGTTTTGCCGGCCTCCACAAACTGATTGGTATCACTCTCCGGTTGCGGAACCAGGGATCCGTTGGGGAGCATCTGAGCACATTCCGGAGCTGGATCGGGATTGCCCGACAGTCCATTGAGAGGAACTATGAACCCGCCCCCGAATTTGCTCACTCGGGTAAAGGTGTGAGTTTCGCCACCAGCGTTCTGAATCGTGGTGTGATCTCCCGGCGCAAGATCGAGCCGAACCATCTGGAAGTGTCCTTCGGTCGCATTCAGAAGTGGGTTGAAGCGCCAAGCTCCGGCGATATGGTCGCTTTGCAATTCTGCGATGAAGTCAGGAAAAAGCGTGTTGCCGTGGTGACCGGGCGTGCAGGTTCCCGGTCCGACCGCGATGTTGAAAGTCGTGGGATCACAGGCATCCCGCATGGTGATGGTCTTGGTTGTTTGCGCATTGGCGATTGCGAAAGAGCCCCACAGCATCGTCACACCGATTCCCATAGCGAGCCATTTCATAGAATCTCCTTTTTTTTCAGTTGTGTTTAAAGGGGCCGGACTAGCAGGGGAAAACAGGGTTACCCGAGTCTTTGTGCCCCCGATTTTGGGCGCGATGGGAAGCTGTGTCAAGGCGAAAACGTTGTTTTCCGCCAGAGCGGTCCACCGTCGCTAAAGCCGGCACCGTTTTCCATCGGGATCGCAGACCGGGGGTGAGCCAAATTGGCTGTTATCGCGGGTGCTGCTGACGCTTCAAAATTCGCAGGATCGCAACGATTGTGTTCCAGTTCCGTGTGGTCGCTGGCACGCCGTACAGCTTGTCGATCTGGCCGAGATATCCGATTGTCTTCATGTGGCGGCGGTACATTCCAAACACGAATTGGCCTTGCGAAGCCATCACCCGCACCAACCAGTCCGCATCGGGGGGAAACGCGACTGGAAGCGGGGCCCGGACACCGCCCGTTTTCGACAGAATGCTCACGAACCGAACAACATCCGAGGAGCATGGCTCAGTTCCAAACGGATTCTCCAATTCCAAGCGCATGAGATCGCGGCCTTCGCACAGCACAACGTGCGCTTCGAACGGCAGCTTGAGCATTAACGCGGCGCGGAATTTTGCACGAGAACCCGGCTTGCGGACGACAAAAGTGCCGGCGGCCCCTACATTTACGACATCGTAGTCGCTTAGCTCTCGTGCGAGGACGCTGGGGCGAAAGGTTCGGTGCCCGCCAACATTGACGCCTCGGAGAAAAACAACCAGAGCCATCCCCGGATTATGAAGAAAAAGTCCAACTGGCGCTATGGCAGCTTACGGTACCTGCGCATCGTGGAAGGAAGAATCTGCGGCCAGTCCCGAGGGAGCCGCGGTCTACGGGTTCGGCGGAGCACTCAGGAGCTCGCAATGCTCCACACACATTACCGTCTCAATCTCGACATTGGCTTTTTTATGGCCGGAGAAGTTGATGTCGGGAAGGACGAGGATGGTCTGCGGGCCATTGGCGACGTTGAATGTGCAGTTGAAGCCGAGCGACTGCACTCCCCGCTCTTTGCAACCGGTTTGGTCGAGGGCGTCGGCGAGGGTGACGGCCTTATCGTAGAACTGGTCGGCCAGGTGCGAGGGGAGCACGGCAACCGTCAGGGGAACAGGCGACTTGATTTTCACGCTGAGTTCCTGGGCATCGTGGTCGGGAGTGAAAAGGCTGTAGATCTTGGGCACCGTCGTCACATCGTATTTTTCTTTTACGATGCTGCGCCAGTGGAACTCCGGCTGGATGCAATTGTCGACACAATTCCAGCTGTAGTACTGGATGTGGAGATCGTTGGGGGAAAAGAATTGCCGGGCGCCGGGGCCGAGGATGGCGCCGATGGTGGATACGACGGGGCGTTCGGGCTTGCGCTCGTCCCGGATGGTGAGAATCATGGGGCGCTCGGAGGGCAGATGACATTCATAGATCGTGCTGACGACGTGCTCCTTCACGCAGAGGAAGCTGAAGTTCGCGGGAGCTTCGGGATGCTGCATCGCGTTGTTCCACTCGTCGGCCCAAGCCATGGCTACGGTGACGGGAAACCTGGACTCGATGCCGATGTGCATGTTGCCGCCTCCGGCAGCGGGATGGTAGACGCGGCCGGCGTGAAGGCTGGCGGGCTCCATGGGGATGGTCTCGGTGTTGGCGGGAGTCCAGTCGAAAACACGGTCTTGCCCGAAAGTGAGCGCGGCCAGGGCGCAGAGCAGGGCGACGAGAATCGCGGAGTTTCTCATAATAACTAAGTATTTGCGCGGTGAAGCCGTGTACACAGCGAATTCGCAACGGCGGGGTTACGGAGGTACTAGAGAGTCGTGGTCGCCAAGGTTCGTGAGTTCGGATTGACTCGCGCAGAGCGGCGAACTAAGCATCCAGTTCGCCACCTCCGAAAGCATCCAAACGCCAAAAAGCGCCTTTCTGAAATCGTCGGTTTGGATCTGGGCGATCGCCTTCGAGCACGTCGACAATTTGGGAGCGTACCGCATCCCGCCGGAGACCGGCCTTCCCATCCCTTTTGATCGCACCTAGAATATGGAATGATGCCAGACGGCGAAATCCCCAAGTTCAGGTTTTACAAAGAGGGTGAGCAGATTTCTCCGGTCGATCCCGAGGACCTCAAGCGCCGCTGGAACATCAAGCCATGGACTAAGGAAGCCCTGCTTGCAGCGCAGAACCGCGAAGCAGATAGCTCAGCTGTTTCACGCCGTTATGGAATGATAGAAATGCTGGCTGAATTGAACCATGGCCAGCTGCTGGCTCCGTGGCACCACGGTGAGGAATTGGACGACGCCGTGTTCCGGATCGCGGCGACATTCCCAATGCGGCAGTTGGGCCGGGGAAACTACAAGACCGGAGGCGACGAGATCTTCGGATTTGATCCGAACGAGTTCGTGCGAAGGCTCATCGCGAAGACCGGTATCTCGCATGACTGGAAACCGATTCCAACAAGAATCGCTGAAGATCAGTTTGAATACGATTTCTCTGGGGCGACTTTCAAGGGCCAAGAGTTCTCGAAACCCGAACACTTAGTGAGAGACCTGCAGCTTCAATGGAAGCGTGAAGCGATTCGTCACGCCCGAGACTTGGTGTGGGCGATATGGAGCAGGTTTGCGCATCTAGACCGCTTACTCTTTCAAAGCGGCGAACAGGCTTTCAGCAGCGTAGAGGCTTTCCATCTAGCCATGACACTGTTTAACGATTTCGTCGCTGACAATCATGAACTGCTGCGTGAGGTAGAGTCCGCATTCAGGAGCGGTGGTTTTCCGCGACGGATTGTCCTAAGCGAACTGGAACGGAGGGCACGAGGTCGGGCGTAAGCTTGGCGGGTGGCGTAAAAGTCTCGATTCCCCTCATTTGACACTACTCTCGATCTTCAATGTGGGTGATCGTCTGGCTGCAACAACTGACCACGAAGGCGGGCGAAACCCGGGCAGGAAAGCCTTTCGTCGGCGCCACGGGAATATCCTCACTTACTGTTCACTGTACAATTCGAAGCTGCGTTGAGCCGGAACGCGCGCGCGCCGGGGCGCGCCAGGTTGCGCTTGGCATCCACATGCACACAACCATTCTTGCCGCGTTCCTTGAGTTCTCTCGCACCGCAGTCTCGATGTGCAGCGCCGGCATTGTGCTTTTCCCGATTGCCGTTTGGGCCGCCAAGGCCGATGTGGAGCGGGCCCGCGGCCTTGACAAGATTGTAGCGTTGAGCAATTTGTGTTTCGCCATCCCATTGGCGGTCTTCGGCGCGGAGCACCTGTCGGGCGCCAGATTCATCATGCTTGCCGTGCCCTCGTACATGCCATGGCGTTTGTTCTGGGCTTATTTTGTCGGCTGCGCGTTGCTGGCCGCGTCCGTGAGCATTGCCACAAAGATTCAGTTGCGCTGGTCGGGCCTGCTGTTCGGGATCATGATGACTATTTTTGTGGCGATGATACACATTCCGGGCGCTATCGCCAGTCCCAGCGACCGGTTTACCTGGACGATTGTCATCCGCGAAATGTCATTCGCGGGCGGCGCCTGGACTCTGGCGGGAAGCGCGATGCGCGGGCAAGGCAAAAGCAAGCTCATTACCGTGGGCCGCGTGTTGATCGCAATCGCCGCCATATTTTTTGGCGTTGAACATTTTCTGCACCCGGCGGCATGTCCCGGAGTCCCGCTCGCGAAACTGATGCCGGGGTGGATTCCGGGGCGCCTGGTCATCGGTTATCTGACGGGCGCGATTCTTCTCGTTGCGGGGCTAGCGATTCTGCTGGGCAAGAAGACGCGGATGGCGGCAACTTATCTCGGCACCTGGATTGTGCTGCTGGTGTTGTTCATCTATGGGCCGATCCTGATCGTGCAGTTGGCCGACCCGAGCACTGCGGCGAAGGTGGAGGGGATCAACTATTTTGCCGACACACTGCTGTTTGCCGGAGCGATTCTCGCGCTCGCCAGCGCGACGCCACGCACGGAATAGATGCGGCAATGTCGGCCCGCGGGGAGAGTCGCGATGATAATCCCGGGAGAGGTCGAGGGACGGTTTGGGATCCTTCGACTGCGTGACGGGTCCGCGTTCGCGAACCCGTTACTTCGCTCAGGATGACATTCTGGTAAGAGATTCTAGACTTCGTCTTGCTCTTTCAGTCTGGCGATCACGCTGAAATCTTCGAGGGTCGTGGTGTCGCCTTTTACGTCGCCATTGGTCGCCAGTTCGCGCAGCAAGCGGCGCATGATTTTGCCGCTCCTGGTTTTCGGGAGCGTGTCGGTGAAGCGGATGTCGTCGGGCTTGGCCAGCGCCCCGATTTCTTTTGCCACCCACTTGCGCAGCTCTTCTTTCAGTTCCGGGGTGGGCTTTCTTCCCTGCTCCAGCGTGACGAATGCGGAGATGGCCTGGCCTTTGAGATCGTCGGGACGGCCGACGACTGCGGCTTCGGCGACAGCATCGTGGGCGACAAGGGCGCTTTCGACTTCCATGGTGCTGAGGCGGTGGCCGCTGACGTTGAGAACGTCGTCGACGCGGCCCATGATCCAGAAGTATCCGTCTTTGTCTTTGCGGGCGCCGTCTCCGGTGAAGTACATGCCGGGGATTTGCGACCAGTAATTTTTCACATAGCGATCGGGATCTCCGTAGACGGTGCGCAGCATGCCGAGCCAGGGTCGCTTGATGACGAGAAATCCGCCGGATCCGAGCGGGACGGACTTGCCATCCATGGTGACGACGTCGGCGACGACGCCGGGGAACGGACGGGTGGCGGAGCCGGGCTTGGTGGCGATGGCGCCGGGGATCGGGGTGAGCATGATGTGTCCGGTTTCGGTCTGCCACCAGGTGTCGACGATGGGGCAGCGGTCGCCACCGATGGTGTCGCGATACCACATCCAGGCTTCGGGATTGATGGGCTCGCCGACGGTGCCGAGGAGGCGGAGGCTCGACATGTCGTGTTTCTTCGGCCACTCGTCGCCCCACTTGATGAAGGTGCGGATTGCAGTGGGCGCCGTGTAGAAGACGTTGACTTGGTGGCGGGCGATGATCGACCAGAAGCGGTCGGGCTCGGGGAAATTGGGCGCACCTTCGTACATGAGGCTGGTAGCGCCGGCTTGCAGCGGGCCGTAGACGATGTAGCTGTGGCCGGTGACCCATCCGATGTCGGCGGTGCACCAGTAGGTGTCTTCGTCTTTGATATCGAAGACCCATTTGGTGGTGAGGTAGGTGCCGACGGAGTATCCGCCGGTGGTGTGAACGACGCCTTTGGGTTTGCCGGTGGTGCCGGAGGTATAGAGGATGTAGAGCGGATGTTCGGCCTCGAGGGGCTCGGCGGGGCAAACGTCGGAGGCTTTTGCCATCAGTTCGTGCCACCAATGATCACGGCCGGCCTGCAGGTTGATGGGCGTGCCTGTGCGCTTGTAGACCACTACGTGCTTGACGCTAGGGCAGGACTTCAGCGCTTCTTCGACTGCAGGGAAGAGTTTAACTTCAGCGCCGCGCCGGTATGAACCGTCTTGCGTGATGACGGCGGAGGCTTGCGAGTCGTGGATGCGATCAACCAAGGCGTGCGAGGAAAATCCGCCGAAGACGACGGTGTGGGGCGCTCCGATGCGGGCGCAAGCGAGCATGGCGACGGGAAGCTCGGGCGTCATGCCCATGTAGATGGCGACGCGGTCCCCTTTTTTCACGCCGAGATTTTTGAGGACGTTGGCGAATTTCTGCACTTCGCGATGAAGTTGCTGATAGGTGAGGGTGCGAATTTCGCCCGGCTCGCTCTCCCAGACGATGGCAGCTTTGTTCTTGCGATGGGTGGTGACGTGGCGGTCGAGGCAATTGTAGGAAAGATTGATCTGTCCGCCGACGAACCATTTCGCCCAGGGGCAATTCCATTCGAGAACCTTGTCCCACTTCTTGAACCAGTGGAGTTCGCCAGCGATGCGGGACCAGAACTTGTCGGGGTCGTCGATGGATTCCTTGTAGAGGCGTTCGTACTCCTCGAGGCTTTTGATGTGCGCGTGGCGCGAGAATTCCGCGGGCGGCTCGAATTTGCGCTGCTCCTGCAGGATGGAATCGATGTTGGTGGATTGAAGGTCGACGACGGCTTTCTCGGCCATGATGAATACCTCGACGCGGAGGAGATTTGACCGTGCCACGGCTGGCACGGGATCGCAGGAGTTTATTCTACACATCGCGGGGCGAGATGTGATTGGGATCACAGGGGGGTGGGGCCTTCAGCACTGGAGCAGAGAGGAACACGAGGTCGGGTGCGAAACCTAAGGTTTAAGCACTAGTCAACACCCCCGCCCTGTCGCTGCAAAAAAGGCCGCGACAAGGACGGGGCACCCTCGGACTTGCGGCCGCGTCACGATTTTATTTCAGGCGACGGCAGGCGACTAACAGTTGTGTCCAGGGCTGGTCGTCGAGGCGGGCGATTTGGACGATGGGATGATCGTGGGTGGTGGCATTGATGAATTGACCGTCGCCGATATACATGCCGGTATGAGTGATGCGCTTGGGAGTTTCGCCGAAGAAGACGAGGTCTCCTGGCTGGAGATCTTTGCGGTCGACGGGAGTGACTCCCTTCCAGGCAGCTTGCTTGTCGGCGTCGCGCGGCATGGTGATGCCACGGGCGCGAACAAGCATTTGAGTGAAGCCGGAGCAATCGAATCCGAAAGTGGAGCGGCCGCCCCAGAGATAGGGCAGGCCCAGGAAGCGCTTCGCCAGATCGATCGACTCAGAAATGGTGAGAGGCTTCGGATCGGAAACTACGTCACCGGATTGTATCCAGGCAGAAGTTTTGTCGGGCAGGCGGACCTGCAGCCAGCCTTCTTCTGTTTTCCCCTTGCCTTCCGCGATGAGCTCGAGTTGCGACTCGAATGGGATTGTGAGCAAAGGCTTCTGCCGTGCGAGGTCGGGCTCGCGATAAATGTTGGCGAACAGACTCTCGACCTGGAGGATTGGGCCGGAGGTGGCATATCCTGTGCCGCTTTGGATTAGGCGGAGAAAGCGGCTGGGCGTCCATCCTTTGTAGTGGTCGTCAGTTTGGATTTGCGACCACTCACCGTTGGCAACGAGCAGAATAATGTTGCTGCCAAAGATGGCTTGCGAAACGACATCGGATTGATCGGTGGGATGCGAGTACATGTTCGCCACGGGGACGACGACGACGTGGGTGGGATTCTTCGCGGAAAGAGTCGAAGGCAAAAACAGCGCGAGCAGGATGGCGACGGAGAGTAAAGTGCCGCTGCGTTTCTGGTGGGGATGAGAGTTCATTTGCACCCGGTGGATAACTTGTTGATTCAGCATTGCACTAAAGGTTTTAAGACCAGTCTGTAAAGATTTGCAAAGGCGTACACTTACAATCAATTTACTATTCCGTTACAAGATTTTATCTCCGCTCCTCGCAAGTGGGAGTTAAATATCTATACAACCTCCCCCGGTGAGATGACGAACGGCAAACGATTCGTCCGAGTTGTGAATCGTAACACTCGAGGAGCGCAGATGTGGACCACAGTCATGGGATCGAATGGACGTCCGCCAGAAGTGAGAAGCTCTGAAACATCTTTCAAGGTTCTCAGTCGAACCCGCATGGCGGAATTAGACCCAGTTGCGCTGGCGGAGGCTCTCTTCAGCACGTATAACCTGCTCGAAGAATATGCCCCGTCGTGGTATACGCAGGAGCATCACGACAAGATGGAGTCGGCCCTGCGTCTGACGAAGAAGCGCTGATCCGAAGCGTTGATCCGAGCGGTCGGAAGAATGCTTTTTTTGGTAAGAGCGCGCAACTTCTATCCCTTAAATTTGTAGCCCATGCCGGGTACGGTCAGAATCAATTCCGGACGCTTGGGATCCTTCTCCAATTTCTGGCGCAAACTGGCGATGTGGACATCGACGGTGCGGGTGAATGTGCCGTCTTCATATCCCCAGACTTCATGCAATAGTTCGCTGCGGGAGAGCGTGGCGCCAGGATTCTCCATAAAGTGACGCAATAACTGAAACTCGCGGGCGGAAAGTAGAACCGTTTTGCCGTCGCGCGTGACTTCGGTGCCGCGCACGTCCATGCGGAGCGAGCCCGCCTGCAGAACACTAGCCGGGGTGCGTCCGGGGAGACGCCGCAGCAAAGCTTCGATGCGGGCCATGAGTTCCAGAGTGTCAAAGGGTTTGGTGACGTAGTCGTCAGCGCCGAGTTTGAGGCCCAGCACTTTGTCGGTCGTTTGTCCGCGGGCGGTGAGAAGCAAAATCGGCGTGGCAAGACCTGCGGTGCGAATGTCGCGGCAAACATCGAAACCACTACGGTGGGGAAGCATCACGTCGAGGATGATGAGATCGAAGGGTAGACCCGTTGCCTTGCCGAGTCCTTCTTCGCCGTCGGCGGCAAAGTCGACGATGTAACCCTCGCTGCGCAGGCGGTCGCTGAGGGTCATGCGCAACGCTTCTTCATCTTCGACCAGCAAAATACTTTCATTCATGGTGGTTTCGTAATCCTTCCTACCCTGAGCGGGACTCGTTGATCTCTTCGATGACAGGCAAGTGCAGGGTGAAAACGGTGCCTACGCCAACTTCGCTGGTAACCGAGATGCGGCCGCCCATAGCTTCCGCCAAACTTTTTGCAATGGGCAGTCCCAGTCCGGTGCCGTGTATCTGCTTCGCGACAGCGGCGGGACTTCGGTAAAACGGTTCAAAGATGTGGTGAAGCTCGGCGCGATCAATTCCCTTCCCGTGGTCGAGTACGCTGATACGGACTTCGTGCTGGCGATGGTCTTTGAGTTCTTCGCAGGTAGCGCAGATGGAAATCCAGCGGCCCTGGTCACCGTATTTCAGAGCGTTGGTAAGGAGATTCTGCAGGCACTGGGACAGGGCTGAGGGATCGCACAGCACGAGTGGGAGCGAGGGAGCGACGTGCTGCTCCAAAACGAAGCCCGCTTTCTGGATGAGTTCGGTAGTGCCGGTCACGGCGGAATCGACAAGTTCGGAGACTGGAACCGGACGCATGACATAACGGCCTTTGCCGGTTTGGGTAGCGGCAAAGAGAATGACCTGATTGACGAGGGCATTGATCTGGCGGGACTGGTGGCGAATGACCGCGCCATACTTCGCCATCTGTTCTTTTCCGGTGACGACGCCGTCGGCGATGTTGTCGACGGCGGAGCACAGCACAGAAAGCGGCGTGCGCAATTCGTGGGAGACGGAAGCGGCGAAATCCATTTGGCGGCGCGCCATCTGCAGGGTGCTATCCATTTGCCGTTTCTGCAGCACCCAGACAAAGACGCTCACCAGAAAGACGGTACAAAGCAAAACGGCGACCAGGCGTATGATCGAGCGCCGGGCAAGCGTAGCCACGTTGGCCAGGCGTTGCGAGGCCTGCTCATCGTAAAGGCGCTGAGCTTCCTCCAGATCCTGGCGCACCTGGTCGAACAAGGGAACGCCTTGCAACAGATCCAATGTGACGGCCTCCTTGATGCTGCCCTCGAGGATGGAGCCCAGCACTTCGTTGCGAACGCCGAGGTAGGCGGACCAGTCGCGCTGCAGGCGTTGGCCGAGTTCTTTCTCGCGCGGCAGTTCCCCCTGCTGCAGATATTCGGAAATACCTTCAGTCACCCGGCGGTCGGCCTCGCGCGATTGATCGGCATATTCGACCTGAAGGTTGCTGTTATCGGTGGTGAGAGCATACAGCGTGGCGCGGCGAGTTTCCTGAGCGTCGTATTGCAGTCCGCCAATGCGGCGCAATCCGAGTACGGACCAGGCATACATGCGCTGAACTTCAGTGTTGGCAGACCGCACGTCGCGGATGATGAATCGAACAACGCCGGCTTCGAGGCCAATCAGGAGCAGGAGAACAAGAGCCGAACTATAACGCGAAAAGAAGGTCTGCCCCGTGCCCACGCGCGGAGCGAACGACGTGGGACCTGCGTGCGGGACTGGTTGGCTTCGTTCGGTCATGCTATCTCTCGTTATGCTCCGGGATGCGCAGGGGGTACTCTTCGTCGCCGGGAAGATGGCCGTCGATGCGGAGCACTTTGACTGTACCGTCGGTATCATCAGGGCGCACGTAGCCGATGGCGCCAGGCACGTTAAAGACGAACTTGCGCACGCCTACCGGAGTGGCCAGCGTCTTCGGGGAAACGAGAACTTCACCGGTAAAGAGTCCCTGAAGAATGCGGCGGCGATAGTCCGATTCGGTCATATGGCAAACATCACGCAGGAGTACATCGCGTTCGAGCTGGCCCGGTTCCATCATGACCAGGGTGATGCGGCGGCCGTTGGGCCAATGGCTGCGTTCACCGAGGAAGACGGTGCGAAGTTCGGCAGACGAAAGTCCGTCGATGGGATTCGCCTGATTCACGATAATGGCAAGGCTCTCTTGCTTGCTGCGGGCAGCTTCGACACGAGTCTGCGGCGTCTGCAGCAGAGCTGCTGCCGTAAGGACAAGCGCGATGATGGCAGTGCAACGCCTCATCAATCAGGCCTCTTCAGAACGTGAACCCGACTTGCGCGGATAAGCCCTGTGCGGCTTGCTGGTTCCGCAGCGCAGTGTAGTCGTACTGGAGTTTGAGCGCCACCGACTCGCTGGCGTCAAAGCGAAGCCCGGCGGAAGGGCCGGCACGAAGGGCGATATCAGGGAAGATCGGCTCGTTCTTCGAAGCGTTGATGTACTGGTAGCGGAAATAGGGCCGGTATGCCCCCCAGCGCTTGGAGATTTGCGTGTACCATCCCGGCGTGTCGAACGAGTGTCCGCCGTTGGGAGTGTGACGGACCATCAGGGCTTCATTGAGCCACTCGAAGTTGGCGGTGCTGTAGATGGCGTGAGCAGCCAGGATGGTCTCGTTCACCGTGGGCTGGGCGAAGGGCACCAGCAAATCACGATAGACGGAGAATCCGGTCTGCAGGCCGGGGACCTTGAGCGGGCGGGCGAACAATGCGAAGTTGACGGCCTTGTGACTCTTGTCGGTAATGATGTTCTGTACCGGCTCATCCTGGATGGGGTCGCGTGACTCACGGCCATTCCCGACTTCAGCGACGTAATGCAGGCCGAGGAACCCCGAAGGAATGCGCCCGTAGGCTTCTACTCCGACGTTATGGATGGGCAGGATTCCGCCTTGATCTTCAAAGGCAAACAGCAGAGGACGTCCGGTCGTGGTCTGGAGCCAGGTGCTGTGGTGGTACGCGGTGTTGTAGTATCCGATGGCGGTGTGGTAGCGGCCGGCCGAGAGGCTGAAGTAGTCGTTGTAGGAATACGTGAGCAGGTAACGTTCTACGTCGACGCCGAAGGTGTTGGCAGTGCCTCTGGTTTGGCCGTAGATGTTGTCGGGCCCGGCTTCGAAGACAATTTCGCTAAGGAACTTGAATTTGTCGGAGATGTCGGAGGTGACGAACAGGTTCAACTGTCCGAGGGTAAAAGCGGTCGTGTCGGGTTGCTGCCCGGCGGGACGATAGTTGTCTCCGTGCAGGGTGACGTCGCCAAAACCACGGATGCGGAGCAGGGTTTTGCTGAGGTCCATGCGCTCGGTTTCGGTACGTTCACTGGGTTCGGCCTCGTGTTCCTGCGGGGTAGAGGCCTGCATTGAGGCTGTGGGTGCGCTGGGAGCACCGGGCTGCGGTTGGTTTTGTGCCAGCTGGAATTGGGGTGCGGGCGGCTGTGTCAACGGGAGGGCGGGCGCCGGGGCGGTGGATTGCCGGGCTGCCGCGGAGGCATCCACGTCGGCGGCGGGAGGATGTTGGGCCGCCTCCAGTTGCCGCACACGAGTCTCGAGCTGGTCGATGCGCTGGAGCAGCATTTGCAGGGTCTGCTGATCGGGGGATGTTGCGGGGACCGACTGTGCCGCGGAGACGGAGGTCAGCGACGTGCCCAGCATGGACAGAAGGAGTAAGTATCTGCCGAGTGTCCTGGAGCGACGCCGGAGCGTGATTCGAACGCCTGAGAAATGAGAAAGCATGGTCGGTGACCTCCTTGAGCGACCTACCGCCAATCAAAGATTCAAGTTCCAAACGGCAATTGCTAATCCACCAAGGCCTGAACATGGCTCCTCAGGGAGGGAGCCAGGCCTCTTCCGAACCCGCAAAGCATGGATGTTGGGCGCGAATCTCCCCACATCACGGATGGATTCGTCAGCTTCAAGGGGAGGGAAAGTAGCTAAAGGTACCTTATTTCTCAGGGGCTTTCAACCATCTGGAGCAAAGGTGGTTAGCACGCGAGGCGTAGATCGAAGGCGGAGAGTGCCACGGTGCACGGACGATTTCGAAATCCCCGCGATGCCTGATCAAAAGGTCAGGATAGCAAGTTGGACTGAACCCCAGCAGAAGGGCTAAGCTTTTTACGGATTCCGAATCATTCCTCGGCAGTGCCCTGGGATCATTCCGAGGACTCTGCACGGCGGCATAACGAACCGGGAGAGCCCCGGCGCGCTGGTAAGGATTTCATAGCACTGGGCGAACCGGCAGTATCGGGGCTGCTGGAACTAACTAGAACTTACGACCTTTCAATGGATTAGCCGAGGTCGCCGCTGGCACTTCGGTTGCTGAAAAATAGAAGAGTCAGGAGAACTCCCATGTCAGAGATAACATCTTCACGCCCAGGTTCCGCGATCCGGGTATGGGTGGTTGCGGCAGCGCTTTTAGCCTTGTTGGTGGCGACCGCCGCCTATGCCTTCCACGAGCGCAACCTGGCCTGGCGACTCTCGGCGCAGAACATTGCCGCCACCTCCGCACTCGATGCAACCCGCGAACAAATCAGAACGTTAACCGCAAGGCTCGACGCGATGAATGCGGATCGGTCAACAGAGAAACCGGCGGCAGCACATTCCGCGGTTTATCGAAAGCCTCTCACAGCCGCCAGCAACCGGCAGCGGATCGACGACCCACGCTGGAAGAAAGTCCAGGGACAACTGGACGAGCAGGAAAAGAAGATCGAGTCCACTCGCCAAGATCTCACGAATACCCGTGCGGAACTCCAGGGCTCGATTGCCACCACGCACGACGAACTGGTGATGTTGGAGAAAAAAGGGGAGCGGAGTTATTACGAGTTTGACCTCGACAAGGTGGGGCAGTTCCAACGCGAAGGTCCAGTCGGCGTCCGATTGCGGAAGGCCAACACCAAGCATGAGTACGCCGACCTGGAAATGCTGGTCGACGATTTTTCAGTGTCAAAGAAGCACGTCAACATCTACGAGCCCGTGGTTTTTTACTCCGATCGGGGAGTGCCGGTCGAGCTGGTAATTAACAGCATCAGCAAGAACCATATCCATGGCTACGTGAGCGAGCCCAAGTACCCGGGAGGCAAACTGGATGCGGTGGCAAACTCGACGGCAAGCAACCCGGCAGCCGGAACTAATGGTCCGCACGGCGATTCCTCAGCGAAACCGACGCCTGTGCGGCAGCAGTTGGAGCCTCCAAAATAGACGAAAGGCGATACGCATAGCGCGGAGAGGATTAAGTTGGTTTAAGCAGTGCGGTTCCCTGCTTTTTCCTTTTAACGCAAGTCTGCATTTTTTGGCCGTCCGCCAAATCCGGAGGATGGGAATTCGCCGGCACTTTCCGAATTTGTAAATTCACACTCTTGTAACGGAAACCTGTGGCACACTCGCGCTATGCCCAAGCGGACTTTTCCGCCCAATCATGAGGACAAGAAGGCGAAAAAGCTGCTCGAAGAGATCGCCAAGAAGCAGCCCGGTAAGACGGCGCCTTCCAAGAAGCACCTCGCCGCCTCGTGAGACGAGTCCGAAAGTCGATCCGTCACACGAGAGAGACATGAGGAGGACGACGTGTGCAAAGAGTCAACGGGGCCGGCATCAATCCGCGGTTTGGACCGCTGCTGTCGTTCTTCTCGACGTCCCAGCCTCACCCGTTAACATGATCACAACCGCACGCTATCGACCCGTAAAACAAAGATAACTTACAGATTATCGGTCTTCTTAACCATACACCCCGTGCAGCTTCAGACCTGCTACTGTTTGGCTCCAGCGAGCCGCAGGTGCTCACACCTGTTGCCTCAACCTTGCCTCTTGTGGTTGAGAAACGGAAAGCGAGTCCAGTTATGCAACCTTCAGACGAATCGAAATGCGAAGAAGAAGGTGTTCGGTATCCGGAATGGCAGAACATCTATCACCAGGCTCTGGTTGAACTGGATAAGGAAAAGTTGAGTGCAAGCGTAGCCGCTGCGGAGACGGTTATCCACCGTCGCCTGCGAGCTCTTCACGATGATGCTGGCCACCGGCCTGAATTGGAGGCGCTCCAGAGTGCGCTAATCGCGCTCAAGGTAATCAGGCGAGAACTGACTCGGTAGGTCAGGCTATGCATCGCGCCATGCGGCCACCGCGAACAGCCGATCATCCGTTTCTCCCGCTTTCCTGCGGTCGCGGGCATGCATGTCCACGGCTTCGATGCTGGGCGCACGAAGCGAGCGGACGTCCCGAAAGTTATCCCGGATTCGAACGTGCGGAGGATGGCTACAATGTCAGCATCGTTCAAGAGCCGGAGACCTCGTCTCGGATCGGCAAAATCCCGGGCGCAACAGCTCAAGTCCGTCAGCCTGAAACAGAAAAGGAAACCGCTCTAGTCGGAATGGGAGAGCCGTTTCGAAATCTTAACTGCGTGAAATTCTTTTTTGTCGTCGAACGAGCCGACGCAAATCACATAATCCCCGTCCTTGACCTGGCTGGCGTCAATGGCGTTCACCTTCTTGTCTCCGTGATACTGACTCACCCACTGGGTAGATGCATCGTAATGTACGGTTGTCTGCGCGTGCTCCCCCTTGACGGCGAGCGTAGATTTGTCCTTATCGCTGAACGCGACCCGGCCCTCCGCACGAGCTTCTTTGGCGGCACCCTGGGCGAATCCGAGCGTCGACAACGAGAAGACAAACAAAACTGCAGACATCAAAGCTGTCACTTTCTTCAACATGTGATTTCTCCTTACGAAATATCGAGCGATGTTCGGCGAGAAGAATAGACCGCCCGCGCGAAAACGGCAAGCCCAATAAAAATTCCGCTCCCACAAAACTCCAACGTCCCCTTCCCTTCATGGGGGCTCTACGTACGGATTAATACAGCACAGCCGCCTCACCCTTCTGACTGACCAGTTGCTGGAAGCGGGCCACTATCTTGTTCGCCGCACCAAAATCGGGCAGATCGTCTCCCACTACCGTGTCATCGAGAAGATCGGCGGCGGAGTAATGGGTGTCGTCGACAAGGCCGAAGATCTTGTGCTAGGCCGTTTCGTCGCGCTCAGCAGTCGATGCGCTGCCACAATCCCAAATCTTGGAGGCAACATCGGGATATCGCGCCTCCACCCCAGCAATCTCTGCTCCGAACCAGCGCACAAACTCCTGATGTACGATATGGCATACATCATCGACTGACTGGCTTTGTCTTAGTAGCGGCAGAGAGATTGTCTGCTGGTGGACGCTCTCAGCTCGGAGAGAGCGTCCTCCGGCGAACGAAGCAGACAAAAGATGCCATCCCATCTAGCGGCTCATTGCGAGTGGGAAAGCCGCTTGGAAACCTTAGTTGCGTGAAATTCTTTTTTGTCGTCGAACGAGCCGACGCAAATCACATAATCCCCGTCCTTGACCTGGCTGGCGTCAATGGTGTTCACCTTCTTGTCTCCGTGATACTGACTCACCCACTGGGTAGATGCATCGTAATGTACGGTTGTCTGCGTGTGCTCCCCCTTGACGGCGAGCGTAGATTTGTCCTTATCGCTAAGCGCGATCCGTCCCTCAACGCGAGCCTCTTTTGCGGCCCCCTGGGCGAACCCGAGCGTCAACAACGAGAGGACCAGCACTCCTGCAGACCACAAAGCTGCCTCTTTCTTCAACATATCAGCTCTCCTTTCGCACTCAAGCCTTCAATCCTTGATGAGAAGAATCGACCGCCCCAGAAAGAACGACAAGCCCAACTGAACCCCGGACAAAACTCAACTCCTCTTCGCTTGTTCCGCTTTAGAGTGAGGGTTAGTACAATACAGACGCCTCGCCCTTCTGCCCGACCAACTGCTGGAAGTGAGTCACGATCTTATCGCGTCGCGCCATCACCCCTTTGACTTCATCCTTAGTCAGGTAACGTTTGGTCCTTTGGGCCAACGCCTCGCCATCCAAGGTTTTCAACTTCTCCAGCAACTGGCGGTCACAGCGTACCAGATTCTCCTGACTTTTCAAGTCCTTGGAGCTTCGGAAGGCACGAGTGAAATCGATCCTCCATATTTTCCAATCTTCGCCAATGAGGACATTGGTGAGGTTAGTATCGGTATCGTAGACCAGCTCGTCAAAGACCCGGATCCGATACATCTGGTTATTCCAGGAGTCGGCGTCCGGTATGGAGATCTTCTGTTTTACTCGGTCTGCTTCGTCCATTTTCACGGGCAGCCACCAGCTCAATGAGCCCGTGGCGCCCTTATAGTTGCGCTCCACGTAGACCGGTAACATGTCCTCTACACCCAGCATCTCAGCCAAGGTATAGGCGGCAATATTGTATTTATAGGAATCGACGAAGTTAAATTCGGTGCGGTTGGCCAGCTCCATCTTACTTTTGTGCTCGTCGATCGGCTGGAACGAGGCATCATGAGTGATTTTGCCATCGCTCAGCGTAAGCCGCAGTGTGTGCGTGATGCCCTTACTTGATTGTTTGGCATTAAGCACTTTGGCGGTGAGCAAGAACTCCTTGATCTGGTCCTTGGTTAGGGCCGACTCCTGCGCAGTCGCGAAAGGTCCAACCAGCACGTACATCGCGACGCCGACCATGAGCCTTATACCGAAGAAGCGACGCACATCCATAACAATACCTCCAAGGGCGGGTTTCAAGTATATTCTCCCGCTAATAAGGCGATGCGGGATGCTCGCTGACGAATCGAGATCGCCGATGTCGAAAAACAGCCACTGAGAGATCCCGATGGATGCTCATCAAGTGGTCGCCGCCTGCGTGGCGCTTTCATCTTTGGCAAGTTCTTCCAGTCGCTGTTTCGCGACGCGGGCAGTTTCCCGCAACAGCGGATCTGGGTCATTGAGACAGCGATTCAATTCCCCTTCGAGGGATTTCATTCCCAGAGTGCCTATGGCGTAAACCCCGCAGGATCGCAGCCACGGGTCGTCGCTCGTCACCAGAGCTTCGATCGCCTGTTCCTGGTTTTCGACCTTGGCCTGCACGATACGGTCGGCGGTGGCTGCGCGCTGCGCCACCGAAACCCGACCGTCGAGCAAGGGCACCAACAAGGCTCGTAACTGGGACTTCAGAACGTTATCGAGAAATTCCAAAGCATTGTCATACACAGTCACTTTCGCAGACTGCAACCCTAGATAAGCACTGTGCACATCAACGTGGGGATACAAAAGACCGAGCAGTCGAAAGATGCGTTCCAATTCCTGACGCATCGACTCGTTCAAGGCGCGGGACGTTGGGTCCTGACTGTCATTAACAGGATTCAGCTTGGCTAGAATCTGGTACGAACGGTAGTGTCCGATGATTTCCGCGGCCAACGCCGTCTCGAGCATCTGCGTGTCCCGTTCGACTTCGGGGTGAAGACTATGCAGTTTGTTGAGGGCGCAAATGGTGCGGAAGCGAAGGATGGTATCCCTTTCCAAGAGGCTCTCAGAGAGTATGCGAGCCGCCGATGCGGTACCTACCCGCTCAAGTATGACCGGTATTTCCCTCCGGATCGCGGCCGGGACGGTGGAGTCAGCAAGATGGTCTTGCAGCGAACCCACAATCGCGTCCCCGAATTGACCTAAGGCTTCCGCAGCCACCGCCGCCAGCTCGGGATTCTCCAGAGAGTCCAGCAGATCTTGAACCATCCGCCGTTTGCGGAGTTTCCCAATGGAGCAGATGGCTTCCCGTGCAACCGCTGGAGCCGAATCCCGGACCAGGATTGAAAGCAAGGGATCGAAGCAATCCGGGAGTTCCCCGATCAGCTTCGCAGCCTCCATCCGGGCGCGTTGGCCTTCCAGCCCCGACTCCTGAACCATACCGTCCAGGATGTGCCGCGCCGTCACCAGATTCTGAGCGTGCCCAGCCCGCGCCAGATAGGCCACTACCGCCGAGCGCACCGAGAAATCAGCCAAGTCGCCCAGTTCATCAATTACGGTCAACGGGTCCACGTGGGCATGATGAGCCAGGTAAAGCATCGCCTCGGTGCGGACGTTGAGGTCCGGATCCTTGAGCAGTTGCTGCACTTCCGCCAGCACGGCCGCGTCGCCTGAGGCATCCAGTATGGAAAGCGCTTTCTGCCTGACGTCTTTGTCCGGGTGGCTCAGCAGGCCGCGGACCGCGGGGTGAGGTGTCCGCCTGCGCTCCACCTCAAGCAAGCTAAGAGCGTAGAGGATCTCCTTGGGATCGGATGCCAAGATCTTGGTCGCAAGCAAATCGGAGGTAGAACGGTCCAACACCAGCGTGGAAGCCTGCTCGACATCAATCCGGTGTCGGCTCATGTTCTGCTCGAGAGTGACCAAGTATTGCCGTCGGGCCACTGAGGTCGCCACCAGCCAGCCGCTAATCAGCAGCAGGGCCAGCCAGGTGATTTGGCGTGCGGGTATGTGCAAAAAAGTGGCGAAGATCAGCACTGTGAGCCCCGCCAGGCCATCTCCCATGCGCCATATCACTGTGTCTATAAACCACTTGGTCTGCAACTTGACGGCGCCGGGCAAGGGAAGATAGAGCAACTCTACCGTTGACTTGTCGATAGAGTAGCGAAGCACTTGGTCACCGCCCTTCAAGAACACCACAGCACCGAAAGTGCCCAGTACTAGCAGGTTGGCTGAGCCGGCCAACACGACGAGAGGGAGCACGAACAACAGGGGACCTATTCCAAACTTGCGCAGACAGCGGGTAGTCAGCAGCAACTGCAACAGTAAGGAGAGGATACCGACATAAAAATAGAAATCTCCGAAGAAAATAGCTAATGCCTCTTTGTGGACCAGAGACTGCTTGGCAATGGCTTTGAACTGCCACCCGGTCAAGGTGGTGACAAACGATGAAATGCAAATGACTGCGGCGATGGCTCGCAAATAGGTCGATGAAGCCACCAGGCGGATACTATGGCGCAAGTCTCGTAATCCCGTCTCTGGCGACGGAGTGGCGATTTCTTCGCGATCCCCGGCTTGGACTTGGCCAGTCCGCCACATCAAAAACATCAACACAGAGCAAGTCAAAAGCAGCAGGGCCATTCCCAGAAGTAAATCCTCGGTTCCGAACGACTTGGCAACCGTCTTGGAGAAATAACCGGCAAAAATCGCACCGGCGATGGCGCCCCCGCCCACCATACCGAAAATCCGTTTAGCCTCGCGGGTGGTCAAGGCGTAGTTTGCCACGGTCCAGACCTGGGTAGGTGCCAGCACTCCGAAGATGCCCACCCAAATGTAAAAGACCGGGAAAAGCCAAATCGGGCGATAGTAGCGGGCGAGCACCCAGAAAAGCGCGCAATTGGACGCGAAGAAAAACTGGCTGCCCACGAGCAAGGTGCGCAGAGGTACGCGTCGGCTCAGGTATACATATCCGGCCACCACGAAGCCCACCAGCACTGCACTGGCAATGTCGGCATAAGGCAACTGAACTGCTTGGAAGCGCGCCAGGAACAAGGCGTCGCGCGCTACTTTCCCGGTGACGTAGGTGCTGATGATCAGAAAGAGACACGAACAGAGAAGAGTGCCACGCCCCAAGTCTCCGGGATGAACGTTAAGAGCGCGCTCGATCCACTGTTTCATCCGCAAGAGCCCCCGACTCTTCTTATCTCGTTACAGTGGACGCCGGAGGAGGTGCGGAAAGTGACGGAAAATCTTTGACAATCCATTCAGCGCTCCCGGGCCGCTTGACTGCCGGACCCTACTGTACCAGCGAAACTTTGGCAGGTTCGAGCAACACTACCTCTTGATCCATATATTCCGCCGTAAATTTTCCGTTATCCTGGATTTTGAGAGCCGACGGCTTGCCCCCGGGGTAATAGCTGCTCAGCATACCGGTGTCGATCAGGAAGACCTTACCCTCGAAGCGAGACCGAATGCGTCCCTCTTTTTGAACCGTATGTCCCGTAACAAGATGATCCGCCTTGAAGGATTGGAGAATCTTGTCCACTTGCGAAATGCCCTCTTGTTCGTTCCACTGGTCGTAGCCGCGGAACCATAGCGGACCATCAACGCGCACGCTCAGCCAATTCGGAAATTGCATAAATTGGAGAAGCCGGGCTTCGAGTTCCGGGTTGGACTGGACCTTGGACTTCTTCTGCACCGTGATCTCAGCTTGCGCCACCGCAGCGATTTCTTGGAGATTGAAGAACGGCAGGATCAGCCGCTCGTCCAGCATGGACTGCTTGCAAGAATCAAAGACGCGGATCTCGTCGCGGATACGGGAATTGATCGCATCAAGCTTCATGGAAGCGAGGATGGGAGAGATTCCTCCGTGCAGGAAGATTACGTTGTTGATTTGGGCCAGCGCAGAATGCCCGCGCAGCCATTTGCCGTAGTTCCCCTGCGGACTGTAAGCCTCGCGCTGCTCAATAAAACCTGACGGATGCCGTGCCATCCACTCCGCTTCAGTCAGTTCGAGGGGCTGAGCAAGTTCGGCCAAGAGCGCAGCGTGACTCTCGCGCCATTGAACGTAATCCTTGTAAGCAGACCTGCGGCGGTCCTCGGACTTAGCGTCGGCAAAGCTGGCATAGTTTTCGGTGGTAACGTAGCGCAGGTCCCCCATGATGTTCATCATTTCGTGGTTGCCGAGCAGTGACACCGCCCGCCCGCCGACTTGCGGTGCCTCTTTCTCCAGCGCCATGAGCAGATCCATGACTTCACGCGGCTTAGGGCCGCGGTCCAGAAGGTCGCCCACCTGCACCAGGGTGGTTTTGCCGCCTGCCCAGTGGTTCTGCTTGTCGATTAGGCCGATGTGCTGAAGAAGGGCAATAAAGTCGTCGAAGTCGCCATGAACGTCACCAATGGCGATCACCGAGTCGAGCGGTGCCGGCGTTGATGCTGTCGCAAACCCCGCCAGCAACAGCAATAACACGATCACTAGGCGAGAAATGCAGGCGGCTTTACACGGGCTAGCGTCCCCAGTTGCACGTGCGGGCGCGCTCTTTGACGCTGCGGTTTCACCCCGGGGAACCTCCATTGTCAGCGGCCTCATCGCTGAATTCGCTCTGCTTCGCGATCAAGTTAGGCTTCCCTTCCGGGCATGTCAATAGATTTCAATAGATAGTCCTCTCGTCGAGAGCGATGGCGTTTGGGAATCCATTCGGATTTAGAGCCACGAACATCGTGGTGGTACCGTTCTGGTCCACGCGCCAGATGCCATGCGTTGCCCGACTTTAGCAGTCCTAGGCTCGATGGAGTAATTCGGATTTGGCACAACTGCGATTCGCTGCATCCGGAACTTGCGGGGTGCCGACGTCCAAGCGAAAAGCCGCGTATTCCCCGTCAACCAGAACAGTATCCCGGCGTACGATTAAGAAGGAATTTCACTACACCGAATCTCATTAGCAATGGAGTGATATTGTGCTTCTCTCGCGCTGCTGCGACCGGGACGAATATTTGCTACCATGACGAGGCGTGAGGTGGCTATGCCTGAATATGTAATCGAGCGGGAGGTTCCAGGTGCGGGGAATCTGTCAGATGCGGAACTCCAGGAGATTGCCAGAAAATCAGTCGGCGTTCTCAATGACATGGGCCCGAAGATCAAATGGCTGCACAGCTATGTGACTGGCGATAAGGTCTATTGCGTATACCTGGCCCCAGACGAGGAAACTATTCGCGAACATGGGCGGCGTGGAGGGTTTCCGGTGAATCGGGTATCAGCAGTACGCCGAATGATAGATCCCAGTACGGCCGGTTGACGGGAGCTACGTTTGGGTCACGACCTGGCAGTGTCCTTCGTGCCAAGCACCTCACGAACCGCCTCCTCTACAGACATCTCCCAGCCCGATGACCAGGCTTCCAAGCCCGCGGCGTTCGTGAGCATGTTGCGCGCGGGTTGCAGCTTTGTTTCCAGTCTGGATCGCTCTGCCGGAATGAGCGCCGCGCCGATGCGCTGACGCAATGCAGCGGCGGCTCCTGCCAGGCGCAAGGATTGTTCGGGTCGAGACTGGGCCGCCGCGCCTACTGCGAAACATTCCAGCACCGTGGCGATACCGCGTTTATGTCGCAAATCCTGAAACATTCTGATGCCTTCGCCATAAAGGCGTTCGGCATCCTGATGCTTGCCCTGTGCTGCACTGAGCCTGGCCAAGTCGCATAGGGCGCTCGCGATTCCCCAGCCGTCGCCCAACTGCCGGAATGCTGAGAGACTCTGCTCGTAGTAGGACAGAGCAGCGATGGAATCAACCGATTCCCGTACGAGGTCGCCCAGATAGTTCAGGGTCCAGGCGACTCCGGTGCTGTCGCCTGCGGCGTTGAAAATGGCCAGACACTCGTCATACAGCGCGTGGGCGCGAGCCTGGTCGCCCTGTAACCTGAACACATTCGCCAGATTGCTGAGTGCACGAGCAGTGTCAACGGAACTGCCCAGGCCTTTCCAAGTCGCGACACACTGCTCGAAAAGTGAGCATGCACTATCAAGGTCTCCACGATCAAGGGCGGTGACGCCTAATGCATTGAGGGCCACGGCGACTCCGCGGTGGTCGTTTAAGTCGCGGCAGGCTTTCAGACTTTCCCCTTGCAATTTCTGAGCGGAGACGTAATCGCCCTGTAAGGATGCGAAAACCGCGGCATAGAATGACAGGCGAGCGCGCATTTTGGGCTGGGCGGCGCCCGGCAATTTGAGTATTCTGTCCAATAATGCCCGGCCCTCGGCAAAGTGTTCCCGCATCTCCCAGAAGTGGAACAGAGCGGATCCGAGGCGCATGCCCCAGTCTGTATCGCCGGTTCTAATCAGAAATTCCAAAGCTTCGCAAAAATTGTAGTGCTCGAGATCGAAACGCTCGAGCCACTCGGGACGAGAGCTCAGTTCTCCGCCGCACTCCTCCGCAAGCACGACGTAATAGGCGGCATGCGCGCGGCGAGTAGCAAACTCTTCGCCGCTCTCCACGAGACGCTCCAGAGCGTACTCGCGGAGTGTGGACAGCATGAGGAAACGCCTCTCAGCGCTGGCCTCCTCCGATTGCTGGGTCAAGCTCTTATCTACCATGGAAGCCATGCCATCGAGCACATCGAGGCCAAGGTCGCCTTTGGTGTTGCAGATAGCTTCTACAGCTTCCAACGTGCAACCACCAAAGAACACAGAAAGCCGCCGAAACAGGCTTTGTTCCGCGGCGTTAAGAAGACTGTAACTCCAGTTCACGGTCCCGCGAAGTGTTTGCTGCCGTAGCGGCAGGTCACGCGCGCCACCAGTTAGCAGATTCAACGAGGATTCCAGGCGTGTCAGCATCGTCGCCGGCGAAAGCAGCTTGATGCGCGAAGCCGCAAGCTCAATCGCAAGAGGCAGTCCGTCCAGCCTGGCGCAGATGGAAGCGATGGCGGCCGCGTTTTCTTTCGTGACGGTGAAATCATTCTTCACAGCTTTCGCGCGTTCCACGAAAAGTGTGACTGCCGGGAAGCGCGAAAGGGCATCGGGTGCCGTGGGAACCGATCTCGGGTCAGGCGCTGCCAGAGGAGGAACCGGAAACTCATGCTCCCCGTAGACATGAAGCAATGCTTGGCTGGTCACAACCACCTTAAGGTTAGGGTTTAGAGTGAGCAGCCCCGCAATGTCGGCCCCCGCGCAAATGAGGTGTTCAAAGTTGTCGAGCAACAAAAGCAGCGGCTGCACCAGTCCCCGCACATACTCTCTCAAGGTCTCGCGCGACGATTCACCGGGTACCTCCCGTAGTCCAATTGCCTGAGCAATTGCTGTAGTCACCGCCTCGCTTCCGGAAACGGTCGAAAGGGGAACGAAACAAATACCACCGGCACATTCATCCGACAAACCACCAATCACCTGCAGGGCGAGCCGGGTCTTACCAATACCACCAGGCCCCGTCAGCGTGACCAGCCGCACCTCCTCGCGATTCAGAAGTTGTCGAAGATTAGCCACTTCCCGTTCACGCCCGATGAAGGCCGTGCGCTGCACGGGCAGGTTGCCGGGGCGAGAGACCGGATGGGGGGCACTGGGATCAACACGCAGGTCACGAACTGTGGCAAGATCGCGAGCCAGATCTCGGGTTGACGTGTATCGCTGATTCGGGTCCTTGGCTAGGCACCGCTCCAGAATCCAGAAGAAAGGTGCTGGCGCCTGCACCTCTGCGGAATGCATGCGCTCCGGCTTGTCGCGAAGAATCGCGGCCATGATTTCCGCTTTGCCTCTTCCTTGAAATGCAGGGTACCCGTTGACCATTTCGTAGAGCACCGCGCCGAAAGAAAATTGATCGGAGCGAAAATCCACAGTCCCGCCGTTCGCCTGCTCCGGCGACATATAGCCGACAGTACCCATGACGGTTCCGGAGTCGGTGAGGGGGTCCACCCGAGTCGGGCCGTCCGGGTCGGCGGGGTGGTCGCGGAGTTTCACCAGACCAAAATCCAGAACCTTGACGGTACCATCTTGAGCGACCATCAGGTTCTCAGGTTTCAGATCACGATGAACCAGGCCGGTCTCATGCGCCTTGGCCAGAGCGTCGGCAATCTGGGTTGCGATGGCGATAGCCTTGCGAAACGGCAGTGGCCCGGAACCAATCAGATCACGCAGCGTTTCACCGCAAATCATCTCCATTGCGATATAGTGCGTGCCGTTCAGGTGCCCCAGTTCGTAAATGGTCACTATGTTCGGGTGGTTTAGCGCCGACGCAGCTTTGGCTTCACGCTGGAAGCGGCTGAGCGCCTGGGAGTCACGCGCTACGTCTTCAGGCAGGAATTTAAGAGCAACAAAGCGACCGAGGTCGGTGTCCTCCGCCTTGTAGACGACACCCATCCCTCCACTACCCAGCTTTTCAATCACCCGGTAATGTGAAACCGTGCTACCGATAAGGTTCGTCCCGCTCTCGTTGGGAGTTTCGTTGGCAAGGATTTTGCCTGCCACCGCCAACGCAGAAGATTCCATAAACTGCTTAGCCTCTTTCTCGTGAGCCAGCAGCGACTCCACTTCGCGGCGGAGTTGATCGTCACCTCCATAAGCAGATTGGAGGAATTCAGCGCGGCGGCTTTCATCCACCTCCAAAGCCCGCTGACAAAGTTCTTCAACTCGACGCCAAACCTCAGGCTTCATGGCTTGATCCCTGGCTCAACTCCCGCAATAGCCAAATCTTGGCGAATCTCCAGTCCCGAATTACAGTATCACTGGAAACACTCAAAACTTCAGCTGTTTCTTCGACACTCAATCCGCCGAAGAATTTCAATTCGACAACTTTACTTTTTCTTTCGTCGACTGCAGACAATGCCTTCAAGGCATCGTCCAGTGCCACCAGATCCACGTCGGGTTCGTTGCACACTGACGGAGCCTCTTCCAGGGAAATGTGAGGAACGGCGCCGCCTCGTTTCAAATAACCACGCGAGCGGGCAAAATCAATGAGAATGCGCCGCATCAACTGCGCTGATACGGCAAAGAAATGCGCCCGATCCTGCCAGTTCACTTTTCTGCAGTCCACCAACCGTAGATAGGCTTCGTTGACCAGTGCCGTGGTTTGCAGCATGTGTCCGGAGCGTTCTCCCACCATATAGCGTCGTGCGATGTCGTGCAGTTGCCGGTACACCAGCGGCGTCAACTTTTCCAACGCTTGCTCGTCTCCGACACTCCAAGCTTTGAGTAGCCGCGTGACCTCGTGAGTGGAGGGTATGTCCAAGTAAGCCTCGAAGTTTTAATACATTACAACGAAAACGGGCAAAAACCCAGCCGCTGCGATGGATGCGAAAGGCTTTTCTACCCTTCCTTGCGGTTTTCTTCGATCAGTTCCCGCCTTACTAGATAGAGGCATGTGAGTGAACGCCAGTGGATTGCCTAGAGGCGTTGGCTCACGCTGTACGCCTCCCCTTCCTGGTAATCCGAGCGCTGAGAAAAGGAGCATTCCACCTGGGTAAGGTGCTGGTCTATGACCCGGTCTTGGCGCGGGAAGCGGTGATGGAGGCGCGGGCCCCCAAGACGGTAACGGTGATGTTGACAAAACTGTAGGTGCGGATTCAGACGTCAGATCACCAAAATTCCTTCACCGGAGATGTTGCAGAAGGGTTTTTGTGCGAAACGGGCAATTCCGAACACAAACAAGAGAGAAGGAGAAAAAGATATGCGAGCTCCCACAAACGACCGCCTCGCGAGGTTAATCATCGCCGCCTTGACGCTCAGTTTTGCATCTGCCGGCGTGACGTATAGCTTCGCGCAAGACCAACAAAACGCACCCGCGAAAACAGACCCACCGCGTCTCGCTCAGGTCGTAGCCCTGGACGAATGCGATCCAACAACCTTCAATGCTGTGCTGGGACCTGATTTCTGCAAGAACATCGCACTGGGATACTCAACCACACTCCCCGACTTGCTCCAGGAGGCAGCCAACGGAACTCCAGACCCGAAGTGGGACTTTGAGCCCGATACCGTTCACATCCCCGAAGGGACAATCCTTAGCGTGGTTGACCAAGGCGGCGAGCCTCACACCTTCACTGAGGTACGGAACTTCGGCGGCGGCTTTATCCCGGGCCTGAACGGAGGAGCGGCACCAGTGCCTGAATGTGCAGCTGGCTTTTCGAGCGTCGCCGTGGCCAAGACGCGAATCCTCCAAGGCAGCCACACCGAAGTTACCGGGCTGTCAAAGGGCGAACATCACTTTCAGTGCTGTATCCATCCGTGGATGCGCGTGACCGTTGACGTGAAATAACTCGTATTAGGCGAAGCGGCGACCGAGCTAGATGGAACGGCTTGGTCGCCGCCTTCATTGTCCGTTGACCAATAGACATCCAAGCTTAGGGAGGGGCAAGAGAGATGCCCAACCACGTCATCGGGCGCGAGGGCGTCACAGGCTCTTCTGCGCTCTGCATGCGCCTATATTAATGACCGAGATTTCAAGAGGACCTCGTGGATATCCGATCGTTACAGCGGCCTTTGAAAGACGCACATCGGCAGGCTCCGGCCGGTTCCCAGATTAGGCTGGTCGCGCATGGCCCGTGTCATCTCCCCAGCCACACCTCGTGCTGACGCGCATCCTGATCCTGACCCGGGCGCTGACATTGCGTGGGTAGATCGGCTGGACTCGAAAACAACTACGCACCAATCCGCACCAGAGACGCACCAAAAGCAAAGTGGGAAGAAGAAACCGCGCAAGTAATTGAAAAGATTTGGCTGCCCCCCAGGGATTCGAACCCCGATATGCTGATCCAGAGTCAGCTGTCCTGCCGTTGAACGAGGGGGCAGTAGAATTCGTTGTGTTTTGATTTTATGGGCCGCCGCAGACTTGGTCAACCGAACGTGCGGACCGGGGTGGGCCCATGCGGGATCCCTCGTCCCGCTGGTAACCACGCGCGGCTTCGGCATGACGTACTTCACCAAGAGGCCTACTCTCCCCGAAAGAACAATCGCAGTCCGGGCAAGCAAGTTTGGGAAATCGGTATCTGTTTCACTGTAGAATTTTCCTGAGAATCGTTGGGATTGGAGTCTGGACATGGTGACTGCTTTGGAGCATCGCGATACGCCGGTTTCAACTCACACGGAGGCTGCGCTCCGGGCGCTCGAGGCGGAGCGGTGCGCGCTGGTGGTGGTCGATATTCAGCAGAAGCTGCTGCCGCCGATTTATCAGCGGGAGCAATTGGTGCGGAATGCGCAGTTGCTGATCCGGGCGGCGGGAATTTTAAAGATTCCGGCGCTGGTAAGCACGCAGTACGCCAAGGGACTGGGCGGAACTGTGCCCGAGATCGCTTCCCTGCTGCCCGGAACGGAGGCGATCGATAAGACGCTGTTCTCGTGCTTTGGCAGCGACATGTTTTGCGCGGCGCTGAAGCGGGTGCCGGGACAACGGAACACACTGCTGTTGTGCGGCATGGAGAGTCACATTTGCGTGACGCAGACGGCGCTGGCCGCGCTGCGCGAGGGGTATCTGGTGCATGTGGCGTCGGACGCGGTCGGCTCGCGCACGGAGTGGAATTGGAAGATCGGGCTGGAGCGGATGCGCGACGCCGGGGCTGTGATTTCATCGACCGAGATGATGATTTATGAGTTGATGCGGGCGTCGTCGTCGGAGGCGTTTAAGGAGTTATTGCCGTATTTGAAGGGGTAAATTCAAGGTTTCAGAGTTTCAAGGTTTCAGAGTTTCAGAGTTTCAAGGTTTCAGAGTAGGACTTTTGTCGTTGAAACCTTGAAACTTCCCGCTTCCGCCTTCCGCCGGCTCGGGCGATTCCTACTCCTTCTTCTTTACGCGCACAACGGTGATCTTGGCGAAGCCTTCGGTGAATGCGGGGGGCTTCAGTTTGGCGGCCATGCGGCGCAGGACGTCCTCGGGGACGACGCGGTCGCGGCGCTGGTGGCGTTCGATGCAGACTTCGAGAGGCACGTCAAAGAAGACGGCGTGAACTTCGTAGTTGTAGTCTTTGGCAAGTTTGATCCAGTGCTGGCGTTCCTGGGGCGTGAGATTGGTGGCGTCCACATAATTCATGGGACGCTTGGCGATCAGGCGAGCTTTGAGCATGGAGCGCAGGTTGGAGAAGACGAGATCCTGAAAGCGCTGCTCGCGGATGTCGTCGAACAGAAGCGATCGGACCATGTCGCTGGAAAGAGGCACCACGTTGTGGCGCTTGAACCATGTGCTCTTGCCGGATCCGGGCAGGCCGATGGCGAGGACGACAATGCCTTTGGGCGGGCGCTGGGTCGGCACGGGCGCAGCCGGCGGCTGCCGAGTTTCGATGGCGGCGGCTGCGACTTCCGGCTCGATGTCTGGAGCTACTTCGTCGTCGGCGACTTCCGCGGGAACATCGGGGACCACACCTTTTGCAGCGGCTGGGGTGAAGGCTTGAGCGACGGCCTGCTCGCGTCCGCGGCCACCGCGGCCACGACCTCCGCGACGGCGGCGGGCACGCTGCGGGGCTTGTCTTTTGCCGGAAGGCTGGGCGGCGGATCGGCCTTCAGGCTCGGCTGGCGACGCTTCGGTCGAAGGTTCTGCGCGTTCGGAGGGCGAATCGAATTCGGGCTCGCTGGGGGCGACTTCCGGTTCGCCTGCTGCGGCTTCTGAAGCTGGGGGCTGGTCTGCTTCAAAGTAGGCCGGTTGCAAAGGCGGCGGGGCGGGCTGGCTTTCCAGTTCGGTGGTTTTCTTTTTGCGGCGTTGCAAACGCTCGCGCATCCATTTACGCATGTTCAGGCTTGTAACACAGATGCGGCGATGGGAGCAATCCGCCGATGCCGTTATGAACCTGAGATGACAGTTTCGGCGCCGGCCGGCGACTGGTGGCGTCCGAAAATAAATAATGGAGACTTATGGCAAGCCAGGTTCCTCAGCAAATTCACAATCAGAAATATATTTCTCTGAAGACATTTCGTAAGAACGGAGTGGGCGTTCCGACTCCGGTGTGGTTCGGGGAGGAAAATGACAGGCTTTATGTGATGACGCGCCACGACCTGGGCAAGGCGAAGCGGATTCGGAATAATCCTCAGGTGCAGGTAGCGCCGTGCACGATTCGCGGAACGGTGACCGGACCGGAGTTCATGGCGACTGCGCGATTTCTCCCGCCGGATGAGCACGCACGGGCACGGAAGTCGATCAATCGCAAGTACTGGATGGCGCGGTTGCCATTGATCTGGGCACGGACGGATACGTATCTTGAGTTGAGCTTTGTGTGAATCAAGTTTCATGAGGCAGGGGTTCAAGGTTCCAAAGTTTCAAGGTTTCAGAGTGAACTTGAACCATCGTTGAAACCTTGAAAACTTTGAAACCTTGAAACGTGTCTTTGCTCACCAATCGCCCGTCGTGAGGTATTCGTGGATCGATTGGGCCGCGCGGCGGCCGGCTCCCATGGCCAGAATGACCGTAGCGCTGCCGGTGACGATGTCGCCTCCGGCGAAGACGCCTTTGCGGGAAGTGCGGTGCGATTGTTCGTCGGCCTGAATGTATCCGCGCTTATTGGTGCCAAGGCCCGGAGTTGTGCTCTGCACGATCGGATTAGCGCTGGTGCCGATGGCGATTACCGCAACAGATAATGGCAGTTCGAATTCTGATCCCCGGATGGGCACGGGACGGCGGCGGCCAGAGGCGTCGGGCTCGCCCAGTTCCATGCGGACGCAACGGGCGGCGGTGAGCCAGCCTTTGCCGTCAGAGAGGAATTCGACCGGGGCGGTCAGCATCTGGAAGTCGATTCCCTCCTGGCGCGCGTGATGGACTTCTTCGGCGCGGGCCGGCATCTCAGTGTCACTCCGGCGATAGATCACGTAGGCCTTGGCAGCGCCCAGGCGAAGGGCGGAGCGAATCGCATCGAGCGCTGTGTTGCCGCCGCCGATCACAGCTACATTCTTCCCGCGCAGGTCGAGCATAGGCTCGTCATAGACGGGGAATTTGTAAGCCTTCATGAGATTGATGCGGGTGAGAAATTCGTTGGCCGAGTACACACCGTTGAAATGTTCGCCGGGAATGCCCATGAATTGCGGCAGGCCTGCGCCGGTGCCGATGTAGACGGCGTCGTATCCTTCTTCACCCATGAGTTCATCGATAGTGATGGTGCGGCCGACGACGACATCGGTTTCAAATTCGACGCCCATCTCGCGCATGTAGTCGAGTTGCTCGCGGATAATCTGCTTGGGCAGGCGGAATTCCGGGATGCCATAGACGAGCACGCCCCCGAGTTCGTGCAACGCTTCGAAAACGCGGACCTTGTGGCCTTTCTGGATCAGATCGCCAGCGACGGTGAGGCCGGAAGGGCCGCTCCCGACCACGGCAACTTTTTTGCCCGAGGGTGGGACCTTGGGCAGGACGTGATTTCCCATGCGCTGTTCATAATCGGCAACAAAGCGCTCCAGGTAGCCGATCCCGAGGGGCTTCACTTTTTTCGAAAGCAGGCATTTGCCTTCGCAGTGGTCTTCCTGGGGGCAGACGCGACCGGTGATGGCAGGCAGGACGTTGTCTTCGCGGATTTTAGCGGCGGCGCCGAGAAAGTCTCCGGCGACGATGAGCTCGACGAATTCTTTCACCTTCACGCCGACGGGGCAGTTGACGGTGCAGGTGGGCTTGGCGCATTCGAGGCAGCGGAGGGCTTCCTGTCGGGCAAGTTCCGGATCGTACCCGAGATTTACTTCCTCGAAGTTGTGGGCGCGCACTTCGGCCGGTTGCTCGGGCATCAACTGGCGCGGAACTTTGATGCGCTCTTTCGGCAATAAAGGATTGAGGGATTTCTTGGCGACGGGGCTCATCGTTGTTCTCCCTGGGCCGCGCAGGCGTGCTCCGGATTTGCGGGTTTCTCTTCGCCTTGAGTGCGCTTAAAGTTGTCCATCGATTGCTGCTCGGCGTTGCGGTACATGGCGTTGCGCTGGACGAGCACTTCAAAGTTCACCATGTGAGCGTCGAATTCCGGGCCGTCGACACAGGCAAATTCGCTCTTGCCGTCGATGAGCACGCGGCAGCCACCGCACATCCCCGTGCCGTCGATCATGATGGGATTGAGGCTGACCACGGTCTGAATGTTCTCTTTTCGCGTCAAGTCTGCAATGGCCTTCATCATCACGATGGGGCCGACCGCCACAACCAGATCGATCCGGGTACCGTTCTGAATGAGCTGCCGGAGTTTGTCGGTGACGAAGCCCTTGTCGGCATAGCTGCCGTCGTCGGTGGTGATCATAAGGGCGTCGCAGACGGCGCGCATCTCGGATTCGAGGATGATCAATTCTTTGTTGCGCGCGCCAACGATGGAAAGTACACGGTTCCCTGCCCGCTTGAGGGCTGCCGCAGTCGGATACGCCATGGCCGCTCCGACGCCGCCGCCAACTACCACGACAGTGCCGTAGTTCTTGATGTCGGAAGGCTTACCGAGCGGGCCGACGACGTCGAGAATGTGGTCTCCGGCGTGGAGCGAGTTCAGCAAGTGCGTCGTCTTCCCGGCTGCCTGTACGACGATGTTGATGGTTCCGTGCTCGGGATTGGAGTTCTCGATGGTGACCGGGATGCGCTCGCCTTCTTCATAAATGCGGAGAATGACGAACTGTCCGGGCTTCTGTTTGCGGGCAATGCGGGGAGCTTCGATGACGAATCGCTTAATGCCAGGCGCTAGGAATTTTGCGTGGATGATTTTGAACACAGGCGCTCCGCGCGGGGAAAATCACTTCTCCCCGACCTGATGATTGTGTTCGGAATCACGCGAGACAGGCTGTGATTGGGATCACAGAGCGATGTGCGGAAGGAAGTCGGTATCTATGCGCGCCCCAGTAAGTTGCATAGATCCTTCGCGTTGCTCAGGATGACAAGGCACAAGCTGGGCGGAAGGCAGGCTACTCAAGCCCTGTACAACCGGCTGGGGTTGAAGGAGAAGCAATTTGAGCGCTGTTGCCTGTGGATGTTGAAAAAGTCCGTGATAGCTTTTACGCCCGTGATGATAACGGCGGCTGAGTTCTTGTTCTCCCCCTCAGCTAACAGGCGGCTTCCACAGTGGGTGTTGTCGCTTGGTTGAGGAAGCGCACCAGTCGCTTGATGTTCTGAGCTACCGCGGCCAGGAAGAACTGCTCGCGCACGAACCTGAGTCTCCGCAGACGCAAGCGCCGCAATCCGATCTGATTCTTCAGTTCCGCGAACAAGGCTTCCACCTTCTTCCTTTGCCGCTGTGCTTTGGCGAACTCCGGCGTGTTGACCAACTCGCGCGCACGTTGTCGGGCTGGCTCGTTCTGGTGGATGATAAGACCCCGGAAGGCAGCACTGGTGCATTGTGGCCGGAGCGAGCACGGGCCACACTTCTTGCGTGTCCCGATGTAGTTGAAGGCTCGATTGCGATAAACTCGGCCACCATAGTTGAGGAACTGGCCAGCAGGACAGATATAGCGATTGTTTTCCGGTTCGTAGGTGAAACGCTCGGGGCCAAAGAATGGGCTCCTCTTGCGGTGGATACTGTCACGGGTCCGCATGTAGGGAGTGATGCTCCGATCGGCTAGCCATTGCAAGAACTCGCCGTTCCCGTAGGTCGTATCGGCCGCCACCGATTCCGGCTCTCGTCCTTGCCATTGACTGAAACGGGTCAGCATGTCTTGCGCGGCCACGGTTTCCTGACTCATGCGCGCCGCCGTAGCTTGCACTCCCACGATCACACAACTGTGATTGTCCACCAGATAGTTGTCGTAGTATCCCAGCCGCGCCGGTGTGCCGCCCTTGGTGGCGTAGGTAGAATCGGGATCGGTGATCGAAACCTGGTCCTGTTCATGCGTCGGCTCCTCCACCGGATTCTGCTCTTCCACTTCCCGCAGATACTGCCGCACGGTGTGATGAACTTGGGCCGCTTCCGCTAACTGCTCGCGTGGCATCCGGCTCTCTTTCGCTGCATTGGCTTCGATGAAGCTGCCGTCCACTGATAAATGTGTCCCTTGCACCAGTCCCACTTCCACACACTGCCGCACGATCTGTTCGAACAGCTGCTCAAACAACTTCGATTCCTGAAACCGCCCGTGCCGGCTTTTTCGAGAACGTGGAGTGATGCGGGATTTCCTGATCGAAACCCAAGCCCGTGAACCAGCGCCACGCCAGGTGCATGCGTAACTCCTCCACCAGCTTCCGCTCACTGGTGATGCCGTACAAGTAGCCGATCAACAGGGTGCGCAGCAAAAGCTCGGGATCAATGGAAGGACGGCCGGTATCGCTGTAACTCGCCTTCAGCTTCTCCCGCACAAAGGCAAAGCTGATGTGCTTTTCGATCAGCCGCAGCAGATGAGTCTCAGGAACCTGATCTTCTATGCGGAAGTAGTAGAACAGCGCTTCGGAGCGGTCGTGTTGCCCCATCATGATCAGCAGGCCTCCGACGATGACAATCCAACAGAGCATGGGAACGATCACTTTCTTCTAACATGCTTCCGCCGAATCTCATCCTGCTAATCGACGTGACTTTTTCAACACCCACGCCTGTTAACAACAGTTTGCTGCCTAAACCGGAGGAGAGGCGGGCAGCCCGACGTCAGAGAAACGGCCCTGGAATAACACCTCAAGTTCGACGACGCCAACGCCCATGACGCGGTCACCATCCAAGATGCGGCACTCCACTTGAAAATGGCCCACCCGATCTTGGTAAACCAGCTCCGCGAGTCGTTCCAGCGCCCGGTGGTGAGCCTCTTCTGTGAGTTGCTCGGGTGCCATCGACTTCTCTATCTTGGCGAGATACCTGCGAACCTCCGCATCGCGTTCTGCGGACTCCAGCGGAATGTGAACGTAGAAGTAAACCTCTTCCGTTTCCGGGTCAGGTCCCAACCCGCCGCCACCGCCGCCAGTTGCGTACCCTTCTGAAGGTACTAAATTCTTGCTGCCATTCGGGGAGATTTTGTAGGCGGTAGTTGCTACCCTGAGACCGAGTCGGCCCGCACCCGGTTCGGTCGGGAACGGCCGCGCCGGGACACGGCATGTAACTTGGATGTTTCCCAAGTTGCTGACCTGAGCAAGACCGGCGGAAGAACGACTCACGATGCTCTTACTTGCAAGCTCGCATAAGGCGGGTTTGTTGCCGCCGAATGCCACGGACGAGAGAAGCAGTAGTTGAGTTATCAGCACGTATCTCAAGGCACTCTCCCCACCCGGCCCCCGACGGATGCCTATGCATTCTACTCGGTCGTTGGCGATAAATCCCCTTTACACTCATCCACAGCTCGGCATTAAGAATCAGTACGGCCTCCGGTATCTGAATGCGCACACAGTCCTAATTCTCGCAGTCTTATTTGGAGTCCTTTCGGTTTTAGAGTCCTTCCGGTCGTAGCAT
>Ga0307478_10000550_pt1 | contig 37922 bp, 31 predicted proteins | sample atmos_gasesECM4C_2_FD_203713 | JGI IMG/M metagenome (GOLD analysis project Ga0307478, IMG submission 203713) | Hardwood forest soil microbial communities from Morgan-Monroe State Forest, Indiana, United States - atmos_gasesECM4C_05 | ecosystem: Environmental > Terrestrial > Soil > Temperate...
TCGAGGAATGAGACAGGGCTAATGCTCAATCGGGGCCCGGAGGACGCCTCAGTACTCACATCAAGTATCTATTTTTCATACAGATCTCTGTGGTTACCTTGGTTTTTCCAAAAGACGGCGCGTGGCCCCGCCGTTGCTCCAATGGGATTGCCAGATTATTGCCAGGGAGGAATTGTGTCTTTGCGGAAGACGAGACTGCTGCTAGCTGCGATCGCAGTGGCATCCGGTCTGAGTGTAGGGGGGCTACAAGGTCAGGAGGCTCAGGGAGAAATGATGCGCCGGGCCAAAAACTAAAGTGCCGGCAGTGTATCCCGAACTGGCCAGGAAGATGAATCTCACGGGGACAGTCAAGGTGGAAGTAGTGGTCTCAGCGAATGGCATCGTGAAGGATGCAAAGGTGATAGGCGGGCATCCAGTGCTGGCCAATGCGGCCCTGGACGCAGTCAAGAAGTGGCGCTTCGAGCCGGCATCGAGCGAGAGCTCCGGCGTTGTCGATTTCAAGTTCGAACCTCGCAATTAAGTCCGTAGGCAAAACAAGGCGGCCGGGAGAAAACGGCATGACGATTGGAAAAAAGCTGTACCTGAATTTCGGAATCATCCTCAGCATGGTGGTAGTGCTGTTCCTGGTGAATCTGCTGGCGGTGCTACGCGAGCACGCGGCAAAAGACGCAGCGAAAGTCTCGCTTGAACTCGAAGATACTACCAACGATGTGCGCTTCCAGATGATGCAAAACCGCCTTTACCTGAGCAACTACCTGCTGAGTGGCGACACCCGGGAAGTAGAGCGGATGAACGAAGGCCTGCGCACCCTCAGTGAAAAACTGCAACGAGGAAAGGCGCTGGCCAACTCCGAGCAGGAGCGTGTAGCACTCACCAAGGTCGAGCAGCTGGAACAGTCCTGGGGCAAGGAGTTTGCCCAACCGCTGATCGAGAAGCGCAAGGATGTGGACTCTGGCAATGCAACCGTCGCCGAACTGCAGATTTATTACCTCCAAAAAGATGCTTCCTCGTGGGTGAAGAATTCGACGGATGCGCTCGATGTGGCTGATGGAGAAAACCGCAAGCTGGTGGACGCCCGGCGCAAATCGGATGAGACCGCCAGTACTTGGACCATCCTGGCTGCCATCGTCAGCACTCTGCTCGCTCTAGGCCTGGGCGTGGCGATTGCCTATACCACTGCGAAGTCGATCACGGGCCCCCTGACCGACCTGATGCAGGTTTCAAAGCAGATCGGCGATACCGGCGATCTGGAACACAGCATCGACGTCGAGCGCGAGGATGAAATCGGAGAACTGGCCCGCACTTTCGCCAAGATGGTCGCTTATCTAAAAGAAATGGCCGGAGTTTCGGAATCGATCGCTGGCGGAGATCTCACGGTCGAAGTGAAGCCGCGCTCTCCGAACGACACTCTGGGCAATGCATTCGCCAAGATGGTGGAAGGGTTGGGCAAGCTGGTGCGCAGTGTGCGCGATGCTTCGGCGCAGGTGGCAAGCGCCAGCGGGCAGGTGGCGAACGCGTCCGATGATTCGGCCAAGGTTGGGCTACAAGCTGCCTCGGCCATCGACGAGGTCACCAGCACCATGCACGAGATGAGCGTCAACGTGCAGAACATGGTGAAGAGCACACAGGTGCAGGCCTCCAGCGTGAGTGAGACTTCAGCTTCCATCGATCAGATGGTGGCTTCGATTCAGCGCGTCGCCGATACGGCTAAGGTTCTGCTCGATATCTCCAATCGCTCGCGCGAAGAAGTTCACAGCGGCATCACCACCATGGAAAAGGCCACCGACGGCCTGAACCGCATTAATGCCACCATCACCAGCTCGGGAGAAATCATCGGAGCGTTGGGACAGCGGGCCGACGACATTGGAAAGATTATCGAAGTCATCGATGACCTGGCCGAGCAGACGAACCTGCTGGCGCTGAACGCGGCCATCGAAGCGGCACGGGCCGGAGAGCACGGGTTGGGCTTCGCCGTGGTGGCTGACGAAGTCCGCAAGCTGGCGGAAAAATCGGCGCAATCGACCAAGGAAATCTCCGAACTCATTCAGAGCATTCAGAAGGAAGCGCGCAAGGCTGTGGAGAACATGGACCGCTCGACAGGGATCGTGAACGAAGGCCTGGATCTGGGCGGCGAACTGAACGCAGCATTGCGCAAGATCTCGAACGTGGTCACCGAAGTTTACAAGTTTGCGCAGGAAATCGGCGCGGCCACCAACGAACAATCGCATGGCTCATCGCAGATTGCTCGCGCCACCACGCGGCTGAACGAAATCACGCACGAAATCAATTCGGCGGTGGAAGAACAAGCTTCGGGCGCTCAGGCCGTGGTGAAAGCGATGGAGCGAATGCGTGAACTGGTGCAGCAGTCAACCTCGGGCTCGACTGAGCTAGCAGCTTCAGCGGAGCAGATGTCGAAGATGTCGCGCGGCCTGCTCGACTTCATGGACCGCTTCGCGCTGGAAGAAGCTTCGCGGCAGAGCGCGGAAAACGAGAAGTCGCAGCCCGGACGTCGGGCCGCGGCAGCCTCGCGCTACTAGGACGATAGGACAAAATGAGTCGCGAACTTCATATCGTGGGCTTCCAGGTTGGGCGCGAGACCTATGGCGTGCCGATCACCTCGCTGCACGAGATCGTGCGCGTGCCCGAAATCACAGCCGTCCCTGACGCGCCTGATTATCTGGAGGGCGTGATCAATCTCCGAGGCAAAATTGTCTCGGTGATGGACTTGCGCAAGCGCTTCGGAGACAAGCACGCCACGCTGAAAAAGCAGAACCGGATTCTAGTGGTGGAGCACTCTGGCAAGCTGGCGGGGCTGATTGTGGACTCGGCTTCGGAAGTTCTGAAGATCGCAAGTGAAGACGTCGAAGCGCCGCCCGCGGCATTTCAGGAGGGCGGACTGAACTGCGTAACCGGATTGGGAAAAGTTCGCGGCCGCCTGGTGGTATTGCTCGACATGACCAAGTTGCTGGCTCCGGCCAGTCTGCTGCTGCAAAGCGCAAATACGGAAAACAAGATGGCAAAGCCCGATGCACGCGGGGCTGCTGCGCGTTAGCCACTGGCGCTACATATTGGATGGCCTGCTCATTTGGGCAGGATATGGGGCTCGGGAGCGGGGAATGCGAGCGGGGAAAAGAGAACGATGACGACATTCGGAGCGGCACCGGCCCCTGTCCTGACGGACGCGGAACTGCGGCTGTTGCAGGCGCTGGTGTACCAGGAATGCGGTATGCACTTCGACGAACGCCGCACCCACTTCCTGCAGGACCGCCTGTTGCGGCGGCTGAAGGAGTGCCGTGTCGATTCCTTCTACTCTTATTACCGCCTGCTGATCAGCCAGGAAGGCAAAGCGGAACTGGCTAAGCTGGTCGAGAACCTCACGGTCAACGAAACCAGCTTCTTCCGGCACAAAGCTCAATTGGATTTGTTCCAGAAATATGTGCTGGAGGAGATGCTGAAGCACAAGCAGGCCCACCGGGAATATTCGATTCGAGTGTGGAGCGCCGGCTGCTCCACTGGGCAGGAGGCATATACGCTGGGCATGATGGCGGCCGACACGCTGGCTTATTACTACCTGCGCAATCCGCTGCCGATCGAGATGACTTTGCCCAAGCCCTTGATCCCTCCACCGTGGCGAGTGGAAATCCTGGCCAGCGACATCAGCTACTCGGTGCTGCGCATTGGCCAGGAAGGCGCTTACAACGACCACCAAATGTCGACCGTGGATTACGGCTTCCGCCTGCGTTACTTCGATAAAGTCGGCGATCGTTACGCGGTGAAGAAGGCGCTGAAAGAGATGGTGCACTTCGATTTTCACAATCTGAAGACGGAATACCTGCCCCAGCGCAATGACGTGATCTTCTGCCGTAACGTGATGATGTACTTCGACGAGGCGGAACAGAAGCGGCTGATCGAAAAATTTTACCGCTGCCTGAATCCTGGCGGCTACCTGTTCGTGGGCCATGCGGAGAGCCTGCTCGGCCTGACTGAAAAGTTCCAGATGGTGCACAAAGACAGCGGCACCGCTTATCAGCGGATTGAGGTGCGCGAGTGACGAATCCTCCCGATGAGCGCGGAGCGGAACTGCGCGAGCTCTTTTTCGAGACCGCGCAGGAACTGCTGCAGGCGCTGAACGAAGAATCTCTCAAGCTGGAAAAGAGTCCCGGCGATGAGGAGATTGTCCGTTCGATCCGCCGCACCGTGCATACGCTAAAGGGAGACTCTGCCGCGTGCGGGCTGCGGGAGTTGAGCGAACTGGCCCACCAGTTCGAAGACGCATTATCGCTGGAGAGTGCTGCTACTCACGGCGCTCTGGCCGAAATCGCCTTTGCGGCCGCGGACGTTTTTGCAGAGATGCTCGCCTCCTACCACGGCGGAGGCGCGATGCCTGCCACGGAAGGCCTGCGGCAAAGAATCAGCGAGTTGACGTCGGCCCCGGCAGCGAAGAAGGGCCGTGGCAAGAAAAAATCCGCCGAACCTGTCTCGCAATCGAGCAAACACTGGACCGATGCAGAAAAGCGCGCCATAGCTCAGGCGAAAGCAGCCGGGCTCGGACTGTACAACATCATAGTCAAAATTGATCCGCACTGCGCCATGCCGATCGCCGCGCGGCAACTGATTCACAACGCGGTCCGCGACAGCGGACAAGTCCTCGCTCTACGTCCTGACGCTAAATCCCCGGCCGCCTCCAAGCAGGTAGAGTTCGTATTTGCGGGCACGAAATCGAAAGAGCAAATCGAAGCGAAGTGTCACATTCCGACGATTTCGGGTGAAGTCACCGTCACCTTGATGCACGCGGCAAAGTCACCAAAGGCTTCTGCGAAAGACGGCGGCCTGCCAGTGGCGCCCACGCTGGACGCTGCGGCGCCCCTGATCGCTTTGCCAACCCTGACGTCGAGCGTCACCACGGCCGATCCCGCCGCGCCGCCTGAAGCGCAAGGGGCGGTACCGGAAACATCCATACCGCAAGCTTCGACGGAAAATATCCTGCGTGTGGAAGCTGGGCGCATCGACAATGTACTCAACCTGGTGGGGGAACTCATCATCGGCAAGTCGATGCTGCAACAGGCGCTCAGCGAGTTCGGCAAGCGTTATCCCAAAGAGCTGTTGCGCGGTAAGTTCGCCGATGCCATGGCTTTTCAGGCACGGGTGCTGAACGATCTGCAGCGCTCAGTCATGAAGATTCGCATGGTCCCGGTGGAGCAGTTGTTCCGGCGCTTCCCGCGCATGGTACGGGATGTGGCGCGGCAGTGCGGCCGCGAAGTGGATCTGGAGCTCAGCGGACTGGAAACCGATCTCGACAAAGGAATTCTCGACGCCATCGCCGAGCCTCTCACCCACCTGGTGCGAAACGCCGTGAGTCATGGCATCGAACCCTCTGAACAGCGGCGGGGGCAGGGGAAATTGCCGCGCGGAAAGATCCGGCTGCATGCCTATCATCAAGGCAATCAAGTGGTAATTGAAATCAGCGACGATGGCCGCGGCATCGATGCTCAAAAGATTCGCAACAAGGCGATCGAGTTGGGAATGGCGACGACTGAAGAAGCCTCTCGCTTGAGCGATGCCGAAACCCTGGACTTTATCTTTCGTCCGGGATTCAGTACGGCAGAAGAAGTCACGGAAGTTTCCGGGCGCGGAGTCGGAATGGATGTGGTGCAGAGCGTGCTGCAACGGCTGAAAGCCACGATTCATGTGGAGACTCATATCGGCCAGGGCACGACGTTCCGCCTGAAGTTGCCCCTGACGCTGGCCATCATCAAGGCCATCATGTTCTGGGTGGAGCAGCGCTTGTATGCCATCCCGCTAAACGCTGTGAGTCAGATCGCTCGCACTCACGAGTCCGAAGTTCATCAGGTGGATAACTACGAAGTGCTGCAGTTGCGCAATCAAGTACTGCCCCTGCTCCGCCTGGGGCGTTCCTCCGCACCGGATGTTGACCGCAAATCGAGCAAGCTTTTTGTGCTGGTGATCACCGTCGGGGAAAAGAAATACGGTTTGATTGTTGACGCTTTAGAGGGAGAAGAAGAATTGGTCATCAAGGCTTTAGACGATCAAACGTTCTCAACGGATCTGGTAAACGGCGCATCGATTCTTGGAGATGGGAAAGTTGTGCTGATTCTGAATCTGCCGGCGATCGTTGAACATGTCGCCCGCACACGTCCACAGGATACGGGGCTGACGAATTCTGGACTTCTGTTGAACCACGCAGATCGCACGCGGCTGGCTCTAGGCACCGCAGGGGGGCAGGCATGAACCGGGTCCGCGTACTGGTCGTGGACGATTCCGCCTTGATGCGGAAGTTGATCCCGCAGATGTTGGAGGGCGACTCGTCCATCGAAGTGGTCGGCACCGCGATGGATGGCACCTTCTGCCTGAAAAAGATCGAAGAACTAAAACCCAATGTGATTACCCTCGATCTGCAAATGCCGGGGATGAATGGCATCGACACTTTAAAAGAGATTATGCGCCGGCATCCGTTGCCCGTGATCGTGGTCAGTTCCCACAGCACCGAAGGTGCATCGGTCACCTTAAAGGCATTAGGTCTGGGCGCCTTCGATTTCGTCACCAAACCGCAAGACGCTTCGACGCACATGGCCGAAACGGCGAAGGAGTTAATCGCCAAAATTAAAGCGGCCGCCAGCGGCAGAATCGTCCGCCCCGGAATCTTGCAAGCCGCACTGGCGCGGCCGGAAAAAATCTCGCTATCGAAGTCCCCTCCGCCACCCAGTAAGTTAGTGGCGATCGGTATTTCCACCGGAGGCCCACAGGCCCTCGAATTCTTGCTGGCGCAACTGCCGCCGGACTTTCCGGGCGCGATCGCAGTTGTTCAACACATGCCGGAGGGGTTTACCGAAATGTTTGCGCGCCGTCTGGACGAGGTGTGTTCCCTCGGCGTGAAGGAAGCCCAATCGGGCGATTTGCTGCAGGCCGGGCGCGTTCTCATTTGTCCCGGAAGCCGGCATATGAAAGTAAAACGCATGGCCAGGGGCGACGTTGTCGTTCTTAATGACGACCCGCGAGTCAATGGACACCGGCCCAGCGTGGACGTCCTGTTTCGCAGCGTGGCCGAGGAATACGGCTCGCACGCGGTCGCTGCCCTGATGACTGGCATGGGCGATGACGGCGCGGAAGGGTTGGGTGCGGTAAAGAAGGCCGGAGGCATGACTATCGCGCAGAGCGAAGAATCCTGTGTGGTGTTCGGCATGCCAAAGGCCGCCATCGAGCGTGGCTATGCCACGCGAGTCGTCGCATTGGACGTACTTTCCGCCACGTTGCAAGCGCTTTGTCGACGCAATGAAGGTCGTGGAGGAAACGGAAGCAGTGGAAAAGCATTCGGAGCTGGGCTGTAATTGGGAGTTGTTGATTAGAGGTCTTGCGACCTGAGTGATCTAGCCGGCGGGAGACCGCCGTGATGAAATGTTAGAGGAGGCTGTTATGGAGCAGTTTGCATCGGTAAAACGCAGCAAGGACGGCCAACCCGTCCGCTACTTGATCGTGGACGATTCCGTGTTCGCGCGCAAGAATCTGGCCCGCATGATCGAAAGCTTCGGCGGCCAGGTGGCAGCCGAGGCCGGTGATGGCTTGACCGCCATCAGCGAATTCGACCGCACCCATCCCGACATCGTGCTCATGGATATCACCATGCCGCAGATGGAAGGCATCGAAGCCGCCGAAAAAATCGTCCAGGCACATCCTGAGGCCCGCATCGTCATGGTTTCTTCGGTGGGCTATCAGGAAAACATCGTGGCCGCATTGCAGCGCGGGGCACGGCATTTCGTGCAGAAGCCGGTCAAGCCGGAAGTGCTGTACGAAGTCATCAAGTACGTTCTGGGAGAAGACGGCGCCGTGGCTGGTTCGGCCGGCGCGGGGGTCTAAGCGCAATGAAGATGGAACTGATTCAGCCTTTCATCAACGCGGCCGACGCTGTGTTGTCGCAAGGTCTGTCGGGAACCACGAAGGTGGGCCACCTCTCGATGGAAGAGGACGCCTATCGCCGCAAAGGCGTGGCCGGCATGGTGGCGCTCACCGGCGACATCGAGGGCCGCATTATTCTGGATCTCGAACCGCAAACCGCCGTGCGCGTGGCCAGTCACTACGCGGGCGCGGATTTGCCCGAATCTGACGGCCTGATCAAAGAGACCATTTTCGAACTGGCCAACCAGGTTGTAGGCAACGCCGTGTGCGCTCTCAATGACCAGGGCTTCCATTTCCGCGTGCATCCTCCCTTGCTGCTCACGTCCGCCGAAGGCGACAAGACCAGCGAAGACGTGGAAGCGTTGATGATCTGCTTTGAAACTTCCCTGGGGAATGTCTTTATGAACGTCGCGCTGCGCCACAACAAAGGCCGCATGTCTGATCACATCGCGGCAGGAGCATAGCCAGCCCGAGCTAAGCCTCCTCGTATCCTCAAAGCATACTTCTCATCCAAGCCCAGCGAAGGCCGCGGGTGCTTGCGTGTTAGTCTTTGCAACTTCAGTAAGGAGTTCAGGCCTGCAACGGCAAACGCGGGCTTAGATCCTCGCCGGAATCCTCAGCAGCGTCGGCAATCTTTCTTAACTCAGGATATTTCTGGATCAGCGTGGGCGGAGCCAGCACTCGTTTGCCGCTGATCATCGCCTTCAACTCCAGCGCATTCACGCCCGCTTTGCTCTCGAAGTGATTGTTGGTGATCACATAGGTAGTTTGCGCGCGTTCCGCAACACTCTCAATTTTTTCCTTCCAGCCCGCCAGTTCCTGGGCATTGTAAAGGTAGTTGTATCGGTCGTTGCGATTATCGGAATCGAACCACTGCTGATAGTTGCGGCCATGCAGCCGGACGTACCCGATTGTTCCCGTGACGTATTGAGTAGGCGCGAGCGACCGCCCGATCACCGGCTGATCGATGTTGCAGAAGCCGACATTTTTTTGCGTAAATGAGGCCAGCGTTTCCGCGTCGTTCCAACTGGAGTGCCGCACCTCGACCACGCGCGGATACTCGATAAACTGCCGCAGTAACCGCTCGAGATATTCACGGTTGAGCGAAGTGTTCTTGAACGAAACGGGAAATTGGATGAGCAGCGCTCCCAGCCGACCTTCGTTGGCAATCGCGTCCAGGCCTTCGCGAGTGCGAATCTCGTCGTCGTCGGTCGGCCGGATGCTGGCCGCCGACGTGGGCTCCATCACCGACATTGGCGAGTGCGTGAAAGCCCGATAAAGTTTCGCGGTGAAGAGAAAGTTTTTGTTCACCCCCTCGACCTTCCGGCACCACAGCTTGGCCAGTTCTGGCTTCAGGGGGCCGTAAAACGATGTGTTGATTTCGGTGGTATCGAAGAAGCGCGCCAGATATTCCAGCGGATGCTGCTTGCGGCGCTGCATGCCCGAAGGATAGAAAATGCCGTCCCAGTCTTTATAAGACCATCCCGCCGTACCGATGCGGACATCGTTGGGATTGACTTGGGGCAAGCGGGCTTGGGCCGAAGATTCCATGCGCGGAACCGCAGACGGTGGGCAGGGAAAGGTTAGCACAAGGGAAACTTTCGCATTAAGTACGCTAGGTTCCGACCAACCGCATCACTGAAATCCTGAATGGGCGGCGCGCCATTACCGGCGACACGGAGTTACGACTGGCCCATTTCTTCGGCACGACCGCCGAGTTCTGGCTCAATCTGCAGAGCTTGTATGAAATCCGGCTCGCCCGGCAGAAAGCGGGGAAATCCATCCAAGCATTGCCAACACTGAAGCGTCTGGGACAGGTTCACGCGTAGGAGTGGACCCGCAGCCTCCTCAGGGCTTCTTTCTTTGTTCTACCGCTCAGTCCAGCGCCAGGACCACCCAATACGCACCCGTGGGATAAGTCTGCGTTCGCGCATAGCAGGTGCCGACTGAGAACCCGTGTAGAGAGCGACTGGCGAGCGTGCGTTCAGCGCTGGCAGGCAGCGTCTCAGGGTGCAGGCTGGTGTAAGTAAGCACCGTGTAACGCTGCGCAAGCTGATGAATGGGGGAGGTGCCGAGCTTGTCCGCTTGCGCCATAGAACAGGCCGCATTGTCCGCGGCTGGCAAATCGCGGCTGGCAATATCAGACACTCTCGCCTGATGCCGTACTTGCGCCACAGTGGCGGCAATTCGCTCCTTCACTTCCGCTGCAGAATAATTGGGGAGGGCATGGCCGAAATCCTGCACTATGTACAACCGGCCGCCGCTACGAATCGCGCCCAATCCAATCACGTTATAGGACGCGCTGAGCAAGTTGGCGCGGTGCGGAGGCGAAAGCATCAGATGTCTATGGCCGCTGGCAGCATCGGAATCCAGCGCAACGTTTTCACCTTCCTGATCCAGCAGCGCGTTGGTCGTATCCGCCAGACGTTGCGGGAGCGGAAGCTCACCATCGAACCGATGCGAGAGCTGATGCGCTGCAGCCATCTCTTGTGCGTGCGCGCGTGCCGCCTGGCAAAGGCCAGCATCCAGCGTGAGTGAATGCAAGCCGGCCTGGGATCTAGCCTGATTCGCCAGGTTCAATAGCACCTGTTCGGCCTGCGGATCGTAGTCCGTGAAAGGAATATCGGGAGAGGGTGCGGCGACAGGTCTTAATGTTGCACGCTGCACGGGCCCTTCCGCCGCGCCGCCATTCTCACCGGACGAGGCCATCAATCGCGACGATAGCCGAACCGAAGCAGCGCCGATCACCAGCAGAAGCGCAATCGTGACTCTAGAAACTCGTGGCATTCGTTAGTGCTTACTCCAATCGACCCTGGGAAGGATCTAAAACCGGAACTCAAAACCTTGCCGCTGGTGCTACGCTAGAGTCTGGAATCCAGCCTGAGAAGTTACTTTCGCTATGGAACCTGGTCTCATAGGGGTTATTGGCCTGTTGTTTGGCAGCGTGATTGCTTGGCTTGCGCTGCGCTCGCGAGGCGCCGGGCTGAGCGCCCGTTTGTCCTTGAGAGAGAAGGAATTAGAAGCTGAAAAGGCCAGTCTGGCGCGGCTTCAGCAGGCTCATACCGACTTGGTGGCGGGCAAAGCACGCCTCGAATCAGCCCTCGAATCGGAACGGAAGGCCAGCAACGAAAAGATCGAATTAGTCACGCGGGCCAGCGAAGATCTGCGCAATGCCTTCAAGGCCATGGCTTCCGACGCCTTGAAAAGCAACAACTCCTCTTTCCTGGTAATCGCGGAAGAAACGTTGAAGCGCTTTCAAAGTCAAGCGAAAGGCGACCTCGAAGCCCGCCAGAAAGCTGTCGCCGACATGGTCGCTCCCGTGCGCGATTCGCTCAATAAAGTGGACGCGCAGATTCAGCAGATGGAAGTGGCGCGCGGTGACGCTTACGGCGAACTGCGCTCCCAGGTGCAATCGCTGATCACTACGCAAAAAGAGCTGCAATCGCAAACTGGAAATCTGGTGCGGGCCCTGCGCACTCCCAACGTCCGTGGACGCTGGGGAGAAATTCAGTTGCGCCGCGTGGTTGAGATCGCCGGAATGCTTCCGTATTGTGATTTCGCCGAGCAGGAATCGGTGACCACCGAAAACGGAAGGCTGCGTCCCGATCTGATCGTGAAGCTGCCGGGCGGCAAACACGTAGTCGTTGATGCTAAAACGCCGCTGCAAGCGTTCCTCGAAGCCTTCGAAACCACTGACGAGGACGCCCGCCGCGTTTGCCTGGCCAACCACGCCCGGCAAGTCCGCGATCACATGAGAACTCTCAGCGGAAAAAGTTACTGGGAGCAGTTCGATGCCACGCCGGAGTTTGTCGTGATGTTTCTCCCCGGCGAGACGTTCTTCAGCGCCGCGCTGGAGCAGGATCCTGGCCTAATCGAGCAGGGAGTGCTGCAGCGCGTGATTCCCGCGTCGCCCACTACGCTGATAGCGCTTCTTAAGGCCGTCAATTACGGATGGAATCAGGAAAAGCTGGCGCGCAACGCGCAGCAGATCAGCGCGCTGGGCAAGGAACTGCACGACCGCCTGCGCAAGCTGGCGTCCCACATCACAGCCGTTGGCACTAACCTTGACAGCGCCGTCGAAGCCTACAACCAGGCGGTTGGATCGCTCGAAAGCCGTGTGCTGGTTTCTGCGCGCAAGTTTGCCGAACTGGGCGCATCCGTCGCCGATGACATCCCCGAACTAGCGCCTATTGAAACCACTGCACGGGAGCTCTCGTTTGAGTGGGATGAGGACGATCTCCCCTCTGAGGCGCCGGAGGATAAACGGAAGGCCGGGTAAGGCGACGGGGACCGTTCCAGCTGATCAGGAAGTTGAGAAAGCTCTAATCTCAGAAAACTCTTAACCGGCGCTTTTAGCGCACTCGAAAGTACGCTGATCAACCGCACACCTGCCTTCTTCTTTCGATACGCCACCCATCCATTCGGAGCATCAAGCTTGTCCCATCCAAGCCGATAACGTACTTGGCGAGGCTGCGTCACACGGCGGTGTCGCGGACTCTTCTCACACGGTTTTTCACGACAACAACAGAAAGGATTTGTCGATCCGATGGGCAGCACTACGACATCTGGTCTGGCCAAGGCGGGAATTGCTATTCCGCTGACTGCGGGATCGGTGTGGCTGGCCATGGTGGCGGCCCGCAAGTTATCTGCCGGACCTTCGGCTTTCATGCCTCACGGATATTGCTATCTGTGGAATCCGCGAATTCTATGGCTGAATGTCATTTCTGATGGCTTGATCATGCTCTCGTACTACGCCATCCCCGTTATTCTGATTTATTTCATCCGCAAAAATCGCACCCTTCCGTTCAATCGCATTTTCTGGATGTTTGGCGGATTCATTCTGGCTTGTGGCACGACTCACGTGATGGAGATCTGGAACGTCTGGCACGGCAATTACATGCTGGCAGGCGTCATTAAGGCAGCCACAGCGGCGCTGTCCGTGCTCACGGCGGCGATGCTCATCCCCTTGGTTCCGAGAGTAATGTCGGTGCCAGACCGGGTTCACTTGCAGGATGTAAATCGCGGGCTGCAACAGGAAATCGCTGAGCGCAAGCGGTTCGATGAGCCGATCGAAGCCCCGCTCCGGCGCAGGGTCACTTTCGGGTTCATTGTCGCCATGCTCCTGACAGTCTTGTTGGGCCTTGTGGCCTGGCGGGGCGCCCGGCGAGCGGAGCAGGACGCCTACTGGGTATCTCACACCCATGAGGTGCTGGAGACAATTCAGCGCACGTCCAGACATGTGATTGAAGCAGAAACCAGCGCCCGCGCCTTTGCCTTAACCGGGGAAGAGCCGTTGCTGGCGCACTACCAGACTGCACGTGACGCCGTCTACCGGGACGAGGACACATTGCGACATTTGACCGCGGACAATCTCAGTCAGCAGCGACGAGTGGACGTGCTCGGGCCGCAGGTGAACACGGCGATCGAATTCGCCGAGAGCATCATCGCCAAACGAAAGCTGCAAGCTTATCCCGGCGCCAGCAACGCTCTGGAGACCGAAAGGCTACTTGATGTGGTGCGCTCAACCACTCGTGACATGTACGCCGAGGAGGCGCGCCTGTTGATCCAACGCACGCAACGAGCCCTTGCGGGGCAGCGCTCGGCGAGGATCATCGCGATCGCAGGCGCTGTTCTCCTGACAGGTTTGTGGGGGCTGGCCAAGGTTGCGGTGAACCGCGAGATTGACATCAGCGCCCAGGCGCGAGCCCAACTCGGCACCCTGAACGCCGAGTTGGAACAGCGCGTAGCGCAACGCACTACGGCCCTGGAATCCGAAATCTCCGAGCGCAAGCGAGCGGAGGGGGCAAACCAGCAGGTGCTCGTGGAGCTCGCCGATCAAAAGTTCGCTTTGGATCAGCACGCCATCGTCGCCACCACTGACGTTCAAGGGACCATCACCTATGTGAACGACAAGTTCTGCGCCATCAGCCAGTACTCGCGCGACGAGTTGCTGGGTCAGAATCATCGCATTCTTAATTCCGCGCACCATCCGAGAGAATTCTTTCAAGAGATGTACCACAGCATCGCCAACGGCCAAGTGTGGCGAGGTGAGATCTGCAACCGCGCCAAGGACGGTTCGATTTACTGGGTGGATACGACTATCGTCCCGTTCGTCGGCCCCGAGGGCAAACCGCGCCAGTACGTTGCCATTCGGGCGGACATCACCGAGCGCAAGCGGGCCGAGGAGGCGCTCAAGGAAAGCCTGGCAGCACGGGAGCAGGCGTTCAAGGAGGTGGCCGACCAGAAATACGCTCTAGATCAGCACGCCATCGTCGCCACCACCGACGTGCAGGGAACCATCACCTACGTGAACGACAAGTTCTGCGCCATCAGTAAGTATTCACGGGATGAACTTCTGGGGCAGAACCATCGCGTCCTCAACTCTGGTCACCATCCGAAAGAATTTTTCCAGCAGATGTATCGCGCCATCGCGAATGGCGAGGTGTGGCACGGCGAGATTTGCAACCGCGCCAAGGACGGCTGGATTTACTGGGTGGATACGACCATTGTCCCGTTCGCCGGTGTGGATGGCAAACCGCGCCAGTATGTCGCGATCCGCGCGGATATTACCGAGCGTAAGCGGGCGGAAGAAGCACTGCGGGAGAGTCTCGTCACCAGCAAGGTCGCCCTGAAAGATCTGGCCGATCAGAAGTTCGCACTGGACCAGCACGCCATAGTCGCTACTACCGACGTGCAGGGGACCATCACCTATGTGAACGACAAGTTCTGCGCCATCAGTAAATACTCGCGCCAAGAGTTGGTGGGCCAGAACCACCGCATTCTCAACTCGGGCCACCACTCCAAAGAGTTTTTTCAGCAGATGTATCACACCATCGCCAACGGACAAGCGTGGCGGGACGAGATCTGCAACCGGGCCAAAGATGGTTCGATTTACTGGGTGGATACCACCGTTGTCCCGTTCCTTGACGCCTACGGAAAACCCCGGCAGTACATGGCGATCCGCGCGGACATCACCGAGCGCAAGCGGGCGGAGGAGGTGCGCGAACGCCTGGCCGCCGTGGTCGAGTCATCGGAAGACGCCATTATCAGCAAGACCCTGGAGGGGATGATCAACAGCTGGAATCGCGGCGCCCAGAAAGTGTTCGGTTATTCGGCAGCGGAGGCCGTGGGCAAACCAATGCTGATGCTCATGCCGCCGGACCGCGTCGGTGAAGAGTCCCACATACTGGCCAGCATTCGACGCGGCGAGAGCGTGGAACATTTCGAAACCGTACGTGTCCGGAAGGATGGCACGCACATTGACGTTTCTGCGACGATTTCGCCGATTAGGGACAGCAGCGGCGCGATTGTGGGCGCGTCGAAAATCGCGCGCGACATTACCGAACGCAAACAAACTGAAGGTCGGCTCGCCGGACAAGCGGAGGAACTCTCCCGGCAGGCCGCGGAACTGCTGCGCTCGCAACAGGCGCTCGAGACCCAGACGCTGATGCTGCAGTCTGTTCTCGACAGCATGGCTGAGGGTCTGGTCGCGGCCGATGAGAAGGGAAAATTCATCATCTGGAATCCGGCCGCCACGAAGATCGTTGGCATGGGCGCAGAGAACGTTCCCCTCGGGGAATGGAACGCACACTATGGCTGCTATCTGCCTGATATGGTGACGGTCTTTCCGCCTGAACAAAATCCTCTGGCACGCGCGGTTCGCGGGGAGGTCTGCACCGCCGAGATGTATGTGCGCAATCCGGAACTCGAGCACGGGGTCTGGATCGAGGTCAGCGGCGGTCCCCTGAAGGGCAAGGACGGCGTGGTGCGGGGGGGCGTGGTGGCGTTCCGCGATATCACGCAGCGAAGAGCGGACGAGCAGGAAATCCGCAAACTCAATGAAGGACTGGAAGAGAGGGTGGAGGAGCGCACGGCACAGCTGGCGGTGGCCAACCAGGAGTTGGAAGCTTTTACATACTCCGTTTCCCATGATCTGCGCGCGCCGCTGCGCCACATCGGCGGTTTTTCCAGGATCTTGATCGAAGACTTTGCCGCCAGGATGGAGCCAGAAGCGCAGCAACATTTGCAGCGCATCGAAGACGGAACCCGCCGCATGGGGTTGCTGGTGGATGAGCTGCTTAATTTGGCGCGGGTGGGCCGTCATGCTCTCAACCTCCAAGTCGGCAGTCTGAATTCGATCATCGAGGAAGTCGTCTCCCTGCTGCAGCCAGAAGTGGAAGGCAGAGCCGTGGATTGGGAGATTGCGAAGCTGCCTTCTGCAAATTGCGATCCCATCCTGATTCGTCAGGTGTTTCAGAATCTGATCTCCAACGCCCTGAAGTTCACCCGCACCCGCGACCGCGCCGTCATCGAGATCAATCACCGGCTCGAAAATGGCCGGATGGTCATTTTCGTTCGCGACAATGGCGTCGGGTTCGACATGAAGTATGTCGACAAGTTGTTCGGCGTCTTCCAGCGTCTGCACCGGGCCGAGGATTTTGCCGGTACCGGGGTTGGCCTGGCAATCGTACAACGCATCGTTCACAAGCACGGAGGTCTGGTCTGGGCCCAGGCGGAGTTGGGTAAGGGCTCAACCTTTTGTTTCACCCTTGGCGCGGAGACGGCTCCGCTGGCGCCCTTCAGCTCCAGTGAGGCTAAGGCGAAAGAAGTTACCAACAAAACGGCTGCGGCAGGGAGTTAATGATGAACTCAAATGAAGTCGAAATTCTTTTGGTCGATGATAGTCAAGACGACATCGACCTCACCTTGCACGCTTTGCGGACGGAAAATCTGGCGAACCGGGTCTTCATCGCTCGCGATGGCGAGGAAGCGCTGGATTTCCTGTTCTGCAAAGGACCCCATTCCGAACGCTCCTTTGAAAAACCGCCGAAGCTGGTCTTGCTGGATTTGAAGATGCCCAAAGTGGATGGAATGGAAGTCCTGAAACAGGTCAAGAATGATCCGCGGACCCGGACCATACCCGTCGTGCTGATGACTTCTTCGAAGGAAGAGCGGGATATGGTGAGCGGCTATAACTTGGGAGTTAACAGCTACCTGCAAAAACCGGTGGACTTCGACCAGTTCCGGAAAATGGTGAAGCTAATCGGCCTGTACTGGCTGGTGACCAATCAGCCTCCCTTGACCGCGAGCACTGCGGGCACGGTAAAGCAGACGCAATGAGCAGGAGCGCGGCCAAACTCGGAATCGAAAGCTCGATCGGGCCGAAACCAAAGCTGCGCGCTTTGCTGGTGGAGGACAATCAACTCGACGCGGAACTGGTGCTGCGCGCGTTACGCAAGGACAGCTTCGAGGTGAGTGCGGTAGTTGTGCAGGACGAGGCGGGCTTCACCGAAGCGCTGCGCACTCACTCGCCGGAGATTGTGCTGGCCGACTACAACCTGCCGAACTGGACGGGAATGGAAGCACTGACCGTGCTCCGCCGGCAGGGTCTCGACATCCCCATAATTCTTGTTTCGGGAGCTCTGGGCGACGTGACTGCCGTCGAATGCATCAAGCAAGGCGCTACTGATTACGTTCTTAAAGATGGTCTGGCACGTCTGCCGGAAGTGGTCCGCCGCGCCTTGCAAGAGAAATATGAACGTGGCTTGCGCCACCAGGCGGAAGAAAAGTTGGCCAAAAAAGTGGATGAACTGGCCCGTTCCAACGCCGACCTGGAGCAGTTCGCCTACGTCGCGTCGCATGATCTGCAGGAGCCCCTGCGCATGGTGGCAGCCTACACTCAGCTTCTATCCGAACGGTACAAAGGCAAACTCGACGAAAGTGCCGACAAATTCATCGGCTATGCCAGCGAAGGAGCATTGCGCATGCAAGTGCTCATTCAGGATTTGCTGGCCTTTTCGCGCGTCGGGCGAATCGATGCCGATTATGCGAGCGTCGATTGCAATGCGGTGATGGAAGAAGTTCGGAAGAGCCTGGCTTCCGCGATTCAGGAGAGCGATGCCGTCCTCGCGCATGCCGACCTTCCCGCCATTTGGGGCAATCGCACGCAGATGGCGCAGGTGTTCCAGAATCTGATTGGGAACGCCATCAAGTTCCGCGGGACAAAACCGCCGGAGATTTTCGTGCACGCGGAGAAAGCCGGCCAGCAGTGGCTGTTTAGCGTAACTGATAACGGAATTGGAATTGCGCCCGAGTTTGCGGAAAACATTTTCGTGGTCTTCCAGCGCCTGCACCTGCGCACGGAGTATTCCGGAAACGGCATTGGGCTGGCCATCTGCAAAAAAATCGTGGAGCGCCTGGGCGGAAAAATATGGGTAGAGTCGCAACCCGCATCGGGTTCCACCTTTAAATTCACCGTCCCCCTCAATGGTTTCAAGGAGAAGGGTGGGCAGGCATGAAATCGATTCGTCAACTGCTCATCGTAGATGACAACCCGGCTGACGTGACTTTGGCCCGCGAAGCGCTGGAAGTATGCGCGCCCAACTGCCAGATCCACAGCGTGGCGGACGGCGTGGAAGCTCTGGCATTTCTGAACCGGCGCGATAAATACGCCAACGAAGCCCGGCCTGACCTGGTGATTCTGGATCTGAATTTGCCCAAAAGAGGCGGCTTGGCCGTTTTGGCCGCGATGAAGGCTGGCCCAGATCTGCGCCGCATCCCGGTCATCATCTTCAGCACGTCCCAGTTGAGCCAGGATGTTGCACGCAGCTATGAACTAGGGGCCAATTGCTACGTCTGCAAACCAGGCAATCTTACTGAATTTTTTGCCGCCATGAAGTCGATCGAGCAATTCTGGTTCGGCTTTGCCACTCTGCCGCCACGAGGAGAACAACAGTAATGGATCAACCCACCACAAGCGTATTGCTGATAGAAGACAACCCGGGTGACGCGGATCTGGTCCGCCTTCGCCTGGTGGAAGGCCAGTCTCCGGTGCGAGTGAATTGCGTCAACCGGCTGTCGGATGGCCTCGCCTCCCTAACCAGAGAAACGCCTTCCCTCGTGCTGTTGGATCTGAACCTTCCCGACAGCCACGGAGCGGAAACCTTTCGGCGGCTCATGGAGCACTCGCCCAATGTTCCGGTGGTCGTGCTCTCTGGCCAGGATGATGAAGTGCTGGCCATGAAAGCCGTCCATCACGGGGTACAGGACTATCTGGTTAAGAGCACCATCTCCAGCAAAAATCTGGAGCGAGCGATGCGCTATGCGGTGGAGCGGCAGGCCCTGCTTCGCTCCCTGGAAATTGCTCAAAAGCAGCAATTGGAGTTCAAGAACCAGTTCCTCTCCCATGTTTCTCATGAGTTGCGTACCCCTTTGACCTGCATTCACCAATACGTGACTTTGCTTCTGGACGGGATCGCTGGTCCGGTTGCGCCCGATCAGGCCGACCACCTGAAGACGATCTTGAAAAGCGTGAATCAGCTGCACGCCATGATTCGCGATCTGCTGGAGGCCACGCGCGCCGAAAGCGGCAAGATGCGCGTCGAGCCGCGCTGCATCGCGCTGAGCGAACTGGTTCAACAGGCAGCCGCGATGCTGCGGCCCACTGCGGATGAAAAGAAAGTCGGCCTCGAAATTGGACTGGACCAACGACTGCCATTGGTGCAAGCCGACCCAGACCGCGTGCTCGAGGTGCTGATCAATCTGGTGGACAATGCCATCAAGTTCACGCCTGCGGATGGCTCGGTGATGATTCAAGCCAGCATGGTGGATGCAGACCCGGACTCAGTCTACATTTCGGTCAGCGATACTGGCCGGGGCATCGGTCCGGAAGCCAAGGCGCTGATCTTCGAGCGCCTCTATCAGGATCCCGATTCGGTCGACAACAACCGCTCCGGATTAGGACTAGGACTGTTCATCAGCCGGGAAATTGTACGGCTGCACAAGGGCCGCATCTGGGTTTCGAGCGAACCCGGGCAAGGCAGCACTTTCACGTTTACTCTGCCCATCTACTCGCTGGCCAAGCTGCTGGCTCCTGTAGTCACGCAGCAGGGCGGGTTGCGTCCGGATTTCGTGCTGGTGCGGATCGAACTCACGCCACTCTCCAACCCTCCCCAGAGGAATTGGAAAGAAACCTGGCAGCAGTGCCTGGAAATCGTACGCCGCTGCGTTTATCTCGACAAAGACTTGCTCTTGCCGCCGATGGGAACCTCAGGAGCGAGCGAGACTTTCTACGTTGTGGCATCCACCGATCTTCAGCGTTCCGGGATCATGACCACGCGCATTCGCGAACAATTGGAACGCGTCTCCGATCTCAACACCAAATGCACATTAACCATCACCACGGTTCCGGTTCAACTACCGGCGACCGATATGAAAGAGTCCCTTGAGCAGCAGGTTCAAAGTCTGGCTGGCTGGGTGACCGCAATGATTTTGACCAGCCTGGAACGCAAACACCTTTCCGCCGGAAAAAGCGCCCAAAAACCCCAATCGACAACACTTAACTAAAAGGAGAACTTGCAATGGCAAAACCGAAGATTCTGGTAGTCGATGACGATCCCGATCTAGTGCGGGCGATGCGCCTGCGCCTGCGCGCCAATAATTACGAAGTGACCACGGCGACGGATGGCTATTCCGCCATCGCCTCAGCCCAAAAGGACCGCCCCAGCCTGATTATTCTGGACTTGGGCCTTCCCGTCGGCGACGGCTTTGTGGTTCTGGAACGCCTGCAAAACAGCGACGCCCTCGCGGGTATTCCTGTTATCGTGCTGAGCGCCCGCGATCCTCAGACCAACGAAGAACGCGCTCTGAAGGCAGGTGCAGCTGCGTTTTTTCAAAAACCCGCGGACAACGAGGAACTGATGAACGTGATTCGAGTGAGCCTTGGCCCCGGAAGCGCTCAACGAGCCGCCTGGCCCTCTTAGCACTCCTCGGATATCAACCAGGGAAGACCCGCCCGCAATCAGCGGCGCACCCCTGCCCTTCTGGCATCGGCGGGTCTTCCTTTCGTCCGTTCCTGCCATAGCACTAACTATGATTCCTCACGACTGTCGAGGAGGAACTATCTCCGTGATGTCTCCTCAAGAAAACAGAAAGTCAGTTCAGCTTCAGCACGTCCTGAAATCCCCTCGCCTCGCTCTTCGCCCTCAGCATCCGACCAGTCGGAAGGTTCACCCATCGGATGCTGTCCCTAACATCTTCCAACCGGGTCAGATACAAAATTCCACACAAAGCTCCTGAAAAGCGTACGGCATTTCCGGAAATCCATCTATAATCTTGGAACTTGCTTTAGACACGGCACTTAGCAAGCCCGGAACGGGAAACAACATGGCAGCGAAGTTGCTCATAGAGGCTCAGTCTGGCGTTGACCTGCGAAGCAGCAGCCCACCCGTCGGGGCTTCGCCGAAACCCATGAACCGGGAAAGCCAAGTCCGCTCTGTTGCCGTGCTGTTGTTCCTATTGACAGTGGCTGCGGTCGTCTTCGCGGCCTTCAATTTCAACGCAGAGTGGCGGTTCCTGGTTCCCGACGACGGCGTGTGGTGGGTGGAGCATGGCGGCCGCCTGACCGCTGATCGGGTCGAACGGACCGGACCCGGCGCCAAAAGCGGGATCAAGCCGGGCGATCAACTGGTTTCCATCAACGGGCAGGAAGTCCTGAGCATGTCAGGACTAGAGCGCCAGCTCTACCGTAACGGCGTCTGGTCCAAAGCCGCGTATTCCCTGCTCCGTCAATCGGTTCCTCTCGATTCCAGCGTCATACTGGTGCCCGCGGAACGTTCTCTCAATAACTGGCTGCGGCTGATTGCTCTCATCTATCTGGGCATCGGCATCTATGTGTTGCTGCGCCGCTGGACAGCTCCTGGATCCACCCACTTCTATATTTTCTGTCTGGTCTCTTTCATCGCCTACTCCTTCAAATACACCGGGAAATTGAACGATTTTGACTGGGTGATTTATTGGGGCAACATCGCCGCCGGAGTGCTGCAGCCGGCCCTGTTCCTTCACTTCGTTCTCACGTTCCCTGAGAAACGCCAGATTGTGCGCAAGCACCCTGTTCTCCTGGCGCTGGTCTATGTGCCAGGAGCAATATTGCTCACTTGGCACATCACCGCCATGCGTTGGCTTCAGGCCAGCGAGCGGCTGCGTTGGAACCTCGACCGCATGGAAATGTCTTACGGATCGCTGTTCTTTCTGGCCGCCGCGATCGTACTCTGGTACAGCTACCGTCACGCCAGCACCACGATCCTGCGGCAGCAGTTGAAATGGGTGACCCGCGGAACGGTTCTCGCCGTAGTTCCTTATACCCTGTTCTACGTTATTCCTTACCTGATGGGTTCGCTGCCCGGCGCGACCATGAAGGTTTCCGCGCTGTCGCTGGCTTTGCTGCCCCTGACGTTCGGCTACGCGATCTTCCGCTATCGGCTGATGGACGTGGATCTCATCTTCAAGCGCGGCGTGGTCTACACTCTCGCAGCGGCGATCGTAGTCGGATTATATTTCGGGCTGGTGGCGGGCGTTGCTCTTCTGGTGCATAACTGGCAGCCCAGTTCCGGCCCAGTCGGTCTGATCCTCGCCGTGGTAGTGACGGCGCTGCTGTTCGATCCGGTGCGCAAGTGGATTCAAGACCGGATTGACCAGTTTTTCTATCGCACGCGCTATGACTACCGTCGCACCCTGCTTGAGTTCGGCCGCGAATTGGGTTCGGAGACAAATCTCAATACATTGCTTTCTTCGCTGATCGACCGCTTGTCCCGCACTCTCGGAGTCGATCATATGGGGATTTTTCTGGCCGGCGACCAGGCGGGAAAGTTTGTTCTGGCAAAGTCGTTCGGGTTATCCGCTCCCGGAAATATCGACCTGGCATTTCTGAGCGCTCCGCGTCCTGAGCAAGCCGGCCATCTGTTCTTCGAGAACACGCACCAGGTTCCTCGAGAAACGCCAGGCGCGCAGCAAGCCATCGCCCGGCTCGATCTGAATTACTACATTCCCTGCCACGCGCGGCAGAAGACCATCGCCGTTCTTGGCCTGGGGAAGACTACGCAAGGCGACTTCCTCTCCAGCGAAGACATGGAGTTGCTCGAAACCCTGGGTGGATATCTCGGCATTGCCATCCAGAACTCGCAGCTCTACGCCTCGCTGCAGCAGAAAGCGGCCGAGTATGAACGCCTGAAGGATTTCAACGAAAACATCGTCGAGTCGATCAACGTGGGCGTGATGGCACTCGACATGGAAGACCGCATCGAAAGCTGGAACGCGCAGATGGAAGTGATGTACGCCATGCCGCGGTGGCAGACTCTGACCCAGTCGCTGAAGACGATTTTTCCCATCGAGTTTGTTGAAGAATTCAATCGCATGCGGCAGGAACCGGGCATCCGCAACCTGTACAAATTTCGTCTGAAGACGCCGGCCAGTGAAGTCCGCACCGTGAATGTGGCCCTCGCGCCCTTGGTCACGCGCAAGTTCGAGGTCATCGGCCGGCTCATTATCATGGACGACATCACCGAGCGCGTCGAGCTCGAAGCCCAGCTTTCCCAGGCCGATAAACTTTCGTCGATTGGACTGCTCGCGGCCGGCGTCGCTCACGAAGTCAACACGCCCCTCGCCGTGATCTCCTCCTATACTCAAATGCTCGCCAAGCAACTGCAGAGCGATTCGCAGAAATCCGGACTGCTGGAGAAGATCACGCGCCAGACTTTCCGCGCTTCCGAGATCGTAAACAATCTGCTGAATTTCTCCCGCACCAGCGGCAGCGAGATCGGCGACGTGGATGTTAACAAAGTGATTGCCGACACCCTGGCGCTGCTGGAACACCAGTTCAAGGTGGCTAAGATCGCGGTGGAGAATACGCTCACGCCAACGCTGCCCGCCATTCAAGGCAATGCGGGAAGACTGCAACAGGTGTTCCTGAATCTGTTCCTGAACGCCAAAGACGCAATGGCTGGCGGGGGTACGCTGCGCGTTACCACGCACAACGGCGATAGTGTCAGCGTATGCGTATCGGATACTGGGTCAGGCATCGCGCCTGAGAACATTCAGCGCATTTACGATCCGTTCTTCACCACCAAGAATGCTCCGCGCGAAGGCCAGGCCCGTGGCACCGGCCTCGGTCTTTCCGTCACCTACGGCATCATCCAGGAACACGCCGGAAAAATTCGGGTGGAGAGTCATCCCGGTACCGGGACAACCTTCACGCTGGATTTCCCTCTAAGTAGAAAGGCAGTCCATTCCAAGGTCGAATATGTCTGATACCGCAGTCATCCCGCGAACGCTGTTGAACGGAACGCCGGGCTTGGCCGGCGCGGTGCTCATCATTGACGACGAAGCCGAGATTCGCGAATCGCTGCAGACGCTGCTGGAGATGGAAGGCTTCGCCGTGGAAACGGCCGTCAGCGGCGAAGCTGGCCTGCAGCGCATCGGCGAGCATCCTTTCGACCTCGTCTTGCTCGACCTTGCCCTTCCCGGCCGCGATGGCATGGAGATCCTGGCCGAAATTCGCTCCCACGAAACCCGCCTGCCCGTCATCATGATCACGGCCTACGGAACGGTCGAGAACGCGGTGCGCGCCATGCAGTCCGGCGCCGCCAACTTCGTGCAGAAACCCTGGGACAACGAAAAACTTCTCGCCGATGTGCGCGCCGCTATCGGTTGGCGCCGGGCCGAAGAAGAAAACGTTCAGCTCAAGCGCGCCCTCAAGCAGCGCTACAACTTCGAAAACATCGTCGGCAAGAGCGAGCCGATGCTCAAAATTTTCGACCTCGTCACCCAAGTGGCCAATAGCCGCTCCACCGTGCTGTTGCAAGGCGAAAGCGGAACCGGCAAGGAAGTCATCGCCAAAGCGCTGCACCTGAATTCGCCGCGTCATGATCGGCCTTTCGTCCCCGTCAATACCGGCTCCATGCCCACCGACCTGCTGGAATCCACACTCTTCGGCCACGTGAAGGGAGCTTTTACCAGCGCCATCGCCTCCAAGAAGGGCCTGTTTGAGATGGCGGACCGGGGCACACTGTTTCTCGACGAAATCGCCACCATGGGCCTCGACACGCAAGCCAAGATTCTGCGTGTTCTGCAAGACCGCCGCTTCATGCACCTCGGTGGTGTGCAGGAAGTTCAGGTGGATGTGCGCATTATCGCCGCCACCAACGTCGATCTCCGCCACTTGGTGCGCGAAGGCCGCTTCCGCGAGGATCTGTTTTACCGCCTCAACGTGATTACCATCGAGCTCCCTCCTCTGCGCCAGCGCAAACAGGACATTCCATTGCTGGTCGATTTCTTTCTGAAGAAATATGCCGAAGAGAATGACCGCCCGGTGCGCAACATCACTCCGGAGGCGCTACGGCCTCTGATTGCCTACTCCTGGCCCGGCAATGTGCGCGAACTTGAAAATGTGATCGAGCGCGCGGTCGTCCTCTCATCGGGAAACACTGTCGGCATCGAGTTGTTACCCGACAATCTGCTGGGACGGGGTTCTGCGTTTTCGCTGCTGCATGATCCGCCAGCGGATGCTTCGCTATTTGAAATTGTGGAAGACGTGGAAAAACGCATCATTACCGAGATGCTGGAGAAGTGCAACTGGAATCAGACCGAAGCCGCCGAGCATTTCAAAGTGCCGCTCTCGACCCTGAATCAGAAGATCCGCCGGCTCAATATCGAGATCAAGAAAAAAACGCGGGGATAATAGAAGAACGGTGACCCGCGTCGAATTTTCCAGCGTCCCTTGCATCTGCGGAAAAAGCCGGACAGCCAGCGACGGAAACATCGTGATCCGTTGAACTATGACGGCTTGACGGAGTTGAGTCTGGCTCCTACAGAAGATACTGTATGGAGCGGTCATCGGTGTTGCCGTAGCCTGCGGGGTGCCTTCCCACAACCTAGAAGACCGCATTCGCGAACTCTGTGCCAAAGTTATTTCCGCCGAAGAGAGTGAGTTAGAGGCGGCTATTGCGGCACTCAAGGCGGCTCTCCGCGAGCACAACGACCGACTCAGGAAGCTGGCTGCTGCGAAGCTTGCGAATCCCTTGCCTTCTCCCCGACGACCATCCCTTTGAGATTCAGCCGGATGCCTGAAGGCTGACCGCCTTCTCTGCTATAGTTTCGGGAAAGCGCGCTGTGTGATCGGCGCGCTTTCCCGAGCCTCATGGAACTAACCTCGCCCACCTATTTCGCTAAGGTAAAAATCCAGACGGTTCAGGATTATGTCCTCTTTAGCGTGCAAGCGCTGGCCAACTTGTTCCAGAAGCCTTTTTACTTTACTGACATGGTGGCGCAGGCGGACACCATAGGCGTGGGATCGCTGCCCATCGTCGTGCTCACCGGCTTCTTCACCGGGGCAGTGCTGGCACTGCAAGCTTCCAATACCCTGGAGCGCTTCGGCTCGCTCTCGCTGGTAGGGCAACTGGTTTCGACTTCCATGGTGCGCGAACTTGGTCCTGTACTCACCAGCTTAATGGTGGCCGGACGGAATTCCTCCGGCATGGCCAGCGAGTTGGGCTCGATGATGGTGACCGAGCAGATCGATGCCATGCGCGCCCTCGGCACCGACCCGATGAAAAAACTGGTGACGCCGCGCGTGGCCGCGACCGTCTTCATGCTTTTTTTCCTGGCCGTGATCTCCGATCTGGTCGGCTTGGCCGGTGGAGGCTTGGTGGCCAAGGTCCTCCTGCATCTCGATTCACGGCAGTACTGGTCTTACGCCTGGCAGGTGTTAGTGTTCCAAGATATTCTTATGGGCTTGGTCAAGCCGGTTCTGTTTGGTTTCATTATCGCGACCATTGGCTGTTTTTACGGAATGAACGCGCGCGGAGGGACGCAAGGCGTGGGCCGCGCCACAACCCAAGCCATGGTCGCCTCTTCCGTGATCATTCTAGTGCTCGATTTTTTCGTCACTCGATTCCTGATGGCCGTTCTTTCTTACCACTGACCTCATGTCCACGCCCGTTCTGCCACTCGATTCCGCCGCCGCAACTGCGAAAGAAGATTCCGCCCCGGTGATCGTGTTTGAAGACGTGGCGCTGGGCTTTGCCGACAACGAAGTGCTGCGCGGGGTTTCCTTCCGTCTCGCAAGGGGCGAAACCAAGGCTCTGTTCGGAGTTGCCGGCTCGGGAAAAAGCCTGATACTGAAATTAGTGCTGGGATTGATCCGGCCAGACTCCGGACGCATTGTGGTTCTGGGTGAGGACATCTCGCAAATGCGGGAGGAAGACCTGTTCGCGTTGCGCGGCAAGATCGGAATGGTGTTTCAGGAAAGCGCGCTGTTCGATTCTCTCACCGTGCGGGAAAACGTTGCCTACCGGCTCATGGAAGAACGTGGCGTCTATGATCAGGAGATCGATCGCAGGGTGCGCGAGGCCCTGCATTTCGTGGAACTGGAACACACACTCGACCTGAACCCGGCGGAGCTTTCCGGAGGCATGCGGCGGCGCGTGGCGATTGCGCGGGCGATCATTACGCAGCCGGAACTGTTGCTTTATGATTCGCCCACGGGTGGCCTCGATCCGGTCACATCGAACACCATCATCGAACTGATCGTGAAACAGCGTGATGTCAACAAGACGAGCGCTCTGATGGTGACGCACCGCTTGCAGGATGCGTTCACCATGGCCACCCATCAGTTCGATAAAGAGGCCAACCGCATGATAGCGCTACCCCCCGGTCAGCATTGCGATGTGCCCATGAGTTTTCTGATCCTGCGCGAAGGCAAAGTAATTTTCGACGGCGATCTTCGCGCCCTTACGCTAACCCAGGATGAGTACATCCGGGAATACATCTCGTGAGAATTGAGCAATTGGGCAATTTAAGGCGGACGACTGACGGTGGGTTTTTCAAATCGCCCAATCACCCAGTTTCCAAATTACTCAATTCTTACCTCACTTTCCCGCCATCAGCTTTTCAACTTCCTCCGCCTTCGATGGCAGGTCCTCGCTCAGTTTGATTAGCTTCCCGTCCTTATCCACGTAAAAGTCATCTTCGATGCGGACGCCAAGATTTTCCTCGGGGATATAAATTCCTGGTTCGATCGTGAAAGCCATGCCAGGGCCAAGAGGCACGTTGTAGTCTCCAGGGTCGTGAACGTTGAGGCCAATATAATGACCGAGGCCGTGAATGAAGTATTGCCCCAGCGGCTGGCCGTGCAGGTCCTTGCCGTGAGTGTTGATGTAATCGTAGGCCACCTGGTAGAGCGAATTGGCGCTGCTGCGCGTGAGGCTCGATTTGCCGGATTGAAACGCAGCCATGGCCGCCTGCTGCGCTCCGAACACGATGTCGTAGATTTCTCGCTGCCTCGCGGTGAAGTGGCCGTTGATCGGCATGGTGCGTGTGATGTCGGAGGCATACATCGAGTACTCACCCGCCGCATCGATCACCACCACATCCCCGGACTTCATGACATTGTCATCATCCGAGTAGTGCAGAACCGTTGAGTAGTAGCCCGAGCCCACGATGGGAGCGTAAGCCACGCGCTCACAGCCCCGCTTACCCCACTCGTATTGCATGAGCGCGGAAATTTCGCGCTCGTTAATGTTCGGTTTCACCGCTTTGAACGCTGCAAAGTGGGCTGCTACCGAAGCGTCGACCGCCTTGCGAATCAATACCATCTCGCCTGCGTCTTTCGTGGTGCGCAGTGATGAAAGCATCGGCTTCACATCCTGAAAAGAAAGATACGCATTGAGCCGCTTCAAAAATGCCAGCGGTTGCGTGGAAGGAGAGGTCTCGCTGTGCGAAGCGACATCGGTGTAAATCGAAGGACGCGCGCCGCTCACAAACCGCACCACCTCATTCGGCAGTTGCCCCATGTCTTCGACGCGATCGAAGCCCGTAATCTTTGGAGCTTCAGGATTCTCGGGGCCCAGCTTGGGCCCGGTCCATTTCTCCTGAGTCGAATTCCGCGGCGGCAGGAAAAGGATCTCGGTATAGGCACGCGCGGGCACGCCGGCTGTTGCTTCGGCGGCCGAAGCAATGAGCAGAGCGGAGCCCGGTTCGCTCAGGCCAGAAAGATAAAAGAAGTTATCGTCCTGGCGGAAACCGTAGAGGTCGTTGGGGCCGTCATTCTCCATGGCTGCGAATAGAACAACTACACCCACAGCTTTTTTGGCGAGCGCTTCGCGACGAACGTGATAGTCAGAATTGGGCTGCCGCTCGAGCGCGTAGCTCGATGCAGGCTGTGCCAGAAAGAAAGAAATCGCGACAATCGATGCAGGAAAAAAAGAAAGCTGCCGTCTTCGCATTATGTAGTTGATCCCTCGGTTTGAGAATGCCCTGCTCGCCCGAGCTCTACTTCTGCCCGCCTGTCACGCTCTGCTTTGCTTGCAGGAATGAATCGACATTACTCTTGTCGATCAAGGCAGAACCAGTATCCACAAATGAAGGGATTGGCGCAAAGCTGTCCTTCGACCAGTCCGCATCGAGCGAGGGCGGCTTGTGGTGATACAGGTTGTCCAGCATCTGCATGCCGACAAAAGCCATGCTGTAGGGCTTCTGCGCGATGGTGGCGGCGATGCCACCCTTCTTGATCCAATCCAAGGTTTCAGGATCGGTGTCCATCGCCATCACAATTTTGCCGGTAACTTTATAGCTGTTGAGCACACCGGCCACTTCTTTCCCGGACTGCGCTTCGAGACACACGAAAGCATCGACCTTATCTTTTTCCTTACCGATAATTTGTGTTGTGGTATCGAAGGCGATGCGCGGATCGCCCTGGATATCGACCACGCGCGTGATCTTGATCCCGGCGCGATCCAGCGCGTCCCGGTAACCGCGCAGCCGGTCTTGCATATTGTGTTGATCGGGCATGGTAAACACCACGACGTTGCCTTTGCCCTTCAATTCCTGCGCCAGTCGCTGTCCGCCACTCATGCCAACCTGATAGTTGTTGGTGCCGATGAAGAAGAGCCGCTTGCTTGCCGGAGCGTCGGAATCCATGGTGATTACCGGAATTCCAGCGGCAACCGCTTTATCGATGCTGTCTTTGAGCAGCACGGGATCGGTGACGCCCAGCAGGATGCCGGTAGCTTTCTGCTGCACCGCTTTGTCCAGCGCTTCGCGCTCCGCTTTAGGGTCGTAATTGTTGGGTCCGAAGTAATCAGTCCGTACTTTCATTTGGGCCGCGGCTCGGGAAAAACCTGCGCCCGCGCTCTGCCAATAGGGGACCTGGAGGTTCGCTGCAACCAGTACGAAGTACTCATCGGAATCGTGTCCAGAGCCACAACTCAGCAGCGAGCCACCCAACAGCACCAGTACAACGACATAGAACAGCTTGCGGAAGCGAAGCATTGCAGCCTCCTTCGAGTCGCGACGTGATCACAAACGTAGCGCGCGATAAGAACCTTTGGCGACTGGATTGTAACCGAGCAGCAAGGCGATGGAAAGCGCCAGCGTCGAGTTCCTAAACTCCCACAGGAAAGGGCTTGGTATGAGAGTCGCTGCTGAGCGCGACGCCCGCAAAACGGCCCTGCAGCAGAGACATCAATCCCGTGCACCAGTAGCCCAGCACGAACAGCAGAAGGAATGGGACGGTGACGAAGTTCTCGTTCTCGACGGCGTAAAACACGGTGAGCGCGAAATAACTTCCAATCAGCATTTCCACCCAGGGCACCCATCCCAGGCGCTTGCGGTACTTGGTGGCTCCAACTTTGTCTTTCCTGGATTCAACGTTGTACTTGGGCGTGCGCGCAAAAGCGCTCTCTTTGCCGATGAGCGCTTCAATCACGGCCTTGGTGTTGGTAACGGTCAATCCGATGCCGAGAGCCATGAGGAACGGCAAATACAACAGAGCGCGCGGCCAAGTCTTGGGAAAGAGTTCACGCTGCGAAACCAGGTAGAAACTCGAAATGGAAAAGGTGGAGGCCAGGAAGAGCGGCAGATCGATGAACAGCATCTGAAACCATCCCTGATAAAAACGGATGATCATGGCCGGGAGCATCAGCACCGAGAGAACAATCATGAGCGGATAGCTGAGGTTCGCGGTGAGGTGATACCAGGCTTCAATCTTGGTGTGCAGCGGCGCATCACTTCGCATCACGCGCGGCAGAATCTTTTTCCCGGTTTGGATTAGTCCCTTGGCCCAGCGTGCCTGCTGGGTCTTGAACGCGGTCATCTCCACTGGCAATTCGGCGGGGCACTCGACATCCTGCAAATAGATGAACTTCCATCCCTTAAGCTGGGCGCGGTAGGAAAGATCGGTATCTTCGGTGAGAGTGTCGTGCTGCCAGCCGCCGGCTTCTTCGATCGCGCGGCGGCGCCAAACTCCAGCCGTGCCGTTGAAGTTGAAGAAGACTCCGCTGCGCGCGCGCCCTGAATGCTCAAGCACGAAGTGGCCATCGAGCAGAATGGCTTCGACCTGCGTGAGGAAAGAATAGTTGCGATTGATGTGGGTCCAGCGCGTTTGCACCATGCCGATCTTCGGATCGGTGAAGTGATGGATGGTGCGCAGCAGAAAATCCTCTGGCGGTGTGAAGTCGGCGTCGAAGATGGTTACAAACTCTCCTTTGGCTGTCTTCAAGCCTTCGGCAAGCGCGCCCGCCTTGTATCCCTCGCGGTTGGTGCGGTGATGGTAGGTGATGGGATTGCCCAGCGCGGCGTAGCGCTCCACCAGATTGCGCGCAACGTCCACAGTTTCATCGGTGGAATCGTCGAGCACCTGGATGTCGAGCTTTTCGCGCGGGTACTTCAATTTGCAGATCGATTCAAGCAGCCGCTCGATGACGTACTGCTCATTGAATATTGGTAGTTGCACAGTAACGCGGGGCAAATCTTCGAAGCACGCGGCGGGGTTAGTGGTGCGGTTTTCCTTGTGCTTGTAGTACAGGTAAACCAGAATGTAGCGGTGCATTCCGTAGCCTGCCAGCAAGACCAGCACAATGAAATACGGCACCAGCAGCGCGCGATCGAACGCGTCGGTATGGTAGAGGCCCTGAAACGTCTTGTCCAGCAAGTGCTGCCGCAAATAGGGCCCAATGCCGCGAGGAGCGATCCATGCGGCCAGCATCGAGGACAAGATGAAATATGAACGAAGCAAGCGGTCCGGTGAAAACCTTTATTCTACCGGATTCGACGAAGTGACCGCTCAGGTGGAGATTAGGCGGCCCCCACGAGCACATTTGTCGAGTGAGAAGCAATCCACCGCGCAACTAGTACACGGCGGAATCGGAGCGACCCCCGTTTTTATTGGCGCGCAGTGACGCGGTTACGCACTGCTCGGCTTTATCCAAAAGGATTTCCAGTTCCAATGTGAAATTGCGCCGGGACTGAGCTTGCAATCTCCATTGATCCTGAACTGGTGCGCAGACGCGGGGAATCAGATCTTCGAAACGATCGAGAGCGCGTCCAAAATAGTCGATGTCTTTCTTAAGCAGTCGAAGGAATTCTGCGTCGCTGATGGCGGACATGAAAATCACCTCCAATTGCAGCAGCGATGTTAGAGGTAGCAATTCCCTTGCCAAGACGAAGGCATTTTTGGCAGGAGGCCCGAAGTGCCGTCTTTTCAGGCTGCTAGAACCGTCTCGCTTGTGATGTGAAGAGAGTTGCGACCGGCAATAGCGTGGTGGGGGATGTAAGAATTTCGGCGACAGGCGGCGAGCATCGCGTGCAAAATATTTGGTGCATCTTGCTTCGGAAGGACTGTCTCTCAGGGACAAGTGGACGGTTCGCAGGACGGGGTGCGACTCTCCTTAAAGTAACTTGCTTTCCGAACTCGTTGTCTCGATAATAATAGTGACCTTGACGGGGTACCGATTTATCGGTTCTCGCGACGGCCTCGGGAATCCCGGGGCTGTTTGCATTTTTGTGGCGAGACTAACGATTTTCCACACGCCCACGTCTCGCAAAACCGGCGAGACGAGGGGCGCCCGGCACCCCGCAGTTGGGGTTTCAAAGACGCGCTTGCTGAAACTTCTCCATCAACGCCTTCAACGGCGATAGGTCGATATTCTCCAATATGCAGACATTTCCTACAAATTAATCATCAGCAAGGTACAGTCGGCCAGCACCCTATAGGCGACCTGCGGCGGGTATTCGAGGACATCTAAGGATGTAGACAGAACGCCGCCATGTGCAAATTCATTTACATATTCTTCAGTCTTCTTAACGAGCTCAGCAAATTGGCCTGACATGAATTTCTTGCGTTTGGATAACGCTGCATCAAGCTTCGCAGCACGCTTGCGTACTGATCCCGTCTCCTTGCCTTTGATTGTCATCGAAACAAGACGGTTGAATTCGGTATCATCCGCCGCATAGCCTAAATAAAGTCCATTGATCACCGTATCAACGACACTCTTCTGGAGGGCGAACGCGGCGGAGAGGTGCTTGTTTTCGACGAGTATCACTACTCCAGACACCAACCCAGCACAACGAACAAAATAGAAATACGTCAGCTGATGACGCTTCGTTTGTATGGCCTTGGCATGACTGTGCCCGAGATCTGTTAATGACTGCACGAGCCTACGATATCGCTGGATTTTCTCTTGATTGACGGCTTCAACCATCTCAATTCAAAAAATACTGCCGATACAACGTATCCCTCTGCGCGGGTCTAAACCCTGCGTCGCGGATGATGCGCCGCAACTCTTCTTCCGTCGTGCAGTTGGTGACGCCTGCGGCTCTGACTACATTTTCTTCGAGCATCACGGAGCCGACGTCGTTGCCGCCAAAGCGAAGTCCCATTTGGCAGACCTTGAGGCCTTGCGTGACCCAGCTCGATTGCACGTTCAGGAAATTTGAGAGATAGAGGCGCGAGATGGCGAGCACTTTCAGATATTCGACGGCCGTGGCTTCGTCCCAGTGGCGACCGCCAAGGGCAGTGTGTTGCGGTTGAAAGCTCCAGGGGATGAAGGCGGTGAAGCCGCCGGTTTCTTCCTGAAGATCGTAGAGTTCCTGCAGATGATTGACGCGGTGTTTGTAGTCTTCGCCGACGCCGAACATCATGGTGGCAGTAGTGCGCATGCCGAGCTGATGGGCGGTGCGGTGAACGTTGATCCAGTCACCGGTGAGGCATTTGAGGCGGGCGATTTTGTAGCGAACTTCATCATCCAGAATTTCAGCGCCGCCGCCGGGGATGGAATCGAGTCCGGCATCGCGCAGGCGGAGGATGGTGTCACGGATGCTGAGGCTGCTGTATTCGGCGATGGCGATGATTTCGGATGCGGAGTAGCAGTGCAGGTGGACTTGCGGAAAGCGGTCTTTGATGCCGCGCAGCATTTTTTCGTGCCAGTCGATTTTCAGGTCGGGATGCAGACCGCCTTGCATGAGCACTCCGGTGCCTCCGAGTTCGACGGTCTCGCGGATTTTTTCGTAGATGGTGTCGAAATCCAGGATGTAGCCTTCTTTCGCCGCGGGGCCTTTCAGCGGTCTGTAGAAGGCGCAGAAGGTGCAGTACTCGGTGCAGAAGTTGGTGTAGTTGATGTTGCGGTCGATGATGTAAGTGACCGTGCCTTCGGGATGAAGGGCGCGACGGACAGCGTCAGCTTCCATGCCAATGCCGATAAGGTCATCAGAGTTGAACATCTCGAGAGCTTGGGACTTGGTGAGGGACATAGCGACAGTTCGATTCTAACGGAGGTGGGCAGATTGGGCCAAATGCAAATCTTCCCGCCTCCTAGAGGCGTTGCAAGCAACGTCTCTACGACGAATTTATTCTTTCTTCATGCGAAGGTAATGGATCAGCGACAGCACCGCGCCTATGACTGCGAGACCCACCAATATTGCGACAGAGGGCTTGTAATACTTGTTGAAGAACCGCAGAATATGTCTGCCGTAGTGGAATCCGAGGCCGGCGGCGATGGTGTAGCGAACCCCACGGCCGAGCGTCAGTGCCCCCAGAAATTTCCTGGGCGAGTACTGCATGGCTCCTGCTGCTATCAAAAATGGAACAAAAGGAAATGGTGGAGGCATCACGGCTGGAACGGCGACTGCAAAAAATCCCCAGCGTTCAAATGTCTGGGAAACCTGTTGCGCTCGCTTCGTTGAGAGCCTGCGCTCCATGGCTTCTTTGCCGCCTCTGCGGGCCAGCGCATAAGTAATGTAGCCGCCGATTACCGCGCCCAGCGTGGCCATCAATGCGTAGTAGGGCCAGGGTTCGTGATGGCGGGCGGCCAGCCAGATGGTGAGAACGTCCATGCTGCCGGTGAGGGGAATCACGGAATTATCGGCGATGCCGAGCAGGACAAGACCGGGTCCACCCATGCGGCGAAGTTGCTGCCAGATGGGAACGGCAAGGAGCGGATGTAGATTGAAAAGCATTCAGGTTTGGAGGAGTGTACAGGGCGTGCGGGGGATTGCGCTAGACCATGGCGGCATTGGCTGCGCCTAAAAAATTCAGCTCCGGGGCGGTGGGCAATGCGCCGATCTCGGCGGCGTAGCGGTAGAAAAGTTGCAAGCCTTGCAGGCAGGCGGGGTCCAGGTAGTAGTAAATGCTTTCGGTGAGATAGGAATGTAGGTTCGTTTCGCTGAGGCCGAGGCGCGGCGCCCATTCGCGGGAGATGTGGTCGAGGCTTTCGGGTTCGAGTCCGTGGTCGCGAGAACGCTGAAAGATGGTGGCTAGATCTTGCGACGGCGAAGTCTCGCGCAACGCATCCTGACGAAGCGCCCAGAAGGCAAAGACAAAGGGCTTGCCGGTGTGGTGAATCCATTCCTCGGCGAGATCGAGCGTGATGTAACGGGAGCGGTCGATCTTGAGGGCGGGATCTCCGATTATTAATGCGGCATCGTGAGCGGCAAGCATTTTTTCGATATTGGGAGCCATCGAGGTAAAGGTTCGGCCCCCGCCCAGCCATTTTTCGAACAGAATTTTGGTCAGTGCCACCGAGGTCATGGAAGATGTATCCAGGGCCACGGTGCGAACCTGGTCGACGGGCAGCTTGCTTATAAGAAGGATGGAACGCACGGGGCGGCGCGAGCCGATGGCAACACCAGGCAAAACCATCAGGCCGGGGACTTGGGCGTAAGCAGCTGCGGGGATAATTCCGATATCGGCGGTTCCATCTTCGAGCGCGCGGGCGCAGGCCGACGGCAGCGTGTAAGAAATATCGAACTCGCGGGCGGCCTCGCCGTGTTCAAAATCCCACATCAGGGGAGCGGTGTTGAGGTAGGAAATCGCAGAGATGCGTAGAGGTCTCATTCCTGTTTTGATTTTAGCAGACAGTTTTCGACAGGGGCTTGTGACGTCTTTCCTTGACACTGCTTTCGGTGAATGAGTACAGTCCGCCAATCTGTATCCCGAAGGGCCAGTCAAGATTGGAGTATCGATGTGCCGAACGCTGTAGCTGCACCCGCAACACATATTCTGGAGTGGCTTGCTGTTTCGCTGACAACCGGGCTGGGGCCGACGAAGGCGCGGAAACTGGTGGAACACTTTGGCAGTGCCGAAGCGGTGTTCCACGCCTCGCTCACTGAACTGGAGAGCACAGGAATTCCGGCGGTGTCGGCGCAATCGATTGCCACGGGAAAGTCGGCGGAGTTGGCGCGGGAAGAAATCGCTCGGGCTGCTGGCGCTGGAGTGATCGTGCTGTCGGCAGAAGATCCGTGTTATCCAGTTCGCTTGAAAGAAATCTACGACCCGCCGCTGGTGCTGTATGTTCGAGGAAATCCCGAGGTGTTGAGGCAGCCCGGCATCGCGATGGTAGGCACGAGGCATCCCACACCGTATGGCTTGGGAATGGCGGAGCGGTTGGCATGCGACCTGGCGGCGCAGGGGCTGGTCATTATCAGCGGGATGGCGCGCGGGGTCGATACCGCCAGCCATCGGGGAGCGATCTCGGCGAAGGGGAAAACCGTGGCAGTGTTTGGCACAGGAGTTGACGTAATTTATCCCAAAGAAAATTCGCGGCTTTCGGAGCAGATTCTTGCGCTGGGCGGCGCGCTCATATCCGAATTCGCAATGGGAACGTTTGCCGCGCCCCAAAACTTCCCCATTCGCAACCGGATTTTGAGCGGCATGTCGGTCGGCGTACTGGTGGTAGAAGCTGCGGAGTATTCGGGAACGCGGATCACGGCGCGGTGTGCGCTGGAACAGAATCGGGATGTATTTGCCGTGCCGGGCAACGTTACGAATAAGAATTCGTGGGGGCCTAACACACTGATTAAGCAAGGCGCAAAGCTGGTCGCCACATGGGAAGATGTGTGGGAAGATCTGCCGCCGGAAGTGAAACTTGCGCTGACTCCGCCGCCCTCGCCTGAATCCGGCGAAGCGACTTCCGCATCTCTATTCCCGGACCAAGGGCTTCCTCCGCACGAGAAGCGGATCTTGAGCTTGTTGAAAGCCGACGAGGCTACTCACATCGATGAACTGGTGGAAAAACTGGAAAATGAGTTATCGTCATCCGAGATTTTTGCGGCTCTGTTTGAGCTGGAGTTGACAGGTAAAGTCAGGCAGATGCCCGGCAAGAATTTTGTAAAAAGCTTTTAGCTCTTAGCCTAACCCTCGCGGGTAGGTTCGCGTTGGATCATGCAATGAGAAACTACAAAGATCTGCTGGTTTGGGAGAAGGCTCACAAGCTGACTCTGGCCGTCTATAAAATCACTCTTGTGTTTCCCAGGGAAGAGCGGTACGGGCTGACCAGTCAGGTTCGGCGCGCGTCCGCCTCGATTGCCGCGAACCTGGCAGAAGGCTGCGGTAGGCGACCCGACGGGGAACTGGCACGTTACGTCCAAATAGCGATGGGATCGGGCGCTGAACTGTCCTACCATTTCCTTTTAGCGAGAGATTTGGGGTTCGTACAGAGCGCGGAATATGAATCCCTGAATGCGGAGGTACGCGAGATCATGAGGATGTTGTCAGCACTGTCCGCGAGGCTGAGGAAGCCCACCGCGGCAGGAGCATTTCAAGCTAAGAGATAAAGGCTAAGAGCCAACAGCTTCTACCCGTAACTTGTTGCTTTCGTCCCATTCGTGCTAGCTTCGAGACAAATCTTGAGAATTGAGGGTGTGTTGATAAAGAGTTTAGTCATTGTCGAATCGCCGGCTAAGGCGAAGACCATCCAGAAATATCTGGGGAAGGGCTTTTCCGTGGAGGCGTCCCTGGGCCACGTGAAAGATCTGCCCAAGAGCACTCTGGGAGTGGACACGAACGACGACTTCGCGACGGATTACGTCGTCATCCCTGGCAAAGAAAAAGTTCTGGCCAAGCTGAAGAAGATGGCGGCTGGGATGGATGCGATCTTTCTGGCGCCTGATCCGGACCGCGAAGGCGA
>Ga0307478_10000551_pt1 | contig 37817 bp, 27 predicted proteins | sample atmos_gasesECM4C_2_FD_203713 | JGI IMG/M metagenome (GOLD analysis project Ga0307478, IMG submission 203713) | Hardwood forest soil microbial communities from Morgan-Monroe State Forest, Indiana, United States - atmos_gasesECM4C_05 | ecosystem: Environmental > Terrestrial > Soil > Temperate...
CTATTGGGCGATGAAGGGATGGCCAACCGCCAAAGCGAATGCTGCTCAGAGTATCGCGGTTTTGCCATTTCAATCGGCAGGATTTGGATCTGATGACGAATACCTTGCGCTGGGCATGGCTGACGCCCTAGTTGCCCGACTTCGAAATGTACGCAATCTTTTCGTTCGACGGACTGAAGACGTTTTAGCGTATCGGGACTCGAAATATGAGCCGCGGGAGGCTGGACGCGCTCTCGGTGTGAGCGCGGTCGTTGTGGGTTCCGTGCACAAGTTCGATTCCGACATCAATGTACAGGTAAAAGTGGTTCGTGTTTCTGACGCAGTAGTCCTTTGGTCCGCAGAATTCAAAGGCGGAATAAACGAGCTTCTCGCTATCCAAAACCAAATTTCCGAACAAATTGCTTCTGCTGTAACACGCACCCCGAGAACCGAAGAAAAGCAAAAAATAGCAGTGCGCTATAGCCGCGACCCAGAGGCCTATCAGCTTTACCTGCATGGTCAGTATTTCCTGACGCACAGGTCGCGTTCCGGGGCGGAATATGATTTGAACAAAGCCGTCACGTATTTTCAGCAGGCAGTTGACAAAGATGAACATTTCGCGCTTGCGTACGCAGGGTTGGCAGACGCGTATAACAAACTGAGTTGGTACCTTTCTGCGGAGGATTCTTATGCCAAGGCCGAAGCCGCAGCTCAAAAGGCCGTCACTCTCGACCCGGACCTGCCCACGGCTTATCGCTTCTTAGCGGTCGCAAAGCAAGGGTATGAATGGGATCTGAACGCTGCGGACACGGCATATCGGCGTTCAATCGAGCTGGATCCCGACGATTCGATTACGCACCGTTGGCATGCTGACGTGTTGCTCGCCATGGGCAGAAATCAAGAAGCAGCTGAGGAGTGGCGCCGTTCAAACCAACTTGATCCGTATTCAACGGTCTACGACACGCTGGGGCGCATCTACTTTTTTTCTCGGCAGTACAGAGATGCGTTTTTCGAAATGCAAGGAAAGCAGGACGTCGATCCCGATGTCTTTTGGTACACCGCTTGGATCTACGGCCTGCACCAGAACGACTTAGGTGGTCTCGCGCCGAAGCAAGTTTCGGCGCCAATGAGAGCTGACCGGCAGCTTACAAATTGTGAGCTTGCGTACGCCAATATCGGACGCGCCAGCAAGGAAGGGATTAAATCTTGTCTCAGCTCGTTGCAAGAAGGAGCTGCCACTCCAGACACCTCGCCATACAAAATAGCCCTTCTCTATGTAGCAATAAAGGACAAAGATTCAGCTTTCTATTGGTTAGACCGAGCTCGCCAGGCACATACGTGGGACTTGAGCTATGTGAAGGTGGATCCAAGGCTCGATGACCTTCGCGCGGATGCCAGATTCAACGATCTGCTTAAACGCATGGGCCTAAATCGCTGAGTCTCAGCCAAGCCGGCTGAATTCTGCTCAGCGTTTCTGGCAGATGTGACGTGGCATCCCGCCCCTTGCATCTCTACGCACTGCCTCAGCTGGAACTATTCGGCAATGCCCGAATCCCTTTGTGCGCAACGGAGCATTTGGTTTAATGATTCTTGTTGCAGTTCCAAAACCGGAAGCAATTTTTGAAGGTGCGCGCGATCCGTATTGTCGACCCTCAATGGTTCGCGATTATTTTCAGAAGATCAACGCGCCTGAGAAGGAGTTTGTCTCATTCGACGATTCGGGTCATTTTCCATTTTTCGAGCAGAATCAGAGGTTTGCGGACGAATTGTTCCAGCGAGTCTTGCCCCTCGCCAATGATGGACAGGGCGATCGTTAGGGAGCTTCGGCCCAGTATTTGGTAGCGCTGATCGTGGATTCGCCTGCCGCACGCAACCGCGTCACTGCTCGGGCGGTATAAGTTTCGGCACGGGCCACCATCCACAACTGCTGGAAGCAATCCGGCGACTTGGGGACGCGGACGGCGGCGCGCAGCTTATTGGGTCTTCGGCGTGATGTACGGCTCCAGCAGAATCCTTGTCAAATATTCGATCTCGTCGGCCGAGGTGTCAAGAGCGACGCGGTGATGCTCGGTTGTAGTCTGCATCTCAGATTCGAGGCCGAGGTGTTCGGTGTTTCGGGCAGAGATGATATAGGTTGGTGCGTTGGTCATGTTGAAAGCTGCTCCCTTCCCCTGGACTTGCTGAGCGCTGGTTCGCCCGTAAATAGCCTCTGGTCTACCCGGGATTTGTAATATGCTGCCGGCTGCCAACCGTTTTTCGACCCAAGTATGAAACTGGACTGTGGCTTCGTAGCCTCCTGAAGGGCCGCTCTTCACCTCGAAGCGGCCATAAATATAGAGGTCGTTCCCGACATATTCTCCGATCAGGTCATCGGTGTAGAGCTTCGGATCGGTAGGAGCCCCACCCTTCATGTACCGAATCTTCACGCCGCGCAGGATGACAGCGTTCGGATGCTCGACTCGTATTTTGGCGAGCACATCAGCCTGATGTGTGCGGGCAAGGATTTCAGCAACTTTGCCTTTTGCTCCATTAAACGCGGAAACGGTTACCTTGCCGTCGGGGATGCCGCGCTCAGGCTTAATTCCTGCCTTCTGCAATATTTTCTCAATGTGCACGCGCGCCGCCGCTTCGTCCGCAAGGTAACGGTCGGGAGTGTAATCGCGTGGCCGGGGCTTGTTGCGAATGTCAATCAGTTGCTGTGCCTGTTTGAAGAAATCTGACCCGAGTTCGGTCTCAAGCGATGGACGATAATCGCTTGAAGTTTGCGCGCGGGACCATTCTTTGCGGGTCTTTGCTTGCCCGGCCTTCTTCTTAGCTTCGTACTTCTTATAGGCGCCTTCCAATTTGCTGTTATTGAAAGTCCCATCTTCATTCAGCAACTCCTCAAACGGCTTGAATTCAGAAGCAAGGGGCACTTCACCTGCGACCTTAGGCTCTGGTGCTATCGTGACGGGGGCTTCGCTGGTCGCGAGTTTTTCGGTTATGCGCAGGGGTGATTCTCTGCTCGGTGGTTTGGGGGTCACGACTACGTTGCGCGCTCCGTCAGAATCGCGCCCCTCCGCGACGCTGACATCTTCCCGCTTCTTCTCATAGTTGACAAGTTCATCAAATGTTCCCTGATCACACAGTATTTCGTTCGGACCTGCGGCCTCCAAGTCAAGCTGGAAACGCGCTGTCTGATTTTTCTCCAGTTCTGCGGTGTTCAGTTTCTTCGCGGCGTTTAGTTGTTGCGCCTCCTTCGAGGACGGGTCGGAAGTTATTGCTTTTTCCACCTCCTCGAGAAATTCCTGCTCGAGCTTGAGAGATTCAGCGTTCTTTTGTAAGAGTTCTTCGAGCTTTTCTTTGTCCTCAGGCCCAAGCCGCTGCCGCTGCTCTTGTTCACCAGGCTGGGGTTGTCTTGCAGTCTCTTGAGGCTTGTCTCTCACATAAGATCTGGTTTCGACTCTAAGTTCCGCACGCAACTTGTTGATCTCTGCAAGGCGGGCACTGGACCGTCCGCCGCGACCTTGAAACTCAGGCATGAAGTCCTTTGCGACCCGACCGGCAATCATGGTGGCGGCGCTGACCACAATACCTTCGAAGACGATAGTTTGTATTTCAGCGTCAGTGAGTCCTTGGCCAGTGGCAGCACGCTTCTGTTTGTCGGCAATGTAAAGCGAAGCCCCGGTCTGCACGGTAAACAACGTAATCAGTTCCCCGGCTGCTCCTGGCAAGGTCTTGGCGAAGTCGCCGAATAGCAGGCGATAGCCAGCCGAGAGCCCACGCATAGCTCCAAAGGTGATCCAGTTGAGAAGGAGTTCTTTTCCGAATTTCCCGAGACCCCGATCCTTTTCGAGAAGGGCCGTCGATGCGACGGTGAATGTGAGGGCTTCGCCTCCGGTTATGAGCGCACCTGCAGCCAGACCACCCTCGGCCAGTTCCAGGCCTCCAGCGAAAGCCTCGAAGAACAACCCTGCTCCCCACGTGAGTATGCCGATCAGGACCAACACCGTCAGATGAAAAATGAGATTTGAGACAAAGATGTCGTGATAAGCGTCCTTAATCTCGTCGTCGATGTTTTTCAAAAGTGCGCTTAATGCTGCGCGCTCTGCCCGAACAACTTTCCAACAATTTTCTTGGGCTTTGTTATCCTGGCGTATATAAGCGTCTCTCAGGTCTTGCCAGTGCTTTTCGAGCGGTCGAAAGTTTTTCAGTAGGATCAGTAGCTTTTGGACATGTACAAGCTCATCTTCTTCAGTGCATTTCTTAATGGCCTCCCGCATCGTTTCGTCGACGACGCTGAGGTGAACAGCCATGTTGACCGCGGTGGCCATCTTATGAAGGTCCGCAATCTGCTCCTGAATTTTCTGAGTCATTTCATGGGATTTTTCGGGATCCTTGTCCAGTAGGCTTCGCGCAGTTTCCAGTTGTGTCCCCAAGTCCTGAGGTATGCGGCCAGTCAAGTCGACCTTGCCCTGGCTCATGGTTTTGGTTTGCTTCAGCAAATCAGAGGTGTCTTCTAATGTCTCTTTCAAAATCTCGATTTCTAGCGTTTTCGCAAGTTCCTCGGCGTGAGCTAAAAGTTGGTATCCGGTTCTTGCATAATCGGAAGAGCGGATAGCCGCAGCAAAAGCCAACGCCAAGCTCATGAGAGGATGTCTTAGATATGGGGGAATGTCTTCGATACGGCCGGTTTCGCCTTTTGCAAATAGCAATCGCGATTTGGCTCCCGCGAGCCCCGTCCCCGCACGAACTACGATGTCGAGCTGAGCTGCCACCTGCGGGCCCCATTTAAGTATTTGTCTGTGATCGCCCGACGTGGCGAGTCTGTCATGCCGGCTTCGGACAAGGGCTTTTACCAACTCTAAGTCTGGACTGATGTCGATACTCAACATGTCGCTTCCACTGTCGTCCAAATTCCGCTCGATCAGGCTGAGCTGTTGAAGCACCTGCTGGGGACTGTTTCCGGTGGGCTTGAAGTCAGCGGCCTGATTGAGGGCCTCGCTGTCGAACCGGCCTGTAACCGTGCCGATGTAGTTCTGAATTTCTTTCTGGTCGTCCGCAGAGATAGACTCCGGAATCACTCCTGGATCGGTGATACCGGCGCGGTGAAGATTTTGAACAACATTAATCGCGAGCCGCAAGCGAGGCACATCTAGACCCTGTGCTGAACCTATATTCGCGTCTAGTATTTGAAGATCAGCGATGGGGGCGAGCGCATCCAGCGTCCAAAGCAAGTCGTGCATGCTAAGGCCGTTGAGGATAGTGAACGCTTTGGGAAAATTTCCGACGCCAGCAATTGAATTTGTCTCCGCCAGGGCAGCTCGAATGTCAACAAGCGGAACTCCGGTGCTACTTGGTGCGCTCTCCAGGGCACCCGCGTCCTGCAGCCGCTGAATTCCCATCGGCGATGCCGAATGTGCCTGTTGTTCAACATGTGTGAGTTCGTGAGTTAAGAGCGAAAGCCCCGCATAACTCTGCGGATCGAACGCGCCGGCTGCAAAGGCAACGTCATTGCCCAACGCGAAGGCTCGGGCTCGAACGCTATGGGCAGCGACGTCGGCGTGACCATCGGTGTGAACGCGGACGGCGGAAAAGTCGGAGTTAAAATCCTGTTCGTATCGGCTGCGCAGCGAGGGATCGAGAGGCGCGCCGCCCGAGCGCAACAATTCCTGCACCGCTATGTTGCCTGCGGCACTGCGCGGATCGATGGCCGCGGACGGCGGCTCTGCTTGGGCTCGAATCCGAGCGGCGCTGTGAGCTTCCTTGCCAGACTTCTCCGCCTCTTTCATACTGCCGTCCCGCTCGCGAGTGAGAAATATTCGCGGAACTCGTGTGCCGTCGGCATCTGGCCCTGCCTGACCAAGTATCGGGCGAGCGACTTGATGATCAACGGCATGGTGACTCGACGGCCATCCGCGGCGGCCAGGAAGGCAGCATCTACGCTGATCGTGCGAATTTGCCCGCCGGTGAGCTGGAACTGGCGCGACAGGAAGGCAAAGTCCACATCCGGCGCCACCGGAACTTGCGCCGGGAACATGCCGCGCCACAGCCGCTCCCGATCTTCATCTCCTGGAATTGGAAATTCGACCTGAAACTGAATGCGGCGGGTAAATGCCTTGTCCATGTTGCGCGGCAGATTCGAGGCCAGAATTACAACCCCGTCGTGCTCTTCCAGCTTTTGCAGCAGATATGCGACCTCCACGTTGGCATAGCGATCGTGGGCGTCTTTGACCTCGGAGCGCCTTCCAAACAGCGCATCGGCTTCGTCGAAAAAAAGAATCGCATTGCTGGAGTGTGCGGCGGTGAATATCCGATCCAGATTTTTTTCCGTCTCGCCGATGTACTTGCTGACCACGGTTGCCAGATCGATGCGGTAAAGATCCAAGCCAGACTCCGCTGCGATGATGCATGCGCTCATGGTTTTTCCCGTGCCCGAAGCTCCGGAGAACAGGACGTTGAGGCCGCCGCTTTGAAAACCTGATGGCAGTCGCCACTCTTCGTAGACGATGCTGCGATTTCGTATCGCGGCGGCAACCTCACGCACCTGTGCCGCGGTTGTCCGCGGCAAAACCAGGTCTTTCCAGCGGTAGGAGGCGGAAATCTTCGAAGCAAGTTTTCCTAAACTGCTGGCAGATTGAGTGCGAGCAGCCGCGAAAAGCGCCTCACGCACCGGCCGCCTTTCCATTGATAAACAGTCCTTCGCGTGGTGAGCTGCTGAAGCGATCTCGCCCGCCGTGAAGACAAACTGTTGTGCAAGTTCGTGGATCGCTTCCTCTGGAGCATCGACCGCCAGATTCTTAGTGGCTTGCTTCCATTGCTCAAAACGATTCGCATATGGCAAAGTCGGAAACGTCAGTTCGACGGCTCGTCGGTGGCCAATCACTTCCCGCCAATTAATCCGTGGGGTGCACGCATAACACAGTGGCACGTTGTCCAAACCGCTCAGAAAATTGGCTACGGCATTGTGGGGCCGGTACTCGGCGTCAAAAAACTGCTCGCCATTTTCTATATAGAGCGCCGCGCCTTCCAGCCGGGCCTGCAGTCTTATAGAGCCAGCCAGGAATGCATTCGATTCGGCTCCCACTTTGGCGTCGTTGGCGTCGATCAGGAGAAGTCCCATACCGGCCTGCTGACAAATGGCTGCCGCTGTCTCCAGCCGACCGCATCCTCGATTTCCGTTCAGAACTACCACTGCACCCGATCGCAGCAGAGCTGCTGTGGGCGCTTTTTTCTCTGATTGCAGATTAGATGCAGTACGGCCGTCCCCTCCTTCGATCTGCACTCTTCGCAAGGGAGGAACGGGCGAAGCGTTCCTTGCCAGAATAAATCCTGACAACACCACACTGGCCTGAAAACCGTGCGTGGCCGGCAGTCCAACCAGCAGTCCGCTGCGAGACAGCGCGGAGCCGGCGGCCAGAGCGTGGTCGACCGCGCCAGGGCCGTGCTCTGAGAGTAGACGCCGCACAAGATCTCTGGTTCCGAACTTGCGCGTCACATCATTGTTCAGGTAACCGTAAAGCGTTTCATATTTAGAGTCGAGCTCCGGCGCCAGGGCAAGGAAAAGAATGTCCTCTTCGACAGCGGTAAGAGAAAACTCCGCTACAATCCGGCGCCATTCAGAAAAAGAGCCAATGTCCTTTTCATGTCGCCGCCGGATGTCCTCAGCCTGCGCGGTCACTGCGTCAACATCGAAAGGCTGTGCGGAGTTGCGCAGCAACTGATCGACGTGCTCGTCGCTGATGTAGAGTCCGCGAAACTCATCCAGGCTGAGGTGGTGCCTCGCCCGCAGCCGCATCACCTCGCGATGGATCAATAGATCCAGGCGCGGCAGCTCGCGCTCCACGCGTTGCAGGGCCGAGTCCAGACTATGCCTCCTGAAATAGATGAAAAGGTCGTGGATCGATGCCTGGAAGCACATAGGATCCACTTGTCAGGCCTGACAATCGCAAGATCACGTGCAGCGGCGAAGATGACATGTTTACGACGATTCGGTCTCCCCCAATCTCCATACGGGCACTGAAATCCAGAAAGTTGGACCACAGATAACGCAGGCTGCAGGTGCCGAAGCCGGAAAGCTTCCAGGCAAAGTTACGCAACACGGAATGAGCCGCCACGGAAATCACGTCGGCACGACCGAGATAGGTGGGGTCGAACTCCATGTTGGTAGCCGGCTGTTCCTGCTGTCGCATCCATTCCCAGACAGCATCAGCGTCAACAGTGAAATCAAGTTGATCGAGGTCCAGGTCAGAAAAGACCCCGAATAAATCCCGCAATAGCGAATCAGAGCGCGCAGTGGGTCTCATCTCTATCGAGCAACATTGCACGAATACTGCAAACTTCAGAAGCGCCGGCTGTTTAGACCAATTCTCGGCGGCCAATTGTTCGATAAGAGGCAACAGAAGAAAAACGCAGCCGAGGGCGGTCGAGCGGAATTCTTCTCGCCCCGACTGGGCTGTCGACTTGCTGGTTATGGCGTCCAACCCGCGCTGCAGAAGGTCTGGGCGATCAATCCACGTCCGTAAAGACTCCACGGGCGCGGAAAGATCGGGAGCCAGCTCGCCAGTTCTTCCAGAGAGCAGCTTCGATTCAGCTTCCCGCCATCGTTCCGCAGGAATATTTTTTAGAAATTGATCGAGAGCGATTACTGCCGCGGCTGCGGTCGCTGCTTCCTGCCATACCGATTCCGGCTTCTTCTCTCGGCTGAGCACGCGCGCCAGCAACCAAAGAAAATCGCGTTCCAGACAGACGGAGAACGGGAATAGTTCCCGATCAGTTTCCCACGCATCCAGAGCTCGCAGAAGCATGCCATCTCCAGTTGGCACGTCCGAATAAGTCAGTCGCATCCAACACTGCGCCGCGTCCTGAGAAAGCAGGGTCGCTAGCACCCGGCGCAGCGTGCAAGGCGTGAGCATGGCCAAAGCAGCCAGCGCAGCGGAACTTTCTGTCACCAATAGCGAGCGCACCACCGCCGAAGAAGATAGCGCAGCCAGCCCGGCAAACGATGCGTATTGCCACTTATTCCACGCACTGCCGCATGCGACGTCAGTCATGAATGCCGCCATGTACTCCGCCCGTGACCGGTAGTGAAAGACCGACTGATTGTCGATACCGCTTTGCATAATCTTGACCAGACTCAGCGTCAGGCGGTGTGCCCAGCGGTCCACCAGTTCGTCCTTCTTCCATGACAAGTCAACTCCTAATGACATATTCAATCGCCGGATCAACCAGACGCTCTCATCCTCGTCCGGACAAATTCGCTCCAGAAAAGCGGCGAGCGCATGCGACAGCTGGCGGGTCGCGAGATCATTCAATGTATCGACCGACAGCGAATCCACGAACTGGTCGCGCGGCACCTTCCACTCCGAGATCACGCGATCGATATTCAATGAGTGGCTCATCTCACCGCGGCCCTATCACTACAAAAGTGAAATAGCGGTTATCAGGGTTTCCGTACATATCGCCGGTCAAGACCTGCATTTTGGTTGTGCTGATTCCGTTAATCACCGCGTTGTCCAGGCTGCTTCCGTGTGGGTTGAAATTCTGATCGGGAAATATTTGCGTGACACTCGCCGACGGCATAGATACAAACGGCGTGTCAAAAGTAATGACATACAAACCTGTGTTTACCTGCGTGCTGCTGAAACCCAGGCCTGCGAATATGTTTCCGTTCTTGTCCACGCTGCCACGCACTATCCGCAAATTTTCGGAGGCGCCCGGCGCGTAGAGGCTGCCATCGGAATTCAACTTGATGTTGCCCCTCACGTCGAGCAATTCGGCTGGAGTATTTGTACCGATGCCGATTCTGCCCTGCACCTGAAGCACCGGAGGAGATTTCATGCCGGTAAAAGTCAGTTGACCGTCGGCATCATTGATAAGGCGTACATTGAAGTCTTGCGGACCAGGCCCTGGGCCAAAATGAAAGTCGATATACGGTGTCCCCGTACCGGCCACAGTTGAACTGCCGCCGAGTTCGATGGCTCCGCCCTGGTCGGCCGACAACTGACTGTTGTTCGACCATCGCAGGTTGCCGCCGGCTGCAATGTGCAACATGTCTTGCGGGTTGGTTGTTCCAATGCCGACGTAGCCCTTGTCTTCGACGGTCATCACCTCTTTAAAATTCCCCGAGCTGTCGAGCGGTCCGATCGACAGATGATTATTTCCGGCATTGTTTTGACCGATCACGACTTGCAGATCGCGCCCGCCAGCCGCGTTTGCCTCGTTTCGTCGCAGAATAATCGGCACGCCACCGTCTGTTCCGTCGGATTGCACGAAACTGGCACGACCTTGAAGCCGCATATCACCTTCCACCCACACAAGGTCCGATGTCTGCGTCGGCGTGAAGTCGTTTCCCCGATTCTTCAGGCGAATCACTCCAGCTGCTGCTTCCACCGCCCCGGCGACCACTCCGATATAGGTGCGAAAGGCCTGCGCCTTGGCCTGGTCGGTAGCGTCGGTCGCCATGAACGCGCCTGCCTTTGTCGGGTCGATGTTCGGCTTCCAGCGAACATAGCCGACCGGGAGCAACCATTGTGCGGTGGGGTCCGTGGGCAGGGTTTGTTGCGGAATGGAATCGTCATAGATCGCCGGAGCTGACGGATTCAGCTTCTGCAGGATCGTCTGCGCGTCGCCCGTGTAGCCGGCGACGGTCACCGGGTCGTGCTGCAGAGCCGCGGTGTCGCGTTGCCCGACGTAGATTTCAAAAGTTTCCTGTACGCGGGAGTTGTTATTGCCGTTGCAGGGCACAAACCCAGGAGCCGGAGGCCGAAACGCTACCTCCGAGTACCCAATCCATATTTCCACCAGCCTGCCATTTGGCTCGTCGATGGCGGCGTTGTAGGTATAAGCGGCAAATCGGTCGGCGGGAATTTGGTATGGAGCCAGAGCCACGAGGGGACGTCCGAATCCGTCCCAGCCATATCCCGGCTGCAAGTAGACATTGACCGGGCTCGCCGAGCTGCCGACCGGCTTTTCGAGAAGATCGAAACCGAGGGCGATACCCCAGGTGTGGGCGCCGATCGAGTGACGCGCGGCCATCACGGAACAGAATTGCAAAATTCCTTCCAGGTCGTCCGCCGAAATATATTGGCCTTCGAAAAACAGCGGTTTTTGCGTCTGATCGATAGGCATAAGATTTCCTAACCTCGATTAAGCTTGTCATTGAGTGACGCGATGGTCTTAGCCTGCTCATCGAGCGTGGTCTGCATGCGATTCATCTGATTACGAAGGTCATTCACATCGCTGGATGATGACACCGTGCCCGCGATGGAGCCAAGCCCGGTGAGTGTTTCCAGGCCCGAAAGAAACGGGCCCACGACCTGATCGAGCATCATGGCCTCGATCGGCATCTGCATCTGCGCGTCAGAAAGAAGCGGGTTTCCGTCCTGGGTCGCACCCATGTTGGCGAATGCGAGCGTGTCCGGCCCAACCGGTTGCGACTTCGAGAACGATTCACTAATCAGCTGGCTGAGTATCACGCTTCGCTGTTGGGCGGTTGCCGGATATTGTGCCGTTTGAACCTTCACAGCAACGTTGGGGTCGAGATTGTTGAATTTTGTGTTTATGGCCTGATCGACGCAGCACTTGGCCGAAATTGCACTCTTGATCTTCGTTCCGAGTTGCAAAGGTGAAAGCCAATAGGCAAGCACGGGGAATCCCACGGCGAACTTTCGCACCCAGTTGCAGATGTCGATGATGGTGCAGTCCTTCCGGCTGATGGTAATCGTAGCCAGATAAATGCGGTCGTCATTCACCGGAGCCGGGCATGGCGGAAGTAGCGCCGAACAAAAACAATCCCTGAAAAATTCCACGATATAGATCTGCGCGGCTAAGGCGATGTCTGCGAGGCTCTGATAAGCCGGTTGGCAGAGAGTGCCCAGCTTGGAGATGAGCTGACAGGCATAGCCCGGATGCGCGGCAAAAAGGTCCGCCAGGTTTTCCCGCAGCGCGCAGCACCAATTCTGCAAGTCTTGTGCCGATGGCGGATTCGAAGTCGGAAACGGAGGAATTGAGTTTCTATAGAGCGTCAAGCAGCACATCAGGCGCTCAACCAAGGGGCTGACCGGCGCCGCCTTGCCCGCATTCGGCGGGATCTTGCAGACTTCAAAAACGAAACTTTCGCAAATTGCCGTCGGTTCACACTGTGGAGGTGACATCGTCCGGGTCGTAGCGGTTGTGGTCGAACTGCTCTGCTGGCAACCGCAACCGCAGCCTCCGCCGCGGGATGACGTGCTCATACTCTGCGTGCTCCCGCCGCAACCACAACCACCGGATGAAGACGTGCCGGATGAAGACGATCCGCCGCACCCGCAATTCGACGATCCTCCACAGCAACACCTGGAGCAGCACGAACTCCCGCTTGCGCCCTTCAGCGAAGTGATTCCCCGCGTGGCCTTCTCTGTGTAACGGATAGCCAACACCCACTCCTCGGTCGTATCACGGCAGCGGTCGTTCGCGGTGTAGGCATCTATGGGATCGCAGTTGTTCCTGGGCTTCTTGCAGGCGTTAATCAGGCTGCAGACGTCGACCGACTGGTTTTTGCAGACAATGATGTCCTCGCCGCAGGGGCTGATCGCATAACCAGGCTTCACTTGCACGCCGGAGCATGGATCACAAACCACTTCCATCCCGCACACGACTCCCCAGCCATGCAGGTAACGGTTGTGCAGTTTGTTCTTTTCAATGATGTAGTGATTCAGGAGGTTGAGATCTTCGTCGGTCAACAACTGGCCCGCGAAGAAACGTGGACGGCAAAGGCACTCCAGTCCGCCGCACTCGGGGCATGGTTCTTGCGGGTTGTCGCACGGCGTGGTGTAGGGCCGAGAGGGAGTGGCTACGATTCTCGCCATGGTGTCATGCTCCTTAGAAGCTAACCAGCGCGCTCAGTTTCGCGGCGACGTCTGCAGGAAGTGCCAGGCGGTTTTGCAGGTCAACCAGATTGGTAAACGGAGTCTTCTTTCGCTCCGCCAGAATTTTCTTTGCCAGCGTTGCATCGACGCCCGGAAGCGTCTGCAGGTCCGAAGAGCTGGCGTTATTTACATTGAGATGAGTCAGCGAACCGCTGTCCGATGGCGGCGGCTGCAGGTAGAACCAGCTCTCGAAGTTTCCTCCTTCCACCATGTCTCCGGAAGGATTCTTGCCGCCGGTGATCGGACCTGGCCGGGGATATGTCGGGTTCCCCACCATGCCTCCTATGTTGTCTCCGTCCAGCATCCCGGACTCCGCAAAAGCCCCTTTGGTGTAGACAAAGTCCCCGCTCAATGTCACCCGGACGCACGGCAGATCCAGCGCTTGCCACGGCGGATTTTGATAGGAGGCAGCGGTCCAGATGTTGAGTTTTCCTAAAGTGAGCCAAAACTCCGAATACGGAATGAAGGCCCACGCGGATGCCGGCGTTTCGTGCGTATTCGGAGTCTCAGTCAGGCCGAGCGCCACCAGTTCAACGAGCTGCCCATACGGCTGAATTCGAAAGCGGTTGTAAAGGCCGCTGAAAGCAAGGCTGCCGTCCGAGGCGGCCTCCATTTGCGGGTATGTGATTTCCACGCGAAAGCTTTGCCGATCGATTCCAGCCATCGCCTGGTTGAAATAGATAGTAAGAAGAGGAGTCTGTTTAGGGTTGAGCTGAGTGGGCGGAGCATTGAACCGGTTCGACAGGAAATCACTCCACGCCACGATGGCGCCATTTCCGTTCCAGCCGATGTCGATGATCTTGGGAAGATTCGGATTTAACCCGATCACAGGAGTGGTGGTCGTGACGACCGTGGTCGACTGACCAGTGCAGTCGCACCCGCAACCGCACGCGGCTACTGCCTCCAGAACTTCCGCGATTCTGTTCGTGCTCGGCAAAATGATTCTGCCCAGCCGGTTGTCGATGCGAGCGACCTGCGCCGCAAAGTCGGCCGCGGGATCGGTTGGTGGTGTTTGCTGCGCTTGGATCGAGAATCCCGGCTGATATCCACGAATTGTGGCGAGAACCAGGCAATCCGCTGTACAACAATCTTCGCAGTCCTCGAGCACATAGAGGTCGGGACATCCCGGCGCGCTGGCCTGAACTCCCGCGGTCGTGCCTTGCCCTGGTCCGCCTGCACCGATCACAAACACTTCACTTCCATCACTGACTACGGCAGCTGCATTTGCGGGTTGCACGGTCGGAACGCCGGCGGGCGGAAGTTCGGGCGATCCCGCAACCAACGTTTTCAGATCGAACGGCTGCAAGGTGTAGGTTCCCGGCGAGGCCGTGGACTGCGTGACCACATATAGAACTTTCTTCTGAGGGTCGGCTCCAGCGGCAACCGGCTGATCGAACAAAGAAATATTTGCCAGAATCGTTGCCGGATTGGCCTGGACAGCGCTGATGGTGGAGTTGGCCTGATCGACTACCGCAAGCACATCCGGCCCGGAGAGGTTGGCCAGCACCACGCGTGCAGGATCAGCCACAACGGTCAACGGCGCCAGCGTCGTGCCCGCCGTGAGATCAGCGGCGCCAATCTGACTAGCGGCGGAATCGACGTAGTACGCCTTGGTTCGGTCTAAGCCCAACACCAGACCAGTGGGCGAACCGCTCAGCGCAATCGATTGCGACTGCGTCGGCGGAGACGCGCTTGCGTCAAACGTCAACAGTTGCGGGGTCGCAGTTTTCAGCCACGCAACCTTGGTGGCGGAAATCGCGGCCAGACTCGCAGGCGTAGCGTTATCGGCGACCAGCGCGGAAGTTCCAGCCAGGCTGAGATCGCTGGCATTCAAAACAATCAGCGATGACTGGCTGGAACCGCTGTCGAAGGAGATCGCATAAACAAGTGCGCCATCGTCAGAAACCGCCAGCGCTTTGCCGGCGCCGGGCAACGCGTGATTAAGTCCGCTGATGTTGACCTGGCCGGTTGGATCCATTTTGTACACGGTAGAAGGAACGGCCGAGCTCAGCGCATATAGATAGGTCCTGCTCGGATCGAAACTCAGCGCACTCGCACCGCCGGCAACATTCACCGCCGGGCCGGCGGTTAGTTGCGGCAAACACCCTTTCTTGCCGGTGATCTTCGGATCGACCGTCAGGTCGAATTCGTAGGACTCGAGAATCCGATTCGGCGCGCAGGCGGTATCGTCGCAGCCGCAGTCATCGTAGAGGACGGGAATATTTTCGACTGGGCATTCCTTGTAATGCACGCAGATTTGCAACGTGTGTGAAGCACCGATTCCGGCCGCGGCCGCGGTGGCCTGCGCTTTTTGCAATTTGATCCAGCTCTTGAATTGCGTGATGTCGACGTATTCCCGCTCGGGCACCACGATGTCGTTGCCGCAACAGTCTTTTGCAAAGCCGGGATCGACCATCACGAAGCGGTTCTGGCAAGCCCCCGATGAATGCGGTCGCACCTGCAATCCGCAGACCACGCCTTCGCCGTGCAGCCGCTTCTGGTGGAGACGCAACTTATCGATGTAGTAGCGCTGTTCGTCCTTGAAATCGCGTTCGACCAGGAGTTTCCCGGTGAAATAGTTGTTGCGGGTCAACGAACCGATTTCGCATTCCGGACATACGGTTGACCGACTTCGCTTGTCCATACAATTACTCCAGCCTTGTCGTACTGCCAATTCGAGTGTCGCCCGTCACCATCGAGGGTCCGCCGCGCGCCTGCGGCGAGGTATCCAGGACCGAGTCGCATCCCAGGCTCGTGCCTGCAAGTTTTACGCCTGCCGGATACCGCCCAACAACTGAATCCAAACCGATTGAAGATTGAAATCCAATGCGCAATCGCGGGCCGACGAACCGGACCTGATACTTCGTCTGTGCCGGACTCTCCGCGCGTAGCAGGTTCAGAAGCGCCCGCTTCTGTCCCTGATCTTTCTCATATTTTTCCGGGACGAAAACCGTGAACTGGTTCGAATACACGAGAAACGGATCATGCAGCGGGTCGGGGACCGTATCGATGTGAGCCTCGCCCAGAGGCACGTTGCCGTTCAGGTGAGCTCGGCCTACGATGCGTTCACTCCACAACCGCGACTCGTCGCCGACGCGGCCTGCCCCCAGGAACAGCCAGCGTCGCAACTGGTAATGCTCGAGAATCAGCGGGGGATTGGCCCAGTCGTACACGCACTTCGGCGCCGGCCGGCAATTCAATGGTTTCGGTCGGCACCGGTGACGATTCTCTACGACGTTGCAGCACTGTTGACGCGGCAGCAGGCCGAGGAACACGAGAAGCTTGCGGTGAAGTCCGATCTTGGTGCCGCGGATGGATGCGACACCACCATCCTCTTTCACCATCTCCCGCCGACGCGCGACCGGCAGCGATCGGTCGAGTTGAATTCCTATCCAAGAGGCCAGCCAGGAGAGAAAATCAATACCGCCGGGAATGTTAGTCGTGGCCGGAGTCGATGCCGGATCGAAATAGCATGCCTGCTTGTCGATCTCGCATTCCACGCTGCGCAATACTGTGTCAAAAATGCTCAGGAAGCGGTCGAGGAAACTGTTGCGCGCCGGGTCTTCCCCGAACGCAGCCGGAAGAAAACGCCGCAAGCTGATTCGCGGGAACTCGATCTTGACAGAATCAAGCAGCGGCGTGACTGCGCCGTTTCCAGAGAAGGCCAGCCTCAACCAGAGATAGCGACCAGGACCGCTGAGAATCATGCAATCCCAATCGCAGAATTCTCCCGTGAAAACCTGCTGCGTCGCCCATGAAGAGTCCGGCAAAGCCTCGATCAGGTCTTGAGGAATCTCGGCTTCTGCCGAATATGTCGACACTACAACTCGCGATCCGCGCGGCGCCTTGCCGTTGATCACCACCCGGTGCCACTGGCATTGATACAGGCGGCTATCGAGCGCAGATGAGATGTAAGTTCCGGTGCTGAGGTAGAGCGGACTGGTCGCAACCGGCGCAGTGCCCGCGGGAAGCAACGCGCCCTGCGGATCGAACCATGAAGTGCCGGCCGGCTGGCAACAGAACGCGCTCATGTCCACGTTGCCCTGCGAATCTGAAACCAATGCGGCTGGAGCAAAATTCGCCGCTGCATCCTCGGCGCGATCGACCTGCGCCCACAGGCCGGTCTTCGGATTGAACACGCGCGCGAAGGTTTCGCCGTTGAGAACGACGTAAATGCGGTCAGAACAATCAAGAGCCACGAATAGCGGCGACCCGGGCAACGTCAGGCTGCGAATCCACACCCCCGCCGGATTGAACACCTGCAGGCAGTTATTCGCGGAGTCCGCAATCAAGGCGTGTCCGCTGCCGTCAAAAGCCATGTCGACGGGCTGCCAGGGTTGCGTGAGATTTGCCTTGGGACCTGGCTTCCAAAAACTGCGCACCACGAAGCCGTGAAGAGACAGCACGACCACGCGATGATTCATCGTGTCGCAGACAAAAAGGTTTCCAGCGCAGATCGCAATCGCGGTTGCGCCATTCAGTTCTCGCGCTGCCTTGCCTTGGCCGCCGTAGCATGGAACGGTCACGAAAGAACAGGTGCAGCCGTCGAATCGCTTCAGCAGCAGGTCTTCGCAATCGAGCAGAAAGAGTGCGCAATCCGGCGCCTGCGCCATGTTTGCCGGCAATCGAATTCCACCCAAGCTGCCACTCGGCTCACCCGGGGTTCGCGCGCCGCCCGGTGCCGATGACAGCGCGAGCGCTCCCGTCAACGGCTGGACCTCGACTCCAAGCGAAGTCTCCGCGCTCCAACCCTGCCTCGCGTTCAGCAGACACCACGTCGGATCGTTTGGCGGCTGATGAAGCAGCGCGCCAAAAAATGGCGGGCGGTACACCGAGTTCAGAGGTGCTGCTGTGGTTGACATAGCTCAGTTCGTCAAGTCGTAGTCGACCGTCACTGTGTGCTCCGTCGAGTACACAAGTGCCCCGGCTGGTATCGAAGCGTCGGTGCAGGCCGCGTACGGCACCCCGGCCAGCGTGAACGTCAATGACTGAATTCGCGAAACCCCGGGCACCGACAGAATCTGCTGAAAGATGCGCGAGTAATAGATGCTGCCGCCGAAAGGCCAGCCTTCCCCGTCATCGCCGCCGGTGAGCGGATGAAAATAACTCAAGAGCGCTTGCTTGATCTGCGTTTGCGTCGAGGCTAGGTCCACGTTGTCGTTGACAATCACATCTGCGGTCACGCTCACTTCGAGGTAAGTCGGCTTGGCCACAAACAATTCGGTGGTGATCAGCTTGCGCTGGCTCAGATAGGCGCAGACCGTGCGGATGGTCCCGTCGCTAGGCGTAGGATCCGGCGATGTCCCCCCAGGCACAACGATTACTGTGACCGCGCCTGGCACGGAGATTCCGGGAAAGTTCGGATTCGCGAGCGGCATTGCGTAGGCACGCTTGATGTTCGCCACCTGCTCTGCCAGGTACTGGAAGTCGTCGGCGGTCACAGCGCGGCAGCGGCTCTTGATCTGTGCAGGCGCCCGCTCCGTCACTTCTTTGAGCGTCTCTTCGTCCGAGCCGCCGTAGGCGGCGAATAGATTCGCGACCTTCGGGTCATCAATGCCATCAATCGAACTGAGCACGCTGTTGATGGCTCCGGCCGGCACGTTTCCTGCGGTGCCGCCGCCAAAGCTGTAAGTCTGCGCCATGATGTTCGCGCCGCGATTCGAAATGTTGATGGCAGGGATGGCGCCGTTATTTCCGTCGCCGCACAGCACCGTGGCGGTTGTGTTATCGAGCTGATAAACCTGATCATTGGCGCCTGAAGCGAAAAAATCGCTCACCTGGTTCCAGGTCACGAAGCCGTTGCCGTCGCCCGCGTCGACCTGCAGCACGAGAGTACCGTCGAGCACGGGAGAGTTCTCCAGCGTGAAGGACTGGTTTGGCTGGCCGTTGCTTCCGCCCAGTACTTCGTTGGTCACCGTCTGCGATTGCCGAACTACGGCGGTGTTCGTTCGCAGAGCCTGCAGCTGGGGCGGTTGGTCGTAACCCGCGGTCGAGAGATACGCGCGTATCCAGTACAAGCTCGCCGAGCCGTTGAATGACGCGGCGGCCATTCCCGACTGCGGCAATTGGACATGAATATGTCCGGTGGTCAGGAAGGTATTGGTCTCATCCTTTAATAAGGTGAGCGCACTCCAGTCCGAACCGGCCCAGTATTGCCAGGCGATCTTGACCGGCGGATAGACCTGCGACGCGGGAAGCGAACAAGTGCTCGCATTCGGAGAACTGGCCTGGCCGTCGAGAAAGCACGCCAGCTCCAGGTCAATCGGTGGCAGCGGATTGGTGGCATCAAAACCCAGCATCAGCGCGCTGCCTGCGGTCGCGAGCTCTCCGAACGGATACCAGGTTTCGTCGGCCTGTTGATTGTCGGAGGTAAGATCGGTGAATAGAAATCCGTCGTAGCTCAGCAAGGTGACGAGCGGCGCGGTGAGAGCGACCAAAGCCTTCGGAAGTTCGAATATCATCGGGGGCTGGCCGGCGGTCGCGACTTGCGTTCCCAGCGGCACGATGACTGAGGTCTCCGTGTAGCCGGCCGTGACCGGAAAGGTGACTTCTGCCTGCGCTGGCTGTGCTGCTCGCAACTCGATGCCGAGCAGCTCGAGGAACTTGATGTAGTTCTGCTGTGGAACTTTTCCGAGACGATAGATGAGCAGGTCGGTCATCCAGCCCAGCAACTGCACCAGCGCCATGCCGGGGTCGTTATCATTCAGGTCGGTCCACTCCGGCGTGTATCGCGGAATGCGCGTGCGCGCTTCGTCGACAATGTCTGCGAAGGTGCGATCGTCGATAGCCGGCAATAACGCATCCAGCGGCATCAGTTGGGCTCCTGCAGATAGAACGGGAAAACGATGTTGCCGATCGCGTTGTTGTCACGGATCTGATAGGTCACGCGGATCAACAGCAGATTAGGCTCGTCAGGAGACGTATCAACGCCCACGTCAAGCACGTCGATTCGCCGCTCCTGGTCCGAAAGCGCAGAGTGGACTTCCTGCACGATCGCGCTGAGCGTCGCCGAGTTGTTCGGTGCGAACACCAGGTCATGAATTCCACAACCAAAATCGGGAAGCATTAAACGTTCGCCCTTCGAAGTGCTCAAAATCAAATAGATCGATTCCTCGACCCGCTGCTCGTAACTGGATTGGGCAACCTCGCCCTGCGGCGTTACCTGCAGCGGAAATTTCCAGCCGATTCCGAGATATGCTCGCGATCCCATTCAACTCGCCGTCAAAACGCACTGCGCAATTCCAGTCAGGCCACGTTGGCTCACCCCGGTCATATAGAAGTAATGAAGGCCCGGCGAGAGCGTGCTAAGAAACGGAAGCGAGAGATTGAGCACAACCGTAAGCGCTCCCGAGGGCCACGACCCTCCAAGCGGCGCCGGCATTGCTCCGGGCACACCGTTCGTCAAATCCTTACTCTTTGCGTCCGGCACGTTGATCCACACCAAACTCCACTGCATGGGAAATGCGGTCGCCAGCGTAAATGTGATCGGGATGGTTGCCGGCATTTGCGTGGTGGTATTGAAAACAGCCGTCGGAGGCGTCGCGGTTACGACCGGCGGCGTCATGTCCGCCATGGCCGGCGTGATCGGGGGCGCACTCTGCCCGGCAGGTATCGCCGCGACCGTGCTGTCATCGAGAACTTTGTGATGTTCGATCATCGTCAGCGGCAAACCGGTAATGCTGGTGTTCAAATCGGTGACCAAAATGACGCGCTTGCCACCGATCTTGGTGGAATTGAGCCCCATCGATTTCAACGTGTAGCTGGTGCAAGGCACAGGAAATAGACAGCCAAGAGTTCCGGTGTCGCCTTCCACCAGTACGACGCCTCCATTGACCATTCCGTGGTTCGAGCTGGGCAGAGAAGTGCCCGGCCCCGCGTGCGGGCAAGTGATGGTCGCGAGCGTGGTGAGCACTTGTGGCATTACAGAATCTGCACCGATCCCGATTGCATGGTCAGCGAACGTCCGCCGCCTTTCAGGGTGATGGATCCCGATCCCGAGTCGTCCATCACGATGCTCAACCCACCCTTTGTGGTGAGCGCAATCTGATTGTTCTTGTCATCGAGGACGATGCTCAGTTGTCCTGGAGTCAACAACTGAATTTTTTTGTTGTCGTCTTCAAAGCGCAACTGCAGCCCGCTCGGAGTCTTGACAATTCGATGTTGCAAATTCGACTCCGGCGGCAGATCGGCGCCGTTCCACAGGAAGCCAAGAATGAATGGATGGGTGAAATGTCCTTGCTCAAACGCGACGAGAACTTCGTCGTCCTTCTCTGGCATGAAAAACATTCCACGGTCTTTGCCGGTAAGGGGCGAGGCCATCGCCGCCCACGCACTCGTCGTCTTGCCCGGCAGCCATGGATATCGCAGACCGATTCTTCCCTCGCCCAGCGGATCATTCAGGTCGTTCACGATGGCGATGGCAACGCCGCCTCTGTGAGTGTGGCTCATGAAGCCTTGCCTCCTTCGAAATCCTCGCGCCGAGCGTTGAATCGGGTTGTGTATCCGCTGGCCCCGATGGTGTGTGTGGTATCGGTCACGAAATACGTCCCGCTGAATCGCGATCCGAGGCCGCCGATTTGCACGTTGACTCCGGCGCGCAGGTCCGGCAGGCCAACAGTGGTTGCGGTGGCGTTCACAAAACAGCGCAACCGGTCAGAGAGAATTGCATCCGCACGTTGCTGGGCTTCCTGGGGCGAGAACATCGGCTCATGCACCACGATCTGCTCGCGCGGGTTGCAATCGGTAATGAGCCGGTGGATGTCGCGGTTCATGCGGAACTTGGAGTCGGTCACCGTGGACTTGGCGACAATGGGCTTTTTGGTGCGCCGGTTCCACCCCATCACGGTTACGCTTTTGATCTGGTTGTGGGTAGTGAGCGTCGGCTTGAAATCGATCAGCGACTTTCCCCAGTCCAACTGGAACGTCACTGCGCGCCCGGCGCTGGCGGCGTTTTGCGACGGCCCGAAATAAAGAGTCGGTTTGCTGCCTTTTTTGCCCTGATCGTAGACGAGCACATAACCACGCTGCCGTGCCCGCGTCAAAAGAAAATCGATGTCGAATTGGTTCTCCTGCGCGACGTAGTCGAGTTTCGTTTCGTTGTGGAGAGACTTCGGATCGATAATGATGTTCGCTGGCACGCGTTTCTTGCCGGTTTCGCTATCGGTCAGGCTGTCGAGATTTTGCGCAATCTCCGAGTCTTTCTTGTTGTCCCACACCGTCGTGTATTGCTTGGTTCGCAATGAATTGAGCAGGTTCAGCCCACGCACATTCAGCGTAGGCGGCCCGCCGGAAGGAAAATTTGGCTCGATCGTTGTGAAGCGCCCAGTCAGCATGACTCGCAAATCGCCCAGATATCCCATGGAGAGCTGCACAGTCTTGCCGCAGGGCTCGAACAATTTGAAATAAGCGCTGCGGGCCCCTGTTTCGAGCGTGGTCTGGGTTTCAGACCCCACGTATTTGAAGCTTTGCGTCTTGTCATCCCAGTTGTTCAAAACGATCTCGAATCCGTCGATCTCTTTATAGTTGTCGTGATACGTGACCTGGGTGATGTCGCGAACTACGTCGCTGGGGAGACCCGAGTTCTGCACGAGCAATTGGAACGTCGGCACGTAGAATCCGTTCTGCCGTATCGACTCTTCAGATAACGTGACTGCGCTCATGGCTTATGAACTCGGTGGCAATACCAGGAACATACCCGGCGTCAAGCGTCGCGGATCATCGAGAACATTCGCGTCGGCGATCAGTCGCCACTGGGCCGGATCGAAATATTGGTCCGCTGCGATCGCACCCAGGGTTTCTCCTTCTTCAAGTACGTGTACCTGGGTACGGTCGGGCGAATGCAGGTTGAGTTGCCCGAACTGTTGATCGAGCGTGCGGTATTCCTTCAATCCCAGCGTGACGTTCGCCCGCAGCGCATCGCCCGAAGGACTGAACAGCGTGTACCTGTGACGCACGCTTTCAACTACGCACTGAAAATCAGTGCGCCGGTTGTTGCCCAGTTTTTGCGAAACTTTGGAACCGGAAAAGTTAGTGCCCCACGACAACCGGCAGATCGGTGGCGCGTGTTTGTGCGGCAGCACCTTTACCAGCTGGTACATTCGGTCGGTTTTCTCGACTACACTCTTCGCCTTTGGTCCCATACCGTCTTCTGTGTTGTCGAAGAACAGGTCGACGGTGATGGTCTCGGCTTCCCCCCGCACAAACTGCACCAGCGGCGCATCCAAGCCGGGAATCTGTATCTCCGCATAGTGCGCGCTCTTGCTGAAAGAAAGTTCCGTTGGATTGAACTGCACCGGAATGCGCTCCGGCGCGCCCTTACCCCAGTTCACGATCAGTTCGGCTTTTACCGGCTGCTGCATTTAACCGATGTCCCCCTTTTCCCAGTCATCCATACCCGCCATCGTGCGCCGCTCACTCTCCACCTGTTTCCGGTGCGCGTTCCGTTCGTCAATCGCCACCATCACCCTCGACACGATGCGGTCGAGCAAGTGCGGCGAAAGCAGTTGATCGCCGTCCATCGCCGTAATCGAACTTTTGGCCTCACCAATATTGATTTCCATGTTTCAGAATCCTCCAACCAATCCACCTACTGCATCGAACGCTGTCCCCAGGGCCGAGAATTGCAGAATCCCCTCGTGTGCGATTTCCAGGGACTCAATGGCCACGGAATTTTGCGATGCGTTGAGCGCCGGGGCGGTGTAGCGCACCGGCAGGCCTCGCCGGAAATACCAGGTCTGCGCTGGAATATGCAGGTTGTCGGTCAACACGATGACTCCATCTCGCCGCTTGCCTTTGCCTTGTGCGAAACCGTAGTGCCAGTCCCACAACTCGCTGCCGTACGACAAACCTTTCTTCAGCGTCACTCTTCCCCACTTCACGCGCGTCGGAAATTGCAGCACTTCACCGTTCCGTCCGCCTTCGCGATATTCCTCAACATCCAACTGCATCTCAAGACCCGTGCACTCGCTGAATCCGCCAAGGGCAACATCCGAGATGGCGGACATCGCCAGAGATGTCGCCAGTGCAATTGCGCTCGAGGTGTCGATCAGCGTGATCAGAAAATTGGTCGCGATCAGGGGATCAGTCCTCACGCCCAGTGCACCGGCAAGAGCCATCAGTGGACCTCCACTAGCGGACCCATTTCCTGGATTTCGAACTGATTGCTTACCCGGCCGACGCGCACCACCACGAACTCAAACGGATTCGACGGCGCTACCAGCACGTCAGCCGTGAGCTTTCCATTCTGAATGTCAGTCTCGGTATTGTTGGTTTCGTCGCAACGTACGCGCAGAGCTTCGTCTGCGGTATCGCCAACCAGCGCTCCCCGCTGCCACAGCGAAATCAGGAAGCTGGCGATCGAGATCCGTAACTTGGCGCGGGTAAAAGTACTGTTCGGCTCGAAGACCGCCCATTGCGTAGACAATAGCAGCGCCTTTTCGATCATCATCAGCAGGCGGCGCACATTTACGAATCGCAACGTCGTATCGCTCGAAACTGTGCGCGCACCCATAATGCGAATTCCTCTTCCTGGGAGGGTGCGGATGGCGTTAATTCCCCTGGAATTCAAGATTCCGTGGCGCACGTCGTCCACGGACGCGGTCACGTCCTGTATCCAATTCAGCTCGTCATTCGCCGGCGCCTTGTGAACGCCAACCGTGAAATCGGCGTTGGCATATTGGCCGGTAACGTGGCCCGACGGCGGAATATCCCGGGTTATGTCAGTTGCTCCCGGCAACGGATCAACGACGCGAAGCCATGGGTAATAGAGCGCCGCATAAGACGAATCGAAACGCTGCCGCCACGCAAGAATCGCGCCCATTCCCAACCGATCGTTGCGCGAAGCGGAGATCGGAGGATCAAGCACCATCATCCGGTCGCCCATGTGCTCGCAGTGATTCACCGCATCGGCCTGCACCTGGTAAATTTCGTCGTCGGAGAAAGTCGGCGGCAGATCGACAAACGGAATCGGCGGTATCGGGGGCGCTGGATCCGAAGGCAAACAGGGATCCGGCACACAAACCGGAGGCGTGAACATGCCTGGAATCTTGGGCTGAACATTCAAGTCCGGGATTGCCAGCATCGAAACTTCATCGACGCCGCCCAGCACGCGAAACCCGCGCGTCTTGGCGTTTTTTACCTGATCGCTATCGAGCGGATCGACATCTTCACCCGCAAAATCGTAGGGCTCCAGGGTGATCAGACCGTCGCGCGCTCCGGAAAGCGGTTGTATTCCCGAGGTCGCTATAAGATCGAGCGGCGTAAAGACTTCACGTAGTTCGCCGATCACGATGGGATTTGGCGGCGGCGGGAGCGCTCCGCCGGAGTACACGTGGTTCGCCACCGGCATGGGAGCGAGAATCGCAGGGCCATACTGCGGGTGCTCCGGGATCAAGGCCAGTCCTTCGAAAACCGCCATCGGCGTTCCTAATTCGCGCACGATGAACGTGTACTCAATGCTTTCGACCAGAATTGCCTCGTCACTGCGAAGTCCGCTGAGCGCCTGGTCATAAGGCAGGCGGCGCCGAATCTGCGGATTCACCCAGATAAGAGCACTGTTCGCGGCATCCACATCACAGACAACGCGGAGGATCAAAGCCCCGCCCGTCTGTCGAAGCCGGACCAGCGTTCCGCGCATGAATCCAGTGGTCGAGGCAACTGCGCTGAGTTCACTATTAGTCCATCCTGCCGCGACAGTGGTTTGTGCGATGTGAGTCTCGCGAATTTCGACGGTGAGGTTGTTTCCCCAGACTCCGGGGCTGGATGCGGAAACATTCCAGATCGGCGCAACCGCACCGTTCAATATCATCGAGGCTGTAGCTGTGCCCGCGGTCGGGTCCTGAGAAGCGACGCGAACAATCCAGCAGCGCTGTCCGCCGTTATCAAAGAATGCGCGCACAGCGTACGCCAGAAAAGCGGCGCCGGTGAAACTGCCGTAGTGCGCCTGATATTGCCGCCACGACTCGACGGGAACCGCGGTATCGACTAGTCCGCGCGGCGCGATGCCCACAAATCCGGCCACATCGGTGCGAATTGCCGTGATCCCCGGCGCACTGGCGTCGACGCGCTGGTAATAAACTCCCGGCGTAGTGAAAGTGCTCATAGTCGTCGGCCCTGGTTACACCAGCGATAGTCCCTCGTGAACAATCTCCACCGACTCCATGGCCACTTCGTTCGCCGTGGCGTTGAAGGTCGGAGCCTCGATTTTCTTGATCCACATGTTCTCGACGTCCCAACGCATCACCTCAGTGCGGGCTTCGTTGAGCAGCACAATAGTTCCGTTGCGGCGGTCGGGGACCCCATTCACGATGTTCGTGTACCAGGTCCACAATTCGCGGTTGGGTGTGTAGCCGCGTTTCAGGGTGATGTTGCCGTAAGTCTGCAGGCCAATCAGCTTGCGCGGGGTTCGCGCGACATCGGTGCCTTCGCGATACTCCACGGAGTTGCCGTCAGCGGTGAGTCCGCTGCACTCGCGGAACGCACCCACTGTCAGGCCATCGATTTCAACGCGGAAATTAAATGTACGAAACGGATCAATTCGTGCTCCGGCTGCCATGCGATGTCTCCTCTCGCCGCTCCCAGCGGCGCGTCAGCTCTTAGTCACTGCTGTTCGCAGTCCACAAACCGATGCGGATAATGACGAACTCCGCCGGCATCACCGGGGCGACGCCCACGTAACAGATCAACCGGCCCTCGTCGATGTCTGTCTGCGTCATGGTGGTGTTGTCGCACTTTACGAAGAAGGCTTCTTCTTTCTTCGTTCCCTCCAACGCTCCGTTGCGCCACACCACTGTCAGAAATGCGGAGATTGAACGCACCACCCGCGCCCACAATGGCTGCGCGTTGGGCTCAAACACCACCCACTGCAATCCCTGGTTCAAACTTTTTTCAATAAAGATGAGCAGCCGGCGCACGTTCACATATTTGTAGTCACTGTCGCTCGAAACGACTCGCGCACCCCAGACCCGGATGCCGCGATCGTTGGAGCGGAAATCGCGAATCACATTGATGTTCACTGGGAACGGATTCAGAATGTCCTGCTCGCTGCCATTGATGATGCGTTGCAGGCCGACAATCCCATTCACCACTTCGTTTGCCGGAGCCTTGTGAACTCCGCGCGTGTTGTCCACGTTGGCGTAAATTCCCGCAATGTGCCCCGAAGGAGGTATGGGTACATTCGAAATGTTCGAGAGATTCGCCGGGAACGGATCTGGGATCAGAAGCCAGGGATAGTACAGTGCGGCATATTTTGTGTCGTATTGCTGCCGCTGGAACTGCACATCGTTCATCGAGTCATCGGGCGGCGGCGTGCTGTCAAGAACGGCAAAGCGGTACAGCAGGTTTTCGCACTGGCTAATCAGGGCGCCCTGCATGGTTGCGCTCGTCCGGCCCGGGCACCCGATGATGCTGATGTCGTCGATATTCACCAGGCTCCACAACCCGGTGCGGTCCTCGGGTTGTACATTGTCGGCGCCGATGTAAACACTGTCGTCAAGCGTAAGAACGCTGTCGTCGCCGCCTTCGAGCGGATGCATCGCCGGTCTTGGCTTCCCAGTCGGGGAAATATCCACCAGTGTCTCCGGACCCAGGCGCACGCTTTCGGCGATCGCAGTGGTTGCGGCCAGATCGCTGACGCGAATGTAACTTGATTGCCCTTCCGGACGCCGGTCTTCGAGCCGCAGTGGACCGTTGATGTCACCAATGACGGTGTCGAAGTAGTGGCTATGGCGCGGATCCATCGAGAGGCTGCGAAAGATCTCCGAATCGATGACAATTAAATCCTTCTGCGGTCTTGCTGGATCAGGCTGATGTAGGAGTGACACGGTCAATCGAAATTCCCGCGAATGCACGCCGAGCGGCGTGGTAGCTGCCGCGATCGCGGCCATCTGCGTTGGCGTGAGGCCGGGAGCGGCCAGTGTGATCAGGTAGTTCGCCGTGCGATCGACGAAATCTACCTTCAGCGGAACATCGATAACCGCGTCATTTTTCGCGGAATCAAGAAGCTCAAGCACCGTGCCGCTCTCTACTCCCGCCGGCGACGCCAGACGAATCTGCGTAGTTCCGATCGGTGGCCCTGACAGAGTAGTACGTGAAACCAGGCCGACTGGCTCATCTTGGACCGAGATTCGCAGCCGGTTGCCCCAGTTCCCCATGTCAAGCGCTTGCACCAAGGCTTCAGGGTCCCGTTGCGCCACGATTGTCCCGGCGGAGTATTGACCTTCGGTCGCCTTCGTCACGTACACGAGTTCTGGCGTCAGCGCCACCGGCGCGGCTTGGATCTGGTGATATTCGACCTCGCCACCGCTGGTGGTTATGCGAATGTGGTCTCCCGACGCATATCCGGTACCATGGCTCAAGATCATCATTTCCGCGTTGCCGGCAACGTCGAACACAAGAGTGGAAGGAGGTTTGGTTGTATCGACTACTGGTGCGGTCTCGCGGCGAACTTCCGCACCCGGCGTCGCCGGAGTGGTGAGTGGACCCGCATGAGAAAAATTCAACGGACCATCTAGAATCACCATCCCTGAATCGGGGGCAATCAGTGAACCATTCGGAATCGCCAGAATGGTGGCGAACTCCTCGTTCGGTGGAACATCGATGCGAATTACATCTCCCACCTGCAGCGTCTGCCGATTATCCACACCAATAACACCCGCGCCCGCGGGGGCGAGAGCGGTCAAGTGCATAAGGCTGAAACTTGGGAAGACCGGCTCTCCGACCCCATGTCCGACGCTGGCCGGAGCAACGGTGACATTTCCTCCGGCAACGTTGGTTACGGTCACAGTTTCGAGTGAGCCGCCGGTTCCCATGGTCAGCGTGATTCCGGGAGTCAGAAGCGCCGCTTCGGCTGGAACAGGGGGCGTTATCGACGCCACCGGAAAAGTCGCTCCGGCGGCGAATGCTGTAGTAACGGTCCACTGTTCGTCCGCCATCACGACGGGCTCGACCACGCTGCCCGCCGGATATTCGCCGACGCTGCCTCCTTCGACCTCAATTGAGTAAAGGCTCCCGATGCGGCGCGCCTCACGGTTGGGCACTCCCGCCTTGTTAAATAAAAGGATGCTATCTTCCGCGAAGACACCTGGAATTGGAGGAGTTACAAAAGCGATGCGATCTCCAGCCGCAGCTGAGGTAGCCAGATTTGCGGTGGTGCTGGGCACTGTCGGATCGAGCCTGGTTACAACTGTCGGACCGTGAGCGTGAGCAATCTGCAAGGGACTGTCGAGCATGACGATCGCCTGCGTTGCGGTCAGTTGCGTCACGCTGATCACGTAGCGATATTCCGCAACTACAGGAGGCGGCGCGACAGGGATGGCGAGTTCGAGCAATTCGCCGGCGGAGACTCCGGTCACCAGGCCCGTGATGTCGGCGATCGCGCCGTTGATGGTGATGCTCTCGTCGCCAATCTTCGAGTCGGTCTGTAGGGTGAAGGTCCCGCCGACGACGGTCCGCGGAATCTCATCAACCGTTCCTTCGGTTGCTGCGTCGTGCGACCGGCTCAAGGGAAAATCAAGATCAACATCCATGCGGGTCGCCCCAGTCACCAGCGCCGGCGGCGGGTTATCCACGGTGCGGTATTCGGCCGCGCTTCCGTCGCCGAGGCGAATATCTTGCCCAACGTTCAACGCGGCGCCGCCGGTTAAATCGGCCGAGACCAAATAAAGCGGCATGGTGCTTACCACGGTGCCAGTGCCCTCGGGCGCATTGCGCAGCAGCATGGAAAAGACAGACGTCGGAGTGCCGCGATCGTGCAGCGTGAACTGAGCGTACGTCGCACCCTGCGTATCCAGAACGCGCGTCACGTACATCTCTTTGCCGCCGTTGGTGAAAAAACCTTCCACCGCCTGAGGCAAGGCCCAGTGCGGACCGTTGGAGTTCGAAAAGGTATCTGGCGGGAGTTTGTCGCCGAATAGCCGCGTGAACTCGCCGTAACTCGTGACCAGCATCGGGACGTTGACCGGCCCGCGCTCGGTGACTCCCAGGAAGCCGGCCGTCGAAGTACTCACGCCTTCGATCGGCTTATTCCCAGTATCGATTTCTTCTACATAGACTCCAGGAGACAGATATTGGGGCATGCTAGGCTCCTCATCAATTCAGCAAAAAATCCGCTCGAAAATCCGGATTACCGTACTTAGGCAAAACTAATTGCGGCAGTGGCGCATGAATGCCGTCATTCGCGGTGAGTTCAAGTTGCGCCACTCGGCTCAGCAGCGGCAGCCGGTAATTGCCCAGCGCGTCGCTCACCACCGAAAACACGGCCGCGCTCTGGTATTCCGTAGTCGCCGTGCCGCCGTTGATTGCCACCACATCGCCGGTAGTGATTCCGGCAATTGGCGAATTCAGTAGCAGCACGCGGTCGCCGGCAATAGCATCCACTGCCACGTTGTTAACGGCCCCGGTCGGCGCCGGCGTCACCTGCGAGATTTGCGCCAGCGAAAAATGGAGGAACTGCAGTGGAAAAGTGAACTGCACCGTCGCCGGCTGCGCGGGATTCATCGATCCCGAAATGCTCAGGACCGTGGCGTACTCTTCCAGATCGGGATCGCCAACATCGAATCCAACGACGTTTCCCACGGCAAGTCCAAGGGTGTTGGAGAAAAGCGCGGTCGTGCTCCCCGGTCCCGCTTCCTTCACCAATCGATATGTCGTGCCGGTCGGCGTCATTGAATAGACCTGAACGGTTGAAGCCGCCGGCCGCGCCGCCTCGAGCACTCCACTCATGGTGAGCGGCGCCAAAGCGGCAGGCGGCAAACCAACTTTGCGCCACAAACTGGTTATCGAAATGGCCGCGCCCGCTACCGGCGCGGGGCCAGTGGCGGTTGCCAGATTTACAGAGCCATAAATCGATACCGGTTTGCGATGGAAGGACCAATCGCCGAGATTCACAGGCGTAAAGCTGGCCGGGAACAACGCATCGGCTGCGATGGTGATGTCCTTGGAATCAGCCACATATTCATCCGCAGTCACCGAGAGCGTCATCGGATACGGCATGAAGGCGTGCAGGGGCATCGCCTTCAGCGGAATCGCCGCCACACCCGCGAAGCCTCCTGTGCCGATCCTGGGCGTGAAATTTCGATTGCTGCATTCGAGTCCCATCCAGCCGGCCGGTTCATCGTCGGTCAATTCGTCGATGAGACGCGTGATCACCACCGCCCAGGCACGCTGCGCAATCGGGAGATCCACATCAGGCGCGACTACGTACTGGTAGTTCTCGGTCTGAACGGTCCGATGCGTCATCTACGCGGTCTCCTCGCTGGTCACGATCTCCGCCGTGGGCATCTGCATCTGCTGTACCGGGAAGATGGTGTCGATGGCATCAGGCCGCAGAACGACCGCCGTCACTTCGTAAGAAACCGAGAGCTCGTAGGAGCGCTCCAGTGCTTCCCAGACTCGGGCGATATTGTCCGCGTCCATTGTCTCGAGTCGCGCCGTCAGCTCCACCGTGATGTCTCCGGTAAAGTCACCGGCCAGGTCCGGCCCGCGGAACTGCGGGTGGTCATACAGGCAGAGCAGGATTTTCCCAAGCACGGTCTGCTTCAACTCCGTTCCCGCGGCTGTGCTGCGTGCCACCAGCGGAGTGATCATGTAGTGCAGCTTCATCGGAAGCGGGGTCCGCGCATACTGCATGCTGCTGGTGCGTTGCGGCGGAAGATTGAGCAGGTTCTCATCGCGCACCACGCGGTAGAGCCAGAGCGAAACTCCTTCTTCGGTTTGAAATTCCATCTCGTCCGGGGTGTGAAGAGAAACGATCATCGTCCCGCCGAATACCGGATTGAAAAAGTTGCGCAGGCTCAGATCCGACTGCAATTGTTCCGTCAGGTAGTCTTGCAGCGTCAGGCTGCATGCGACCAGCGAAGTGTGCATGGTTATTCCTTGACGTCTCCCAGGCCTGCCTGTTGCACACGCTGGCGGTGCGCCTCCAGGGCTTCAAGCATCGTCGCCACGAACTCCCCCATGCTGGCGGGAGTAGTGATGATTCGCGTGTGATACACCGTGGGTTGCTCCTCGTAATGCTGGCCAAAGTCGATGACGAACTCGATCAGGTTCTGTCCGACTCTGCAGTCGTTTGCATACCGGCCGGTCAGCGAATTTTCGGGATTGCCTGAATCGCTCATCCGCCTTGTTGGGGATTGTTTGCAAACGCCGGGCCACCGAACCTCGCATTGAAGAGGAACAACTTAAAAGCGACAGCTGAGAGTGCGGTGACAGAGACTGAGACAGCTGTTGCGATAACTGCCTGTGGCGTAAATGAAACCGCCGATGTTGCAAAATGTCACAAGAGTTACAGTGCGCGAGACAGCTCACCCTTGCTGTAAATTCCTGATTGACCGATCATCTGTTGGCGGATCAGCGGGAAGAGTAGTGCAGAGAGTACTTTGTCATCTTTCTGTAAATCGTCATTCGCGACCAGTGGAGTTTTTCCGCAGCCCGGCTCTTGTTCCACTGTGTCGCCAGCAGCGCATTCAGCAGGCGCTCTCGTTCTCCCTCGGGACAGCAACCTGCTAGCTTGGCCCGCAGATCGGCAGGAAGATCTGCGAGGGTGACAGTCTTCGAATTGGCTTGCACCAGAAAAGATTCCAGCATATTCCTAAGTTCGCGAATGTTGCCGGGCCAGGAGTAATTCATAAGACGCTCCCAAAGTTCCTCGCTTAGACCCTCGACGGTGGTATCCAGCTCGCGATTCAAAACAGTCATGCAGTGGTGGGCAATCAGCTTGATGTCTTCGCGCCGCTCACGCAAAGGCGCCAGATGCACGCGTGTGACGTTCAACCGGTAAAGCAAGTCAGTCCGAAACTCCCCGCCCTCCGCCATTTTTTCCAAATTCCGATGAGTTGCGGCGACAATGCGGACGTTGACGGGTATTGCTGCCTGTCCTCCCAGGCGATAGAGTTCGCGGGTTTCGACGGCGCGCAGAATCTTGGCCTGCGCCATCATTGACATGTCACCCACTTCGTCAAGAAAAATGGTCCCTTTGTTCGCCGCCTCCAGTTTTCCTTTATAACTGCCGTTCGCCCCTGTAAATGCTCCTCGCTCGTACCCGAAAAGTTCGCTCTCAACCAAAGATTCAGGTATCGCAGCGCAATTCAGGCAAACAAACGGTCCTGAGGCCCGCTCGCTCTGCCGGTGAATCGCTCGCGCAACCAATTCTTTACCTGTCCCCGTTTCACCCGTGATGAGAACATTGCTGCGCACTCGCGCTACGCGCTTCACCATTTGGCGGAGGCCTCGCATCGCAGAACTTTGCCCAATCATCTCGTCGTCGGCGTCGCCTTCTCCGCTCGGGCACAGGCGGCAAACCGAGTTGATGAATTCCTCCTTCTGGACCGGCGCGCGCAGGTAGTCGGCACAGCCCGCGCGCAGGGCGTCGATTGCCATCTGTTCACTGCTCGAATTCGCGATGAAGACTACAGGTACGCGTCGAACGCGAAGATCACAGAGCACAGTCTGGCTGCAGCCGGAGCCGGCCACGAGCACAGAAGCGAACTGCACTTCGGTTGACGTGCGAACGCGATGGCAGGCGAGAACCTCGAGACCAGCTTCACGCAACCACTCTTTCCATTGTTCCCGCAGTGACGTCTTTTCCTCGGCGATTACGACGGGTGGGCAATTCATTCGCCGCTCCAGGCCAGGGGTTGCTGAGAGAGAACGCGCCGTGCGTCTCCACGAATTTATCTGTTGAAAGTTAACCCGGGGTGCGTAAGGGGAAGACTATATCTCATCCCGGATGCTTTGCAAGAATTGTTTGACCGCGTCGGGGAAGCTGCGGGCATGGCCTCGTGGACCAGGAGGGAACGGCCAAGCACCAAACCCTTCCGCTGCAGTGACGGGCGCTCAGGAGCCCCTCCGAAAAAGCGCTTCTCGAACTGCGGGTGCCGCTCGTGGGCCTCCTCCACCAGCCGTTTGGAATTCCTGCCCCGCAGGTCAGGGATTCGTTCTCGATGTGCATACGATTTCGAGTACCACGATTGGGTACAGCGAATTCGGGCATCCTTAGTTCGATACGGTCCGCTCATAACTTGGAGAGCTCGTTATCGCTTGACATATAAGGGGCGACAAGACAGTCGCCCCCTAACGTCGAGGCGGCGGCAGCGTTCGCGAATGGTTGGGGTATCCATCCTGACGCAATCATCCCAATGCTGCACTCCACGCACGCAATTTCAAGCCCCTTGTGGAGCTTGCCGGTTGCAAACTTCCTTGGAGCAGTAAATGTTGGCGCTGCTGCCGCAGCTCGTCCTTTGGTGAAACCATGGCCATAACCATCAAGAACCGAGCCCTCACCGATTTTGGCTTTTATATCATCGTTATTGTCACCGCCGCCTTGGCATGGGAAAGTCAAAACTACATGACAGTGGAAAGCCAGCGTCTTCAGAAGCAATCACAAGACGGAATCTTGGGTGAGAAGCTGACGCAGCTCAATGACGTTCAGCAAAGACAGCTCGATGCATACTTGGAAGTAAACCGTCTGCTTACCACATTCGGGACTACGATCCTGGGAGCGTTGGGTTTTGTCTTGTTTGGCCGAGAGAGAGCGCGGACATGGACACGGCATCGATGGGCAGAATTTGCCTTCTTGGATTTTCGGGATTCTTCGGCAGGCAGGCCGCCATTACGCTCCCTGCACGCACATCTACCATCGCCGCTGTCGGTGCCCGAAGTGGATTCAAGGAACTTTGCCCGATGGGCGCCTGGTCCGCGCTTCCGCTCGCACGGGCAGTTGGGAAAAGGCCGAGATTAACGCTCGAAAGATGGAGGACATCGCTGACCCCAACAAGCCGGCTGTCAAAGCCAGAGTCACTATCGTCGATGCCATCCATTGCTTTCGTGACGATGAGGGATCGCGACACTTAAGCAAGCACCCACAGAAGAAGAACGAGTTCTTCCTAGAGAAACAACTGGAGACTTGGACGGCACGCCAGGGCGTCCTACATCGCTTGGTTGACGAACCTACAACTGCCGACACATAGGCGTTTGAGAGTTCGAATCTCTCCGCTGGCACCAGGCTTTTTTCTTCATCCGCAATGTTGGTTGCAATGGTCCACAGTCATTCGCATTTTGATCTGCGTTTTGATGAGTTCCCAGATTCAACTGTAGCGTAGCAGCGGCTGGTAGCTTCCGAGTCGCCGACAATCCAGAAATAAGCCTGATTTTTGGCCGATCTCTTGCTAACCGAGGGGAGCCGCGGTAGTCTAACTCGGTAACCGAGAGGAGATCTTTGTGAGTAGGCCGTCCGACCTGGTCCAGGGGACTCTGGACATGCTGATCCTCAAAATACTGACCTTGGAACCCTTGAATGGATGGGCCATCAGCCAGCGCCTGAAACAGATTTCCAGCGAAGTGCTGGGCGTCAGCGACGGCTCTCTCTACCCAGCGCTGCACAAGCTCGAGCATCGCGGATGGATCTGGGCCCAGTGGAAATCGAGCGAAAACAATCGGCGCGCGAAGCTTTATTCGCTGACGCCGCTCGGCCGCAAGCAGCTCGAAAAAGAGACTGCCAACTGGGACCGCGTCTCAGCTGCCATCTCCGGCATAGTAAAGCTCAAAGAGGCCTGAACATGAATGTCGAACAATGGTTCTACTCTCTGCCATTACGCCTGCGTTCCTTTTTTCGTCCCACTCAGGTGGATGACGAAATGAAAGAAGAACTTCGCGAGCATCTGGATGAGCAAATCAGGGAAAACCTCGCAAAGGGCATGCCCGCGCAAGAAGCGCGCCGAGCCGCCGTCCTTACGATGGGCGGAATCACGCAGATCGAACAGCAATGCCGCGATGCTCAGGGGGGAAGCGTCTGGCAAGATTTTATTCAGGACTTGGGTTACGGCTTTCGCCAATTGCGCCGCAATAAAGGCTTTTCCGCGTTGGCCATCCTGTGTCTGACTCTGGGCATCGGAGCGAACGCCGCAGTGTTCAGTTGGGTGGAGGGAATTCTGTTCCGGCCTTATCCACTAGTCGCGCATCAGGAGCGGCTGTTCGCAGTTGCCGGATTGGTACCGGGTAAGAGAATCGACGGGCTTTCATGGCCGGATTTTCTCGATTTGCGCAGGGATTGCTCGCTTTGCGAGGACGATTTCGTCACGACCATCAGAAGCAGCACGCTGAATATTGGAGACCATGCCGAAGTCACGAGCGGCAGCATTGTCTCAGCCAACTATTTTGACGCCCTCGGTGTTCGTCCGATACTCGGGCGCGGCTTCGAAGCGGGCGAGGACCTAGGCAGCAATTCCCATCCCGTTGTGGTTATCAGCTATCAGATGTGGCGCAATCGCTTCAGGGGCGACCCGGAGATCATTGGCAAGGTACAGCGCCTGGCCAATGTCCCGCACACGATCGTCGGAGTCACGCCAGAGGGATTTTTTGGGACGTTCATAGGCAGGGCGATGGAATTCTGGGTTCCCGCGTCGATGGAGGAAACCTTCGACGGCGGAGGCTACAAGCTCGAGGACCGCGGTGCGCGATGGATCGAATCCTATTTGCGCCTGAAACCCGGCGTAAGTCGGGCACAAGCACAACAGCAAATCTCGGCTATCGCCGCACGATTGCAGAAGGACTATCCGGCTACCAACCGTGGGCGCGGCATCGGGATATGGCCCTTGTGGCAGACGCCGTTCAACCATGCCCGCACTATGGGGCCGACACTCGCAGTCATGGTAGTCGTGGTTGCTTTTGTTCTGCTCATCGCCTGCGCCAATGTCGGCAATCTGCTGTTGGTCCGGTCGTTTGTTCGCCGCCATGAAATGAGCGTGCGTCTCGCAATAGGCGCCAGCCGGGGTCGTTTGTTGAAGCAGCTCGTCACTGAAGGTCTCATCCTCTCGGCGCTGGGAACAGCCGGAGGATTTTTGCTGGCGTATTGGTGCCGGCACCTGCTGGTGATGTTGGTGCCCGATGGGAAAACAATGTACTTGCCGGGAACAATCGACGGACGTGTGATGGCGATGAGCGCCGGCATTTGCTTGATCGTTACATTGATCGTGGGGATGGTTCCGGCCTTGCAAACCCGCAACCTCGATCTAGCTGACCCACTGAAGGCCGAGTCCGGAGCTGTGGTTGGGGTTCGGTCAAGAGGCTTGATTCGATCCGGATTGGTTATTTTCCAAGTGTGTTTGAGTTTCATTTTGCTGGTCGGGGCGGCTCTGCTGCTCGAAAGCCTGCAGAGGATTCGAAATACTAGCCCAGGCTTTTCAACGACCAACGTAGTAGTGACAGGAGTGTCGGTGGTGGCAGCCGGCTATGACGTTCCCCGAGCCAAAACATTTCAGAACGAACTCATCGACCGGCTCGCGGCGCTTCCTGGGGTCCAGTCCGTCGCTTTCGCCAACGTCACGCCGTTGGGCTATCGCGGTTTCTCTTCAACCCCGATTGCTGTCGATGGCTACCAGTCTGCTCCCAATGAGCAACCTGAGGTGGAATACAACCAGGTCAGTCCAGGTTATTTCACAACTTTGAGGATTCCTCTTTTCTCCGGTCGTGAATTCACGCGAAGTGACGACGAGAACGCACCGTCGGTCGCCATCGTGAATCGAACCATGGTGGAGCGGTACTGGCGCGGTCAGGATCCGATTGGGCGTCGACTTCAGGTAAAAGGACGCTGGGCGCGAGTCGTAGGTGTGGCTGCTGATTCGAAATATGAAAACATAGTCGAGACTCCGAAACCTTTCTTCTATGTGCCGCTGCGGCAGGATTTCGACCCAGAGCCGGATTTGTACATCCGGACTACACAATCGCTGCAGAGCACATCGGCCGCAGTTCTCCGCGAAGTACACGCGTTGGACCAAAGTCTTGCCCTGTACGGGACGATCACGCTTCAGGAACAGGTGAACCGCGCCGCCGCGCCGCAGCTCGTCGCGGTCACCTTAGTCTCGACCCTGGGAGGCTTGGCGCTTCTACTTGCTGCGGTCGGCCTCTATGGAGTGATGTCTTACTCGGTAGCGCAAAGCACGCGCGAATTGGGCCTGCGCA